>Ga0334884_1002362_pt1 | contig 24255 bp, 20 predicted proteins | sample GraSluR1_MG_7_FD_207215 | JGI IMG/M metagenome (GOLD analysis project Ga0334884, IMG submission 207215) | Sludge microbial communities from methane-producing bioreactor in Wageningen University, Netherlands - Granular Sludge_12_05 R1 | ecosystem: Engineered > Bioreactor > Anaerobic >...
GCTTAAAAGAAAAAACACTGCTGCCTTTGGCAGATAAAACAAAAAAAATAACCGCATTCAAGCTAGCTTGTGCGGACCCCCGGTCGGGATTACCTCGCTTACGCTCGGTGATCCCTTGGGGGGGGGGCTTAAAAGAAAAAACACTGCTGCCTTTGGCAGATAAAACAAAAAAAATAACCGCATTCAAGCTAGCTTGTGCGGTTATTTCTTTTTTGTTTTGCCCTTCGGGCTAGTGTTTTTTCTTTTGCGGAGAGGGAGGGATTCGAACCCCCGGAACCTTTCAGTTCAACGGTTTTCAAGACCGCCGCATTCGACCACTCTGCCACCTCTCCTGGTCAATGGTTTCGTGGATCGGGCTGCAAAGATATTGATTTTTTCTATTCGTGCAAAAAAATATCTATCAATTCGTGGCATAGTATTTGAATTTTTTATTATATTTATAGAACCTTACCTCAAAACCTAACCATATGAAAAGTAAAAGTTTCGAAACAGAAATATTAGAACTTGAATCAAACCTTTCAAGATATGCCTATAGTCTCACTTCCAACAGGGACGATGCCAAAGACCTTGTTCAGGAGACATTTTTCAAAGCATTCAACAACCAGGACAAGTTCAACGAGCATACCAACATCAAGGCGTGGGTATACACTATTATGAAGAACACCTTCATAAACGACTACCGCAGGCGGACAAAAAGGCAGTCTCTCTTCAGTGAAGATGTGCATGAGTTCGTAATCAACAACAAACCTGCCGATTTAGGTCCTGAGGCCGATTTTGGATTCAGGGAACTGACAAAAGTTGTAAACTCTTTGGAGCCAGAATTCAGGGTTCCTTTCCAAATGCATGACAAGGGTTTCAAATACCAGGAGATTGCAGACGAACTTGGGCTGCACCTTGGAACTGTTAAAAGCAGGATCCACTTTTCCCGTCAAAAATTGATGGAAAAATTAAAATAATTTTACACTCAAATAAAAAAGCCGTCCCAAAAAGACGGCTTTTTCTTTATCGTTGAAATGCAAAATCAAAAGGCATCTTCACGAGAGAAGAACCTTCTTTGGAACAGTAGCAAATAGGCTACTCCTATTGTAATGCATGAATCTGCAATATTGAAGATTGGCCTGAAAAAGACAAAATCATCTCCCCCTTTGAATGGCACCCACTCAGGCAAGGTTGTCTCTATCAACGGAAAGTAAAGCATATCCACAACTTTCCCATGAAGGAAAGAGGAATATCCGCCCCCCCGGGGAAAAAGTGTAGCTACCTCGGTAAAGGTAGACTCACTGAAAATCATGCCATAAAACATACTGTCCACAACATTCCCCACTGCACCTACCAATATAAGCCCCACTCCGTAAACCACACCCATGGGTGCATCCTTTTTGATCAGTTTGTTTATATAATAGATTATAAACCCAATCAATACAATCCTGAAAAGAGTGAGCAACATTTTGCCCAGACTCCCGCCAAACTGCATCCCGAAAGCCATCCCGTTGTTTTCTATGAAATAGATCTTGAACCAATCCCCGAAAACAGGAATGTTCTCGCCAATGGTCATATTGGTCTTGATCCATATCTTGACAAGCTGGTCTACAAAAAGAATCAATAAAACCAGAATGGTGATTTTCTTTCCCCTGGAGAGCTGCATCTAATTAGTCCCTTTTGTTTTTGGCCTCAACGGAAAGGGTTGCATGAGGTACCAGCAACAGCCTCTCCTTTGGTATCAGTTTACCGGTTTCACGGCAAATGCCATAACTCTTGTTCTCGATACGTATCAAGGCAGCTTCAAGGTTTTGAATGAATTTGTACTGCCTTTGTGCCAGTTGCCCGGCCTCCTCTTTCGACAGAGCAGAAGCACCCTCTTCCAGCACTTTGAATGTAGGGGAAGTATCCTCTGTATCGTTGCTTGTACTATGTGTCACAGCAGATTTCAACTGCTGGTATTCTCTTTTCGCATCCTCAAGCTTGTTCAGGATAAGCTCCTTGAACATTTGAAGCTCCTCGTCGCTATAGCGAACTTTCTCCCTGGCTTCAGCTGCCTTGTTCTCTTTGGTTGTCATATCTCTTGTTTTTAAAGAAAGGGTAAAGATAATAATTAATCGTATATATAGAACTAGTTGTTAGTAAGGTTGCTTGTTTTCGTTCCGGATCCACAAATCGAACGGTTCAATCCCCTCCTGTTCCATGATCCTCTCTGCAGGCAATGAACGCATCTGTGCAGGCAGAGCAAACTGGTCGTAGATAAAGGCATCGCTAAAGCCGGCTTTTGCAGCATCGTTGCGGTCTGCGGCAAAATAGATTTTATCCAGCCTTGCCCAATAAGAGGCAGACAAACACATCGGGCATGGTTCACATGAAGTGTACAAAGTACAGCCGCTCAAGTCAAAAGTACCCAGCTTGCGGCATGCCTCCCTAATCGCATTCACCTCTGCATGTGCAGTAGGATCGTTATCGGGTGTGACCGAATTGCCGGCAGAGCTGATCACTTTGCCATCTTTCACAACCACAGCCCCAAATGGGCCTCCCCCTTGGGAAGAAGCATTCCCGGATGCAACTTCAAGGGCCTGTTGCATGAATTTCAAACTCTCCTTATCCATGTTCTCAAATTTTTTCCACCGCAATCGTCAAGGTTCCCTCTTCCCACTCAATCTGCTCACCCTCTGCAAAACCGGGAACAGCTGTCAACCCCTTGGCCAATGTTTGGCTGCAAATATAATCTTTATATTCACACAGTGCATCTTCTATCTCCTGTCTCGATTCCAAAGTTATCATTATCTTGTCAGTCACCTCAAAACCAGAGTCTTTCCTTAGGTTCTGGATTCTGTTTACCAGCTCCCTTGCAACACCCTCCCTACGCAGGGAATCCGTAATGGTAATATCAAGGGCTACTGTCAGCTTACCTTCGGAAGCCACCAACCATCCCGGCATATCCTCCGATGTAATCTCCACATCGGCAGGGGTTATCTCCACAATACCACCGGGCAATTCCATCCTGAAAAGCTCCCCGGTCTCTATTTCGCTAATCTGGTCCTGGGAAATTGCAGCAAAAGCAGCAGAAATCTCCTTCATCTGTTTCCCGTACTTTTTGCCCAAAACCTTGAAATTCGGCTTGATTTTCTTGGTTATAAGACCACGTGTATCTTCAATGTACTCCACATCCTTCACATTCACCTCTCCCAAAACCAATTGGCGAACCTGCTCAAATTGCTCCCTTATCTTGTTGTCCAGCACCGGAACCAAAATACGGGCAAGAGGCTGCCTTACCTTGATATTTACCTTCCTTCTCAGTGCCAACACCATAGAAGAAGAGCGCTGAGCCAGTTCCATCCTCTCTTCCAACGCCTTGTCCACTGCTCTTTCATCTGCCACAGGCATCTCCACAAGGTGAACACTCTCTTGGCTGTAAAAACCGGTTACATTATTTAGGTCCAGAAAGAGTCGCTCCATAAAGAACGGAGCAATAGGTGCAGATATAATGGCAATCCTTTCAAGGCAAGTATATAGCGTCTGGTATGCACTCAGTTTGTCATCGTTCATCTCACCTCCCCAGAATCGCTTTCTGTTCAGCCTTACATACCAGTTGCTAAGGTTGTCGTTCACAAAATCCTGTATTTTCCTGCCTGCAGAGGTAACATCGTAATTTTCATACGCATCGCCAACCTCCTTTACCAAGGTATTGAGCAGGGAAATGATCCATCTGTCAATCTCTGGCCTTTGTTCCACAGGAATTTGCCCTGCACTATTGTCAAAATTGTCAACATTCGCATAAAGTGCAAAGAAGGAGTATGTATTGTAAAGGGTCCCGAAAAACTTACGTTTAACCTCGTCAACACCTCCCACATCAAACTTCAGGTTGTCCCATGGCTGGGCATTTGTGAGCATGTACCACCTCAAAGCGTCAGCACCATATTCACCAAGTGTCTTGAACGGATCCACTGCATTGCCCAAACGCTTGCTCATCTTGTTCCCCTCTTTGTCAAGCACCAAACCATTGGATATTACGGTTTTGAATGCCACATCATCTTTCACCATGGTAGCAATTGCATGCAACGTGAAAAACCATCCACGAGTCTGGTCCACACCCTCTGCAATGAAATCGGCCGCCCTTCCAAAAGCATCTGAATTAAGATTTTCAAGACCCTCCTGGGCAAAAGGCATGGCGCCGGAATCAAACCAAACATCTATCAAATCACTCTCCCTCATCATTTTGCATCCATTATCAGCAACCAACACAATATCATCTACATAAGGCCTGTGCAAATCTATCTTGTTGTAGTTTTCCAAGGAAAAATCGCCTGGTACAAATCCATTCTCTTTGAGTGGGTTGGATTTCATCAACCCGGCTTTTACCGATTTTTCAACCTCTTGGTACAACTCATGTGCAGAGCCAATGCAAATCTCCTGCGACCCGTCTTCTGCCCTCCATACAGGAAGAGGCGTACCCCAATAACGGCTCCTGGAAAGGTTCCAGTCCTGCAGGTTCTCCAGCCACTTTCCAAAACGTCCGCTTCCGGTAGATTCCGGTTTCCAATTGATAGTATTGTTGAGTTCTATCATCCTCTTTTGCACCGCTGTGGTTTTGATAAACCATGAGTCCAATGGATAATAGAGAACAGGCTTGTCGGTCCTCCAACAGTGTGGATATGAGTGGACATGTTTTTCAATTTTGAAAGCCAGCCCCTGCTGTTTTAGCATCACAGCCAAATCCACATCCAATGTTGCATCATCCTCCTTCAAATTAGGGTCGTAGCTGTTTTTTACAAACCTGCCGGCATACTCACCGTATAGCTTGGCATCCACAGACTCCTCCACAAACACAGGATCCATCTCTTCCAGCCTGTAGAATTTGCCGGTGCGGTCCACAAGCGCCTGCATGTTTCCCTCTGCATCCTTGATGACCAACGCCGGAACCGAATTCCTGCTTGCCACCCTCTGGTCATCTGCCCCGAAAGTGGGAGCAATATGCACTATACCTGTACCATCCGAAGTAGTCACAAAATCACCGGGTATCACCCTGAATGCCCCTTCACCGGGATTTACCCAAGGAATCAACTGCTGGTAGCTTATCCCCACCAAATCGGAGCCTTTTACAACATCTCCCACCAACCTGTAAGGAACAACCTTGTCCCCTGCCTTGAAATCATCCATCGGCAGCTCTGCCCCCTTGGAGTTGAATATAGATGGAACCAGCTCCCGTGCAACCAGGTACAACGCCCTCTCTCCCGAATAGGGGTTGAACGATTCCACCTTAGCATAATCAATGTTTGGTCCTACGCAAAGGGCTGTGTTCGATGGCAAAGTCCATGGTGTGGTGGTCCAGGCAAGCATGAACAGGGGAAGCCTGTCTCCTTTTGTCAGTTTTGCAGAGTTTTCGTTGTCAACAACCTTGAACTGTGCAATACATGTGGTATCCTTCACATCACGGTAACACCCTGGCTGGTTCAGCTCATGCGTACTGAGTCCCGTACCCGCTGCCGGAGAAAAAGGTTGTATGGAGTATCCTTTGTACAAATATCCCTTGTCATAGATCACTTTCAAAAGGTGCCACAAGGTCTCTATATACCTGTTGTCATAGGTTATGTAAGGATCGTTCATATCCACCCAGTAACCCATCTGCTCGGTGAGTCCCTCCCACTCCTTGGTATATTTCATGACCTCTTTGCGGCAAGCATTGTTGTACTCTGCCACAGAGATAGATTTGCCAATATCTTCCTTGGTAATTCCAAGCATCTTCTCAACCCCAAGTTCCACAGGAAGACCATGTGTGTCCCAACCTGCCTTCCTTTGCACAAGGAACCCCTTCTGGGTTTTGTAACGGCAAAAGACATCCTTTATTGCCCTGGCCATAACATGATGTATACCAGGCATTCCATTTGCCGAAGGCGGACCCTCGTGAAAGATGAACCTGGGAGCACCCTCCCTTTGCGAAATAGTTTTTGCAAAACAATTTTCTTTGTTCCACTTTCTCAATACAGAGTTGTTTATCTCTACGAGGTCTAAGTTTTTATATTCGGCAAATTTCATCTTGTGTTTTTTTGAATTTGCAAAGATACGATTATTCATTACTTTTGAAAAAAATTGATTATGGGCAATACCCTCAACAGTGTAGACGTTTTCCTGCTCATCTGTTTTGTCCCGGCCATTATTGGCGGCATTATGAGCGGATTGGTAAGGCAGGTGGCATCGCTTGTGGCACTAATACTTGGAGCTTGGGCTGGCTGGCACTTCTCGGCTTTGCTTGCAGAGGGAATAAAGATTTGGTTCAAGAGCGATAGTGAACTTATAGGAATCATCTCGTTTGCCATAATTTTCATAGCAGTCGTGATTGTTGTCAACCTAATTGGAAAAGCTCTCTCCGGAATCATTAAATTTGTCATGTTGGGGTGGCTGGACAGGCTTTTGGGAGTGATATTCGCAATTCTCAAATATGCATTCATTTTCAGTGTCGCCATCTATCTCTTGAACTCTCTGGATGCCCTTTACCCCTTTCTTCCAAAGCATATAATCAAACAATCTGCACTTTACCCTCTCTTGGAATCCATGGCTCCATCCCTTTTCCCATACCTTCAAAAGATAAATCTTTTTTAAAATAGGCAACTTCTGCAAGTTGAGTAAATTCTTGACCGTTTTTCCAATATTGAATTGGATTGACAATTTTTTGCAATAGTTTAGCTTTCGGGAACGGGGCAGAAGGGAAGAGCTTCTCTTACAAGCACGAGAGAAAATGCAGAGGTAGATTTCCCGTTCCTTTCTTATATGAATTATGGTTGTGTCAAGAATTGGAGGGTGGGTTATGTTGCGAAAAAGAATTTCCGTCAAAGTCAGGCAAAATGATATCAGTGATTGCGGTGCCGCAGCATTGGCCTCTGTTGCAGCCCACGGAGGAATAAGATGTTCGGTGTCGGTTTTGCGGCACATGAGTGGCACAGACCAGTCAGGTACATCTGTGAAAGGGCTGGTGGAGGCCTCCAAATCAATAGGTATAGGTGCAGAGGCTTTCAAAGGGACAAAGGAATCACTGTCACTTATTCCAAAGCCAGCCATACTCCACATGAAAAAGAAGGAAGGGAGGCTCCATTATGTGGTACTGACGCAATCGTCAGGAAAATATTTCAAGGTCATGGACCCTGCAGACGGTCAAATACACAAACAGAGCCTGGAACAAATCTGCATGGAATGGACAGGTGTCTTGTTACTGTTCACATTTCCGCAATCGGGCAAAACCCCTCCATTCACACTTGCCCCACATGTCAAAAACCTATTGACCAATGCACAACAAGGATGGAAAATTTATCCTGTATCTACCGTCATATCAATATTCGGGACCCTCTCCATGGTAGCCGTAGCTCTGTTCATCAAAGAGCTTATTGACTCTGTGATACCCGATGGTAACCAGAAACGCCTTGTTTCAATGTCGGCAATTTTGATTGTCATCACAGTGGTTTCAATTTTCCTCTCAGCCATCCGCTCCTACCTGTTACTCAAACACGCTGTAAATACAGAGGAAAAACTGACCGGTTCATACCTGAGTCATTTGTGCAGTATTCCACTGCCCTTTTACAGTACTTTCAAAACAGGCGAACTCACTTCCAGGATCTCAGACATATACAGAATACGCAATTTCATTGCAGAGACTCTTCCGGATGCAGTGATATCCCTGCTAACATTGGTTATCTCATTCATATTGCTATTTGGCATGAACCCTGGCCTGGCATTGGTTTGTACCCTTTTCATACCTCTCTACGCAGCTGTTTTCATACTCCATGACAGGGCCAGGAAACCTCTCTTCAAAAGACTTATGGAAAAGGGAGCTTCATTCCAGGGGTATATAATTGAAAGCCTCAAATCCATGGCAACCATAAGGAATTTTGGAATGGAAAACTACTCTTTGTCCAAGGCATCATCCAAATTCCGGGAGTTGAAAACAGAAATGGTAGCAAACGGACGAATAGCCATAATTGCTGGAAGTTCTTCCGAACTTGCCACCAGACTGCTTACCGTTACAGTGTTATGGACAGGGGGAAGTGCTGTTGTATCTGGAAAGATCACTGCAGGGGAGATGGTATCGTTTTATGCCTTGGCAGCCCTGTTTACAGCTCCAATGCAACAACTTGCCTCTTCATTCACAGCCCTCAGGGAAGGATTGACTGCCTCATACCGGCTACATGACATAATGTCTGTCCACAAGGAAAACCAAAGCGATTGCAAAAAAAGTGAACATATGATTGAAGCCAGGAATATCTCGTTCGGATATCCGGGACGCAGGCTACTGTTCCGTAACCTCTCATTTTCCATGCACAAAGGCAAAGTGCTTTTGATAAAAGGCAAAAGCGGCTGCGGCAAAAGTACCGTGGTCTCATTGCTCATGAAACACCTGGAACCATTAGAGGGAGAGGTTGCCTGCAACCTAGCCGGCAAATGTTCACTTGTCGATTACAGGAAAAACATTGCACTTGTTCCGCAAAACCCGCAGCTATGGGGGGACTCAATCATGGAGTGCATTATTCCCGGCAATGGCCGGGAGTTGGATTGTAATTATTTCACATCCATAGTCAAAGAGCTTGAACTTGACAAAATGGCCATGAGGCTCCCGTTCGGGTTCTCTACACATCCGGGAGAAGGCGGAGCCCTTCTGTCGCGCGGAGAACAGCAAAGGATAGCATTTGCAAGGGCACTCATGAAAAAGGCCCCGGTATTGCTTATGGATGAAGCTACGGCATCACTTGACAACAAATCTGAATCCCTCATCAGGGACTCTCTCCTTAAACTCAAAGGATCTGGATGTGCCATCCTGATAGTATCTCACGATCAAAAAATGGTTGAGATTGCCGATTACATAATAGACATGGATAACTACAGTTGCAACATATTGACTTGAAAAATCATATAAACGGAGGGTGCACACTCCTGGTGGTTCCTGCACACCATATCTCTGCAGGAAAAAATAAAAACCAAATAATCATGAAAGAGCATTCAAAAGCAGAATGGGGGCTGGTTCCCCTTGAGGAGAGGGAGATGCTGCAAAACGGGGGCATGTCCCTCAGGGAGTTGTGGCAATTGCTCAGCATACTTGGAGAGGCTGTGAAGAAAGCCGAAAAGTATTGGCCAAAATTCAAAGAAGGATTTGTAGAAGGATGGGAGGCTGCGTAATGGAAAATGATTTGAAAAAAATTATGCTGGTTCCACTCGGGCAAGAACAAATGATCTCTATAAGAGGTGGTTCCGAGGGTTGGGACTATGAAATTGCAAAAGCAATGGGAAAAGGTTTCGGCTTTTCACTAAGGAAACTTGCAAGGATGCTCAAGTTTTTGAGTGAGAACTTGTATGAGATGCAAGCTAATACCCAGGTCATTTACAAATAAATTCCTGGTGAAATTATTTCTTTGACGGGAGTTTGTAATGGAAAAAAATATAACTTTGTCGGGTATGAAAAAATATTACATCCTCCCGTTATTGATACTCATCTCCTTTCCGGCACTTTTGTCAGCACAAAAGAGTTGGACATTGGAGGAGTGCATAAGGTATGCCTGGGAAAACAACCTCCAGCTTAAACAGCAGGAACTATCGGTTGAGCAAAGTCAAAACAACCTTGGGCAGGCCAAGCTAAACTACATCCCCACAGTGAGTGCATCACTAAGCCACTCCATGAACTGGGGGCGTTCGGTAAATGTGCAGGACCTGGAAATCATAGAAAACAAGCTATCCCAAAGCACCAGTGCAAGTGCAAGGGCTTCTGTCAACGTTTTCGAGGGCTTCACAAAATCCAACGACATCAAAAGCAAAGGCATCTTGGTAGAAATTGCCAAAAGTGAAGTGGAAAAACTTCGCAACGACATTTCGGTGGAAATTGCCCGCTCTTTCCTTCAAATCCTTTTATCAAGGGAAATCCTCGAGGCCTCCCTTGCCAGTCTGGAAAGCGCGCAACAACAGGCAGAAAGAACAAAAATACTGGTAAATGCAGGGAGCCTTGCATACAGCTCACAACTTGAGATAGAGGCCCAGATTGCATCTGAAAAAGTGCAAGTTGTAAACGCCCGCAACCAACTCAGGTCATCTCTGCTAACCCTAAGGCAACTCCTGGATTTGGAAAGTGATTCCGGTTTCGACATCCAACAGGTCCAGACAGATTTCCTTATCCGGGAATACAACGGAGAATCACCCGAAGAGTTATACCGTTCTTCCATACAGCTCCCTCAAATCAAGATTGCACAGTTAAACCTTGAAAACTCAAAGTTGCAACTTTCAATTGCCAAAGGAAGGCTATATCCATCCATCTCTTTTTCTGCCGGTTACGGGACATACTACTCAGACAGCAGGGAACAAGCTTTTTTTGACCAATTCAACGAGAACCGCAACCCATCGCTTGGTTTCGGGCTCAACATCCCTATATTCAACAACTACATGGCACGTACCAATGTCAAGAATGCACAGCTGGGAGTCAGGAATGCAGAGATAGACCACAAATACAGGCTGCAATTGCTCTACAAAGAGATCCAGCAAGCTTCCAACGACGCAATTTCTTATTTTGAGAGGTTCAAAGCATCCGAACAAAATGTTGTTGCAATGGAAGAGTCTTTCCGTTACGTGCAGCAAAAATTTGATGTAGGAGTTTTGAATGCAACCGATTATGTTGTAGCCAAGACCAACCTCTTCAGGGCTCAGTCAGAGATGTACCAGGCAAAATACCAATATTTGTTCCAACTCAAGATACTGGACTTTTACAAAGGCGTTCCAATCTCAATTTAATACCGACAAAAATGAAAAAATCAATAAAGTGGATTATTGCCGCTGCCATAGTTTTGATTGTCATTCTGGCAGTGATAGGCAACAAGAACAGCAAAAACGCCGTAGAGGTAGAGGCTCAGCAAACAGCTTCAAGGACAATAGTAGAGGTTATTCCTGCCAACGGGAAAATCCAGCCGGTGACAGAAGTCAAGATAAGCCCGGACGTTTCGGGTGAGATTGTAGAACTTAATTACCAGGAGGGCGACGTAATAAAAAGAGGTGACCTTATTATCAAAATCAAGCAAGATGTCTATATCTCCATGAGGGAGAGGGCAGAGGCCTCACTCAACTCAGTAAAGGCACAACTTTCCCAGCAACTTGCCCAGTTCCAACAGATAGAACAAACCTACCTTCGCAACAAATCTTTATACGAACAAAAAGCAATATCGGCTTCGGATTACGAGAACGCCCTTTCTCAATACCAGGTTGCCAAAGCCCAAATAAAGGCTGCGGAATTCAATGTCAAGAGTTCTGAGGCTGCACTCAAGGAGGCTCAGGAAAACCTTACAAAGACAATTATCTACGCCCCAATGGATGGCATCATATCCAAAATGAGTGTAGAAAAAGGCGAAAGGGTTGTAGGGACAAGCCAGATGGCTGGTACTGAAATGCTGCGCATAGCAAATTTCCAATACATGGAAGTGCTGGTAGATGTCAACGAAAACGACATCATTAGGATTGCCCAGGGCGACACAGCTACAATTGATGTGGATGCATACCCGGGGCGCAAATTCACCGGCATTGTCACCCAAATTGCCAATTCTGCAAAAAACATCGGATCTGCAGTAGACCAGGTGACAAACTTCGAAGTCAAAGTATATATCCTGCCTGAGTCATACAACGACCTCCTGGAGCAAGGCAAAACACCTTTCCGTCCAGGCATGTCGGCTTCTGTATCTGTGCAGACCAACCGTAAAGAAAACATAATAGCCATACCGTTGCAATCCATAACAACCCGTTCCGACCTTTTGTCGGACTCGGTCAAAACCGCCTTGGGAACCGGATTCATTGCAGAGCAAGTATTTGTTATAAAAGAGGACAACACTGTAGAACTTAGGCAAATAACCACCGGCATACAGGACCTTGGTTTCATTGAGGTGCTCACCGGTCTCAAAGAGGGAGAAACAATTGTAACTGCTCCATTCACAGCCATCAGCAAAACGCTGAAAGATGGGAAACTGGTAAAAATAAAAGAAAAGGAAGAAAGTGGAAAATAAAAGAGACCTCATACTTCTTGTAGAAACGGCAACCGAACTCTGTTCGGTTGCTCTTAGTTCCAACGGTAAAGTCATAGCACAAAAAGTTTCCCGGGAACCCCGATCCCACACCTCTGTATTGTCTGTGCTCACATCCGGGCTTTTAAAAGATTCCAATGTCAAAACAAACGAACTTGATGCAGTTGCCGTAAGCGAGGGACCCGGATCATACACAGGTCTGCGTGTAGGGCTCTCGTTTGCAAAAGGACTCTGCTATGCCCTTTCAAAGCCACTTATTTCCGTTGGCACTCTGGACACTATTGCCTCAATTGCTTTGGAAAACGACAAGGTAAAAGAGCTTATTGACAACCTGGGAGCCGATAATGTCATTATTGTACCAATGATAGATGCGCGCAGGATGGAGGTCTACACTGCCTGTTTTTCGGGCAAAGGCAAGATTATTTCCCAAGTGGAGCCTCTTGTTGTGACCCAAGATAGTTTCGACTCCTTACTGGCAAACAAAACCCTTCTGTTTTGCGGGGATGGTTCACCAAAGGTCTCCTCATTGCTTTTAAGTCCAAATGCAAAATTCATAGAGATAGAGCTTCTTGCACATGGGATGGCCAAAATGGCATACGACAAATACATAAAAAAAACCTTTGAGGACCTGGCCTATTTCCAACCATTCTACCTCAAAGATTTTATTGCAGGCAAACCCAAAAAGGATATCCTGAGACCTACTCTCTGACCAGCTTTGCTATTGTGCTCTCAAGTTTGTCTCCGTAAACATCCCGAGCCACTATTGTCCCACTCTTGTCAATCAAGAAATTGACCGGAATCTGGGTTACATTGTAAACAGCCAATGGTGCCGAATTTGGACCTTGCCCGTCACAAACACTAATCCAAGGAAGCTTTTGCTCCTTCACAGCTGTTGCCCATGCAGTCTTGTCGGTATCTACCGAAACCTGGAAAATTTCAAGTCCTTGGCTATTGTATTTCCTGTACAAATCCAGGTACTCCTGGTTGAGCATCCTTTGTGAAGTCTCTGTTACCGTCCAGAAACTGAGAATCACAACCTTACCCGACAAATCAGAGAGCTTTTGCAACTGAGACTTGTTATCTGGTAAAGAAATTTCCGGGAACCCTGTCTCCGGGACATCCGCTATTTTGGAGTTGAACATCTCTATGTTCTCCCTGTTTGCTATCTCTTCCTTGAGTCTCTCCAAATATACCGATTCCGGGAATTTCACAGACAAAGAGTCGTACACCCTTTTGAAAAGAAGGAGATCCTTGGAATCTGCAAAAAGAGGTATTTGGGGAGAGAAGGAGTGGTATATAAGGATCATGTTGGTGATTGAATTGGGATTGGTGTACAAATGTTTGATGGCACCCTGCTTAGCCTTTACATAAAGACTGCCCAACTCGTAATTCAGCTCCTCTGCCTTTTTTTCATCACCACTTGACAATGCCTTTTCCGAAAGCGCCATCAATGAGTCAAAAGAATACTTGGTTGCAGACAATCTCTTTTCCAGAGAAACCAGCAACCTGGACTCATCGGATCCCGACACTTCATGTTTTTTCCCGGTTGTATCACATATGGTCTTGACCTTGTCACCTGGCACCAAAACAAAAGAACCCACTTTGTTATCGTTGTAGTAGAGGTAGTAGAAATCGGGAGACTCCCCCCTTAGTTTCACATTGGCAGAAAAACGTCCGTCTTTGTCATACTTCAATGTATCCACAATACTTTGCTTGCTTACATCCAACACTTTAAGAACAAGAGCACCATTTGCCGCCCCCTCTATCTTGCCATCTATCCTGGCTACCTGTTTCTTACCACACGAAAACAAGGCCAAGGCAGCAAGTACGGCCACAAAATTTTTTTTCATTTAGTTTAAATTATGATTTTTGAACTTATTGATTCTGCAATCTGCATCATTTCAGTGGCATCCAATTTCAATTTTGGACTGAAAAGATCCATGTCACTCTCTTTGTCCAGAGGAATCAAATGAATATGCGCATGCGGAACCTCCATACCCAAAACTGCAATCCCTACCCTTTTGCAAGGTATTGCCTCCTTGATTCCTTTTGCCACCTTTTGTGCAAAAGCAAAAAGAGATGAGAAATTCTCACTATCCAAATCAAAGATATAGTCTGTTTCCTTTTTGGGGATAACCAATGTATGCCCCCTCTTTACGGGATTGATATCCAGGAACGCAAAGAAATGTTCACTCTCCGCAACCTTCCATGATGGAATCTCACCTGCTGCTATTTTAGAAAAAACCGAAGACATCTATTTGGATATTTCAAGGATTTCAAACCTCAACAAACCGGATGGTACCTGTACATCCACTACATCACCTTTCTTCTTCCCAATCAAAGCTTTTCCAATAGGAGTGGCTGCGGCAAGCTTACCCTCCCTCAAATTGGCTTCTGTTTCCCCCACCAGGGTGTACTCCACTACCGTATTGTTTGTCAAATTCTTAAGCTTGACCTTATTCATTATTTGAACATGGGTAGTGTTGATTTTGGACTCATCAATTATACGAGCATTTGCTATCATCTCTTCAAGTTTGGCTATCTTGAGCTCGAGCAATCCTTGCGCCTCTTTAGCAGCATCATACTCTGCATTTTCCGAAAGATCGCCCTTATCCCTTGCTTCGGCAATCTGCTTGGAGATTGCAGGACGCTCAACTGAAACCAAATTTTGATGTTCTGCTTTTAGTTTTTCCAAACCCTCTGCAGTTAAATAATGAATTTTTGACATAATACTAGAAAATTAAAAAGAATCCTGCAATACAGGACTCTTCAGTACAAAGATAATAATTTTATTAATTAATAAAAACTAATCCAGAAATTTGGGTTTTGCTATTTCGGAATAAAGTATAAATAATTTTGGATTGAACTCCTGCTTTATTGCCAATGCCTCGTCTTCCTGGTTATTGAATTTGTCTCCGGAAATTTCAGAACTTGAGTATAAATCGTCCCCTGCCAATTTTGTTGCCTTTGCCTGCCCGTCAATCACAGACTGTATGGTTTGCTTCTCCTCAATTTTTGCAGGCTTGCCCATACCCCCTCCTTCATTCAATACCTCTTCCGATTCAAATTCGTCGGGCAAGATCTCCTGAGCTACCGTAGCCCTGCCAGAGTCAGGGATTTCAAGTCCAAAGAGTTTTTCAAATGCAGAGAGTTCACTCTCTTCATCTTGCTGCACCTGGGGCATCCCCCTTCTGGCAGGAGAGGTGTTCTGGCTCTCTTTTTTCTTCTTCTCGTTGTAAACCTGGAAGGCCATAATTGCAATTGCAATCACTATGTAAAGAATAGTATCCATTTTTGGAGTATTTAGATTGTATGGTTACAAAGGGCAAGTTAAAAATAATTATCGGTTTTACCTCAATTTGACTGATTGGCCCGTCAAAATTGCATTTGCACTCCCACTATCAATTTCCAATTGGGATTTGAGTTGATCCAGGGAAGCAAACTTTTCCTCTGCACGAAGCCTCTCTACAAACTCCAATTTCAATGGCAATCCGTAAATATCCTCGTCGAACCCCAGGATATGTGTCTCTATGCTCTTTTCATTGCCCAGGGAGACAGTCGGCCTTGTTCCGATATTGGTAATCCCTTTGTATATCTTGTTCTGCACCTCTACCCAAACAGCATACACACCATTTGCAGGCAGCAATTTGAGAGGTTCGTAAAGTTTTATGTTGGCTGTGGGGAATCCCATGGTCCTTCCAATCTTTTTCCCCTCTACCACAGCACCTTCCAATCCATACCTGTAGCCCAGCATGCTTGTGGCAAAGGGAATATCACCTCCGCAAAGAGCTTCCCTTATTTTTGTAGAACTTATTACAACATGGTCTTTGGTGTTTTCGAACTCCCCTACCCTTACAGGTTCTATCCCCAAACTCCTGGCAATTTCAAACATCTGCTGCTGGGTCTGGTCCAAATCATTCCCCACCCTGTGATCGTAACCCGCAACCAGAGTGGATACACCAAACATCCCCACAAGATATTTTTGGAAGAACTGCTGGGTGGTCTGGGCTGCAAACTCTTTATTGAAAGGCAACACATGCACCTGTTCTATCCCTAGGTTGCCCAACAACCTTTTTTTCTCTTCCAAAGTTGTGAGCAGCCTGAACTTGGCGGCATCTTGTTGCAAAACTGCCCTTGGGTGAGGCCAAAATGTTACCACAGCAGGAATCTTTCCCTGCTTGGCAGCAATATCTATGACAGTATCCAAAACTGCCCTGTGTCCACGGTGTACTCCGTCAAAAAAACCTGTAGCTGCTACAACCATCTTACCAAATCAAAATCTTGCCTGTGCGGAAGCCCTTCATTCTTGGGGTAAATACGCCCGGCCATATTGAATGCTCCGGCACTGTCCACCATTATTTCACATTTATATTCAGCGACCCCCTTGTCAAAGCTTTCCAATGAAAACTCATACCTGGCAGAGATGTTCCTGATATTGTCAGTGCCATTCTCTGCAATGAGCATTTCCACTCCAATGTCGTCAGGGTCCAAATCACCTATTGAGAGCACAACCCTTGAAACATATTTTTCTCCAAGAACAATATCCGTCTTGGAATAGTCAGGCTTGGTATATTCCAGAACCTCTATCAAAGGCCACTCCTTCCTGACCCTCTTTTTCCATAGGGCCATTTCCCTTGCAAATTTATAATCTTCTGCAATAACCATTGCATGTCTTTGTGCAAGTTTATTGTAAAACCGCTCTATATAGTCGGTCATCATCCTGTTGGTGGTGAAATTGGATGCAACATAGGCAATCGTGTTCCTGATATAATCTATCCAATCTACAGGCAACGAGTTGTTCCCTGCAGATTTCTTATAGAATAGCGGAATTATGTCACTTTCAAGGATGTTGTATATATTGGCTGCATCCAGTTCGTTTTGGTATTGTTGGTTATCATAGGCCTTATCCTGGGAGAGGGCCCAACCGGCTCCCTCTTGGTATCCCTCGACCCACCAACCGTCCAGCACAGAAAAATGCATGACACCATTCATGGCAGCCTTCTCACCACTGGTTCCGGATGCCTCCAATGGCCTGGTAGGGGTATTCATCCATACATCCGCACCTTGCACCATATGTTTTGCCAAAGTCATATCGTAGCCCGGCACAAACAAAATCCTTCCGGTAAATTGTGGCATCACAGAAATCTCCACAATCCTGCGGATCAAATCCTGGCCAGCCTTGTCTGCCGGATGGGCTTTACCTGCAAATATAAATTGGACAGGTTTTTCGGGATTGTTTACAATCTTGTCCAGCCTCTCAAGGTCTGTGAAAAGCAGGTGTGCGCGTTTGTATGTGGCAAATCTCCTGGCAAATCCTATTGTCAGCACATCGTCCCTCAAACTCTCCTTTATGTGGACTACCTGTTGTGGAGTGTAATGTGCAGTTGAAGCAGGGTTGGAAAGAGAGTTTTTGATTGTTTTTATAAGCCTTGATCTCAACTTATTGCGAACATACCAGATGGTGCCGTCCTCCACTTCGAATATACCTTTGAAACACTCCTTGTCATAATGATGGCTTTGGAAATCCTCTCCAAACACCTCTGCGTGGATCTCTTTCCACTCAGGTGCTGTCCATGTAGGGTAGTGCACCCCGTTTGTCACATGGCTCACATGCAATTCATCCGGAAGGTAGCCTGGCCACAATCCCGAGAGTATCTCCCTGCTCACCTTACCATGAAGCATACTCACCCCGTTGACCTCCTGTGAAAGGTTGGCTGCAAGGTTGCTCATGGAAAATTTCTCCCCGTTGTCAAAGGGATCTATTTTACCAAGTGACATCAATACCTCCCATGATATCTTCAATCTGGCGGGGTAGTGTGCAAAATACTTCCTCATGAAATCCTCGTCAAAAGCATCATGACCTGCAGGCACAGGAGTATGGGTGGTATATAAAGAAGAGCCCCTGACAACCTCCATTGCCTCTGCAAAAGAGAGGTTCTGGTCGGTAATGTACTCCTTGAGTCTCTCCAGTCCAATGAATGCAGCATGTCCCTCGTTCAGGTGGTAAACATTTGCTTTCTTGCCCAGGGCCCTCAATGCCCTAACACCTCCAATGCCGAGCAGCATCTCTTGCTTGAGCCTGTTTTCCCAGTCTCCACCGTAAAGATGGTGTGTAACTGCACGGTCCTCTGGCTGGTTGTCTTCAAAGTCCGTATCAAGCAAAATCAATTCTGTACGGCCAACCTCTGTTTTCCACAAACGGGCAGACATGTTCCTGCCGGGAAGGGCAACATTCACTGTAACCCAGTTACCGGCATCATCCCTGACAGGTGTAACCGGAATCCGGCGGAAATCCTGGGGTTCATAAGTAGAGATCTGATCTCCCGAAGAGGATAACTTCTGAGTAAAATAGCCGTATTTGTATAGAAGGCCCACGGCAGTCATGGGAAGCATCATATCACTGGCCTCCTTAAGGTAGTCTCCTGCCAAAACTCCCAAACCTCCTGAGTAGATCTTAAGGGATTTGTCAAGGCCATACTCCATGCTGAAATATGCAATGCCGGGTCCCTTTTCGTTGGCTTTTCCATTCATGTAATCCAAAAACTGGTCATGGACAGAATCCAGTTTCCTGAGGAACTTCTGATCGTTTTCCAACTCCTGGTACCTTTTCAAAGACAGGGTATCCAGCATCAATATCGGATTCCCTTCACTTTCGCGCCACAACTCTTTGTCCACCATTTTGAACAATTCTGTTGCCTCCTGGTTCCAGCACCACCAAAGATTCCTGGAAATGGTCTCCAGATGTTCCAGCCTTTTGGGTATCCTTTTGGTCACTATTATCTTGCTCCAGTTAGGCCTGTTTGCAACATCCTTACGGTAACTGATATGATCTTTGTCATCAGAACCTTGAGGAATAGTCCCTTTGGTATCTGTAATTTTTTCCATTGACATAGCGTATGCTTCCCTATAATATTTAATTTGGTTGTCCCAGAGTGCAATTTTTGCAAGGTCCCTGGCTTTTTGCCTTAGTACAAGCAACTCATCCTTGCCCAAACCGGCAATGTCCAATATTTTTCCGGACACATCCAAGACAACTTGGTTGTAATTATTGTCTGTCCTTTGGACAATTCCAATCTCTTTCCCATATCCTTTGGAGTGCTCCCTGACCCATAATCCGAATCCGGCCACGGTGGTAGTGACGGTTGGAACGCCAAATGCAAGACTCTCCAACGGAGTATAGCCCCATGGCTCGTAATACGAAGGAAAGAGTGTGAGGTCCAGTCCACACAACAATTGGTAATAACTCAGGTTGAATATGCCATCGTTCCCGTTCAAATAAGAGGGCACAAACAAAACCTTTACCTTGTCGCTCTTTTTATTGTGCAAAAAAAGCTCATCCCTTCTTTTAACAACCGGGTCCCATTCAGGTTCACTTAATTTATGTGAAACCCATGAGTTGTCCAGACTCTTCACTGGTCCGTTGTGAGCCCCGGGTACAAAAATCCAGGCCACGATTTCCCGTTTAAGATCCCTGGAGTTATTTACATTGGCCAAAGCATCCAAAAAAACATCTATACCTTTGTTTTTGAATTCATACCTGCCGCTTATTGCAATCATGAGAGCATCATTTGCTATCTCACCTCCGGTCATAACAGAGGCAACCTCCCTCATTCTTGCCCTGGCAGTATCCATACAAACCTCGTATTGACCGGCTTGGGGAGTGAAGCTGTTTTCGAATCCGTTTGGTGTCACCAAATCTGGTTTCCTTCCCAAAAAATGGCTGCATTCAGAAGCAGTTATTTCGGAGACAGTAGTGAAAACATCTGCATTGGCCGCAGCACATTTTTCAAGGGAATGCTTGGCTGTCACATTGAATTGGCTGGCTGTCGCTGCAGGATCATAACCCTGCATGTTATCGTACAACGGAAGTGAATTTCCGGCAATAGACCGTCCCAAAACCGTTGCATGTGTCGTGAATATTGTAGATACAGGCAATCCTGTACCCTTGAGGTACAATACTCCTGCTCCTGTCATCCACTCATGGAATTGTGCAGCTGCCTTCATATGCGGGGCCATATTGAATTTCACAAAGCTCTCAATGACCTTACCGGTCACATAACCAAAAAGCGCACTCTCTACATAATCCCATCCACCGGACAAGGAATCCAGTTTGTAAGTCTCCCAAAATTGGGCAAAAACCTTGTCTTTCATAGATATATAGGAACTGAAATCGACAAGTATTGCAATGGGAGTTCCGGAAACATTCCACCTGCCCACACGAATCCGCAAACCCTCTTCCAAAGCTTTAGCCCTCCATGCCCTCAACAGGTTAGGCTCCTCTATAAACTCCGGATTCTGACCAGTTTCCCTCCATACGTCCGGACCAATAAGGATATGATTGTTTTTCAACTCCTTTGATAGGTTCAACGCCTTTGTTGCAATTACAGTGTGAATTCCACCCACTTTATTGCAAACTTCCCAACTTACCTCAAAGAGGTAGTCGGGATTCTTGATATTTATTTTTACCATCTTTATTTCCTGACTCTTTTTGTGCTCCTTTTGTTTGCAGAGCTGTTATCTTCTGCAAGAATTGTTCCACCCTGGACCCTTAGGTTAAAATCACTCAAAACATTCATATAGTTGATAAATGCTTCGTAAGGGGTATCGTAAGGGTTAAAATATTTGTGCACTGCACCATCGGAGAAAAACTTGGTGCACATGTAATAGAAATGGTCACTCTGTTGCAATCTCCTGAAATCGGAAAGTAGCTTTGGATCATTTGTGTTTTTGACATCATCTTCCAAAGCGTACAACTTGGCAAATGCTTCGTTTTGGAGTTCATTGCCCAACCATGCACTTGTATCCCTCTCTTCATCTGCCCATGATATTGGAAAAGGGACATGCAACGGGGCAACGGGTTGATGTCTGTCACATATTCCGGAAGGTGTGTCAAACTTGATATCTCCCCTGGAAAGTATCATTCCGGGTAAATTACGCATGAATTCGAAAATGCCGGTTGAGGCCCCCTGGTGTTCTCCAAACGTTTCATAATCCATGAACAGGTTCACAATCTCTTCTTTGGAAAGGATATTGGCTAACCATGCTGCATATTTGTCAGATGTCAGCGGCCAGTTTTCCCAACTTCTGTCAGAAAACCTGAAAGCTATGTCGTCACTTAACCGGAAATTCTTTAGCATTAACTTGAGTCTTGGATTTATGGCATTTGTGTACAGATAGTTCGGACTCTTCCAACCAAGGATATGCTTTGCCCCCTCTGTAAGCATTGCCGTGTAGCCCATCTCTGCAACAGCAGCCCCCACAACATCGGAATATATAAGTTCGGTGTTACGGAAAACCTTAGGTTTTACCCCAAACAAAGATTCAATGGCATTGGAGTGCATCAACACCTGCTCTTTGAACTCCTTGGCAGAGGTCAATGAACTAAGGGAATGGGCATATGTCTCGGCAAGGAACTCCACAGATCCCGTTTTTGCAAGCTCCCTGAAACTCTCAATCACTTCAGGCGCGTACTCTTTGAACTGCTCCAATACAGTACCGGATATTGAATAGGTAACTTTAAAGTTGCCTTTGTACCTTTTAATGAGTTCAAGCATAAGCTCATTGGCCGGCAGGTAGCATTTTTCTGCAACCCTTTTCAAAATTGTCTTGTTGGCAAAATCATCGTAATAATAATCTTCCCTGCCTATATCAAAAAAACGGTACAACCTCAATCTGTGGGGTTGGTGAACCTGAAAATAAAAACATATTGACCTTTCCATAAAACCTTTATTTAAATTAATCCGGAATAGATATCCTTTACCTGTGAAGCTGCTCCATCCCATTTTAGGGAGTTCACCTCTTCCAGGCCATTTTTCACTGCCATTTGTGGCAGGGCCGGATAGTTGAGCAATCCGTAAATTGCATCCGCCATGGCATCTATATCCCAGAAATCCACTTTTATTGCATGTTTCAAAACCTCTGCCACACCACTTTGCTTAGAGATGATTGTTGGCACATTTGCCCTCATCGCCTCTAGTGGGGAAATCCCAAATGGCTCAGATACAGAAGGCATTACATAAACGTCTGAATAGGCAAACATCTCCTTTACCTCCATTCCTTTCAAAAAGCCCGTAAAATGGAATTTGTCTGCTATCCCCAGCTTGGCCACCCTGCGTATGGACCTGTTCAAAAGGTCCCCGCTGCCAGCCATTACAAACCTGACTCCGGGATATCTTTTGAGTACCTTGTTGGCAGCCTCAATAAAATATTCAGGACCTTTCTGGTAGGTAATCCTTCCCAGGAAGGTGACAATCTTTTCAGGAACGCCCCTCTCTACCTTCAAACTTTGGAAACCCTGGAAATCCACGGCATTGTGAACTGTCACAACCTTGGCAGGATCAATCCCGTATTTGTTGATCACGATATTCCTGGTAAGGTTGCTCACAGCTATGACTTTGTCTGCCTCCTTCATACCCCTTTTTTCAATATCATAGACCTCTGTGTTGATGTTTGTGCCACTTCTGTCAAATTCAGTGGCATGCATATGAACAACAAGCGGTTTACCACTCACCCTTTTTGCAGCTATCCCTGCCATATAAGTGAGCCAGTCGTGGGCGTGTATGATATCAAATTCATGCCTCAGGGCAATTTCAGCAGCAACCAGAGCATACCTGGCAACCTCTTCCATAAGGTTGGACCCGTATTTGCCCGAGAATTTGTATTTTTGGCCATGTGTCATCCTGTAATCCTCTATCTGCCCCAACCTGTTTTGCTCCACAAGCTCAGAGAAACTTTCAGGTCCAATGTAAGGAACCATATTTGAACCAATCCTTATGAAATCTACCTTTTCAAGGAAATCCCTTACATCCTTGCAAGTCTCAGTCACTTCAACATCACTGGCGTCAATTATTCCTACTGCACTTTGGTCTTCATCTCCCGATGCAGAGGGCATCACAAACAGAACTTCCACGCCATTGTTGGCAAGGCCCTTTGTAAGTCCGTAACAGGCGGTTCCAAGACCACCCGAAATGTGTGGAGGGAATTCCCAACCGAACATCAGTACTCTCATGCTTTATCCTCCATGTAATTTTCAATCAACCTTATTGACCTCAACAACGCTGCTACCGAACCGGAATAAGATGTCGCACCATGAGGCTGGTGAGGGGGGTCCCCGTCAAAAACCTCAGATACAGAGCCTATGCAATGTAGAGAAACCTCCTCTTCAAAGGCCTCAACCAAGGCCTTGGCTTTTGACAAGTAGGCTTTACCATGCAAACGGAACATGGCATCAATGTAAAAAGAGAGCAACCATACCCTGGCTGTCCCCTGGTGGTAAGCTGTATCCCTGCTCAACTGGTCCCCGTCATACTCACCTTTGTAAAGAGGATTCTTGGGGGAGAGGGTACGAATGCCCCTGGTTGTAAGCAACTCTTTTTTGATTGTATGCAAAACCCCGGCTTTTTCCTCGTCGTTCAAAGGGGAATAATCAAAGGAACAGGCAAAAAGCTGGTTGGGCCTTACCGATTTGTTCTGTCCTTCCGGCCCGACATAGTCTGCAAGGTACTCCTGTTCCTCTACCTTGAAGGCCCTGGTAAAGTTTTTCCTGAGTTTTTCCAATACCTGTGTCCACTCGGCAACAAAAGCGTTGTCCCCGGAGATACCCGACATTTCAACACAATATGAGATGGCATTATACCATAAAGCATTTACCTCTACCTGGTAACCAGCCCTTTCGGTAATAGGGGTGCCGTAGGCATAGGCATCCATCCATGTAAGGGCAACATTCCTCTGCTCTGCCCACAACAAACCGTTTTCATGCATGGATACATTCCCCCTTTGCCCCTGTTTGTAGGAAAAAAGAATCTCTTTGAGCAGGTTGCGGTATTTTTTCCATGTTTTCAAATCTTCTCCGGTATATTTTGCATATTGCTGGATGGTCCAGAAAAGCCACAAAGGGACATCCACCTTGCTGCTGTTGTAAACCAGCTGTTCCTTATGTGCAGTTGTCAACTGCTCCAAAGCTGAATTGAAGCTTTTCACATCACGGTTTGCACAAAGTGTGAGCCCGGGAAGGAAAACCAAAGTATCCCTCAGATTGTGCTCCAACCAAGGGTAACCGGCATAGACGGTTGTTTTTCCGGCACGATGGGTCAGGAACTGGTCTGCAGAAATCTTAAGACAGCTCAGGAAGCTATCCCTGTGATTCTTTGCCGACAGGTTCCTCTCAAATTTGCTCTTGAATCCAGAGGGGTTTTCCTCTTTCAACGAGGCAGAAAAAAAGATTGTCTGCCCTTTCTTT
>Ga0334884_1002367_pt1 | contig 24232 bp, 23 predicted proteins | sample GraSluR1_MG_7_FD_207215 | JGI IMG/M metagenome (GOLD analysis project Ga0334884, IMG submission 207215) | Sludge microbial communities from methane-producing bioreactor in Wageningen University, Netherlands - Granular Sludge_12_05 R1 | ecosystem: Engineered > Bioreactor > Anaerobic >...
CCTCGTTCCATTTCCTCGTTCCATTTCCTCGTTCCATTTCCTCGTTCCATTTCCTCGTTCCATTTCCTCGTTCCATTTCCTCGTTCCATTTCCTCGTTCCATTTCCTCGTTCCATTTCCTCGTTCCATTTCCTCGTTCCAGTTTTGCTCTTCTTTCTAGGCTGGGCAAGCTCCCTCGAAACTGAGATCCAGACCCTCCATCCGCCGCCCGGAACGCGAGGGAGATATCTTCGAAGGGCGAGGTGTCGAAGGAACGACGATTCGACAGGTGCGGGTTTCATCGTGCAGATCGACCTTCATAAAAATACCGCCGCCATCCTGGCCCTGGCTGTGGCCCTGGGATTTCTCCTGCCTGAGCCGGCCAGAAGGCTCGAATTTCTCGTGATCCCGGCGCTATTTCTCATGATGGCCTTCTCCATGGGCGGGATCGACCTCCGCCTTCCGCCGATCCGGGGGGCGGCGGCCGGATTCCTCATCAACTACCTATTCTTATCTGGATTGATCCTCTCCATCGCCCCCCTGGTCTTGGAGGATGAGGCGCACCTACTGGGCTTTGTGGTGATGGCGGCGACCCAGCCGGCGGTGGCCGTCGTCCCCCTGACGAAGCTGTTGGACGGCGACGTCAGGCTCGCCCTCTATTCGGAGGCTCTGTCTTATCTCGGATCTATCGTCCTCATGCCCCTGATCATCTTCCGATTCGCCGGGGAGGTGGGGGTGGGCATCTGGGAGACGGGAGAGGTCGTCGTCCTTCTGATACTCCTCCCCCTCATCGCCTCAAGGCGCGTCGGCCGATTGAAGATCGATCCCGTTCACCCCATCAACTTCGGCCTCTTCGTCGTCACCTACGTCGTGGTGGGGCTGAACAGCTCCGCCATGTCCGTGGGTGTAGGAGGAGTCCTCCTCGTAGCCTTCGTCAGGACTTATATATCGGGGGCGATCGTCTACGCCGCCTCGGCGGCTCTGGGGGTCGATCTTCAGAAGAGAATCGCCTACACACTCCTCGCCTCCTTCAAGAACCTGGGTCTCGCCGCCGCCGTCGCCCTACTCCTCTTCGGCCCCGGGGCCGCAGTCCCGGCGACGGTATGCATCCTCGCCGAGACCAGCTTTTACATCCTCCTCTCTGCCCTGGCCGGGAGGCAAGAGGGCAGGCAAGCCTCCAAAGATGGTGCTCGGACTCGCCGGAGCCGTCTAGGGACTTGATTACCTTTTTTTCGAGGGCAGATCCCCGGAGCATATGGGATTGACTAGATGGATCAGTTTCTTAGACCATCCCCTGGCCATGCGCCCGAAAAAAAGGGCGGGGGATGGGGCGGGCATCCCTCAAATCAAGATGGCATCAGGACTTTCTGCATCGGTGCCGTCGGCATCGTCGAGAATCTCGTATAGGTTCCGACCATCGGCCTGCTCCCAGCGGCGTCCCTCCTCTCCTTGAAGCCGACGTCCGAGATCCAGGTTCTGGCGGGGTTGGTGTAGTAGAGGGTGCTCGTGCCGCTGGCAAGGTCGAGGCGGTAGATGTTCTGGCGCCAGTCGGCGTAGTAGAGGCGGCCGTCCCGGTAGACGAGGCCGGCTATGGAGGTATCCCTCGATTCGAAGATCCTGGTGATGGCTCCGGTACCGGTGGCGACCTTGTATATGCTGGCAGGCACCTGGTTTCCTGAGCAGAGGTAGAGGTTTCCGTCGTAGTCGAAGGAGAAATCCCCGGCCCAGAACCCGCCGACGTCAGCGAGCTTGACGGTGTAGATCGGGGTGGCAGAGGCGCCGTCGACCCTGTAGATAGTCCCGTCGCCGCCAGCGCCAGTCGCCTCGCTGAAGTAGAGGCCGAGGTTGTTGTTCTGGTCAAAGGCGAAGGCTATATCCCTGACGTAAGTCCTGTGGGTGAAAACCGTCGATTCAGCGGACCAGCCGGACCCGGTCTCGGCTACCATGTAAATGTCGTTCTGGTTGGCGTTGGCGTAGTAGAGCTTCTCGGGTACCCCCGGATGGAAGGTGAAGCTGTAGAGCCTTCCCGAGGGGCGCGTATAGATGATGTTATCGGGAGCGGTGCTGCTGGCGGCGTAATAGACCGAGCCCCTGGTCTCACCACCATCGGCGTAGTAGATGGGGGCGAACCTCTCCACGACGGTCATAGTTCCAGGCCGCATCTCCAGAACGGGCGAAGTTTTCATCTCCTGGGCTGAGGCGGCGCCGGCCGCAAAGATCGGCGATGCCAGCAATAGCAGTGTAAGGATCGCCGCTGTATATCTCGATTTCATGATCTTATGAACCTCCTGAGTTCGGAAGGGCTGAGATGCAGAGCGATAGATCACGGCATCAATCGGCCCGAAACCTCCTGGTCGAAAGCTCCGATCGACGGATCGAATATCCGTCCTCGTAACAGAATTGAGTTACACCATTGCCAGGTATTTTACTTAAATTTTTGTCCCAGCCTCCGGTTTTATCCCGATAGAAGATCCGCCTCATGGCCATCAAGGCTCGAATAAATCTCCAAGATCGCTCAATGTCGCCATTTCATCTCAGGTGGATGGAAAAATCCCTCTGCCATTTTTCCCGAACGGCAGCCCAAAACATCGAATAAAAAGTCACTTATAGGATCGAAGAGTATCCATAAATCCGTCAGAGAGATGTAAAACGAGACGGCAGGTGATATCGTTTGAAGATTTTGCCATCTCGGCTCTGAGGCGGTGGAGATGGTGGCGGATCATAGAGAGACGGAGTTGGAGAAGGTGGTGGAGAAGGCCTGCCCCTTCGTGGCCCGGGCCTGCCTCCAGGCCGGTTGCATGGCCTGGGACAACGCCAGCGGCGGCTGCAGGCTGATCCCGACAAAAGAGGCCGCGAGCGCCTTTGACTCCCGCCTCCGGGATGCTGCGCCCCTCCTCTACGCCTCCCTCCTGGACCTGGTCCGGGTGATGGAGGATCGCGGACGGGAGTGTGATTCTTGCGGTCCCGACCTCTGGGACTACGCCCAGGAGGTGAGGAGGTCCTTCCTCGACGAGCTCGTCCAGGCGCAGCTTAAGGTGGGGTGAGGGGGGCGGAGACGAAAAATGGAAACTCGTTCGGGATCTCAGAAGAGGATTAAGTCGGCAGAGGAGATAGCCGAAATTCTCAGGTCGCATATGCCGCAGCTTTCTCGTCGCTACAAGGTGGAGTCCATCGGGATCTTCGGCTCCTACCTCCGGGGCGAGGCGGACGAGGAGAGCGACATCGACCTTCTGGTGGATCTGGAGGATGGCGATGAGCCCCTCACCCTTCTGGAGTTCATCGCCCTCGAAAACCATTTGAGCGATCTCTTGGGGGCGAAGGTGGACCTGGTGGAGAAGAGCGCCCTCAAGCCCGCCATAGGCCGGCGCATCCTGGAGGAGGTCGAGACGGTATGGAATTTAACGCGGGAGGACGATAAAAATGCTGGATCGCGAGCAAATTGATTACTTATCACCAGATAAACCGCTAGAATATCCCGAACAGGATCGATTAGGATACAGTAATTTTGCAAGGCATCTCTCAGAAAGTATTTGCAAGATGGCACCACTTGATGGATTTGTCATATCAGTTTATGGATCGTGGGGGTCAGGGAAATCTACTTTGCTAAACTTCTTGGTATATTATCTAAAACAAATGCCAGAGGATGAGCAGCCTATAATTATGCATTTTAATCCTTGGTGGTTTTCAGGACATGAAGATCTGACAATTAGCTTCTTTGGCCAACTACAGGCCGAATTGAGCAAAGGTAAATCAATAACAGATCTGTATAAGTTGAAAGAAACGATAGCAGAATTTGCGGGTCTTGTGTCTAAAATCCCTGTACCTGACCCCGCTATAAAAAGCATGGCTGTTACAGCCAATATATTACTCAAAAAAAGTGCACCAGAGCTAAAAGATAAAATCGCCAAATCGCTGAGAGAACAGAAAAAGAAAATATTAGTGATCATAGATGATATTGATCGTCTTGCGGCTGATGAAATTAGACAGCTTTTCCGCGTTATTAAGTCTGTTGCAGATTTTCCGAACGTCGTTTACCTTCTAGCTTTTGATAAGCGGGTTGTTATAAAAGCATTGGAGAAGACACAAGATATTCCTGGGGAAGAATATCTTGAGAAAATTGTTCAAACCCCATTTGAACTTCCCATTCCAGATAAGAACTCTCTTCGGAGACTACTTTTTGAGAAATTAGACCTTATTCTCACCGATACACCTGAGGAACTATTTGATAAGAGATATTGGCCTAATGTTTATTTTCAAGGTATTGATCATTTTATAACCACACCACGCGACGTTATCCGACTGACTAACACTTTAAACGTAACCTATCCTGTTGTAAAAGGAGAAGTCAACTCTGTTGATTTCATTGCAATTGAAACCCTACGAGTCTTTTGCCCCATAGCATATCACACGATTGGAGAAAATGAAGAAGAATTTACAAGACATAATAAATGGAACTCCTTTAGAGATTCAAAAATGGAAGTACTTAAAAAGTTCCATAACTCTTGGATAGAAACAGTTCAGGATAAAGATCGTGAATCTGTCAAAAGGTTGTTGACGGCGATTTTCCCCCGCGTGGGTTCGGCTTGGGGTGGTAGTAATTACGGTGGTGACTGGGAGTCTACATGGCGTAGGCAGCTCCGCGTATGCAGCCACGATGCATTCCCTATGTATTTCCGCTTGAATCTGCCAGAAGGCAGCATATCGTACACGGAAATGAAGGCTTTACTAGCTTTAGCCGATGATCCAGTGGCCTTCGCTAATAAACTTCTAGAACTTGCAAACCAAAAAAGACCAGATGGCACGACCCGTGTTAGGCAATTTTTTGAAAAACTCGAGGATTACACAGCCGAGGACGTCCCTGAAGAAGCTATACCTAAAATTTTAAAGGTATTTTTCGATATAGGAGATGAACTTCTGTGCCCAGAAGATAGAGATGAGATGCTATTTGGAAATAGCATTCGCATTATACGCATTTCACGGCAACTCTTACTTCGATTTGACGAAAATGAACGATATAATATCCTGAATAAATCCATGTCTGAGGGTCGAGCAATTTCGATGATCGTACATGAAGTAAGTGTCCAACGCCAAGGACTCGACAAGCATAAAGAGGGAGAGGTGGGAAGTGGTGCTGATGAAATACTTATCAATTCAGATCATCTCGATTTGTTGGAGAAAATCGCTCTCGAAAAGGTGGTTGAAGCTGCGCAAAACGGGACACTTCTTAATATACCAGATCTAGTATATGTCCTTTATTGGTGGAACAAATTCGATAAAATTGAAGATATAAGGCATTGGGTCCAAGAAGTTATAGCTGATGATCACGGTTTAGCCATGTTTTTGGAGAAATTCCTTTCAAAAGGCTATAAGGGTTATTCCGATGGATACACAGAAGCCTATTACAGGCTCGACCCTAGAGTCCTGGAGCTGTTTCTCGATCTTTCTCAAATTATAGATTGTGCCAGAAGAATCGCCTATGATGAAGGGATAACAGAAAACCAAAGAAATGCACTAAAACAGTTCATCAAAGAGTACGAAATTCTTGAAGGTGGAGAAGATCCGAACGACTCATGGGTTAGGTCGAAATGGAAAATGGATTAGATAAAACGTTCCATCACTTTGGGTTTAAAGATAGTCCTTGTGCGATCTAAGAGAAATTTATACTTATCAAAACTGTCACCCACTTAAGGAGCCCTACATCATGATCTCACGACGAGCCGAGGAGATGACCCCCTTTTTGGTGATGGAGGTATCGGAGCGCGCCCGGGCGATGGAGCGCCAGGGGATCGACGTAGTCCACCTGGAGGTGGGCGAGCCGGACTTCGACATCCCCGCCCCAGTCCGGGAGGCGGTCGCGGCCGCCCTCGCTCAAGGCCACACCCACTACACCCACAGCTGCGGCGACCCGCAGCTTCGGGAGGCGATATCCGAGCATTATTATGAGAAGTACAGCGTCACCGTCGATCCCGAAAGGATCGTCGTCTGCTCGGGGACCTCTCCCGCCATGATGCTCGTCTTCTCGGCGCTTCTGGAGGGTGGAGACGAGGCGATCGTCTCCGACCCCGGCTACGCCTGCTACCCCAACTTCATTCGCTTTGCGGGCGGCGTCCCCGTGCCGGTGCCGGCCGCCGAGGCGGACAGCTTTCAGCTCAACCCCGGAGCTGTAAGATCCCGGATCACTGATAAGACGAAGGCCATCGTCATCAACTCGCCATCGAACCCCACGGGGACCCTCCTATCCGCCCGAAGGATGGAGGAGATCGCGCATCTCGGGGTCCGGGTCATCTCCGACGAGATCTACCACGGCCTCGTCTACGCTGGAAGGGAGAGGTCGATTTTGGAGTTCGCCGACGACGCCATCGTCCTCAACGGCTTCTCGAAGCTCTACGCCATGACCGGCCTTCGATTGGGGTACCTGATCGCCCCTCCCGAGTTCATCAGGCCGATCCAGAAGATGCAGCAGAACCTCTTCATCTGCGCCAACTCCGCAGTCCAGAGGGCGGGGATCGCCGCCCTCCGGGAGGCCGGCGACGACGTCGAAAGGATGAGGCGGACCTACGACGAGCGGAGGCGGTTTATGATTCAGCGGCTTAGGGAGCAGGGCTTCGGGATCGGAGTCGAGCCGACGGGGGCCTTCTACGTCTTCGCCGACGCCCGGCATATTTCGGGCGACTCCTACCGCCTCGCCTTCGATATCCTGGAGAGGGTCCACGTCGGCGTCGCGCCCGGGATCGACTTCGGGGCTAATGGCGAGGGATACCTCCGCTTCTCCTACGCAAACTCCATCGAGAGGATCGCCGAGGGGCTCGATCGGATCGAGGGGTACCTCCAGGGACTCTGATCCGGACGGTCCCGCCGATGTAGAGCCGGATGAGGAAGGGCAGCATAAAAAAGATCATGGGGGACCGGCGAGCCGCCCGGAGCCCCCTTCGCCGCCATTTCGTCTCTTCAGCCGGTAGAAGAGGACTCCATCAGGCCGATCGGTCCGAGAGAGCCTCCTTCAGCCCCGGCACCTCCTCGGCTCCGACGGGGACGGTGATCGTCGAATTCTCGAAAGCGCCTCCTACCGGCTCAAACCTTCCGCCCAGGTGCTCTGAGAGGAAGGCCTCAGCGACGGCGAAGAACGATATCCTGTTCTCCGGCCGGGCGAAGCCGTGACCCTCATCTGGATAGATGACGTAGGTGACGGGAATCGCCTTCTCCTGCATCGCCGCGACGATCTGGTCCGACTCGTTCTGGCTGACCCGGGGATCGTTTGCTCCCTGACCTATCAGAAGGGGCCGCGCTATATTCTCGACGCGGTTTATGGGAGAGCGCTCGAAGAGGAGCCTTCGCCCCTCTTCAGTCCTGTGGTCGCCCATCCGAGTTGCGAAGAGCTCGATCTGAGGCTGCCAGTAGGGGGGTATCGTCTCGATCAAGGTGGTGAGGTTTGAGGGGCCCACTATGTCGACGCCGCAGGCGAAGACCTCCGGGGTGAAGGTGAGCCCCACCAGGGTCGCGTACCCTCCGTAGCTCCCACCCATGATCGCCACCCGATCGGGATCTGCGATCCCCTCACCCACCGCCCAATCGACGGCGTCGATCAGGTCGTCGTGCATCTTGGCACCCCACTCCAGGTTTCCTGCGTTGACGAAATCCTTCCCAAACCCTGTAGATCCGCGGAAGTTCGCGCTCAGGACGGCGTATCCCCGGTTGGCAAGCCACTGATGGGCGGGGTTATAGTCCCAGACGTCGCGGGCCCAGGGACCGCCGTGGACGTACAGGACCATGGGGAGGGGCTCCTCCGGCCTGCCGTCACCATCCGGGTCGCTTCCGAGAGGCAACGTGTAGTAGCTGACGAGGTTCAGACCGTCCCGCGAGATGATGACGGCCGGGATCATCATCTTGGCGAAGGCCAGATCTTCCAGATCCTTCCGATTTGTGAAGAGGAACTCTGCCTCTTTCTTCTCGCTGTCGTAGCGGTAATATCTGAAGGGGCCATCGTCCACGATGTAGACGACGATCCAGGTCCTGTCGTCGAGAGACCGGCTCACCACCTCGATGTCGCCATCGTCGACCGTCGCGAGGAAGGCCAGGTCGTCGGCCACCGATCCGTCGATCACCTGCCAATGCTTCCGCTCGTAGGTGAAGGCAGCTGCCTGGACGTTCCTCTCTGAAGGGTGGACCATCCAGCCGCTGAAATCAGCTTTGGGGTCTTCTGCGATTAAAGTCTCGACCCCGGTCTGCGTATCCATGGCGAAGAGCGCCGCAGTATTCCGGCCGCGGCTGTCGACCATATACAGGATCTCGCCGGTCTTGTTGAACCCAACCGGTCCCGTCGTGATCACGTCATCCATCGGGATCTTTGAGAAGGTCTCCCACCCGTCATCTCCCGTCGGCCGGAAGATCTCTGCACCGCCGTCTGACGTCATATTCGTCGCAAACCTGACGTTATAATTGTCATCTATGTCGAAGGATGAAAAATATCTGTTCTCCTGGATCAGGGTCATCTTCCCGGTCTGTATGTTCAGGCGATAGAGGTCGTGGTACTCCGGATCGCGGCTGTTTATGCCGACGATCATCTCCTCAGGGAAGTTGCGGCTGACCTTTACAATCCTGGCCTGGACATCCTCGAAGAGGGTGTGGTCCTTCGTCTCGCCTCTGCTCAGGTTGACGCTGTAGATCCTCCAGTTCTCATCTCCGTCCTTGTCCTGGATATAGAGGATGTGCTCGTTGGTGTAGGCCCACGAGTAGGAGCGTATCCCCCGATATGTATCGTTGGTGACGGGCTCTGCAGCTTCCGGGTCCTCGATAGGTCCCACCCAGATGTTCAGGACTCCGTCTTTAGGGGCGATATAGCTGATCCTTGAACCGTCGGGGCTCGTTCTTACAGTGATCTTGTCAGGATTGCCGAAGAGCAGTTCTCGCGGTATAAGAGGATCTGCTTCTTCGGTTTCCATCTCTCCATCCGTCGAGCCCATTCCTAGGGCCCATCCAGCCATCGATAGGAGAGCTAAGAACGCTACGCCAATCAAAACTCGTTTCATGAGTATCCCTCTACTTGAGCTATTGCAAAGATCTGCAAAGGACCATTACACCGATCTTATTTAATAATTATGTCTAAGGAAAAATCCGGCTTATAGCCATCCCCCGCACCCTTCGATCCATTTCATCCTTCAAAGAGATCGGTCCTTCTTCCCCGGCATCGTCCTGTAGATCCTGGCGTCGGGGTGGATCTTCCCCTCGATCCTCAGCCTCTGGACCTGGGCGCCGACGGTCTCCATCCTCTCGGCGAACTGGCCGGCTACGAGCTTCTCGAGCCTCCTTCTATCCGGCTCCTTCCCTCCCCCCATGCCCGGGCAGGTGGGGTTGTACCCTATATCGAGGACGATCCCCCCCGAGGGGCCCGACCTCTCGACGACGACGAAGGGGAAGAGGCGGCAGGCCGTCGGCCTGACGGAGTAGATGGAGCACCCCTCCCCGTCCCGAAAGAAGACGCAGGCGCCGTCCGACTCCCTCGACTTCATGACGGGAAGGTCGAGGATAACCCTCTTTCCGCCCTCATCGACCCTGACAGACCCTTTCTTGTCGCCGTAGAGGGTATCTACGAACTTCCCGGCCTCTAAACCCGTCCTCCTGCTGATCTTATCGATATCCTTCTCGGTGAGGTAGATCAGGTTGCTCTTATCCAAAAACTCCGCCATCCTCTCGGGAGGGATGAGGTCGTCGAACTCCTGGGGTCGGCGGTGATGGCAACAGGTCCCGCATCTCAGGCACCGAAAACGGCCGCTTCCAAAGGATGCCCTGATCTCCACTCTAACCGGCATGCGGATCGCCTCGAAATAAAAAAGAAAAAAAGAGGGGGTGCTCAGAGGAGCTTGTTGATCGGGTGGTTCGGGTCCAGGACTTCCAGGCCGAGCTCTTTTGCGCTCTCAGCGCACATGATGTCGACCATGGCCGCCGCTGGGAAGACCATCGTGGCGTTCTCGATGGGGCCGTATAGGTAATAGTCGGCTCCCATGATCCCGGCCACGAGGTTTGATCCGATGTCCACCGGAGCAAAGGCTGCCTTGTTCACCTTCTTGTACTTCTTCATCCAGTCCCAGGCGGAGGCGCCGTTGTGGTAACCCGCGCCGACGGGAAGGCCGAGGATCGCCTTGACGGCTATCCCAGCCCTGATGGTGGCGCCGGAGCCGTTGCCCAGGGGCATGGCGGCGACGTCAATGAGGGGCCTTGTGATCCCGGCCTCTGCTGCGTAGTCGAGCATCCCCTTCTCCGCGCCTCCTGCGGCCTTCGTCAGGACGTCCATCTTCCCCTGGGTGGTGGCGTCTATGGCGTTGAAGGCGAGGACGATGGCGGCGTCGAGGTCGCTCTCCTTGACCGCCTGGAACTCCTCGGCGGTGATGGAGGCGTTGATGGAGTTGTGGATCGCCCGATCGGCGACGCCGATCTCGGTGGCATACTTGACGCCGAAACCCCGCACGCTGGGGGCGCTGGAGTCCACCAGGAAGGGAGCGTCGGATATGTCGACGAACCAGTCCAGGTACTTGGCCATAGCCTCATCCGTCTCGGCGACGATCTGGTTGAAACAGGGGTTTCCGGTGGTGTCGCTCATCTCTTCCTGGTCTTTCCACAGCTTCTCCGCGGCAGCGACGTCAAAGAGCCCCTTGTCCTCGTCGGTCACAATCTTGTGCCGGGAATAGAACATCGTACCTATACAGACGGTCGGGTACTCTCCGGGCTGACCTCCCACCTTGATCTTGCCGAACTCGAATACCTCTTGCTTCTTGTCAAATTTGAACATGTCAAACCCTCAGACCAAACGCCAGCAAATAGTATGCCAGCACTATGATTATTCCCCCACAGGCTCCGTAGAGGATGCCGATATCTCTGCCGATCTTCTTGCCCTGCCTCTGGGCCATCTCAGCGCTAACGAACTCGATCTTCTGATCGATCTTTGCCAGCTTCTCCAGGACCTGGGTGTACTGGTCCTGGTCCACTACGACGCTGGGCACTACATCTCGATTATCTTGAGCCATGATCGTATCACCTCAGGTCATGATGAAGATCGGCAAGAGGACCATCAGAAGCGCGAAGAAGAAGCCGATAAACGCCCCTATGGGCAATGCGGCGTTCACGCTTGAGCTGAGCTTTTGATCTCTTGCTATGAGCTGCCCTCTGTAGGTCACGCTCTCGGTTATCTCGTGAAAAGGTCCCATGAAGGGCATCAGGACGGTAGGGAGGCCCTTGCCGTAGGGTATATCGGCAGTTATCGGCTTCACCACTTCGACCTCTGGGGCCGCTTCTTGGACCTCTTCGGTCTTAATCTCCTCATCTGCCATCTCACATACCTCCCATCCACATAATCATCCCGAAGAGGACGAGAACGATGGTTATCCCCATCACAACCCCCTCGATCTTTCCGGCGTAGACTCCTGCAGCGTACTTGTTCTCTAGGCCCATGTTGGTGACATTGGCCTCTATCTGCTTCATCCTCGCTCGGATGTTGGCGACCTCTGCTGCCATGGGGCGCAGCCCGTGGGCAGTCTCGGCCTCCTCGCCTTCGGAGATCTCTATCGCCATCGGCTCCACGTCGAGGGCCCCCGGATCTTTGGAGACGCACTCTTTGATCTTGGAGACGATGGTGCCCACGTCTTCAGTGTCGATTATATTGACGGTCGTGATCTGCTCTTTGAACCTCTCGATCGATTCTGGGGTCAGGTTCTGGATGAAGGGTATGGCGCCCGTGGCACCGACGATCCTTCCCTCCTGGTTGATCCCATTCTCCGCGAAGGCCTCTATCGCCTGTCCCGTTATGTGGCCCTTAACCTCCATCCCTGTGATTACCAGAAACCTGATGTTGGGGTTGGAGACGATGTTCGCCACCATCTTCTCGATCCCGATGTTCTCGGTCTTGCAGGGGCCCGCCAGGGCCGCGCCCGCATCGAGGAAGGGGGCGTTGTTCATGTGAGAGCCGCAGGTTACGACGGCGACGGGGCTCTCGGGGTTTCCGACCTCATACTCGCCGGTCATCCAGGGCCAGGGATCGGTCGGTTTCACTTTGTTGGCCATTTAGAAAGCACCTCCATGGGAGAAAACGTACACAAAGGCGACGATCAGGCCGACTATGAACCCATACCATATGTTGGTGTAAACGCCTGCCATGAAGCTCGCGCCCTCTCTTCCCTTGTAAGTGTTGAGGAGGGGCGCATCCGGAGCGAGGGAGTTCACCAGATCGTCGGCGACCTTGTCGAGGAGTTCGATCTGCTCCATTATTGGGTCCAGAGCGAACTGAACGACGTCATCTCTCTCCTCTGCGATCATCCCTTCGAGCGGATCGAAGACCAGATGCAGATCTGTTGGGCCTGCTCTGACTATTCCCATCTACAGACCTCCTTCAGCGAGAAGACCGGTTCCGACGACGCCTGCAGAGTCCCTCTTGACCAGCTTGAAGTACCAGAGGAAGGCCTTCAGCCAGATGGCCGCTGCTATCAGCATAGTCAGGACAGCTCCTCCGACACCAACGGTGATCAACGAGCCGATCCCGGCAGCGAACATCGCGAGACCTCCGGTGGATACGGCGTGGACGAGGGTCCTGTCCTGGGTCTCGTCGGGGCCGAGGTTGGCGTTGAACGGCTGCAATATGGCGAGAGCACCGGCGATGAAGACTATCGCTATGAATCCGGTGAATACGACGTCTTTGAGCATGTCCTGGTAGCCGATCTGCCCGGATATGACGACGCTAAGGGCGATTATGACAACAGCTCCAGCGCCGCCGAGGCTCATCAAAACCTCTTCCATGACCGGGATGTTCATCTTGATGATCTTGTTGGCGAGCATTCCTACAAAATAGCCGAAGCCCATCGCGATGGCGATGCCGATGATCGGTCCTGCAACTCCAGCTACGGCAAGGCCGAACATGGCTGCTACAAGCCCCATCCCCATCGCCATCATCCCGATGGACGGAACTCCGGTCCCTATGCCGTAGGCACAGACCCTTCTTACGGCGTCGGCGCCCATCACGATAGCGGCGATGGCCCCAAGGCCTGCGAGGAACGAGAAGTATCCTGTCCCAGTTATCATATTCAGAACGTGTGCGAGGTAAATTCCAAGAATTCCGCCGCCAAGGCCGTACATCGTCAGCTTCGACTTGTCGATCTTGGACTCTCCTCCGCCTGCTGCAACGCTCATTTCAGGCACCTCCGTGGATCAATACAGCGAATATTCCTATGATGAGGGTTGCGATGAAACAAGCCTGGATCGCTCGGGGGATCCTCTTGAACTTCGGGTCGTGGAACCCTTCGATCGTCCCCTGGATGTTGTATGAGGCTATGACGGCGTTGACCACGAAGATCCCGATGGCGAAGAAGGCGCTCAATCCCGAGACGCCGTTGATGTTCATAAGGGCGTAGTAGATCAGCGAACCTCCGGCCCCACCCATGAGCCCTCCGATCGTCCCGCTGACGTAGCTGACGGTGGGAACGCCGTGACCTACGGTCCCTGGGGATATGTAAGGGGGTTGTGGGTCTTTGGTTATCGGATCGTAATCCACCTTTGCAGCAACGGGCGGAACGCCGACGCCATAGATGTATACCCAGTTTCCAACGATCATCGTTACGTCCATCATGATCATGGCGCCCACGGCACCGCTCAAGACTATCATGAGCATGTTGTCCGTGACGCTCATCATCAGGCCGGCGCTTATCAGGCCGGTGAGCCCCGATCCTGTCGCCAGCTGAACTGTCCCGGTACCGACGCCCGTGGCCTGGGCCATGGCTGCCGGAGCCCCGCCGACGGGAACGAAGTGGACGCCTATGCCTACAAGAAGCCCGCCGATAACGATCTGGATTACGTAAATTAACGTGCTTGCGTCAAAGGTGCTCATGCCTTGATGTCCCCCACGTATTCGGGATAGGGCCCGTACCTCTTCTTCGACCTGACCTCGAGGATTCTGTTGTAGACGTTGAGCAGAACTACGATAAGTACTCCCGTCGCGATCGCATACCACCCCTGGGTGGCGGGATCGAAGATGGTAGTCCGCCAGTTGTCCAGGAATACAATAAGACCAAAGGCCAGTCCTGTGACCGGACCTCCGAACTTGGCGCAGAACCAGGCGTTGTCGATGGAACTTCTCAGCCCCGCTTCACCCTTTGTGACGATGTCCCCGGAGTTGGCGGCGTTCAGGCCGGCTCCGAACGGATACTGCTGAAACTCTCTCTCAGCTCCGTAGTGAACGTCTCCGGTCGACGAGCCTATGGCTCCGAGGGCGATTCCCCAGGTGAATGCGATGACGGGCAGGGGGAATGGGTGCTGGATCGGAAGCCAGGGGGCTGTCATGATGTAGGATATCGCGACAACGCAGAAGGCTGTAATGTACGCATGTGCCATTATGGTAGTGGTGTGACTGCGCAAGACGTCCAGATAGATGTACTGATTGAAACGCGCCTGGCTCGTATTCCTCCCCATGTACGAAGTCATGGAAAGGATGCCGTTGAATACAGCGGCTACAAGAGAGCCGACTGCTATTGAGAAAAACGCGTTCATGCCGTACGCATCGGACATCAAGACACTAGCTGTAACTGCGGCAAGTGCGGCGTAAAGAGCGTTCGATGGTGGCTCTCCAGATATGGCCTTGTTGTAAATCCTATGGGTGTGACCCACCTGAGCTGCCAACTGGACCTGTGAGTTGGGATTGCTCTGAGAACCCACATCGGACTCTAAGTCCTCACTTGTTCCGGCTATCGTCGCAAGGGCGCCCATCGCGGCTAGGAGCCCCATGCTAACCATGTCCATTTGCTCTCCTCCTTTTTCATTCTTGCCAAATCATAGTAATCTATGAAAAATTTGGCCAGTAACGTACTGACTATCGGTTACTGGACTTATAAAGCTTTCGAAATGGTAATGCGGCCGCCATTTTCGTTTTTTGTCAGGGGTATCGCGGGTCTAATGAGCCCAAAAAAGAGGTATCAAAGCTTTAAATATAAAAGACACCTATCTGACAGATTTTCGGGCAAATACCCCCCGATAAGGCCGGCGATTGCCGGAAAAAACCGATCGGGTTCGGATTTGGCCGAAAATACCCCCTTACGTACCCCTAGAACCCGGACCAAAACGGGACCTCCAGCCTCACCAGGGCTCCTTCTTCGCCTTGATCTTGTATCCTATGACGTTCGTAGCCCTGTGGAGTATCGGCGTTACGATCAGAACTATCAATATGATCTCAGGGGTGAAGTTCTGGGAGAACCACCGGGGTGCGAGGAGATAGGTCAGGGCCCAGCTCCCCAAGACGAAGTCCAGCTGGTCGACGAGGAAGAGGGATGCTCCGCGCTCCATCCCCATCCTCCGCTTGAAGAAGCTGGCTATGACATCTCCCGCCATCGCTCCCAGGGAGAGGCCCATGAGGACCATGAGAAGTTCATCTCCGGACCCGAACTGGGGAAGGCCCCGGTCCGGCCAGGTGGATGCGACGGCGGAGAGGAGGAGCCCCGCCGCCACCCCTCCAAGGGCGCCCGCGATAGTTCCCCGGAAGGTCTTGCCGTCCCCGAGGATCCTACGCCCATCCCGAAAGTTCTTGCCGAAATCCAGTGGCTTTCCTCCGCCGAAGAGGACAGCCAAGTTGTTGGGCAGGTAGGCGGGCAGCATCAGCCAGATGGCGATTATAAGCAGGTTCAATATCTCCTATCCCTCCGGAAAAATCCTAGCCGCAAAAGTTTCAAGACCCCTTCGGTATATCAAGGTATCTGACCGCCGCCCGTCGGCTTCGCGGAAGGACCGACTTTTTCCAGATATCGATCTATAGAAGGTTATCGTCATCCTCCGACCCCTTGAACCCGGAAGCTTCCCGGAGATGTCTGCCATCTGCAGGGGGGTCGCTCTGCTTTACTGCGGCTCGTCGGATCGAAAACGTTAAGTTCAACAAGGCGGTGGTGGGTGTGAGCGCCGATGGTCTAGTGGTTATGACTTGGGCCTTCCAAGCGGCAGTCGTCGCGGAGCAAGCCCAAAACCCGGGTTCGAATCCCGGTCGGCGCATCTCGTTTTACCTCGTATCGTCCCATCTCGTCATATGACGAAATCCTCTTCGTTAACTTTATATTCTAAGGAGGCTCCTCTCAGTTCCATGTCGGCTGGGGGGGATATCTCTGATATTCGAGGACTGCTCGCAGAAAAGATGGCCGGTGAGATCACTCTGTCTCATAATCCCGGTGAGACTCTCAAAAAATGGCGGAGAAACTTCGGGATCACCCAGACCGAGCTCTCCAACCATCTGGGTATTTCGCCCTCGGTGATAAGCGATTATGAGAGCGGCAGACGGAGGTCTCCCGGCATTCTGATCGTCAGCAAGATCATCGAAGCCCTTTTGACCATCGACGAATTTCGGGGGAGCGGCACCGCCAGGACTTACTGCTCGATGCTCAGCGACGGAGGCAGCTTCGGCCGGATATGCTGCGTTTGCGAATATCAGCAGCCTGTTTCTCTATCCAAGTTCGTCGATCAGATCGGCGCCTGCATCGTCTGCGGGGAAGTCGACGTCACCATTTATGGCTATTCGATCATCGACAGCATGAAGGCGATTTTTGAGTTTCTCCCCGATCAATTTCACAGGATATACGGCAGGAGCACCGCTCGGGCCCTGATATTCACCGGCGTCTCCACCGGCAGATCGCCGATGGTGGCGGTGAGGGTCAGCCAACTCAAACCCGGGGCCGTGATCCTCCAGGGAATCGAACCCTCCGAGGTGGACGGGGTGGCCAGGAAGATCGCGGAGCTGGAGAGGATCCCCCTCTTCGCCACCACCATCTCGGCCGAGGATCTCGTAAACAATCTTAATCAAAGGTGATGGAATGCCTGCGGGAATAGTCAGCTATGGTGTGTATATACCTCGGTACAGGATAAAGGCTGAGGAGATCGCCAGGGTTTGGGGCGAGAGGGAGGATATGGCCCAAAGCCTCAACGTCTTCGAGAAATCCGTCCCGGACTTCGACGAGGACGCCGTTACCATCGCCGTCGAGGCGGCGAGGAACGCTCTAAAGCGAGCCTCCATCGATCCGGCGAGGATCGGGGCGATATACGTCGGGTCCGAGAGCCACCCTTACGCCGTAAAGCCGACGGGGACTATCGTCGGCGAGGCCATCAGCGTCGACCACCAGCTGACGGCTGCGGACTTGGAGTTCGCTTGCAAGGCCGGGACCGCGGCGGTCCAGGCGTGCCTCGGCCTCGTCTCCGCTGATATGATCGATCTGGGTTTGGCGATAGGGACCGACACCAGCCAGGGGGCGCCCGGCGACGCCCTCGAGTACACGGCGGCCGCTGGCGGAGCCGCCTACCTCATCGGCCGGGAGAATCTGGCTGCGGAGATCGAGGGTTTCTACTCCTTCACCACCGACACCCCCGACTTCTGGAGGCGGGAGGGGATGCCCTACCCGGAGCATGGGGGGAGGTTTACGGGGGTGCCTGGCTACTTCAAGCACGTCACGAGCGCCACCAGGGGCCTTTTGAAGAAGATGAAGACGATCCCCGAGGATTACGATTACGCCGTCTTCCACCAGCCCAACGGCAAGTTTCCCCGGAGGGTGGCAAAGAGCCTGGGATTCTCCGCTGATCAGATCGATCCGGGGCTCGTCGTCCCGTGGATCGGGAACACATACTCGGGATCGAGCCTCATAGGGCTGGCAGCGACCCTGGACATCGCGAAGCCCGGCGAGAGGATCTTTCTTGCGAGCTTCGGGTCGGGGGCGGGGAGCGACGCCTTCAGCATCAGGGTCGGTGACACCATAGATGATATCCGGGATCGAGCTCCCCGGGTCAGGGACTACTTCGAGAACGTCCAGTACCTGGACTACGCGGTTTACGCCAAGCACAAGGGAAAGCTGCGGCTGTGATATTATGAGATCTGTATCGATTATCGGAGCTGGCTGCACGAAGTTTGGGGAGCGGTGGGACGACTCTCTCCGCGACCTGGTGGTCGAGACCGGCATCATGGCTCTGGAGGACGCGAACGTCTCCGGGGACGAGATCGACGGCCTTTACGTCGGGAACATGAGCGGCGGTCGTTTCGTGGAGCAAGAGCACATCGGCGCCCTGATATCCGACTGCGCCGGCCTATCTCGCCTTCACGTCCCCAGCACCAGGGTCGAGGCTGCCTGCGCCTCCGGCGGGATCGCCCTCAGACAGTCGGTCCTGGCGGTGGCCAGCGGTTACTCCGACGTCGTCATAGCCGCCGGGGTGGAGAAGATGACCGACGTCACCGGAGGCGTCGCCGCCGACGCCCTAGCAGCCGCCGCCGATCGGGAGTGGGAGTGCTTCTTCGGGGCGACGTTCCCCGCCCTCTACGCCATGATAGCGAGGCTCCACATGCACCGGTACGGGACGACCCGAGAGGAGCTGGCCGATGTGGCGGTGAAGAACCATCACAATGGTTCCATGAACTCCATATCTCAGTACCAGATGGAGATCACCGTCGAGAAGGTCCTCAGATCCCCCCTCGTCGCCGACCCCCTCCGGGTCCTGGACTGCTCGCCGATCACCGACGGCGCCGCTGCGGTGGTATTGGCCCCGACGGAAGTGGCTCACAAATACTCCGACGCCCCCATCAACATCCTGGCCGCAGCCCAGGCGAGCGACACCCTCGCCCTCCACGACCGGAGGGATATAACAACCCTCGACGCTACAGTCTCCGCAGCGAGGAAGGCCTTCGGCATGGCGAGGCTCGAGCCGAAGGAGATCGACCTCGCCGAGGTCCACGACGCCTTCACCATAGGGGAGATCGTGGCCATCGAGGATCTGGGGTTCGTCGAGAAGGGAGAGGGCGGCAGGGCAGCCGGAGAGGGGATCACCGCCATCGGCGGAAAGATACCGATAAACACCTCGGGGGGGCTCAAGGCCTGTGGCCATCCCGTTGGTGCCACCGGGATCAAACAGGCTTACGAGATGGTCCTTCAGCTCCGGGGCGAGGCGGGGAAGAGGCAGGTAGAGGGGGCCGAGGTGGGGCTCGCCCACAACGTCGGCGGGTGTGGCGGCACCGCCCTCGTCCACATAATGTCGAGGTGACAAATTGTCCACAGTGCCACGATTCTGGAGACATATACCCCAGAGGTACAACCTGGTGGGGACTCACTGCGAAAAGTGCGACGAGTACTACTACCCGCCGAGGACGATCTGCCCCAACTGTCGCAGAAACGCCAAGATGGAGGATCATACCTTCGATGGGGGGGGGACGGTGGTGACCTTCACCACCATATACAACGCCACCGACGACTTCAAGAGGCAGACACCCTACAACCTGGCGATCATAGAGCTTCTGGAGGGTCCGAGGCTCACAGGCCAGGTGATCTGCACCCCCGAAGAGATGGAGATCGGGATGAGGGTGAAGCCCGTCTTCAGGATACTGTGGAAAGAGGGGGAAAGGGGGATAATCTATTATGGGACGAAGTTCGTCCCGACGGAGGGTTCTGTCTAGCCCCGTACTTCGACCGTCTCCTCCAAGGTGCCGCGATGATAGCCCTCGATATGGCGCCTCCGAAGGCCAGCCCTTACCTATGGGGGCGGGATCCTGGAACCGATCTCTTCGGGGTCGCTCCGCCAGGGAGGTTAAGACTAAGTATTGTGAGGTCGATCTCCGTCTTCCTGTGCGAAATTTCCGCACTCTTCACGGTAGAATAATGAGATATTAGCATAAAATTAGGATCATTAATGTCTTGCCGTTGCTGGTTATCGTTTAGCTATGGCAAACCGTTATATATAAAGAGATAATTTGATTATGGGTTATTTATGTATTCGGGGGCGAATCCGGTCTTGAGCGAAGTGATAGAGGAGTACGACGCGAGCACCATCCAGGTCCTGGAGGGGCTAGATGCCGTCAGGCGGAGGCCAGCCATGTACATAGGGAGCACCAACGGTGCAGGCCTCCACCATCTCGTCTACGAGGTGGTGGACAACAGCATAGACGAGGCGATGGCCGGCCGGTGCTCGGAGATCAACCTGGTCCTACATGCCGACGGAACCGTCTCCGTCGGCGACGACGGGAGGGGCATCCCCGTAGACATCCACGAGCATTACAAGAAGCCTGCGCTTGAGATCGTCATGACGAAGCTCCACGCCGGGGGGAAGTTCGACCACAAGTCCTACAAGGTCTCCGGCGGCCTCCACGGCGTCGGGGTATCGGTCGTCAACGCCCTCTCGGAGTGGCTCGAGGTGGAGGTGAGAAGAAATAGCCTCGTCTACTGGCAGAGGTACGAGCGGGGCAGGCCCGCCTCCGACCTGGAGGTCCACGGAGTCTCCGAACATACCGGGACGCAGGTCAGGTTCAAGCCCGACCCCGAGATCTTCGAGACCGTCGACTTCAGCTTCGAGACCCTGTCGAGCAGGCTCAGGGAGCTGGCCTTCTTAAACCGCGGCCTCAAGATAACGATCGAGGATGAGAAGACGGCCAAGAGGAGAGAGTACCTCTATGAGGGGGGGATCATCTCCTTCGTCGAGCACTTGAACAAGAACAAGGATCTCCTCCACTCCCCTCCCATATACTTCTCTCGGGAGAAGGAGGGGACGTCCGTCGAGGTGGCCCTCCAGTACAACAACACCTACAACGAGAACGTCCTCTCCTTCGCCAACAACATCAACACCCGAGAGGGCGGAACTCATCTCTCGGGCTTTCGGGCCGCCCTCACCAAGACGACGAACGAGTACACCAGGGAGAACAAGCTCCTGAAGGACGAGACGAAGCTCACCGGCGACGACCTCAGAGAGGGGCTTGTAGCCGTCATAAGCGTCCGGCTCTCTGATCCCCAGTTCGAGGGACAGACGAAGACGAAGCTCGGCAACAGCGCCGTCGGCGGGATAGTCTCCTCCCTAGTCTCCGAGGGTCTATCCGAGTTCTTCGAGGAGAACCCCCTCGTCATAAATAAGATCATAGACAAGGCGACCCAGGCGTATCGGGCGAGGATCGCGGCGAGGAAGGCAAGGGAGCTGACCCGGAGGAAGAACGCCCTCAGCTCCGGGGGGCTCCCCGGAAAGCTCGCCGACTGCGCTGAGAAGGACCCAAAGCTGTCGGAGATCTACATAGTAGAGGGGGAATCGGCGGGCGGCTCCGCAAAGCAGGGGAGGAACAGGCACTTTCAGGCGATCCTCCCCCTCCGGGGGAAGATCCTGAACGTGGAGAGGGCGAGGCTCGACAAGATCCTGAAGAACAACGAGATTCGAAACATCATCACCGCCCTCGGCACCGGGATAGGCGACGACTTCCAGATCGACCGGGCGAGGTACCACAAGGTGGTGATCATGACGGATGCCGACGTCGACGGCTCCCACATAAGGACGCTCCTCCTCACTTTCTTCTACAGGTACATGCGCGAGCTCATCGAGGCAGGATACGTCTTCATCGCCCAGCCCCCCCTCTACCAGATCAAGAGGGGCAAATCCGTAAGCTACGCTTATTCTGAGTCGGAGCTCGCCCGGACCCTGGAGGCGGCAGGGGGCAAGGGCGCCATACAGAGGTACAAGGGCCTCGGGGAGATGAACCCAGAGCAGCTCTGGGAGACGACGATGGACCCCGATAGGAGGACGATGCTGAAAGTAACCCTGGAGGACGCCATGGAGGCGGACGAGATCTTCTCCATTTTGATGGGGGAGAAGGTGGAACCGAGGCGTGAGTTCATCGAGGCTCACGCGAGAGACGTGAGGAACCTGGACGTATGAGGTGAGACGATGACGGAGATCGATGTAGACATAACCTCCGAGATGAAGTCCTCTTACATAGATTACGCCATGAGCGTCATCGTCGGAAGGGCACTCCCCGACGTCCGGGACGGCTTAAAGCCCGTCCACCGGCGGATCCTCTACGCCATGTTCGAGCAGGGGATGACCTCGGACCAGCCTTATAAAAAATCGGCTAGGGTGGTGGGTGACGTGATGGGTAAGTACCACCCCCACGGCGACGCCGCCATCTACGAGACGATGGTGAGGATGGCCCAGGACTTCTCGATGCGTTACCCGCTCATCGACGGCCAGGGGAACTTCGGCTCCATAGACGGGGATCCTGCGGCGGCGATGAGGTACACCGAGGTCCGTCTCTCCGAGATCGCGGGCGAGATGCTCACCGACATCGAGAAGGATACCGTTGACTTCGTCCCCAACTACGACGACTCTCTCAAAGAGCCGATCGTCCTCCCATCGAAGCTTCCAAACCTCCTGGTGAACGGCTCATCCGGTATAGCGGTGGGGATGGCGACGAACGTTCCGCCCCACAACCTTCGGGAGGTGGCCGGGGCCCTGACGAGGCTGATAGACGATCCGGAGTCGACCCTCACTGACCTTTTGGAGGAGATCCCGGGCCCCGACTTTCCCACCGGAGGCTACATCCTGGGCAGCTCCGGGATCGAGTCCGCTTACGCTACAGGACGGGGGATCATCAAGCTGCGGGCTAAGTCGGTGATCGAGCAGGGAGAAAAGCAGAAGATCGTCGTGACGGAGCTGCCTTACCAGGTGAACAAGGCTAAGGTGGTGGAGACGATAGCCGACCTGATAAAGATGGAGCGGGTCGACGGAATCTCCGACCTCCGGGACGAGTCGGATCGGGATGGGATCAGGCTCGTCGTGGAGCTCAGGTCCGGGGTCAACCCCGAGGTGGTATTAAACCAGCTTCATCGGCATACCCAGCTTGAGTCATCTTACAGCATCATCAACGTAGTCCTCGTAGACGGCCAGCCGTTGACCCTCCCCCTCAAGGAGATTCTGGAGCAGTACATTCTCCACAGGTCCGAGGTGATCGAGAGGAGGACCAGTTTTGATCTCGACCGGGCTGAGAAGAGGGCTCACGTCCTTGCAGGTCTCCTCGTCGCCCTGGAGAATATAGACGACGTCATAAAGCTCATCCGGGCCGCCGAGTCTCCAGGGGAGGCGAGGGCGGCTCTCATGGGTGCCTTCGACTTATCCGAGGAGCAGACGAAGGCCATACTGGATATGAGGCTCCAGAGGCTCACGGCGTTGGAACAGGGGAAGATCCGGTCCGAGGAGGCGGACCTCGAGGTCGCCATAGCCAGGTTCAGGGAGATCCTGGCCGATCCTAGGGAGGTCCGCAATATCATCAAGCAGGAGCTCTCCGAGCTGGTCGGAAAGTACGGCGACGAGAGGAGGACCCAGATCATCGAGGCCGAGGAGGAGATCGACCTCGAGGACCTGATCCAGGAGGAGGAGGTGGCGGTGACCATCACCAGCGACGGCTACATCAAGAGGCAGCCCCTCACCGCCTACCGCCAGCAGAGGCGGGGCGGTATGGGGGTCATGGGTGCCGAGACCAAGAGCGAGGACTTCGTCACCGACCTATTCGTCGCCACCACCCACGAGTACATCCTCTTCTTCACCGATATGGGCAAAGCCCACTGGCTCCGGGTATTCGACGTGCCGGCTCTGGGAAGGGCCGCCCGGGGCAAGTCCATAGTCAACCTCCTCTCCCTCGAGGCCGACGAGAGGATCACGGAGGCGATCCCGGTCAAGAGCTTCGACTCCGAGGGGTTCATCGTCATGGCGACGTCGAAGGGGCAGGTCGTCAAGACCTCGATCCGGGCCTACAGCAACCCTCGAAAGGGAGGCATCAAGGCGGTGAACCTTCGCGGCGACAGCCTCGTCGCCGCGAGGCTCACAGACGGCGACCAAGATCTGATCCTCGCTACGGCCCACGGCAAGGCCATCAGGTTCTCCGAGGGGGACGTCCGGCCCAGCCACAGGGGTTCCATGGGGGTCCGGGGTATCAGCCTCGAGGCCGACGATGAGGTGATCAGCATGGACGTCGTCCGTCCCGGAACCGCCCTCCTCACCGTTACGAGGGAAGGTTACGGTAAGAGGACGGAGCTATCGGAGTACTCGCCTCATCGGCGGGGCGGCAAAGGCATGAAGAACATCGATCCGAGGAGGGGGGATGTAGTCGCCTCTCGGACCGTCTCCCAGGAGGACGAGCTGATGATCACGACGAAGGACGGGCAGATGATCAGGATACCTGCCTCCGACATCAGAATCCAGGGTAGAGCGACCCAGGGCGTCAGGATCATGCGGCTCAGGCCCGGGGATGAGGTGGCGGCGGTGGCCCGGATAAACTGAGGAGCGGACCGCGCCAGCTCTATCTCGTCTCCGACTCATCTATATTTTTTTTAGATCTTCACCCTTCCACAACGTTTAAATACCGGGCTTGTATTGGAGGAGTTCGCCCGTCTGCAGAGTCTGCCCGTAATTCGCGCAACTCCGGCAGAAGGGTCGCGGTCTGAGGTCTCTTTGGGGTCCGATACATT
>Ga0334884_1002372_pt1 | contig 24171 bp, 16 predicted proteins | sample GraSluR1_MG_7_FD_207215 | JGI IMG/M metagenome (GOLD analysis project Ga0334884, IMG submission 207215) | Sludge microbial communities from methane-producing bioreactor in Wageningen University, Netherlands - Granular Sludge_12_05 R1 | ecosystem: Engineered > Bioreactor > Anaerobic >...
AAACTGTAATAGTTATTTGACCTTTAACATTTGTATTTAGAGTTGATGTTGCAGTAATAATAACACTACCTACGCTAACCGCCGAAACTCTACCACTACTATTTACTGTTGCAATTGCATTATTGCTGCTTGACCAAGTAACCGAAGTTGAAGCATTGCTCGGAGTAAATGTAGGTACTAAATTTAATGTTTGATATACTTCTAAACTACTCCCACCACTAAGAGATATAGCAGTTGGTGCAACTGTGTTTCCACTTACAACTATATTATGAGTTTTTTTAACACTAGTATCTTGAGTTGAAGTAGCTGTAATTAATACCGATCCAGCCGACAAAGCTGTAACTATACCATTACTATTAATGCTAGCAACTGCACTATTACTGCTTGACCAACTAACCCCACCACTAGAAACACTTGCAACTAATGTACTTTGACCTCCCACTACCATAGTAGTAGGCCCCACTATGCTAATTGATATTCCTGAAGCGCCTGCTACAGAAACAGTAACAGTTATAACATCAAAAGGTTTAACTTCATCTGTTGTGTTATAAGTTGCCATAATATTAGCAACACCCGGAGAAACACCTAATAGCGCTCCAGTTGTTTGGTTAACAGTTGCAACACTCGGATTGCTTGTGCTCCATTTAACTCCGCCAGTTGTACCTGCAGGTTGTAAAACAAATTGTAAATTTTGAGTTTCCCCAACAGTCATTGTTTCAGAGCCGAATATTGTTACATTAACTCCGCCATCTGCTGCCGGCGTAGTAACTGATATTTCAACAGTTGTTGAAATAGTTGGAGTAATTTTTGATATTGCTGTTATAGTACTTTTACCAATTGAAACTCCTGTTACTAATCCAGTTGAAGAAACTGAAGCAACACTAGGGTTACTACTTAACCAATCAACTGCATTACTAGCCCCTGTTGGTATAGCTTGAATAGTTAGTTGTAATGTTTTATTCATTTCTAAACTTCTAGCATTCTTAATCGTAATACTCTCCAAAGTGTTAGAAACAATAGTTAAAGTAATGCTATCTTCAGCTTGAGAAAGTACATCAGTAGCCTTAATTATTACAGTTCCAGGAGCTATTCCTAAAACTTGACCTTGAGGACTAACAGTAGCTATCTGAGAATTCATCGATTCCCAAGAAATATTTCTTTGACTGCTAACTCCACTAACTCCTAAAGTTATTGTCCCCCCTACCAATAAGTCTGAGCTTGGTGCATTAGTTATACGCAAACTAGTTTCACTTTTACCACAACCAGTTATCCCAAATATAACCATAAGTATTAATACTAGTAGTATAGATCTTTTCATATTATACCTCTTCATTTTTATTACGATTTCATTATAGCATAAGTATATCCAAATCTAAAGTTTTTTTATTTGAATTTCAGTTAATTTTAATCTTTGGTAAAATATAAAACTCTCTTTGAAAGAGAGTTTAACATTTTAAACTTTTTTTATAGAATCAAATCCCACTTCAGTCGGTGTCAATCTACCGAAAACATCAATTAATATTTTAATAAGTTCTTTGTCTTCATCGATTTCTTCAACACGCCCAACTTGATTTTGAAATGGCCCAGAAGTAATTTGGACGCTATCACCAACATTAAGGTCAATTTTCTTTTCTTTTGTTACTCCACACATCTTTAAAATCGGATCAATTTCTTCTTGAGATAGTGGTACAGGCTTTGTTCCTTTTCCTGAAGAACCTAAAAATCCAGTTACCATAGGAGTATTTCTAATCATAAACCAAGTCTCATCAGTTACAATCATGTCTATAAAAACATAGCCAGGGAAAGGTTTAGTTATAATTTCTTTATACTCACCATTTTTCTTTTTTTCTAGTTTTTTTTCTTCTGGTACTAAAACGTTGAATACAAAATCATTCATATTCATTGATTCAATTCTTCTTTCAATATTTGCTTTTACAGCATTTTCACATCCAGAATATGATTGAACTACATACCATGATCTACCTATGTTAGGACTGCTCATACAGGAATCCCCATTTTAGAAGCTAACCATTTAAAAAATTCAACAACCTGAGTTAAACCTAAATCAACTAATAAGAAGAAAAGTGACATAGCTAATGAAAATAATAAAACTGTTACACTATTTTTAAGCAAAACTCCTTTTGAAGGCCAAGAAATTTTTCTAATTTCTCCAATAGAAGGTTTGTAAAAAGGCCAAACCGCTAACAATAAAGATACTGCTCCTAAAATAATTAAAATCCAAGCAAATACTTTTGGATAATCACCTATTAAAAATACATCATCCTTAATAACTAAGCCACTAGTACCTGTGTTTTCACCAACAATAATCAAAACTCCTAATACTATTGCTATTAAAGATAATACTAAAAGTATTAATCCTTCATACTTGTATTCTTTAGTAAGAATAGTTAAAATTTTATTTTCCTTATTTTCTTTTTTTTCGACAGCCATTTTATACACTCCTATTATTTGGATTCTTTATGCAATGTATGTTTATTGCATGTTTTACAAAATTTTTTAATCACCATTCTATCAGGTAAGTTTTCTTTACGACTAACTGTATAATTGCGAGATAGGCATTCCTCACAAATTAAAATAATTTTTCGTTTCATTATATCCACCTTCAAGCACACTAAATATTTTACCAAAATATACGAGTAATGTCAACGATAAGATACTTTATTTTATTACCTTAAGCTTTTCCCTAATTCTAACTGTGGCATTATAAATGCTTTTTTTAGAAGCATTTGTTAATTCCATTATATCTTTTGTTTTTTTGTATTTCAAAAACTTGTATTCATAGACTAGCATCTCAAAATCACTAAAATAAACATCATCTATATTTACACTATCTTTTACTTCTTCATCAAAGAATTTTGTTTCATCCGCAAGATAGTATAAATCTTCAACCAAACTGACATTATAGAAATATTCTTTCTCTTTCCTTAGTATTTCCATAAAACGCCATTGCAATAATTCATCAAAATATCTTGTAAAAGTCTTTTTATAATTTTCATCATATTTATTAATTGCTTTATTTAAGACCAATAATCCTTCTTGAATGAAATCATCAACTAATCTACTCTGTATTTTAAAAAGTTCAATTCTTTTTTTAATCAAATTTGTGTATTTTTCGAACATTATTTCCAATGCATGTTCATTATTTTCGGCAATCAAATATAACAATTCAAAATCGTTATATTTTTTCAAATTTACCTCCTGATATTTTTTGTTATTTCATAAGCTAAAATTCCAAACGACACCGAAGCGTTTAAAGATGTGGTATTTCCTATCAAAGGTATCTTGACTAAAAAATCACAGTTCTTTAATACAAGAGGAGAAATCCCTTTTCCTTCCGACCCAATTACCAAAAGAATTTTTCCTTCGTATTTAACTGATTGAAAGTCAACACTTTCTTCTTTATTTTCAGCTGCATACACCCAAAAACCATTTTCTTGCATCTTTTTAATTGCTGCAGTTAAATTAACAACCTCTATCACTTTTACATATTCAATTGCTCCAGTAGAAACCTTAGCCACGGTGCTATTTAATTTTACGCACCTATTTTTACCTACAATTATATGTTTAACCCCTAGAGCTTCACAGGTTCTTATGATAGCTCCAAAATTCTGAGGATCATTAATTTCATCAAGCATTACCCATACTTCGTTATCATTTATTTTATTTAGCTCTTGATCTAAATCATAATATTGATAAGGTTTTATTTCAGCAATCACACTTTGATGATTAACATCTTTATATTTTTTAAAAAACTCCTTATCAACATATTCAACTTTCACCTTATTTTGTTTTATTAAATCTAATATTTCAACTACATAAAAATCTTTCAATAGAAAAACCTTAATGACTCTATCAGCTTTTAACGCCTCTAAAACTGTATTCCTACCATAAATTATCTCACTCATTTTTTTCCTCAATAATTAAAATAGCCCTTTTAAGTAAATATTCTAATCTATCCTTTTCTTCTTTTAAATATAAATATCCAATTATAGCCTCAAATCCAGAACTATTTAAATATTCAGTTTGATCAATATTTTTTCTATGACTTTGGTATTTAAAATTTCTTCCTCTTTTAAAAATATTTTGTTCTTCTTCAGTCAATTCATCCCTAATGTTTTTTACAATTTTATCATGACCTTTAGCACTCAAATATTTAACACATAAATTATGCAAATTTTTAGAATTTGTAATATTTTTGTTTAATAAATATTCTCTTATATACAAATTAATATAAGCATCCCCAATAAATGCTAGATTAGCACCATTAAGCAAATCAACTATCATGTTAATATCCCTAAATCTACTAACTTTCTTCTATATTCATCTGCTTTTGAAAAGTCTTTATTATTTCTTGCTTGTTCCCAAAGTTTATAAATATTTTTTTCATCTTCAGTTAATGAGCATAAATCAACCATTATCCCTAAAACTGAAAGCAATTCTTTAAGTAAGGTAAGGACTTCTTTTAAATAGCCAGCTTCATTTTTATTCCTTAAAACGTTATTAGCTAATTTAACAACTTTAAAAATTGTTGTAATAGCATTGGCAGTGTTAAAGTCATTACTCATAGCCTCTATAAATTCTTTTTTTAGATTACTCAATTCAATATCTTTTATTTCAACATCTTCTACAAAAGAAGTCATTTCTATATTTCTATAAAGTGCTGTATATGCTCGTCTAATTTTTTCATAATCAGCAGTTGCTTGAGTTAGTAGTTCTTCTTTATAACTAAGCAATTGGCGATAAGGGGTGTTTAGAATAAGCAGTCTATAAGCTCCACAACCTATTTTATCCAGCAAATCATTGGCCCAAATAACATTCCCTAATGATTTACTCATCTTTTCTTTCCCAAAATCAATTCTACCATTATGCATCCAGTAATTAGCAATTGTATGATTATTTGCACATAAAGATTGAGCTATCTCATTTTCATGGTGTGGAAACTTCAAATCTGACCCTCCACCATGAATATCGATTTTCCCTTTAAAGATATCATTGATCATAACTACACATTCAGTATGCCAACCAGGTCTTCCCTTTCCCCAAGGTGAATCCCAATTTAAACCTTCTTCTGTTTTTTTCCATAACACAAAATCAATAGGGTTTCTTTTTTTATCATTAACCTCTAAACGCTCACCAGAAATCAAACTCTCTATATCTTGATTACTCAAAATTCCATATTCTTTTACTCTAGATACATCAAAATATACATCATTTTTTATAACATAAGCTGCATCTAGCTCGACTAGTTTTTGAATAAACTCAATTATTTGAGGGATTTTTTGAGTAACCCTTGGGTTAAAATCATACGGTAGACATCTCAAACAGCTATTAGTATTTAAAATTTCTTTGATATATTTTTCAGCAATATTTTCTTCTGTAGTCATTTCAAGATTAGCTTTTTTAATTATCTTATCGTCTATATCCGTAAAATTTGAAACATAAGTCACTTTATAACCAATATAAGCAAAAAATCTTTTAACACAATCAAAGAAAATAACTGGTCTAGAATTACCAATATGCATGTTATCATAAACTGTAGCCCCGCAAACATACATACTAACTTGTTTTTCTTTTATTGGTATAAATTCTTCTATTTTGTTTGTTAGTGAATTATATAATCTAATCATCAATTTTACCTCTTTTAATATTATACTAAATTTATACTAAATTTAAAAGTGTTTCTTTAAAAGAAACACTTTTAATAATTATTTATTGAGGAGAATCTTTTGGAAGCCTCATTTTTAAAATAGTTCCTTTTGGTTTATTATCCTCAACCCAAATTCTTCCTTGGTGAGCTTCAACAATGTTTTTAGCGATTGACAAGCCTAGACCATTTCCACCAGTTTGTTGGCTTCTAGCTTTGTCTCCTCTATAAAATCTTTCAAACATATTTTTCTTAACTTGTGGTGTAACACCAATGCCAGTATCTTTGATCTCACAAAAAACATCATCAATAGTTTCATAAGTAATTAAACTAATAGAATCTTTTTCATTCGTATATCTAACAGCGTTATCTAGCAAAATTATTAATAACTGTTCTATTTTTTGTACATCCCCAAAAAATGGGATGCTTTCACTTTTTACTTCAAACTTTTTCTCTTGAACCATCGCAATTTCTTTAAAAGGTTCTACTACTCTATTAACTAAATCATTAAAATCAAACTCAGTTAGATTTAATTCCATAGTTTGATTATCACTTTTTGCAATTGTTAGAAGTTCAGAAGTCAACTTACTCAATCTAGCAACTTCGCTTAACGCAATAGCAATATTTTCAGAAACGTCATAAACCGTTTTATCCGATTGAGTTAAAATATTTTCCAACTTACTCCTTACAATCGCAAGAGGCATCCTTAATTCATGTGAAGCGTCACTAACAAATAATAACTGTTTATCTAAAACCTCAGCTATAGGCTTTATCGACCTTCTACTAAGCCAATAACTAGTAACTATACTCATAAACATTATTATAACTATAGCTGTAAAATAAATTTGAACTAATTGGCTTCTCGCATTTACTTCTCCATCAATATTAACAAATAATTGAGCATACTTTAGAGAAGATAAAGTAGAATTCGGATTACTTAAAGGAATAGTATAAACAATAAAATCATAATTTTGATAATGCATAAACTCATGCTTATTTAAAAACTCTAAGTTAAGCTTAAAAGCATCATCTGAAAGCGATGAAAAAAGGAAATTATTATATGATTCCTCATCAGGAAAAATTCCATAATTACTCCAATGATAAGGTTCTTGTAGTTCATTTAGGCTAGCGTCAATCGCCTCTCCATTACTAAGCAACATTTCATTGCTCATAGGAAAAATATAATCACTATTAGAATTGCTACTAGTCGGATTTAAGCCATTCGCAATATTAATGTAATCTGAAGTATTTTCGTTTATTATATAATCTATGATTCTAGAATCAAAATATCTTTTATAAACAAATTGTTCTCCAGTTGTTCCAACTACTTCATAAAGAAATACTAACAATCTTTCATCATCAGTTTTTTCTGGAATAACATACCCATTAACTGTTAACCCAATATTATCAGAAATAGTACTGCCATAATTTTCCAGATTCTTTTTAATCCCCTGGTAAAACAAATTATCAACAGATAGAACCACAGCTACACCTAAAACAACAAATGTAAGTAAAAAGGCTAATAAATTATAGCCTATAAACTCAAACTGTTTCTTTAGTATCGCTTTATTGATTTTGTTCTTTTTCTTTTTCACTCCACATATAACCTACATTTCTTAAAGTTTTTAAATATATATGGTAATTATATTTTTTAAGTATTTTTCTTAAGTTGCTTACATAAACCTCAACAACACTCCAAATCGTATCAGATTCAAATCCCCAAACACGATTAAATAATTGTTCTTTAGTTACGATAACTTCTTTATTCTTTACTAAGTATTCTAAAATATCATAACTTTTACCATAAATTTCTAATTGTTCATCTTTTACATTCACAGTTTTTTTAGAAACATCAAATCTCATATCTAAAAAATTTAACTGTAAAGTTTCAAAACTATTATTTGATCTTCTTAATAAAGCATTAACTCTAGCGATTAACTCGTCTCTATAAAATGGTTTCGTCATATAGTCATCAGCTCCAAGTTTTAACCCTTCTACTTTATCAGAAACATTATCTTTTGCAGTTAAAATTAAAACCGGAGTTTTACTGAACCTTCTAATTTTTTCTAAAATTTTAAAGCCATCAACCTTCGGAAGCATCAAATCTAAAATGATTACATCATAGATGTCTTGCTCAACTTGATTCATAGCTTCTTCGCCATCTCTAATAGAGTCCACAGTCGCAAACTTACTTAGCATTTCACTAATCGCTTTGTTTAAATGTTTTTCATCTTCAACTACAAGAATTCTCATTTTAATCACCCTTAAATTATTATAGCATTTTATCTATAAAAAAAAAAGAAAAAAGCAAACTCTTTTTAAAAGTTTGCCTAAAATTACTAACGTTTTGAGAATTGAGGTGAACGTCTAGCGCCTTTAAGACCATATTTTTTACGTTCTTTAGCTCTAGGGTCACGAGTAACCAAACCAGCTTTTTTAAGAACAGGTCTAAAATCAGGATTTAATTCCATTAATGCTCTAGTAATTCCATGTCTAATAGCACCAGCTTGACCACTGATACCACCACCCATAACAGAAACAACTACATCATAACTTGTTAAAGTATTAGTTAAGTTAAGAGGTTGTAAAACGTCTAATCTAACTGCAGCTGAAGGAATATATTCAACAAATTCACGATCATTAATCTTGATTTTGCCTGCACCTGGAACTAATCTAACTCTAGCAACTGAAGATTTTCTTCTTCCAGTCCCCATATATTGAACTACTTTTTTTGCCATGATTTCCTCCTTCTAACCTTTAAGCTCATAAACCATTGGTTTTTGAGCTTGGTGTGGATGTTCAGCACCGCAGTAAACAAACAATTTTCTATACATGTCAGCACCTAATTTATTTTTTGGTAACATACCTTTAATTGAAGTTTCAACCACTTTTTGAGGTTGTAAATCCAACATTTGCTTTACATTTCTTGTTTTTAAATGTCCTGAATAACCTGAATGACGATAATATTTTTTATCTTCTAATTTATTACCTGTCAAAGCAATTTTTTCAGCATTAACTACTATTACATAATCACCACAATCTACATGAGGTGTAAACGTAGGTTTATGTTTACCTCTTAGAATTGTAGCCACTTCTGTTGATAAGCGACCTAAAATAGCATCTGTAGCATCTACTACATACCATTTTCTTTCAATGTTTTGTTCATTGGCCATGAATGATTTATTCATATTTTATTTTTCCTCCTAGTTATAAATCCATGCGTCAAACCGTGGCGTTCGACAAGATGGCATTTTGTGGGTTTAAAATGTACCTTGATTATTATACTATTATTAACTGTTATTGTCAATATCTAAAATGTAAATAAAAAAAGATGCATATCGTAAATATGCATCTTAAAATATAATATTACCAGTTCCATTGACCAGGAACAACACTATAAAGTGTTACTGATTTAGAATAACTATCTTTTGCAACCGTAATAGTATAACTTACAACAGTAGAATATCTCGGAGCACTTATAATTCTACCAGTATTACTCAATAATTGAGGGCTGTTACTTGTAAAAGTAATTGTATAATCGCTAAAGTTTTTAGCTATATTATATTCAACTTCAACTAAATCATAGAAATTTTGAAGCAAACTATTATCTCTCATAGTTTGTGGGCAGTTTTTACCACTAAAGAAGTTATGAGGTTTTACTCTACTTGTATCTAAATCATTCTCTATCAGCAATTTAGCAACTAATTTAGCAAGTTTCTGCCATGTCAAATATAAATCAGAGCCTTGATTAACCATAGATTCAATACCTATACTATTTCTATTTCCGCCACCATTGCCAATATACCCATAACTAGCGCTATACCAAGTTTTACCAATATAATAGTTACCATTAGTCCCAACTACTGTATGAATGCCAGCTGGAGTAATTTTTGATGTTGGTAATATAACACCATTGTTTGTTGGAGCTAGCATAGTAGATTTAGATCCATTAAATACCCAATATCCATCAGTACTTATTGTAATTGTTGGAGTTGGAGTTGTTGCAGCAATTCCTGTATCAAATAATTCATAAGCCAAACTTCCATCACCTGCATGATATGCTACTTCATTATCTGGAATTTGATGATAAATTCCTGTATCACCAGATGAGTAATGCCAAGAAGTTCCGCCACCACCATTGTAAACATAATTAGCATGCATTAAAGCATCAGCAGTTGAAGCAGATGAAGCTGTATCATGAACCGTAATATATTCAACTGAAGTCATTAAAGTTCCAGGTCTATTTTCATTTGTTAAAGGAGCAATTCTTTCAGTAATTATATTTTCTCCAAACCAATATTTAGATACACTTCCATATAAATCAGTATAATAAACAAATTGATAACCAGTTACTTTTGTATTCTTATAAAGCACAGTTCCTTCATGTGCACTAATTAAATATTCTAACAATGCATCTGCTTGAGTATAATTAGGTAACACTGTTACTTCAATTGTCATTTGGATTTCAGAATCAACACTTGACACAACTTTGATAGTTGCTGCCCCTTCTGCAACACCTGTTACCAACCCACTGCTTGATACAGTTGCAATCGCTGTATCTTCACTTGACCAAATAGCACTAGCGGTAGTTGGATATACTGTTGCTTGTAATTGAATAGTTTCACCAACTTTGATAGTTCCGTGTCCTGTAGTTCTAATTTCAACTCTATCTACATTAATAACCGTTAATGTCATAGTAGTTTTAACTGAAGAATCAGCCACTGAAGTAATTGTAATAGTTGTAGTTCCTAACTTTTTAGTACTAAGCAACCCATCTTGACTAATAGTAGCTACATTTTCATCACTACTTTCAAAAATCAATCTCTTATCAAAAGTATCGCTTGGAGTTATATTAACATTTAATTGATATTCTTCATATCCTTCTAATTCACTAACTGGATTAGATATTGCTATTTCTGTAGGAAGCACAGCATCGCCCCATTTCGCATATAAAATTTTATTTCCAGTTGATCCAGCAGGTAAGGCTAACAAGCCTTCTCCTGTAAATTCAGGATTATCGTACCAACCAGCAAATACAAACCCAGGTTTAACAGGACTAGTTAAATTAACCGCAGAACCTGTATTAGTATATTTTACAACAGGAACTCCATTAAAATATTTAATTGAGTCAGTTGTTGCCCATCTTGTCTTATTAAATAACTCACCCATTCTCACTCTTGAAACAAAGTATCCACCCCAAAAAGTTTGAGCAGGGTTAACTTTAGTAATTTCAACATCAAGCACATCGAAAAATGCTAACCATTTTTGATTATATTCTACTTGATTAATAAAGAAATTAGAATTATCTGGTAATTTTTGATTAGGAGAGAATAACTTTTGGAAAGTTGTATCGACATACCAACCACCTAAAGTATAATTGCCACCAACTGCTTTAAATGCTTCAAAATCACTTGTTAAGCCTAAATATGTATAGAAATCAAATAAGAATTCATCAGCTAACTCTTCAATAGTGTCATACTTCATATTTCCACCATTCATTATATAACTAATAGCATACTCACCAGCAGCTAAACTTGCTGGAGTAAACTTAGCATATAATGTAATAGGAGTTTCACTTAATGTAATTATAGATTTAACAACAGCACTTGTGAAAGCCGCATCAGTATACCAACCATTAAAAACTTGGCCTAACTTTGCTGCTTTTGCTAATGAAAGAGGTAAATCACTTTCTGAATATTCAGTTAAGTTAGCACTATCATTTACACCATCATTTAATACATATGTAATATAGTGTATTTCTTCAAATTTAGCATATAAGGTAATTGAATCACTAGAAAGAGCTTCTAGACTACTAATTTTAGTACCACTAAAACTAGCATTATCATACCATCCTGCAAATTTATAATCAGCCTTTGTTGCTGGTTCTAAAGTATAAGGAAATTGACTATAACCAATTGTTGCAAGATTAGACGAACTATTAACTCCACCATCTAAATCATAATTTAAAGTATAAGTATTCTCAGTGAATTTTGCATATAAAGTTTTATCACCAACTGTAGTAATAAATGAAACTGCACTTCCTGTAAAACTAGAATTATCATACCAACCATCAAAAGTATAACCTTGTTTAGTTGCTACTTCTAAATACACATCTAAATTACTTTCAGTAAATGTAGGAGGATTACATGTTGCATTATCACCACCATCTAAATGGTAAGTTACATTATAAACCAATTCCCACTTTGCGTATAAAGTAAGATTACCCATAGATCCACTCGCAATTGAAGTAATTTGAGCACCACTAAAACTAGCACTACTATACCAACCAGCAAATCCATAACCTACTTTTGTTGGTACGCCTAATATAATAGGCAAATCACTTGCTACATATGAATCTACATTAGATGAATCATTTTCTCCACCATTAAGAACATATGCAACACTGTATTCAGTATCAGCAGAATCATTTGCTTGCCATAAAGCATATAAACTAATATTACTCTCAGTTCCTGCAGGAATTGAGGTAATAGGGTCACCTGTAAAGCCAGTATTATCATACCAACCTAAGAATGTGTACCCTTCCTTTGTTGGCGCTGTAAGTGTAACTGTGTCATCCTTTGTAAAGGTTGCTACATTACTACTAGCATTAACACCACCATCTAAATTATAAGTAATTGTTAAAGGTGTTGCAGCTTTTTTACAACCTACTAAGACAATTGCAAAAACTAAGACTGAAAAGAAAATAAAAAATTTTTTCATGAATTTCTCCTTTTAAAATATTTTCCACCAACTATTATTATAACATAAAAATAAAACGATTTCAATTTTTTAGATGTTTTTTTAAGTAATTGCTCTTCTAAAATAAAGCCCATCAATTCTTCTAACAGGAGTATAACTAATAAAAGCTTTAGGATCAACAGTAAAAATTATACTACGGTATTTATCAATTTCATAAGCTAATATAACAGTATCAAAAACATAACGTTTTTGATCTTCATAGCCGCCTAAAGCTTCAAAAATTGTAATTCCATGAACAAAATTAGAAATCAAAGCTTTCCTCAATTCATCTTTTTTTGTAGTTACAACAGATATTTTGGTAAAATTATAAATTGTATAGATCTTATCAACTACAATTAAAGAAGTAATTAATCTAATTAAGGTATAAGCAGCAATAGCAATGTCTGCTCCCATAATTGATCCAGCTAAAATTATAAAGAAATCTACTATAAAAAAGAACTTAGTAAATGATGTACCTTTTTTAAACGTAACAAATTGAGATACAATCTCAAGGCCTCCCCCTGAGGCTCCTCCTCTTAAAACTATTCCACTTCCAATTCCGCCTAAAAACCCACCTAAAAGAGCTAAAGTTAGTCTATCATTTTGCAATGCAATAAATGGTTGAAACCCATTCCTAACTAATGCCTCTAAAACTAAAATCAAAATACTTTGATATAAAACAGCAAAAACCGAAAAAATCGCAAATCTTTTACTAATACTTTTCCATCCTATTAAAAAAAGTGGAATATTAATTAATACAACAAAATAACTTATGCTTATATTAATTCCTACTTTTTCTAAAGCTAATGAAATAATCTGAGAAATTCCAGTTACCCCACTCGTATAAAATCCACCTAAAGTAACTACCCAAATTAAAGAAGTTGTAAAGATAGTAGTTCCTAAAAGCATCATAATAGTTGTTCTTACATCACGTTTATATAAAAACGAAATTATTTTTTTCATACTTACTAACTAACTTTCCCGTTTTCTACTTTTTTTAGTTCTAAAATTTCAAACACCTTACCATCAGTTGCTGTTAAAATCATACCTTCAGATAAAATACCTTTTATTTTGCAAGGTTTTAAATTCTTAACAAACACAATGTTTTTATTAACTAATTCATTTGGATTGTAATACTTAGCAATTCCAGATACTATTTGGTAAATCTTCCCATCAAGTGATATTTTAAATAAAAGTAGATTACTAGAGTTTTTTACTAAACTGCACTCCACTACTTTTCCAACTCTTAAGTCAATTTTATTAAAATCTTCAATAGAAATTTCAGGTAAATTAGATTCTTCTTTTAAAGATTCATTATTTTTTTCTTCTTGAAACTTAAGCTCAGCCTCAACATCTAATCTCTTAAATAACATAAGCGACTCTTCTGAAACACTAGCATTCTCACTAATCCAATATTTCAAATTTTCAAAAACACGGTTTTTTTCTGGTATATTTAATTGTTCAAAGATTTTAATCGCTGTGTCAGGAGTAACAGGATAAATCATTAATCCTACCAACCTTAAAACTTCATACAAGGTATACAACACATTATTTAATTCTTGTTTCTTGTTTTCATCTTTTGCTAAAACCCAAGGAAGTGTTTCATCAATATATTTGTTTGCTCTACTTATCATTGCCCAAATTTCATTAAGTCCAGCTTGAAAATGGAATTTATCAAAGGTGTCTTGATAAACCTTAATAGTATTATTAACTACTTCTTCTACTGATTTATCAAAATCAAAATATTTTTTAAGTGGTTTAGTTAATTTACCATCAAAGTATTTATTTATCATAGCAGTAGTTCTACTTAATAAATTACCCAAATCATTAACTAATGAATTATTAAAAACCTCAATAAATCTATCATAAGAAAATATAGCATCATTTCCTAAAGGCATTTCTTTAATCAAGAAAAATCTTAGAGCATCAAGCCCATAACGTTCTACTATATCTAAAGGATAAATAACATTCCCTTTTGATTTAGACATTTTACCAGCTCTCATTAAGACCCAACCATGTGCTAAAAGCTTAAATTTTACAGGAATTTCTAAAGCCATTAGAATAATTGGCCAATAAACAGCATGAAACCTTAAAATATCTTTTCCTACAACATGATATACCTCATCACCATTTAACCAGAACTTTTTAAATAATTCATCGTTCTTAGTATTGTAACCTAATGCAGTAATATAATTGCTTAAAGCATCTACCCAAACATAAACAACATGCTTAGGATTACTTTTAACTGGTATCCCCCACTTAAAAGATGTTCTACTAACACACAAATCTTCTAAACCTTGTTCTATAAAAGATACAACTTCATTTTTTCTAGATTCAGGTTGAATAAAATCAGGATTTTCTTTTATAAAATCTAGTAACTGTTTTTCATATTTTTTTAATTTTAAAAAATAACCTTCTTCTTGAACTTTTCTTAAAGGTTTATCACAATCAGGACAACATCCTTCTTTAACAATTTGAGTTTTTGTAAAAAAAGATTCACAAGAAACACAATAATCTCCTTCATATTTTCCTAAATAAATATCTCCTTTTTCAATTAGTTTTTCAAACATCTCTTGAACAACTTCAGTATGACGAAGTTCTGATGTTTGAATAAAATCATCGTTAGTAATATTTAATTTTTTCCATAATTCTTTTGTATATTGCGCAATTCCATCAACAAACTCTTGAGGAGATTTATTATTTTTTAAAGCTGCTTCTTCAATTTTTTGACCATGTTCATCCATTCCGGTTAAATAAAAAGTATCTACACCTTTAAACCTCTTAAACCTCGCAAAAGCATCACAAACAATAGTTGTATAAGAATTACCAATATGCACTATTCCACTAGAATAATATATTGGAGTTGTAATATAACAAGTTTTTTTCATTTTTTTCACCTATTTTTAAAAATTTTTATTTACTTTAAAAATGTCGTTTTATAAACGACATTTATAATTACCACAAGATTTTAAAATTGCGATACTTTTCATCAACATCTGATCTTCTATCCTTTAAAGCAACCTCAAAAGGAACAATCTCTAATTTTTTTCCAATTTCACAAACACAGCAGCCACTAAGCCCTTGTTCTAAAGCTTCAATTGCTTTAACTCCCATAGTTGAAGCTAAAACTCTATCTCTAGCTGATGGTTTTCCTCCGCGTTGAACATGACCTAGAATTGTTGCTCTTGAATCAAAAGGCGTTCTTTCATTAATTATTTTTTCTAGCTCATCTATTTTAATCATATTTTCTGCGACTATCATTATTGAATGACGTTTAAATTTCGCAGCTTCACTAATATTTTCAACAATAGCATCAATATCAAGTCCTGTTTCTTTTGTAATTACAACCTCAGCTCCAACAGCAATTCCTGTCCACATAGCAATAGCACCACAATTTCTTCCCATAACTTCGATTATACTACATCTTTTATGACTATTTGATGTATCTCTAAGTTTATCTACAGCCTCAATAACAGTATTCAATGCTGTATCAAAACCTATCGTATAATCAGTACCAGCTATATCGTTATCGATTGTACCAGGAATTCCGATACATTTAACTCCATATTTACTTAAATCAACAGCACCTCTATAAGTACCATCTCCACCAATAACTATCAATGAATCAATTCCTAATTCTTTCAAATTATCAAAAGACGCTTCTAAAACTTCTTTTTCAGTAAATCTTTTCAATCTTGCAGTTCCCAAAAACGTCCCACCATGATTCATTTTTTCAGAAACAGAGCTTCTATGCATTCTTTCAATACGCCCCTCATATAATCCCTTATAGCCATCAGCAATGCCATATACCTCATAGCCATAATAAAGACCAGTTCTAACTACTGCTCTAATCGCAGCATTCATACCAGGTGCATCTCCACCCGATGTCAAAACAGCTACTTTTTTTACCATATTAATCGCACCTCACATTTACAAATTGTATCATAACTTTATTTTTTTTCATATATTTTTTCTAAAATAAACTGTTTCTTTTCATTCCTAATATCAACTTTACCACTGGCTACATATAAATGATTAACTTCTAATTTATCTTTGAGAAAATCATAAGTTCTAGGAAAAACTACAACGTCTATTGATGCTGTTTCATCTTTAACTTCTAAAAATGCCATTTTTTCATTATTTTTTGTATCAATAACTTTTAACCTATATATCAAAAACAAAACTTTATAACTATTTCCTGCTTCTAAATCATTAATAATAGTAATCTCATATTTATCTTTTAAATCTTGATTTTTAGCAAATATATTATACTTCAAATTAAAACCTAGAGCCCTTGCTTCATTTTCCATTAACTCTTCATATGAAAATTCATCAGTTAAATAATCACTCTTTTCTACTTCGCCTTTCAATACTGTTTGATATTCAAGCAAACTCAATATATTATCATATTCTAAAAACATTTGTTTCCTCGGAATATTAAAATCATCTAAAGCTCCAGCATAAATTAAAAACTCTACAACTCTTTTATTTAGAATCTTTTTTGTTCTAGAAACAAAGTCAACAAAAGTTTTAAATTTTCCATTTACTCTTTCTTCTAAAATATTATTTACAGCTGTTTCACCAACATTTAAAATTCCTAGTAATGAAAAATATATTTTGTTTTCTCTAATAACAAATTCTTTTGTACTAATATTGATATTAGGTAATACCACTTCTACCTTTTCACTCAAACATTCATTAACATATGAACTAAGCAAACTAGTACTTCCTAAACTATTTGATAATAAAACAGCCATAAAATATGGAAAATAATGAGTTTTTAAATACGCTAATTGATAGCATATTAAAGAATAAGCTACACTATGGCTTTTATTAAATCCATAATTAGCAAACTTTACTATATAATCATAAATTTCATTAGCCTCTGTTTCTAAATGTCCTTTTTCTAATGATTTTGAAACAAAGTTAATTCTTTCTTTTTCTAAAATACTAGCACTTTTTTTAGAAACTGCTCGCCTTAATATATCAGCCATCGCTAGAGAATACCCTGCAAACTTAGCAGCAATTAGCATTATCTGTTCTTGAAAAACAATCGTTCCATAGGTTGACTCTAAAATATCTTTCAAATCAGAATGAGGATAAACTACTGCATCTAGTTTAAATTTTCTTCTAACAAAATTATCTATTTCATCCATTGGCCCCGGTCTAAACAAAGCAATTGCATGAACTATATCTATAAAACTACTAACTTTTAACTTTCTTAAAACATTGCGCATTCCACTTGACTCTAACTGAAAAATACCATCAGTTTTAGCACTAGCGATTAATTTATATGTTTCACTATCATCCAAAGGAATTTGTAAAATATTGAAATCTAAATCTACTAATCTATTAACCATTGAAGAAACATTATCAATAATAGTTAGATTTCTTAAACCTAAGAAATCCATTTTTACTAAACCTATTTTTTCTAAATCTTCAGCTTCATATTGGGTTTGATAAATTCCGTTTGGTCCATTGATTAAAGCAGTATAATTAACTAAATCATCAGGTCCCATAATAATACCGGCTGCATGAACTGAAATATGTCGAGGCAAATCTTCTATTTTAATGGCTACACCAAGCATTTTTTTAACTAAATCATTTTCTTTAATCATTTGTTGCAGTTTGCTTGAAGCAGTTATCGTATCAGCTACGCTTTGAGTTTGAATAGACACTTCACTTAAAATTTCTGCTAACACAGTATCACTGGCTTTCATCACTCTAGCAATATCTCTTAAAGCCATTTTAACTTTAAAAGTACCAAAAGTACTAATATGAGAAACTCTATGCTTACCATATTTTTCTCCAACATATCTAATAATCATTTCTCTTTTATCATCAGGGAAATCAATATCAATGTCAGGCATACTAATTCTTTCTGGATTTAAAAATCTCTCAAAAAGCAAATCATGTTCTAAAGGGTCAATTTCAGTAATCCCCAAACAATAACTAACTAAGGACCCAGGAGCAGAACCTCTACCTGGACCTACCATTATCTTATTCTTTTTAGCAAATAATACATAATCATAAACAATCAAAAAATAATCTGAGTATCCCATTTCAGAAATAATTTTTAACTCATGTAATAATCTTTCTTTATAAATTGATGAATTCTTACTTTTATTTTTTAATCTTTTATTCAATCCTAATTTACATAAATCAAAAAGATATGTTTTACTATCCAACCCAGCTTTGAACTTTGGTAAATAATGCTTATTAAAATCCAACTTAACATTACAATTAGAAACTATATCTAAAGAATTCTTAAGCATATCTTGATAATCTCTAAATTTATATAAGGCTTCATCACTACTTATTAAAAAAGAATTCTTTTCTTTTTCAGTGTAAGTATAAGTAGAACACCCTAGGTCAATACACCTTAATACTTGAAAAGCTTCAAAATCTTCTTCAGTTAAAAAACAAGTTTTGTTTAAAGCAACTTTCTTAATTTTATTTTTTTCAAAAAAATTAAAGACATCTCTAGCGTTATTTACATTCTTTTCATTTTGAAAATCCCAACCTAAATATAACTCTTTAAATGTTTCCTTATATTCATTAAGCAACTCTAAAGCATTATTAGAATTATCATTATAAAGCAGTTTAACAACTTCATTCTCATCGGAAGGAATTACCGTAATAAGATCATAATTATTACCTTTTAAAAATTCTAAATTTAAAATACTTAAACTTTCTCTTGAAGCAATTTTTAATAAATTCTGATATCCTATTAAACTTTTAGCAAAAAATAAAATGTATGAATCCGTGTTAAACCTTGACTCAAGATGAGCTTTAAGGCCGAAAATCGGCTTTATACTGGCTTTTTCACATGCCTCATAAAACTTTATAGCCCCATGCATATTAGTATCAGTAATCGCCAAAGAATTAAAATTATATTCCTTAGCTTTCAAAATAAGTTCACTTATTTTAACTGTACTATTAAGCATACTATATTCAGTTTGAATGTAAAGATTAACAAAATCCATGATTTTACCTACTAAATTATAAATTATAAATCTATTAAATAGTATAGCATAATTCTTAAGTTTTAGCAATAAATCCCCAATAAACAAAATAAAAAGTGTAACAAATTACACTTTTTTAAAAACTTTCTTTTTAATCATCCATATAATAAAATAACTACAAAAACCACCTAATAGTGCTATTACTACTGTTTTTATTTCAAAATCACTTTGACTTAAATCAATTAAACTATTACCACTAGTAACACTAGTTAAAGTAGAGGTTTTAAAATCAAGACTAAACTCTTCTAAATAATTAGTACTCTTAGTAATATCAAGACTTGCGATGTTATGATAATCTTTAGAATCTAATGAGATTTTTGCGAGTTCTATCGCAACTAACTCTTTATTTCCATAATCACAAAGCAAACTAATACTACCTTGATAGTTAGTATTTTCTAAGTCATCTAAATTTATCATTTGATTAAAAAAGGGAATTCTTTTTTTATAATTGCTTACACTTGAAACTAAATTTATTTCTAAATACCTTGAGCACCTTTCTAAATCAATTAAACTAATGTTTAATTTTTCATTTTCTATACTGCAGTTTAAAGATACAAAATCTTTTAAAATCCTAATTTTAAAATATTTATTAATGTTTAAAATTTGTTTATAACTATCTTTTTCTAAATATGCTTTTGAAATATGTAGTTTATAAACTCCGCTATCTGCATAACTTGGTAATTCAAGAGTCACTAAATTACCATCAACAGTAAAGTTAGTTTCAAAAGCATCATTAACAATAAACCCTTTTACTTCCCATTCTGTTAACATAGATAATTCTATATTAATAATAACGGCTTGATTTTTAAAAAATTCATAATCCCAGTCTACATAAAAATCATCACTATATTTAATTGCTAAATTTTCTATCAAAAAATTTACTTCATGAGTTTGATTTACACCACTTAAAATTAATTTGTTTTGATTTATTTTTTTAACTGCATGATTATTTTCAACATTTTCACCGTTTAAAGTTGCATTACCAGAAAAAAACAAGTTATAGTCTAAAGGATATACTTCTCCTTCTCTTACATTCACTCTTAAAGGAACAAGTATTTTTTTCTCTAATTCTAAATTATCTAAAGTACCTGATTTATATCTTTTTACACTTAAATACTCACCGAAAATATTTTCATTAAAATACTCAGTATTAACTACTTCAACCAAACTAGTTTCTCTAAATAATCCCATTACTTGATTTTTATCTTCTTCTAAATCATAAATGACTTCTGAATCATAATTATCTAAATTATAAATCTCTATTTCTCTTAAATATACTTGATCTAAAGAATAATACAACTTTAAATTTTCAAAATCACTTAAATAAATTATTTGATAATCTCCAAATGATATTTCAAACGTTTCTTCTCTAACAGTAGTAAAAGGATCATACAATGCGAAACAATCATTCTCTAAAACTAATATTTTATTATTTTTAGTTTTAAAAGCTTTATTTATACTAAGAACTTCAACATAGTAATTACAGTATAACATTTCATTGAACGAGGCAATTACATTATCACCTACTACTACAATATCATCTTCATAATTTAATACCTTTAAACTTTTATTATCAGTCAATATAACTTTATAATCTATTAACTCTAAATTTAATGATAGTTTCGCAAGAACCATATTGCATTTGTCAGCAGATCCTCCGTTGCCAAAATCACCACCCGCAAGATAATCCTTTTCACCAAGAATATATAAATTATCATTCAAAACAGTAATAGATGTGAAACTTTCATCTTCTTGTCCACCAAATATATTAACTGTTTCTAAATTTAAATCGTTTGAAAACCTTAATACAACCGCACTTTTTGAAGCTATATTTCTACCAGCAATCACTGATTCAAATTCGCTCCCTGTTACCAAAACTTGACCAACTAAATATATTTTTACATCATATTCGAGCCAATCAACATTACTTGCATATCTACTTTCACCAATTTTTTGTTTAGTAAAATTTTCCTCAATAGTATTTATATCGATTTTGTATAAAAAGCCTAACTGATCTAAATACATTACTACAATTTTTTCCTTTAATTCAAATACTTTTACATTTATATAAACACTTCCTAAGTCAATCGTGTTTTTAAGTTCTCCACTTTCAAAGATTTCCACACTTAGTCTTTTATCAAAACTTGACTTTATCTTATAATCAACAGCCTCATATATTACTATATCGCTAACCGCTGTTTCTTTATCTTGATAAATATTTTGAGCATTTAAATTTTGATAGCCAACACTCATAAATACCATTACTAATACTATTACTATTTTACCTTTAAAAGGGAAAAAGACAGCTACTAACCCACCTATTAAAATGAATGTTAAAATGAAAAATATTTTTTCAAGCCCGCTAGATGGTTGATTATCTAATACAGTTTCTCCATAAGTAATGATATGATTAATATCATTACTAGCAGTATTACTTATCTCAACAAAACTAGAATAATCTACTGCATCTTGATAATCTTTTGTATCATAACACAAATCACTAACACTGAAACTTATTATAACTTCATCATTTGTATTACTCAAAAGTTTAAAATTATAATCCCCATCTTTTTCTATAATATAATTACTATCTATTAAAGCACTATTCAAATACCCGATACCATTAAAACTTAATACAATATCATTATTATATACCTCTCCATTATTCAATGAAATTTTAGGTTTAATATATCTATCATTAGTATATACAACCATCGCTTCCCCGACCCTATAAGCCTTTTTAAAGGTATAATTACCAAAATCAGTGTATGTATTATAATCAATATAACTTTTACTTGTATAGTTGTTGTTAATTAAAATATCATAGTTTTCTTCTATATAATTAGTTGTCTCAATTGAGGCATTCTTCACTACTTTAATATATGTTAAATCAAAAACAGAGTTAAGACATTTTTCATCAAGCCCTATACCGCTATACCTTACCTTAATACTATCACCTACTTCATCCACTTGAGAAAGCGAACTAAAATTACTAGCATTGTATTGATAATGAAATCTAATTTCACTATCGCTACCACTAAACTTAACTACGTTTATACTATTTGATGTTTTATAACTTCCATAACAAAGCAAAAAATCTCCTCTGCTATCAGTTTTCAATAACGGAGCAACTATACTTGAAACAATTTCATTATGCATCCAAGTATATGAAATACTTTCTCCATAGATATTTTCTTGATATTTTTCGATATAGAAATTCCAATAATTCCCAATCTTCATTTTTCCTACTAAAAAAACCCCGCTATTATCTACAAACAAATTATCAACTTGCCACGAATAATCAAGTTTAACATAATCAACCATACTGAAATATTCATCTATTTTGATAAGCGCTAAATATGTGTAGTCTCCATCAACAGAATAGTTTCCTGCATCACCTGCAAACTGAACGATTCCATATAAATTGCTATCATAAAACAAGACTTTCATAATTGAATTAAAGCCATTATTACCAAAGAAACTTTCATTTATTATATTTAAATTATAATAATTAAATTCTTTATAATAGATTAAACGATTAGAACTGTTAGTCAACATTCTCGTTTCACAAACATTTAATCTTTCATCATTTAATTCTATTGCATAAATTTCTGATGTTATGTTTTCTTCAAATATTACCGATCTAATAATTTGATTATCAACCGAAATCTCTAAAATCCAACTATTCATTTTATCATTTTTTAACTGTTTTCCACCTAAAATCAAACCATTGTTTGTTAGAGATGCATCGTTAAATGTTGAATCAACATCAAACTTTCTTCCCCAAATCCTTTGATCATTTTGATAATATTCAATATAGGCTAACGGCCACCTTTCTTGGCGAGGGGTTGGATTATTATAATTATTATCAACTTCTCCAATTAAATAGTATTCCGTTTTACTTATATAAATTGTTTTTTTTACCAAAAATGAATCACTAATATTATATAGTCTATTGCTAGTTCTACTATATCCTTCTTTTAAAACATTGTCATTAACTACATAAACATCTGTATTAACAAAAGAATTTAGTTCATTAGAAAAATAAGTCGCTTGATAGTTTCCTGGAGAATTAAAGTTAACATTGTTTTCTACTAAAACTAAATTTGGTTTTTCTAAATCATCAGTATCCCCAACACCTGTTGGTATCACTATACTTCCTAATGCTTCAACTCCTTGGAAGTTAACAAAAAATAAAATTACTAAAATTACTAAAAATTTTTTCATAAAAAACACCTCTACTATTATATTAGTAGAGGTAAAGATTTTTTACTTTAAATATTAGTTATTAATCAAGGTCATCGTATCTCTAGCGATCATTATTTCTTCATTTGTTGGAATAACATAAACTGCTATATTAGAATCATTAGCCGAAATCAAAGTTTCACCTTCGCTATTTTCGTTTGCTTCTGTATTAATTTTAACACCCAAAACAGCTAGTCTTTCCATAATTTTTCTACGGCATCTCCTAGAATTTTCACCAATTCCAGCGGTAAACACTATAATATCAATACCGCCCATATAAACATAATAACTACCAATAAAATCAGCAATTCTTTTATATTGTAAATCAAGTGCTAATCTACATCTAGCATCGCCTCTTTTAATTCCAGCTTCCATATCTCTAGAATCATTAGAAATTCCTGAAATCCCTAAATAACCAGATCCTTTATTTAAAATATTAACAATCTCCTTAGCAGTTAATTTTTCTTTAGTCGAAATAAATTCAACAACTGCAGGGTC
>Ga0334884_1002377_pt1 | contig 24134 bp, 16 predicted proteins | sample GraSluR1_MG_7_FD_207215 | JGI IMG/M metagenome (GOLD analysis project Ga0334884, IMG submission 207215) | Sludge microbial communities from methane-producing bioreactor in Wageningen University, Netherlands - Granular Sludge_12_05 R1 | ecosystem: Engineered > Bioreactor > Anaerobic >...
ATAAAGTTTTGCCTTATTGTACTCGTTGTCATACTCCGCTTTCGAATTTTGAAACGAAAGTTGATGATGCTTATCGTCCAAAACAAGACAAAACTTGTACGGTTAAATTGAAATCGGCTGAAAATGACAATGAGTTTTTTCTCATCTGGACGACAACTCCTTGGACTTTGCCTTCAAATCTTGCAATTGCTGTTGGGCCTGAAATTGATTATGTGAAAATTAAAGATGTTAGTGGGGAAGTGTATATTTTGGCGGAGAGTCGCCTTTCTGCTTATTATAAAAAGCCTGAGGAATATGAAATTTTAGAAACGGTGAAAGGGAAGGATTTGGCTGGGCTTAAGTATGAGCCACTTCTTCCGTATTTTGAACAAAGCACGACTGCAAAAGGTCAAACTGATAAAGAGCGATTTAAAGTGATTTTAGCGGATTTTGTAACAACTGAAGACGGTACTGGAATTGTTCATATGGCTCCTGCATTTGGTGAAGACGATTTTAACGCATGCAAAAAAGAGAATATTGCGTTTTTTATGCCTGTTGATGATAACGGTGAATTTACTGATGAAGTGCCTGATTTGAAAGGAAAACATGTTTTTGAGGCCAATGATGAAATAATTAAAAAGCTTAAAGAAAAGGGACTGGTGGTTGTCGTAAATTCCTACGAACATTCATATCCGCATTGTTGGAGATGTGATACGCCTTTAATTTATAAGGCGATTTCGGCTTGGTTTGTAAATATTGAGCCGATTAAAGCTGATATGATTGCATCAAATCAAAAGGTAAATTGGGTGCCTTCGCATGTTCGAGATGGTGTTTTTGGAAAATGGCTTGAGGGTGCGAGAGATTGGTGTATTTCGAGAAATCGATATTGGGGATCGGTGCTTCCTGTTTGGAAGTGTGATAAGTGTGATTTTGTTGAGGTTTTTGGGAATAAAAAAGACCTTGAGGAGAAAGTCGGAGTTGAAATTACTGATTTGCATAAACATTTTATCGATAAACATAAATATCCTTGTACAAAATGTGCTGGCGGAATTATGTCGCGAATTCCTGAGGTTTTGGATTGTTGGTTTGAAAGTGGGGCGATGCCTTATGCGCAAGTTCATTATCCTTTTGAGAATAAAGAATGGTTTGAGGGGCATTTTCCATCCGATTTTATCGTTGAGTATTTGGCTCAAACTAGAGGCTGGTTTTATACGATGATTGTTCTTTCTTCAGCTTTATTTAAAGATACATCGTTTAAAAATTGTGTTGCTCATGGTACTATTTTGGCATCAGATGGACGAAAAATGAGTAAACGACTTATGAATTATACTGATCCTGTTGATTTGGTTAATAAATTTGGAGCTGATAGTTTGAGGCTTGCGCTAATGATTTCTCCGGTTATGCGTGGAGATGATATTCGTTTTAGTGATGAAGGAGTTGAAAATATGATGAAGAAAGTTGTTTTGGCTCTTTGGAACGCTTATAGTTTTTTTGTTACTTATGCAAATATTGATGGGTGGTCGTCTTCGGATTTTGTCGAAAAATCAGACAACGAACTTGATAAATGGATACTTTCTGAGCTTTCAAAACTCAATATTTCGGTTTCAGAAAAATTAGACAAATATGATATTGCGGATGCGGGAGAAGAATTTGTGGCATTTCTTGATTCGTTAAACAATTGGTATATCAGAAGGTCGAGGAGGAGATTTTGGAAATCGCAAAATGACGGGGATAAAATGTCGGCTTATTCGACTCTGTACCGAGTTTTAAAAGAATTTACGATGATGATTTCGCCGTTTATTCCTTTTACAGCTGAGGCGATTTATCAAAATTTAACGGGAGAAGAGAGCGTGCATCTTACAGATTGGCCAAAAGTTTCAGAAATTGATGAAAAAACACTTAATAAAATGCGATTTATTCGAAGTGTTGTGAATTTGGCGCTTTCTGTTCGTGCGAAAAATAAAGTTAAAATTAGGCAACCACTTGCTTTGGCAAAAATCGTTAAAAATAAAGAAGTTTCGCTTAGTGAAGCGGATTTTGAGGTAATTCGTGAAGAAATTAATGTTAAAAAAATTGAATTTGTTGATGATTTTAAGGAATTTGCTGATGAACAAATTTCAGTAAATGCAAAGCTTCTTGGTCCGAAATATGGTAGTGAAGTGCAAAATATTATTACGGCCTCAAAAACTGGCGATTTTAAAATGGAGGACGGAGCTTTCGTCGTTGGTGGTTTTAAACTTTTTGATGATGAGTTTTCGATTGTTTATAAAGGAAAGGATGTGGATAATGTTGATGCGAATCTTGATGCTGTTCTTATGCTTGATTTGGAAATTAGCGATGAACTGCGAAAAGAAGGACTTCTTCGAGATGTAATTCGTTTGGTCCAAGATCATAGAAAAACGATGGATTATCCAGTTGATGCGAAAATTTCGCTTTATTTGGATATTAAAGATTCCGATTTAAAAGACGCAATTGAAAAACATTCTGATTCGTTAAAGCTTGAAACTTTAACTTTGGATTTAGTTTTGACTGATGAAGGAGAATTTCATTTGACAAGTCTTGATGAATTTACGGTGGGGATTCGGAGTGAGAGGCGATAGGGGGGGTAAATTTAAACAAGAAGGTTTAGAAAAATTTATTGACTATTGTTGTTAATTTGAGTAAATTTTTTTTGTTGGAAATGATGTGGGCGATTAGCTCAGGTGGTTAGAGCGCGTCGCTGATAACGACGAGGTCCGAAGTTCAACTCTTCGATCGCCCACCAAAATGATCAATGAATGTTATTTTTTTATGAATCAAGACTCACGACAAAATATCATCATTTACCAGTCCGAAGATGGGACAATATCTGTTGATACATTGATGAAAGATGAAAGCTTGTGGCTTTCGCAAAAATCTATGGCACAGATTTTTGATTGTACCCCTGAAAATGTTTTGCTTCATTTAAATAATATTTATGAAACGGACGAATTGAGCGAAAAGGCAACTACTAAGGATTTCTTAGTAGTTCAAATAGAAGGAAATAGAGAGGTTTCTCGAAAAATAAAACATTATAACCTTGATGCAATTATCTCTGTTGGTTATCGTGTGAATTCCCTCCGTGGTACTCAATTTCGTATTTGGGCAACACAAAGACTTAAAGAATATTTACTTCAGGGATTTTCTCTCAATGAAAACAAACTCAAAACCGGAAAACCCACTGAATATTTCGATAAACTTCAAGAAAAACTTAGAGAAATTCGTCTTTCGGAAAGGGTTTTTTATCAAAAAATTAAAGATATTTACACTACCTCAATTGATTATAGTCCAACTGCAGAAGCGACTATTCAGTTTTTTCAAACAATTCAAAATAAACTTCTTTGGGCAATTAGTCAGCAAACCGCAGCGGAGCTTGTTCATAGTCGGGTAAATTCTAAAAAACCTTTTTTAGGCATGCAGTCGTGTGACAAGAAAACAGAAAAAGAAATCACTAAACAAGATGTTAGCATTGCAAAGAATTATCTCGATGAAAAAGAAATGAAAACTTTGGGTCTTATTGTAGAACAATATTTGGCATTTGCTGAAAGTATGGCTCAAAATCAAACAGCTATGACGATGTCTGATTGGATAGAGCATCTTGATCTGATTTTGAAAATGAATAAGAAAAATTTACTTACTCATTATGGAAAAATCTCTCATGCGCTTGCAAAAGCAAAATCAGAAAAAGAATATTTTAAATTTAAAAAAGAAAAGAAAAAACATGAAAAAGAGGAAAGCCTCAAAGAGCTTGAGCAAGATCTAAAAAAATTAAAACCTTAAAATTATTTATACAAATTCTTGTTGGTTTCTGGTTTAATCCGTATGGGTAAACCTTTAGCAGTCTTTGTTCGCTGATGCTAGACATGATTTGCAAAACAAATGAATTTTTTATTTAAGAATAATAATATGTTTTATTATTATTCTTTTTTCCGTTATAATTCTTTTTAGTCTTAAAATTACTCTTTAAAGAAAAAAATATGCGAAAAGAAAAGAATGACATTGTTGTTTTTCAGGCTAAAAATGGGGCGATTGAGCTTCGGGGAGATTTACACAAAGAAACTGTGTGGGCAAGTCAGGCTCAAATTGCTGATATTTTCAGTGTTGATAGAACTGTTGTTACTAAGCATATTAATAATATTTTTAAGGATCAAGAGCTTAATCAAAAAGTGGTATGTGCAAATTTTGCACACACCACTAAACATGGTGCAATAGAGGGAAAAAAACAAACGACTTATGTGAAATTTTATAATCTTGATATTCTTCTTGCTGTTGGTTATAGAGTAAAATCTTCTGTTTCTACCAAATTCCGCCAATGGGCAACAAAAACGCTAAGATCGCATATTATCGATGGCGATAGCATCAATCCTTCTCGAATTTCTAAAAACTATGAAAAGTTTCTGAATTGTTAATCATTATAGCTAATTTTTAGCGCTTTACCATCTATTATTGCTTTTGCAATTTTTTCGTGAGCAAGACTTAGTATCCTTTGGTAGGTGCTTTGTGAAGTGTTCATGGTCAATGATGCTTCGTTTTGATTTAATTTTTCTTTATGTTTTAAGCGTAAAGCTTCCCATTCTTCATGGCTTAGCTCTATTGTTTCAATATTTCTTAAAGGAATTCCTTGTGGCTTATAGTATGTTGTTTTTGGGAAAAATCTTAAGCGTCTTTTTAGTCTAGGTCTAGGCATCGGTTTTTTTTAATTTTTCTATTTCTTCAAGTCTTTTTCTTAAAAAATTGGCTTCTTCTTTTAGTGAAGAAAATGATTTTTTGTTTTGTGCGCATTTACCTAGTCCTCTTCCAGTCAATTTTCCTTGTCCGCTTGGACCTGTTTGATCAAAGTTTGGCATATTTGTATGGTTAACAATTGTGTTTTGAATATATACTCATAATTATTTAGTGTCAATCTTTAAACAAGCTTTTCAATTTTCACCTTGCAATATTTATGGCGAAATGTAAACTAGCTCGGTATTTTTAACTTTAAAGACTTGGATATAAGAAATATTGCAATTATTGCACATGTAGATCATGGGAAAACAACTCTTGTTGATTCTATGCTAAAAAATGGGGGAGCTTTTAATTCCCACGAAACAGTTTCTGAAAGAGTTATGGATTCTAATGATCAAGAAAGGGAGAGAGGAATTACAATTTATTCAAAAAATGCTTCGATTTTTTATAAAGATTCGAAAATCAATATCGTTGATACCCCAGGGCATGCGGATTTTGGGTCTGAAGTTGAACGGGTTCTTCGTACTATTGATGCTGTTTTGCTTTTGGTTGATGCGGCGGAAGGTCCTATGCCTCAGACAAAGTTTGTGTTGAAAAAATCTCTTGAACTTGGACTAAAAGTTTTGGTTGTTATAAATAAAATTGATAAACCGATGGCACGGCCTGATGAAGTTTTGAATTTAACTTTTGATCTTTTTGCAAGTCTTGGTGCGACAGATGAACAGCTTGATTTTCCTTACATTTACACAATTGCAAAACAAGGAATTGCAATTAAATCCCTAGAAGATGAGAAAAAAGACATTTTTCCGCTTTTTGATTTTATTATGGAAAATGTGAGGCCTGTTTCTAAAACTTTAGATAAGGATTTTAGAATGCAACCTGCAACACTTGCTTATGATAATTATTTGGGTCGTATTGCTGTTGGACGAGTTGCTGATGGGAAAATTTCTGCCGGAAAAACAGTTTATGTTATTGATAAAGATGGAAACACTAGAAGTGCAAAACTTTCAAAAGTTTTTAGTTTTGAAGGAATTAAAAGAGTTGAAGCGAGTGAAATTGAATCTGGTGATATTGTTGCTATTGCTGGAATTCCTGATATTTATGTTGGTGAGACGATTGCTTTAAGTCCAGATGCTAAGGCACTTCCTTCAATTAAAATTGATCCGCCTGCTCTTTCTGTTGATTTTTTGGTAAACGATTCACCATTTGCGGGAAAAGAAGGAAAGCTTGTTACTTCAAGAAATATTCGAGATAGACTTGAAAGGGAAATTGAGTCTAATGTTGGGCTAAAAGTTGAATTTAGTGATGGAAATGAGGTTTTTAAGGTTTTTGGACGAGGTGAAATGCATATTGCTGTTTTAATTGAGAGTATGAGAAGGGAGGGCTTTGAGCTTCAAGTTTCTCAGCCAAAAGTTTTGAATACAATAATTGATGGTGTCGAACATGAGCCACTTGAAAATGTTATTATTAATGTTCCAGAGGATATGTCTGGAAAAATTATTGAAACTTTGTCTAAACGAAAAGGAGAGCTTACTAATGTTTCTACTTTAAATGGAAACACGACGCTTGAATTTAAAGTTCCAACTCGAGGTCTTCTTGGTTATCATCAAAATTTTATGCTTATGACAAAGGGAGAGGGGACTTTTTATCATTCTTTTGATTCTTATGTTCCTTTGAAAGGGGCTATTCAAAAACGGGCAAATGGTTCTCTTATTTCAGGGGAAAATGGTGCGACAATGGCTTATAGCCTTTGGAAACTTCAAGAAAGAGGAATTCTTTTTGTTGGTGCAGGTGTAGAAATGTATGAGGGTATGATTATTGGTGAACATTCACACGAAACTGATTTAGTTGTAAATGCAACTAAGAATAAAAAACTTACAAATATGAGGGCTTCTGGCTCTGATGATGCGATGTATCTTGTTCCAATTTCTGAAATGACACTTGAAAAAGCGCTTTCTTACATTAAAGAAGATGAGCTTGTTGAAATAACTCCGAAAAATATTCGACTTCGAAAAAAGATTTTGAACGCGACTTTTAGGAAGTCTTCGAGGCGGGAGTAATGGGGGTTGGCTTGTGTTTAGACTTTGTGGGCTTTTTGAGTTTAGATGTGGGTTATTGGGGGCGTTTAGGGTTTGGGAGGTTTTTTTTTAAGTGTGGTTTTAAGTGTGGCTTAATTTGGGGACTTATTTTGTGTTTGAGGATTTATTAAGCGGGACTTATTTTGTGGGACTTATTTAAAATGTTTTAGAAAAAATGGATTATGAAGCGAAGTTTTTGAGTGTGAATAAATTTGTTAATAGCTAAGTTTGGTCAACCTTTTTATAAGTTTATTGAGGAAATGTTGGATAGTTTTACTTCTGCTTTTTGCTTTGCTTTTTCAATTTCTGCTTCAAGTTTCATTTTATATCTTAAATCTATTCTATTCACTTCATTTATAAATCGTTGTTCTTCTTTTTGTAGCTCTAAAAGTCTTTGATAGAGTAAAGCAATTTTCTTGGGGCTTAAAAACCTTATACTTGCGACGATTGTTTTTTTATCATCTAGGCTAAGCGAAGTGTTTGCTATTGCTTTTGCGAGTTGTTGTGGTGAGGGAATTTGCATTTTATTTAGGTTAGATTGTGCCCATTGGCGGTAATGTTTCATTATGTAATTCATTTTCAATTTCTTCGATTTTTCCCATTTGAGGATTCTTTTTCCATTTATTATATGTATTGTTTAATAATCTTAGAATTTCTTCGTTGTTTATTAAATACATCATATTATATACTGATAACCATTTTTCAGAAATATAATTGCTATCTCTTTGTGGCCATGACCTTGAATAATTAATCGTTTTATCTATATAAAAAGGTGTGTTTGATTTCGCTCTTTCTCCACGATCTCTTTCACAAAGCCATTCCATTGTAGTGTTCGATAAGTTTCCTAAAATGAAAGCTTGTTCAAATTTTTCATAGCCTAGATTTGTTTTTAAATCACCCTCTAAGTTCCATTTTCCATTTGCTTCTTTTTTAATCACTGTTTCTGCATCTGACCTTCTTCTAAATATTTTTACAGTGTTTTCGTCTATTATTTCGTAATAAGTTTGAGACCATTGATATAAATTTATTATGTTGTCAATTTGATGCTTTATGTTTTCAATTTTTTCTTCACTTGTTTCGCTTGTGTTTATTATATCTTCGTGAAAATCTAATTTTATTTGGACGCTTAGTTTGTCGTTACTACCTCCAATTACGGTTGGTACAGGTGGTGCATTTTTTTTGTTTTCAATAAAATATTTTGAAGAGAATATACTTTTTGAGTTTTCATCTCTTAAAAAATGTTGAACTGTTGTTTTCCCAAATAATCCCAATGATGCACTTGAATTAAATAAAATAAATATTTTCTCAAGATGTTTTATTTTACTTGCATTTTTAATACCTCCTCCGAATAATCTCCATTTTCCAAGTGTGTAATAATCAAGGATAAATCCTCCAATTGCCCATGCTGTGTCTGCAGTAGCTTGACCATAATTTCCTCTGTCAACATTTCGGAAAGCTCTAGAATAATCTCTTAAACTTCCGTATATTGGTATGAAGTTTCCACCAATTTCTTCGCTAATATTTTGTTTTGCTAGAATGTCAGATGTAACTATTGGCATATCTTTTAAGGCGTATAAATATTCTCGAAATTCGGATTCTGTTCCGTGAGATAAATATACTTTTTTTTTGGATTCTGACCATTCAAGCCTTAAGTATCCATCTAAAATAGTAACACCTTTTGCTCTTTCTTCTGGGCTTTTTGATAAAAATGCTTCATTGATAAAATCTTGATATTCAATCAAGTGCCTCATCCAAGTTGCGGTGTCATCTTTGTAATTTTCAATTAATTTTTCAACTAATCTTTGAAATTTAATTTCCGAAAAATCTATAAGTTTTTTTTGATCAGATAGTAGTTCAAAAAATTCTCCATATTTTTTTTCGGCTTCGTATCTTGTCTTTTCAATTAAATTAAAATTATAATCGCCATAAGTTTCTAATGTTAGATCGTTCTTGTCGGGAGGAGTGTCAACTATAACATAATTAAAACTGTTGTCATACTCACTTTCTTCTTCTGTTTCGTTTTCATTTATATTTTCGTCTTCTTCTGTTTCGTTTTCATTTAATTCATTTTCTTCTTTTGGAGTATTTTCCTTTTTGTCGATTTTTTTATCTATTATTACATCTTCAATAGTATGCATTATTTCCTCTTTTTTTTCTTCAATTTTATTATCTAATCCAAAAAGGCTTTTTAGCCAAGAACCTCCTATGCTAATGATAGTACTTGTTTTCAACCATTTAATAGCTTCTTCTGGATTTTTTATTGCATCAACAATTTTTGAAAAAAAACTTGTTTTATTTCTTTCTTTAATTTCTTGAATAGTTTCTTTATTACTATTTCCTTTTAATAATTCATCTTCAAAACTTTTGTTTACAGCTTCAAAATAATTTGGTGTTGTGGTTTGAGTTTCTTTATTTTCTTTTTGATTAGTTTCTGTTTCTTTATGTTTTGTTGTCATTCGTGTTATTTTTTAGTTTTTGTTCCAAAAATCTTCTGCAGTTGTGTCTTCGGTTTCTTCGCTTGAAAATAACCATGGAAGTATAATTACTGCAGCGGTAAATAATGAAGCTTTGCCGAATCTACCTTTCCATCCTTTTTTTGTTGGAATACTTTTATATTTTGGATTATCAATACTTAGGAATTTTAATTTATCTCTGTTTATTTCTAGTCCATTTGCTTTCAGTTCTCTTGCTCTTTGTCTTTTAGATCTCCTGTCTGGATTTGTCTTTCCCGCAGTTGGACTTTCTAGATATCTATTTGAAAGTTCTGCTCTTTCAGCCATAATGTCCCTTAACTCTGCTCTTTTATCAATAATTTCCTTAGGAAATTGGGTGGTGTTTGCGTTTACTTTGTGTTTTTTATATAATTCTTTTAATTCAATTTCGAGTTTTGTTTCTTTGTCCTTTAATGCTTTTAAATAAGCTTGTTTATCTACTGAATTACCTAATTCGTCGAATGATTTAATTTTTTCTTGAAGCATTTGTTCTCTTCTTGGTCTTTTTCGGGCATCGTGGGTTGTTATCGCTGTTTTGTGTTTATCTATAATATCAGAAATAATCTTATTAGTAAGATCTTCAGGTGAAAGATCAAGTATTTCATCTAAAGCTTCAAATCTCGTATCTATTTGTTTTTGAGTAATAAGTTTTGTGTCTGTAGCATCTCCAAATCTTAGGTCACTTAAAATTCCTAATCGATCTCTTCCATCATAATAAGTTAATAATTCATCTAAAAGTCTATTATAATTTTCTAAATGGTTTCTTTTGCTATAATTAAATTTAGTCTTTTCAAATAAATTTAATTCTACTCTAGCGTCTAAAAATTTGCTTATTGGTTTTGATGTACCTTTAGAATTAAATATTTCGAACCCTTTTCTTGTCCAGTTTCGTGCTTCTCTTATAAAATTTGGTATTGGTGAATATTTTAAATTTCTTATTAATATATCTCTGTGTGTTTTGCTATAACTTTTAAGTCCATGTTTTATATAGTTTCTATAAGATCCGATAAATGCTGAATAAGGTAATCTTATTGGAGAGTTTATTATGTTAAAAGCAATGAATTTTTTTGATTTGGATTTTGTTAACATTGCAGGAATGTTTGCCACTGTAGACAAAATTATGACAGGAGTAATGGTGTGAGCGGTTTCGTATAATACTTCATTATAATGAATATCTCCATTATAAATATCTGGTATATTTTTTATATGTTCAAGTATTTCTAATGGTCCAAGATATACTGTATATGCACTTTCAATTCCCCATACTATTCCATCTTTTATCATTATCAATCCGTTTCCTGATTTGAAAATTTCTTTAAATCTCATAAATTCTTGTGAAAGGCCGGTTCTAAGAGGATCTATTACTAAATATTCTTTTGAAATATTTTTGTCAGGAGAAAGTCCTCTTGATCTTTTAATTCTTTCGTTTTTAGGAAGTGTAGGTTCTACCATTAAATTAAAATGAATATCGTCTGGACAGTCGATATCTAAAATTTTTACAAAATTGCTATCTCTATCTATTCTTAGTTTTGGGTGGAGTTCTATTATCAATTTTTCAAGTGTTGATAAGTCTTCTTCTGTAATATTTATATCAGATTCAATTTTTGTTATTAAAATTTGCATAAAATTTGCAAATTTTTCGAATTTTTCTTCATTATATTCTGCTTCTTTTAGTCCACTTCTTAAATGTGCTTTTAGGTTTCTGATAGAACTTTTCATTACTAGCCTTGTTTTTCTTTTGTATGTATCTTCAGTTGTTTCTCCTAATGCATCTATTGCAAAATTAAAACAGTTATTGATTAAAGAGGGTAATTTTCTACTTTCGTTTTCTGCCTCTATTAGTAATTCTTCTAAACTGAAGTTTGGTGATGAAATAATTTGAATAAAATCATTTATATTTATTCCATACTCTTCAAATAGAACTTCTATTTTTTCTCTGATTGGTAGAAGTTTTGAATCTAAATCGTCTTTTTTCTTTGTTAATAAATCTTTTATAAATCTATTAAATTGTTTTGGATCTTTCGGAACATATACATTTTCTGATTCAATTAATATTTTTCTGACAGACAATATTATTAGTGCAGTTTTTATAGGGTTGTCTATGGCGAGACCTGGAACATTGGAAAGTGCGGCTATCATGTTTGTCGTTAATGAGAAGCTCATAGTGGCGCTAGATTTTAATAAATGCAGTAGTTTTTCCATCCCAATTTTTTCTGCTGCAGTTAATGCTATAATAACTGAAGTTTGAGGATTGTTTTTTATATGACGGATTACATCGTCTTCCAGCCCTATCCTTAAATTATTTTCAAAATTATTAAACCTTTCTTGAAAAAAATCTTTTGCTGGTATCATTTCCCCGTATTCATTAGTTTCAATAATTTTTTCATCTTCAGGTGTTTTTTCTTGCAAATTAGTAGGAGCTTCTTCTGTATCTAAATCTGATAATCTTTGCTTGGCTCCTTCAATAGTACTCATGACTTCATCTTTTTTTTCTTGTAATCTTTTATCTACACCTAAAATGCTACCTAGCCACGAACCAGATAAGGTTAGAATTACACTAGTTTTTAACCATTTGTATGCCTCTTTAGGATCTTTTAATGCTGATAATACTTTCGAAGTGAAACTAACTTCATTTCTTTGTTTAATTTCTTCAATTGCTTCTTTGCCAATATTGCCTTTTAATATTTCTTTTTGAAATTCTTTGTTTACTTGTTCAAAGTAATTATCAGATTTTACTTCAGGGCTTGCTTCCGTGGTTTGGGGTGTGTTTATTTGAGTGTCTTGTTGTCTTGTTGACATTTTTAATTTTAAAATCCTTATATTATAACATTTTCTTTTGCGTTAAGCAAGGATAACAGGTTAACAAATCATAAATTTCTTAAGAAAATAGCTGAATAATTGGACTTAAAATGTTTTTTACAATTTATTCATAAAAATGATTTTCAAATTTTTAAAAACATTTAAATTTTGCAAATATTAAAAACAACAATTTTTAAGGAAATATTTTTATGATTTTTTTGATTATTTATAATATTTCTATTTAATTTACGGTAATTATTTTGTTTTATTTTTAGCTTTTTAAAATCACTTGACAAAAAGCATAAAGCTTGCAATAATTCTGTTTGTCTTTTTTAAAGCCTCGATTGCATATAGCAATTTTGATGGACTTTAAGAAGAAAAGGTAAGTCATGGAAAAGACGCTAAAGGACCAGTTTGTTCACTTTGACTCTTATTTCGGCATTTTGATGGGAGCAATCCTGTCAAACGAAATAAGAGGAAAGGTTCTCGAAACCCTGTCGCATGATAGGGTAGAGTACGTAAGGCTCGTTGAGCTTTACACACTTGCTGAGAAGAACAAACTTGGTTCTAAACGATCAAGGAGGAGGATTTTGGAATTAATTCACAATGCCAACACTTTTTATCGAGAAAAGTCTGTTGGCACATGAGTTGAAGGGCTTAATGTCGATGTACGTTAAGCCCTGTTTTTTTATCTCCTAGTTTTAATATTTTTTATGTTTATCATTAATAATAATATTTTTTTAGCAAAAATACTTCACTTTAACTGTACTTTTATGAATGAATTGTCTTTTTTGTATTTATAAATTTTTTTAGGTGTTTAATTATTAACTTATCTTGATTATTATGTTTTTTTAAGCTTATATACTTCGTATTCTTAGCATATATTCTTAGCCTTTAAACTCCTTTTTTCATATTATTCCTAATTGCCTTGCTCTAAACGCCTTTAATCCCACACTCTCTTGCTCTAAACTTTGCCCCATACTCCTTGCTCTAAACGCCTTTAATCCCATAAAGCAAAAATTCTTTGTTTCCGCTGGCGCCTTTTATGGGAGAAACAGCTGTTTTTATTTTTTTAAAGCCTTTTTTTTCAAAGTTTTCTATAACTTTATCTAATGCATTTTTTTGTTTTTCGGCATCTTTTACAACGCCATCTTTTCCAAGATCTTTTTTTGTAAGCTCGAATTGTGGCTTTACTAATGCGATAATTTGTCCTCCATTCACTAAATAATTATTTATTGTATCTAATACTTTTAAAATTGAAATAAACGACAAATCGCAAACAATTATTTCGAATTTCTCATTAAAAGAAAGTGAATTAACGTTTTTTAAATTCACTTTTTCCATATTTATCACTCTTTTATCCTTTTTAAGTTTTTCTGCAAGTTGTCCATGTCCAACATCTATCGAATAAACTTTTTTTGCTCCATTTTCTAATAACACTTCTGTAAAACCTCCAGTTGAAGCACCAAAATCAGCACAGATTTTGTTTTTAATATGAATGTCCCAAATAGATACGGCTTTAAGAAGTTTTTTTGCCCCTCTGCCAACATATTGTTTTTCTTCTTCTATGTGTTCAATTACTGAATTCTCATCAAACTCTCTGGATCCCTTAGTTATTATTTCTCCGTTTACCTTTACTTTTGAGTCTTTTATTAAAGTTATTGCTTTTTCTCTTGATAAACATAGTTTTCTTTTTACAAGTAATTTGTCTAATCGTATTTTTGTCATAAATTTGTTTTATTTCATTTTTTATATTATAATGTTTAAATGTAAAAAACAATTATGCTTAAATTTTTAGTCTTTGTTTTAGGTACTGCAACTGCCTTACTTATTTTAAAATATAGACTATTTGTAAAAGATGTTATTGGGAATGTTGGCTTTGCTGAAAAATATTTTGGCACAGGTGGAACTCATACTTTGGTTATAATCATAGCTTTAATTGTTTTTTTGGCATCTCTTCTGTATTCAACAGGGACATTGACGGCACTTTTTAAAGGACCACTTGCCTTAATTTTTGGTCTTTAGTTTAAGCCAAAAAGCCGTTGTTTTTTAGTTTTTTTTAAAAAAAGTCAAAAATAGTGTTGACTAATGAATTTCTCATCAATATAATCGCTTTGCTTTTCTCGAATTTATCGAGACTTGAACATTGAAAACACAGGAAAAAATATATTCCATACGATATAAAATTAAATAATTGTTCGAAAACAATTTTAGATACCAATTACTAGTTGATGTGATTGGTTCTCTGATAAAAATATAAGTTACTTAAAAGCGTAAAGTGGATGCCTTGACTTTGAGTTCCGATGAAGGACGCGGTTAGCTGCGAAAAGCTTCGGTGAGTCGCTAGCAGACTTTGACCCGAAGATTTCCGAATGGGGAAACCTAGTGAGAGTAATGTCTCATTATGATGTGCTGAAAACATAGGCACATACAAGGATACTTGGTGAAGTGAAACATCTCAGTAACCAAGGAAAAGAAATCAAACGAGATTCCCTTAGTAGTGGCGAGCGAAAGGGGAGTAGCCCAAACCATATACCACGGTGTGTGGGGTTGTAGGACCTCAATATGGTTTTTTATATTATTAGTAGAATTGCTTTGGAAAGAGCAACCATAGAGGGTAATAGTCCCGTAAACGAAAATAATTTAAAAACCTAGAGTGTTCCTGAGTAGAGTCAGACACGAGAAATCTGGCTTGAATCTGGGAGGACCACCTTCCAAGGCTAAACAGACTCAAAGATCGATAGTGAACAAGTACCGCGAGGGAAAGGTGAAAAGTACCCCGGGAGGGGGATGAAATAGAATCTGAAACTTTATGCTTACAACGAATAGGAGCCCATTTATGGGTGACTGTGTACTTTTTGTAGAACGGACCAACGAGTTAGCTGTACGGCGCATGCTTAAGGGAGTCAAATACCCGGAGGCGAAGTGAAAGCGAGGGTGAATAACCCGATTAAGTGTCGTGCACTAGACCCGAAGCTGGGTGAGCTACCCATGGCCAGGCTGAAGCTTAGGTAAAACTGAGTGGAGGGCCGAACCCACCAATGTTGCAAAATTGGGGGATGAGCTGTGGGTTGGAGTGAAAAGCTTATCGAACTCAGTGATTGCTGGTTCTCCTCGAAATAGCTTTAGGGCTAGCCTCGTGTTAATAGCAATAGGGGTAGAGCACTGTTTAGGCTAGGGGACGAAATAAGTCTACCAAACCTAGGCAAACTTCAAATACTATTGTGAGTTTCACGGGAGTCAGACTATGACAGCTAAGTGCCATAGTCGCAAGGGGAACAGCCCAGATCGCCAATTAAGGTCCCTAATATAGCTTAAGTGTCAAAGGATGTAGAATTACTTATACAGCCAGGAGGTTGGCTTAGAAGCAGCCATTCCTTTAAAGAGTGCGTAATAGCTCACTGGTCTATGTGATTCTGCGCCGAAAATATAACGGGGCTCAAAGCTATAACCGAAATTGCGGGTGGCTCAATTTATTTTGAGTCGCGGTAGAGGAGCGTTCCTGTTCGCATTGAAGCAGAATCGTGAGGTTCTGTGGAGCATCAGGAAGTGAGAATGTTGGTATGAGTAACGTAATTCGGGCGAGAAACCCGAACGCCGAATGTCCAAGGTTTCCCAAGCCACGTTAATCGACTTGGGGTTAGTCGGTCCTAAGGTCAGGGCGAAAGCCGTAGCCGATGGACAACAGGTTAATATTCCTGTACAACCTAATATCCGCCAGAGCAAAAAGGGAATGATGTTCTTATTGCATATTTGAAAACTTCGGTTTGATGATCTGTAAATGAATTGAATGAACTTCGCGCTAGCTCAGGGGATACGCAGGAGGATAGTGGGAGCGTGTTAATGAATTCACGTGTAAATAGTAAGTTTATGCTTATTGAGGTAAATCCCTTTAAGTTCGCGAGCTATGATACAAAATACTTGATCTTTGATCGAGTGATTCCCATGATTTCAACTGACGAGAAATACCTCGGTAGCGAGGATGTTAGGTTACCGTACCGTAAACCAACGCCGGTGGACAGGTAGAGTATACTAAGGCGATCGAGCAATCTAATGTTAAGGAACTCGGCAAAACAGCAGGTGTAACTTCGGGATAAACCTTGCCTAGATCATTGTTTTTAATGATGGTTTTAGGCCGCAGCTAAAGATTTCAAGGAACTGTTTATCAAAAACACAGGTCTCTGCTAAGTCGCAAGACGATGTATAGGGGCTGACGCCTGCCCAGTGCCAGAAGGTCACGAGGAGAGGTTCACGCTTCGAATCTAAGCCCTGGTGAACGGCGGCCGTAACTATAACGGTCCTAAGGTAGCGAAATTCCTTGTCGGGTAAGTTCCGACGCGCATGAATGGCGTAATTACTTGAAAACTGTCTCAACATTAGACTCGGTGAAATTGCAAACACGGTAAAAATGCCGTGACATCATGGAAAGACGAAAAGACCCCGTGAAGCTTAACTATAGCTTGACATTGGTTTTGGATATGATTTGTGCAGGATAGGTGGGAGGCTTTGAAGCGTAGGCGTTAGCTTGCGTGGAGCCAATCTTGAGATACCACCCTTGTTATGTTTAAAATCTAACTTATGCCGTTAATCCGGCACTAAGGACATTGTTTGGTGGGTAGTTTGACTGGGGCGGTCGCCTCCTAAAGAGTAACGGAGGCGTGCAAAGGTCCTCTAGGTTTGGATGGAAATCAAACCGATAGTATAAGTGCATAAGAGGGCTTGACTGCAAGACCTACAAGTCGAGCAGGTGCGAAAGCAGGTACTAGTGATCCGATAGTGGCGCGTGGAAGCGCTATCGCTCAACGGATAAAAGCTACTCCGGGGATAACAGGCTGATTGATTCCAAGAGTTCACATCGACGAATCAGTTTGGCACCTCGATGTCGGCTCGTCCTATCCTGGGGCTGGAGAAGGTCCCAAGGGTTTGGCTGTTCGCCAATTAAAAGGGTACGCGAGCTGGGTTCAGAACGTCGTGAGACAGTTCGGTCTCTATCTTCCATGATCGTAGGATTCTTGAAGGGATGTCGTCTCTAGTACGAGAGGACCGAGATGAACGAACCTCTAGTGTATCAGTTGTCATGTCAGTGGCATTGCTGAGTAGCTATGTTCGGTTGGATAACCGCTGAAAGCATCTAAGCGGGAAGCTATACCCAAGATTAGGAATCCCCATTAACCTCCCTGAAGACTACAGGGTTGATAGGCTACAGATGGAAGCACAGTAATGTGTTAAGTCGAGTAGTACTAATAGGTAATAGACTTATATCATCAGAGAACTACTTCACTTCGACTAGTGATTGGTGTCTAAAATTCAATTTTATATTTTTAAGGATAGTGTTCTGGTAGTTATAGAGATGGGGGTACACCTGTTCCCATCCCGAACACAGCAGTTAAGCTCATCTTCGCCGATGATACTATGGTTTGACCATGGGAAAGTAGGTCGCTGCCAGAACACTGTTCTTAAATTTTCTCCTGATTTTTTATAATCATTTCTTCTGTTTCTTTAATTCTCTCCTCATCAGTAATAATTGATGTATCGGAGAGTTTTTTTAATTTAACAGTTTGAGATGTTATTGGATTATAAGATTTGTAAAAAAGTTCTATTATATCTTCTGTTTTTAATTCTTCTACTTTTAGATTACAACTTTCTAGATTTGCTTTAATTGTAGAGACTCTTTGACTTAATTTTTTTCTATGTTCCTCAAAATTTTTTCTCCTTTTTAATATATCCGTAAAACTATCTTTGGGTGAAAGTTTTTGAAAAAATCCCTGAAATAAGGTTGTTGTTTTTTCTGATCCAATATCGTATGGAACTATTACATAAAAACTTTTTTCCATAATATCAGCATATTCTATCAGTCTTTTTATATATTGTGCATATTCATACGTTTGGTCTTGGAGGAGTTTATTTTGTTGCTCATCTCCTTTTTTCTTTACTTGTTCTATATAGTCATCTAAATCAAGTTTTTTTGATTTTATTAGTATTTGAATAGGAAATTCGAGGCTGTTTAAAAATGATTGGTAAGAAATTATTATTGCATTTTGTTCTTCTTCGGATTTTAAATTAAAATTTACCGCATTAGTTTTTAAAATTGCTCTTATTCCACCATTTTTTAAGACAATTGTGTTTTCCCTTATTTCAGCAATGGGGAGATAAGTTTGTGATCCTATATCTTTATTTTTTTTGCTTGTTGTTTTTTCTATTGTTTCTGGCATTATTTTTTTGTGTTATTTGAGTCCAATAATTTCACTATTTTGTCAATATCTGGGATTTCTTTTTTCTCGATTTTCTCTTCTTCAATTTTTTTTACATATATTTTCGAAAATGGTGATATAAATGTTTCTCCAGCGCCTTTACTCCATTTTCTTTTTTTTGGGACTAATATGTGTTGTATTAAATTTAATAAATATATATGAAATTCTCTTTCATTTATCTTTAAAAATGCAAATGCTAGTGTAAATGATGTGCCTATTATCACTGGTGTAAGCCATACTTCCCAGTAATATTTAGTAGCAAGTGCCGAATATATTGCATATGTGGTTCCACCTCCTGCAAATAATATAATTAGTTGTCTAAAAGTAAGAGGGCCAACTATGGTATCTTCTCTTTGAACATTTTGTGGAACTTTGTATTGCATGTTTAATTCTTATATCAAGATATTTTACCATATTTGTTTCTTTAAAACAATGATATATAAGTGTTTTTTGTTTATTTTTGTCTAATCTATCAATAGAATTTATTTATTATTTTGTAGTATTATTATTTTAATGAGGCATATAAGAAATTTTTGTATTATTGCACATATCGATCATGGTAAATCAACTTTAGCAGATAGACTTCTTGAAATTACAAACACTGTTGAAAAAAGAGATATGAAACATGGTCAAATGCTTGATACTCTTGAATTAGAGCAAGAACGAGGTATAACTATCAAACTTCAGCCTGTTCGAATGGATTATGAGCTTGATGGAGAGAAATATATTTTAAATTTAATAGACACTCCCGGACATGTTGATTTTAGTTATGAAGTATCTAGAAGTCTTGCGGCTTGTGAAGGGGCGATTTTAGTTGTTGATGCTACTCAAGGAATTGAGGCACAAACTCTTGCTAATTGTTATATGGCACTTGAACATAATTTAGAAATTATTCCAGTTTTGAATAAGATTGATTTACCCTCTGCAGATGTTGAACTTAGAGCAAAAGAAATTGAGGATGCTTTGGGGATATCTAAAGATGAAATTTTAGCCGTTTCTGCAAAAGAAGGGACTAATGTTGAAAAAGTGTTAGAAGCAATCGTTAGAAGGCTCCCTAGTCCTAAAGAAAGTAGTGTTGATGATGAATTTAAGGCTTTAGTTTTTGACTCTATTTACGATCCATATAAGGGGGTTGTTTCTTATGTTCGAGTTCAGTCGGGTATGCTTAAAAAAAGTGATAAAGCTTATTTTTTAAATACTAAAAAAGAAATTGATGTTCTTGAAGTTGGTTATTTTAAACCGAAGTTTAAAGCATCTGAGGCCCTTTATCCTGGAGAAGTTGGGTATATTGTTACTGGGTTAAAAAGTGTAAGGGAGGCACGTGTGGGTGATACTTTATGGAAAAGTGGAATGCAAAAGAAATTACTTGAAGAGGCGAATTCGCTAGAGGGGTATAAAGTGGTGAAACCTTTTGTTTTTGCAGGTATTTATTGTGTTGAAAATGATGATTATCCTTTACTTAGAGATGCCCTAGATAAGTTTCAGTTGAATGATAGTGCAATTTCTTTTGAACCTGAAACTTCAACTGCCTTAGGTCATGGCTTTCGATGTGGTTTTCTTGGCCTTTTGCATATGGAAATTGTGCAAGAACGTCTTGAAAGAGAATTTGGGCTTAGTTTGATTGTTACTTCTCCTTCTGTTTCGTATCTTTTAAATATGACTGATGGGGAAAAACGATTTATTTCTTCACCTGCTGATATGCCAGATCCTGTTTATTATAATTCTATTGAAGAGCCTTGGGTAAAAGTAGAGATATTAACTCCAACGGAGCATATTGGTGGGATTATGACTCTTTGCACTGAGAAAAGAGGAATTCAAAAAAATATTAGTTATTTAGATACTTCAAGAGTAGTTTTAACTTTTGAAATACCACTTTCTTCAATAGTTATTGATTTTTATGATTCTTTAAAAAGTATTTCTTCTGGTTATGCATCGATGAATTATGAATACTTGGAATATAGAGAGGGTAATTTGAAAAAATTAGATATACTTGTGGCTGGGGATAAAGTTGATGCTCTTGCGCAAATTGTTCATCAAGATAATGCCTTTTATGTTGGAAGAGAATTAACTAATAGACTTAAAGATATTATTCCAAAAGCACAATTTGTGATTGCAATTCAGGCCGCGATTGGGGGGAAAATTATTGCACGAGAAAGTATTTCTGCTTATAGAAAAGATGTAACAGGATATTTATATGGAGGAGATGTTACAAGAAAACGAAAACTCCTAGAAAAACAAAAAAAGGGAAAGAAACGAATGAAACAATTTGGTAGGGTTACAATACCTCAAGAAGCGTTTTTGGCTATGCTAAAGAGATAAAATGTGCTAGAATAAAATAAAAAAATGAATAAACTAATTTCTTTTATTTTAATTTTTACTCCTTTTGTAAGTACTTTTGAGTGGAAAGTTGCTCGTTTTTTTAAAAGTGTAAAATCTACAGATTCGATTTTTTCTATTAGACTTAGGCTTTTAAAACTGATGAAAGAAAATTTAGTGGTTTTAAATTTATGGATGGAAAAAGAATATAAAGGATATAAAAATTTAAAAAAAAGCAGTAGGAAAAAATTCTATAAAAACTCTGAAGAAATTGTTAAATTGTTTTTTGATGAATACTTAAAGCTTCCTAAATTAAAAAACCCATATTTTAATGATGAAAAACTTGATTTTATTTATTCTATAATGCGCTTTTTAAAGCCAAATAAATATTATAAATATATTAAAAGTGCAAGTTTTTTTAAACTTTTAAAAGATCCAAATAAAGAGACTCTTGAAGGTGATTGTAATCAGATTGTTACACTTTATATTTTTCTTTTTTCTCGTAAATATAATATTGAAGATTTAGAAATTAAACTTTTACCCGATCATGTTTGTTTGCATTATAAGGGGATAGATATAGAAGCAACAAATGGGCAGTTTTGTAAATATGATAAATATGATCATATTTTGCCTATTACGGAGATTCTTTCCACAAATTTATTAGATATTACTGATTTTAGAGAGAAAACTAGAAAAATTAATGCTCGTGTATTTTTAAAATCTGCTCAGCTTTCTTTTGCAATTAGTTCTCTTAGAGAAATAGTGGAAAAAAATTTAGAATATGCATATCACAATTTAGCTATTTCTACGATGAAAGAAAAAAACTTTAAATCTGCACTTTTTTATTCATCAAAGCTAAAAGATAAAAGCCTTTATTCAAATATAAAAAGAAATTATGCAATAAATTTATATGAAAGGAAAAGTTATGAAAAGGCATTAAAAATTTCAAAAGAGATTAGAGATTTGGAACTTGAAAGGGCTTGTTTAGGTGCAATGTTTAATGAATTAAGAAAAAAAGTTGAAAATGTTAAAACTATTTCTGATGTTAAATTAAACCGAAAAACTTACAATAAAATGTATGATTTGGCTTTAAAAATGGGGGATAGAACTTTAGCAGATCAAATCAAAAAATCTTATTTTATTTAATTAAAATTTGAAAAAAGTGCAAAACGAATTGTTTTTTACGAGTTATTTTTGGATCAATTGTTTTGCTTAATAATTTTGTGTAAGAGCTATTTAAAATAGTGGAAAAATTTTAAAAATTTTTTGTTGACAATTTTGCTTATTATTGTATCTTGATCTTAGTTTCAAATATTGTTTTAAGTTATAAATTATGAGTGAAAATAATGTAGATTTTGATGTTATTGAAATTGAAATTGATGAGGATGGTGGTTTTGAAATTGATATAGATTTTACCGTGGTAAAGCCAGAAATACCTGCTTTACAAGAAAACACAAGAAATTTAGTTGATTTTATCCTTTTTGATGATTTTGGTGAAATATCTAAAACTTTTTTTACTGATATTGAATATCAACAAGCAATGAAAGATTTAGAAACTATGTTTTTTGAAATGGGGAATAGTGCTCTTTATTCAGAACTTTTTTTAAGAAAGCTGAATAACTGTTTGCTTTTTTCCTTTTCAAAAGCTTCAAAAACACCACTTAGTCCATTTTTAAAAAATGTGGAATCACTTTTTTTAGAGGATATGCGATTGTTTTTAAATAAAATTGTAATGGATCAATTTGATACTTTTGATTTTGATTATAGTACAGCGGTAACACTTGTTCACCTCTATCTTAGACATATTCTTATTGTTGAGTCTGAAGGCCAGAAACTTGATCAGAAATCTCAAATTATTAAAGCCTTTAAAAACACTGAAAATCATCTTATGAAGCTTTTAAACGAATATTATCTGTTTTTAAGAGATTAGCGTCTTTATATTATCTTTATTTTTTGCCTTATTTATGGTAAAATATGTTGATATAATTATCTAATTTGAAGACGACTATTACTAGAAAATTTGGACAATTTATAAAAATATTTTTATTTTTATTGTTTTTTCTTTTTATTTCAATGCAACTTTTTTTCCCAGATTTTACTAATTCATTTTTAAAAAGTTCTTATAAAATTTTTTTTGGAGAAGAAGATATTAATAGTATAAATAATAATTCGTTATCTATCGTTTTTCCTGTAGAAAATTATAAAGCTGATCCTTTTGATTATGATTTTTATGGAAAACAAATACTTTCAAATGTCTTTGATTCGCTGGTGGTTTTAGATAAAAATTTCAGAATTAAACCATCTTTAGCCTATTCTTATGGTCTTATTAGTGATAATGTTTGGAATTTTAGACTAAGAAAAAATGTAAAGTTTCATAATTCTATGGAATTAACTTTTAGTGATGTTGAAAAGACTTTTGAATTTGCAAAAAATAGTCAATTTTTGAGTACTTTTATTTCTTCAATTGATAAACTAGAAAAAATTGATGATTTTGAATTTAATATAATTACGAAGTATCCTGATCCATTACTTCTTTCTAAACTTACTATGCTTTATATTGTTCCTTTTGATTTTTCGTATGAAAATCAATTTATTGGAACTGGGCGTTTTGTTTATGATAAAAAAGTTTTAAATGAATTGTTTTTGTATCCGAGTCAAGATTCGTGGTGTGGACAATCAAAAATAAAAGAAATTAAAGTAATTTTTGAAGAAGATGCAAATAATCGAATTGATCTTTTTCTTGAAGGAGATGCTGATTTTCTCGCATTTGTGCCACATGGAGCGATTCCGATTATTAGACAATATGGATTTAATGTGATTTCACTTCCTAGTCTTGAGGTGCAATCTTTAATGTTTAACTTAAATTCAAAAATCTTTTCTGATAAGGCAAATAGAAAAACTTTTGCTTCGATGATTGATAAAAATGATATATTAAATCGATTTGCGTCATACTTAACTATTTCCAGCCAATTTGTAGGAAGTGGTGTTTTCGGTTTTAATCCAAATATTGCTTTTCCTTTAATGACTGATTCTGAAATACATGAATCTATAAATAATTTTCCTTCTTTAAATGTGATTTTGGTTTTACCTCAAAACTTAGAGCTTTTAGCTAATGTTTTAAAAAACCAATTATCAAAATATGGTATAAATTTGGTTTTAAAACTAGTTTCAGAAGATAATCTGCTTAATGAAATTCCAAATGCTGATTTATTTTTTATGTCTTTTAAAACTGATTTAGGAGATCTTGGTGACTTTTTGAGTTCTGTTGTAAAAAGTGATTCAAAAAATAATTTTCAAAATTTTAAAAATTTAGAAATTGATGAGCTTATTTTAATGTCTGAACAAAATTTACTTGTTTTTGAAAGATTAAAACTTTTACAAGAAATAATGAAATTAGTAGTAGAGGATTATGTTATTGGAATTCCTTTGTTTGAGTATGATGTCTTTTATGCTTTTAATAAAAACTTAAGTTTTGA
>Ga0334884_1002378_pt1 | contig 24123 bp, 17 predicted proteins | sample GraSluR1_MG_7_FD_207215 | JGI IMG/M metagenome (GOLD analysis project Ga0334884, IMG submission 207215) | Sludge microbial communities from methane-producing bioreactor in Wageningen University, Netherlands - Granular Sludge_12_05 R1 | ecosystem: Engineered > Bioreactor > Anaerobic >...
TACAGCATTTTCCCCATCCACGAGCAACAAGTGCAGCATGTGATGTCATACCTCCACGGGCGGTAAGAATACCTTCGGCAGCCCGCATTCCTTCGACGTCTTCAGGGTTAGTTTCTTCGCGAAGAAGGATAACCTTTTCGCCTTTACGATGCCATGCTACAGCGTCTTCGGCTGTGAAGACCACCTTGCCGACTGCAGCACCAGGGCCAGCAGGAAGTCCTTTTACTATAGGATCAACTTTCTTCTCGGCGTTGGGGTTTACAATTGGGTGGAGTAGCTCATCTAATTGTGAAGGGTCAACACGCATCACAGCTTTCTTCTCGTCAATTAGCTTCTCGTGAAGCATGTCCATTGCCATGTTTAAAGCAGCGGTACCAGTACGTTTCCCTGCACGGCACTGAAGCATGTAAAGTTTTCCTTCCTGAATGGTGAACTCAATATCGAGCATATCGGTAAACGCTTTTTCAAGGCGTAAACGAATGTCATCTAACTCTTTGTAAGTATTAGGCATAAGATCCTCCATGCTATGGAGGTGCTTGTTTTGCTCATTTTTGGTGTCGTCGTTCAAGGGGTTTGGAGTACGAATACCAGCAACCACATCCTCTCCCTGAGCGTTGATAAGCCATTCGCCATAGAAGATATTGTCGCCGGTGGCAGGGTTACGGGTAAAGGCAACACCTGTAGCAGAAGTATCGCCCATGTTTCCGAATACCATAGCCTGAACGTTAACGGCGGTTCCCCAATCGTCGGGAATACCTTCGATACGACGGTACGAAACGGCTTTCTTTCCATTCCAACTCTTGAAAACAGCCATAATGCTACCAAGTAGCTGGGATTTTGCATCATCGGGAAATTCTTTACCTAGCGATTCTTTAACCCGTTTCTTAAATTCATCGGCAATAATTTTTAGATCATCTGCTGTGAGTTCTGTATCGGAGCTAACGCCTTTCTTGTGCTTGTACTCATCAAGCATCTCATCGAGTTGCTTACGAATTCCAGTTCCACCAGCGGGTTCTAAGCCTTCGGCTTTTTCCATTACCACATCGGCGTACATCATGATAAGCCTGCGGTACGAGTCCCAAACAAAACGAGGGTTATTGGTTTTTTTGATAATTCCAGGAATTGTTGCTGAACATAATCCAATGTTAAGAACGGTGTCCATCATTCCGGGCATGGAGCTGCGAGCACCTGAGCGACAACTCATAAGTAAAGGATTCTCACTATCTCCATACTTCATTCCCATGGCTTTCTCAACAAATTCCATGGCTTTCCATATCTCAGGAAGAAGTTCAGCTGGAAGCTGGTTGTTGTTTTTATAGTACTCGTTGCAAGTATCAGTGGTGATAGTGAAACCAGCAGGTACTGGAAGTCCCAACAAACACATCTCAGCAAGGTTTGCGCCCTTACCTCCCAGCAGATTTTTCATGTCTGCTTTTCCTTCGGCAGTCTTATTCCCAAAGGTGTAAACACGTTTTACATTCGACATCGTAATTTGTTTTAAGTTGATTTATATTGATTTATATTATATTAACAACACTTTTTTCTGAACTTACAAAATTATTAAAAAAAATGAAACAGCAATTTGGAAAACATTATACCCAAATGAAATAATATGCAAACGATATAGTGATGTTTATGCCATATTAGGGTTTAATGTTTTGTTTATTAATTTACATGATTCTAAAGTGGTTTTGGCACTAGATTTGAAATCCAACGCTGATTTATTTGTCAAACTAATACCTAAATCGTAATGAAACCAAAACTATTTTTAACTGTCTTTTTTATTATTGCATCCAGTTCATTTATTTACGCTCAGGGGAATGACGATGAAAAGATGCAAACACTCTTTGGAAACGAACCTGTTATTGTGGGAGGATATGGTGGTCCACGGGTTGGATTTTCTCAGTTTGATGGCAAGGATATTTGGCTTGTGGGTGGACGTGGAGGTGCTATTTTCAATCATGTTTTTTCCATTGGTGGTGCCGGATACGGAATTGTAAACTCTCCTTATTTTTCAAGTATTACCTTCAAAGACTCAACCTATAACGATGTATATCTTGAAGGTGGATATGGTGGATTACAACTTGAGTATATTCTTAAACCCTATAAGGTTGTTCATATTTCATTTCCGCTTCTGATTGGTGCTGGAGGTTTACAATTCACAGATGAACGTTATATTAACACTCAGGATTATAATTTGAATAATCATATCATTTGTAACAAAGCTTTTTTCGTAATTGAACCAGGATTAGAAATCGAACTTAACGTGATAAGGTTCATGCGATTGGCCATAGGGTTAAGCTACCGTTATGCACATGGTGTCGAATTGCCTGACGTTTCATCAAATGCATTTAATACACTAACTGGTTCTGTATCGCTAAAATTTGGTAGTTTCTAATAATAATTTAATATTATATAATTCACGATAACTGGTTAAAAACCAAATCGAAATAATTCAAATGAAAATTTTTAACAATGAAAAAACTCAATCTTAATTTGATATTGCTTCTATGCTTCATTTTTTCAATTCAAATTGTTAATGCTCAACAAACAGTAGAACCAGAATACCTAATAGATCTTAAAAAGGTAAAACTTTCGGGTTTTGGTAATACCCATAGCGAATTTTCAGTAATGGACGGTGAATATGCATATTCATCGGGTTCAGGTGGTGCATTTCTCTTTGACTACAAATACTTTCTAGGAATTTACAACCAGGATATTCAATCCAAGCATTTACGGGAAGATATATACCCTACTGAACACAACCCTGATACAAATCCTATGGATCCAAAGTTCGTCTGCAATCGCATACGTTTTCATCACGGTGGAATTTGGATGGGGTACATTCATAAGCCCAATAATCTTTGGCACCTGGGAACTAATTTGAGGTTGGGAACTGGAAAAATCGGACTTTTTGATAAAGATCTTGAATTTTCTGCTTTCGATGAGCATCATAGCGATTGGGTGGCTGTAGTAACCCCCGAAATGGACATTGAGCTTAATATTGCACGATGGTTCAAAATTGGAATGAGCCTTGGATATCGCCAGGTTATTGGTGTTGATAAAGATTTGTATACCAACATCGATGGAGAATCGAAACGACTTTTTGAATCAGGGCAGTTTTCTAGTCCAGTTGCATCAATAAAATTACATTTTGGGAGTTTTGGACCGAGACTAAATGGTAGAAATAGAAAAAACAGAACAATTGACCACGACTAATTGTTATTACGCTTCAATCTTAAATAATAATTAAAAATATTTTTTCAAATTCTATATGAAAAGGTTGATAATAACCTTATTAACTATACTTGTAGTAGTATATTCAAGTGTAATATCTTTAGCTGATTCTAATGCTGTATTAAGGTATAGTATTAACGGTTATATAAAAGATGCTTCTAATGGAGAGGAATTAATTGGAGCCACTGTGCTAATAAGGGAGTTAGGAATTGGCACAGCAACAAATGCGTATGGATTCTATTCAATTAGCATTACACCAGGCGATTATACATTAATATTTTCGTTTGTGGGTTACTCCTCTGTTGAAAAGAAAGTTACTCTTAATCAGAATTTAACGTTATCAATTGAGCTAAAGGAGCAAACTACCCTTTTAGAGGAGGTGGTTATTTCAAGCGAAAAGCCCAATGCAAATATTACACGGGCTGAAATGAGCGTGGCTCGACTTGATATAAAAACCATACAACGAATGCCTGCCTTTATGGGAGAGGTGGATGTTATCAAATCAATCCAATTGCTTCCGGGTGTTCAAAGTACCTCAGAGGGTACTTCGGGGTTTAGCGTTAGGGGAGGGGCAATGGATCATAACCTTATCCTATTGGATGAGGCAACGGTTTACAACGCGTCCCATTTAATGGGATTCTTCTCTGTCTTCAATAACGATGCCATTAAGGATGTAAAGCTTTATAAGGGTGATATTCCTGCTTCCAGTGGCGGGAGATTAGCATCATTGCTGGATGTTCGGATGAAGGATGGTAATTCTAAGGAATTTACTGCAACTGGAGGAATAGGGACGATTTCAAGTCGATTAACCCTTGAAGGTCCCATTATGAGTGAGAATACCTCATTCATTGTTTCAGGAAGAAGGACATATGCAGATGTTTTTTTACCATTTGCTGCCAACGAGAGTGTCAGGGATAATCGGCTTTTCTTTTACGATATGAACATGAAACTTAGCCATAGGCTAAGTGATAATGATCGTTTATTCTTTTCGGGTTACTTTGGGCGCGACATTTTCAAAAACGATTTTGCCCAATTTGGATTTGGCAATCAGACCCTTACTTTTCGATGGAACCATCTGTTTGGCTCAAAACTATTTTTAAACACATCTGTAATTTACAGTAGATACGATTATTACCTTGGAGCCGAATCGGGCGAACCCACTTCTTTTATTTGGAAATCGGAAATGGAGGATTATAGCGTTAAACTTGATTTTAACTACTTTTTGAATAGCCAGAATAATTTAAAGTTTGGCATTCAGTCTACTTATCACTACATAAGTCCAGGTAGGGCAAAGGGGATAGGAGATAATTCAATTATTGGGCAAATCTTTATGCCTGATAATTACAGCTTGGAACATGGCATTTATGCTCAGAATGAGCAGAGTATTTCTAAAAATCTTACTTTAAAGTATGGTTTACGATTTTCTGCCATACAGAATGTTGGAAAAGCAAAAGTTTACGATTTCGACGATGATTTTGAGGTAGTTGGTTATTCGGAATATAATAGGGGTGAGATTTACAATACATACTCAAATATCGAACCTCGACTGGGAATGGTTTACGCATTTAATGAAAAGAATTCGGTTAAGGCCAGCTACTCTCGCACTGTTCAGTATATCCAGCAAGCTTCAAACTCGGCTGCAGGAACACCTTTGGACATATGGTTTTCTGCTTCGCCAAATGTAAAACCTCAATTGTCAAACCAATGGGCAATGGGTTATTTCAGGAATTTTCTGGATCATTCCATTGAAACTTCATTTGAACTTTACTACAAAACCGTAAAGAATGTTGTTGATTTCAAGGAGTTTGCCAATATTCTTCTCAACGATAAGCTGGAGGGTGAATTACGGGTTGGCAGTGCCGAAGCTTACGGTTTTGAAACTATGGTTAATTTAAACAGAGGAAAACTAAACGGATGGGTAAGTTATACCTATTCGAGGGTCTTTATTACAGTACCTGAAGTCAATTATGGTAAACCATATCCTGCTTTTTACGATAAGCCCCATGATATTTCAATAGTAATGAATTACGAGATAAGCCCTAAAGTATCCATCTCGGGAAATTGGGTTTACTCAACCGGTGTTCCTGCTACATTTCCAGCAGGCAGGTACGAAATAATGGGCGTTATTATCCCTCTTTATACCCAACGTAACTCATACCGTTACCCCGATTATCATAGGCTCGATTTGGCTTTAACCTATAGACCTAATGTAAATTCTTCAAAGAAATGGCAGGGCGAATGGAATTTATCAATTTATAATGCTTACAGAAGAAAGAATGCATGGGCAATAAACTTTGTGAGTGATAAGGACAACCCTAACATCACTTATGCTGAGAAAACATACCTTTTCTCAATTCTTCCAGCATTAACTTACAATTTTAAGTTTTAAGTAAATTCAGATTATGATGAAAAATTATAATAAGATGCTAAGAAAGTTAGGATTAATAGTTTTGGTACTAGTAACCTTTTCATGTACAGAAAGGATTGATATTGAATTGGATGGAACATATACTCGCTGTGTGATTTTTGGACAAATAACTACAGATACAACTGCTCACAGGATTACCATAACAAGAACAGGAGATTACTTCAAAAACACTCCTTCGGAGGGTATTTCCAATGCAAATGTTAGAATTTTTGATGGGGAAATTGACTATCCGCTTTTTGAAGACATTGAGCAACCAGGAAATTATTATACAGAGCCCAACGTTTATGGGATTACAGGAAGAAACTATACTCTTTTTGTTGATAATGTTGATTTGTTAAGTGATGGAAACCTTACGAGCTATCAAGCTACCTGCGAAATGAAACCGGTTGCCGATCCCGATTCAATAAGAGTATTTTATCAACCCCTATGGCGGGGTTGGGTTGTGCAAGCTTTTGCACAGGACCCTCCGGAAACCAATGATTACTACAAATTTTTAGTTTACCAAAATGGAGAATTACATTCTGATTCATTGCAGAATATCAACTATACCGATGATTCTTTCTTCAATGGTAGCTATACAAATGGGGTTGTAGTATACTACGTGTTTGGTGAAGAAGGCTTTAGTATTGGCGATACGATAACAGTTGGTTTTTGTGGAATTACTGAGGACTATTATAAATATCTTATTGAAGTGCAAACAGCATCTAGGCCATCGGTTCCTCTTTTTAGCGGGCCCCCGGCAAACCCACGTACAAATTTAAGTAACGATGCCATTGGGTATTTCACTGCTTATTCAATTTCAAAGGTATCAACTATTATTAAGGGTAACGACGGCGAACTCCCTTAGTTTCTAATGATTTTTTTAAACTAACCTCCACAAAAAAAGACCTTTTGTAATTAAAAGGTCTTTTTTGAGGGATAATTTTATTTTACTCTTTTATTCCTAAAAGTTTTAACATAAATGCATACTCAAATGCAACTTCTTTCAATGACTTAAAGCGACCTGAAGCACCTCCATGTCCGGCATCCATGTCTGTTTTGAATAAAACTAAATTGTCATCGATTTTTTGATCCCTTAGTTTTGCCACCCATTTTGCTGGTTCAAAGTATTGCACCTGAGAATCGTGATAACCAGTAGTTATTAACATGTTGGTATAGTATTGTGGCTTTACCTGATCGTAGGGAGAGTAGGATTTCATGTAGAAATAGTATATGGAATCATTGGGGTTACCCCACTCGTCATATTCACTGGTGGTTAGAGGTATCGAAGTGTCGAGCATGGTGGTAACAACATCAACAAATGGAACCTGAGCTATAATTCCTTTGTAAAGGTCGGGTCTTAGGTTGGCAATTACACCCATAAGTAATCCGCCTGCACTTCCACCCATTGCAAAGAGTTTATCGGGGTTTGTGTATTTATTATCAATTAAATATTGCGAGCAGGCAATGAAATCGGTGTAGGTATTCATTTTCTTGAGCAGTTTTCCATCTTCATACCATTGTCGTCCCAACTCTTGACCACCGCGAACATGAGCAATGGCAAATACAAATCCTCTGTCCAATAAGCTTAATCTTGATGGGCTAAAATATGGATCAGTAGAAGAACCATAGGATCCATATGCATAGATTAAAGCAGGATTATTTCCGTTTAATTCAATTCCTTTTCGGTATACTAGCGAGATTGGAACGGATGTGCCATCTTCAGCAATCACCCAGTGCCTTTTTGCTTCGTAGTTTTCGGAGGAGAAATCACCTAAAACTTCGCTCTGCTTTTTTAGGATTTTTTCTCGTGTATCCATGTTGTAATCGTATGTTGAGAAGGGAGTGGTTAGAGAGGTGTATGAATACCTTAGCAAAGGAGTATCATATTCAGGATTTATTGAAATCATGGCTGTGTATGCCTCCTCACCAAAGTCGAGGTAGTGTTCCTCTTTTGTATTCATGTTGATTATTCGAAGCTGCTTTAGCCCACCAATACGCTCGTCAACCACCATGTGATTTTTGAAAATTTCTGCTCCTGAAAGGAGCACATCATCCCGATGAGGGATTACCACTTTCCAGTTCGATTTACCAGGCTTTGAAACTGGTGTTTCCATTAGCTGAAAATTGGTTGCATTAAGGTTTGTAGTAATGTAAAACTTATCTCCATAGTGAGTTACAAAGTATTCTAAACCTCTTTCACGGGGTTGAATGAGTTTGATTTTTCCGTAGGGATTATTGGCATCAAGGTAGCTAAACTCTGTTGACATTGTACTTCCCGATCCAAAATATATAAATGCTTTGGATTTAGATTTATATGTGAATGCTCTAAAGGTTTCATCCCTCTCTTCATATACCAAGACATCATTTTTAGCCGTGGTTTCATCAAGCGAATGCCTGTAAATTCTATAGGGTCGTAAAGAATTATCAATTACAGTGTAAAATACTGTTTTATTGTCGTTTGCCCAAGCTACTGATCCTGTAGTTGTGGATATTTTGGTATCAAGGAGTTTCCCAGTGGCTAAGTCCTTAAAGTAAATGGTGTATTGCCTTCTGCTAACAGTATCAACGCCATAGGCAAGTATGTTGTTATTTGGTGAAACATTAATCCCAACGGCAGAATAGTAACTGTATCCTTCTGCCAGTTGATTAACATCAAGCATGATCTCCTCATCTGCATCAATGCTTTCTTTCTTGCGACAGTATATTGGGTATTCTTTTCCCTCTTCATATCTGTTGTAATAAAAATATCCATTTTCAAAGTAGGGAACTGACTCATCCTGCTCCTTGATCCTTGATTTGATTTCGATAAAGAGCTTTTCCTGCAAGGCTTCGGTTTTTTTCAATACCTCCTGAGTATAAGCGTTTTCAGCATTAAGATATGCCAACACCTCCTCTGCATCACGTTGGTTCATCCAGAAATATGGATCTATTCGAGTATCTCCAAACATTACCAATTCTTGAGGCTTCTTTTCAGCAATGGGAGGAACTGGTACTGATGTGCAACCACCAATTAATAGAGAAATCAGAATTGCAATTGCAAATGATTTAATCGTGTTCATTATTCCAAAAATTAAGTTTAATATTAATTCAACAAATAGGGGAGAAATATTTAAAAAAACATTCAAATATATTTTAAATATTTCACACTCAAAACAAAAGTTAAATCTTTTTGTTTCGTTAATGAAGAGTAATAATGAACATTAATATTATTAAAACGTTATCCATTTAAGCATGCAATTTTTTTGAAGTTGTAATTGTTTATTATTTTGAGATATTATGAAAATCAAGTTTGTGAAGTTTTTTCTGGTCGTATTTTCCGGTATGTTCTTTTTAGTATCATGCTCTTCTTCAGTTCAGGTTAAAGATGAAAAACTTGTTGTTCCAGTAATTGATTTTGAAGGTTTCAGACCTGCACTTACCAAGCAGAATGATACAACCTATGTCATTAATTTTTGGGCTACTTGGTGTGCCCCTTGCATAAAGGAGATACCATATTTTGAGAAGCTTAATGCTGATTATGCCAATGAAAAATTATCAGTAATTCTTGTTAATCTAGACTTTCCAAACCATTACGATTCCAGGCTGATCCCTTTTATTAACGATAATAACATCAAATCGAAGGTGATCATGCTTGATGATCCTAACTCGAACTATTGGATCAACGAGGTTGACCCAACATGGACAGGTGCCATTCCAGCAACCCTTATCTACAACAGGAATAAGAGAGAATTTTACGAGAAAGAGTTCTCCTATGAGGAACTCAAAGAAATCATCGATAATTTTCAATAACAATAATTAATAAAAAACTAAAATGCTATGAAAAGATTTTTGTTTACACTGCTTGTAATGGTTGCAACCATTACCATTGCCTTTTCTCAAGGCTATAAGATTGGAAATAAAGCCGCCGACTTTCGCTTGAAGAACGTTGATGGCAAAATGGTATCCTTGGCCGATTACGTCGATGCCAAAGGTTTTGTGATTATTTTTTCCTGTAACCACTGCCCATATATTATTGCATATGAGGATAGAATGATTGATTTGCATAATAAGTATGCTTCAAAAGGCTATCCAGTAATTGCAATCAATCCCAACGATCCTGCTGCTCAGCCACAGGATAGCTACGAGAAGATGATTGAAAGGGCCAATGAGAAAAAATTTCCCTTTGCTTATCTCTTTGATGATGGTCAAAAGGTATATCCGGTTTACGGTGCAACCCGGACGCCCCACGTTTACCTGCTAAACAAAAAGGGAGGAGACTTAATTGTAGAGTATATTGGTACAATAGACGATAACTACAAGGATGCTTCACAGGTAAAGGAGAAGTTCTTAGAGAACGCCATCGATGCGCTAATCGCAGGGAAGAAGCCTGCTGTAACTGAAACCAAGGCGATTGGATGCACGATAAAGGTGAAGAAGTAGATTTAAATAATCGCATAAAACTAATGATGCGGGTTTTCGACCCGCATTTTTTCTATAAATATCTTTAAGAGGATTTAATTACTTATACAAAGAAAAATTATTATACAAACCAAAGTTTGCAATTATTAAACGTTTGAGAGTTAGGGCTTCATACTATTCCATAATAAAATATGCTGATTTAGAGAAGAAATGAAGAATTAATAACTTAAACATCAATATATGTGCAATCTCTGTAAAAGCTATCTTAACTTAATTTTCCTATACTTAATTTTAAAACAAAACCAAACATTGGTCTCTTTGAATTCAATTCCGCAAAGAATACAACTCCCAATCCCAAATAATTAAGCGGTTTTATTATAAAATCAATTTCCAAAGGAATTGAAGGTGAGAAAAATCTTTCCTCTTCATAATATCTTCGATCACCAATATGAAACCAACTAGAACTAGAATACAAGTATTTTCCACGCTTAATTCCTCCTGTTATTCCTAATCCACCAGATAACTGTAATCTTACCTTTTCCCACATAAATCCTTTTCCAAGCATTATTCCTGAACAATAAAATTTTTCTGATGGTGTTGGTCCAAACATATTAAATTCTTCCTGATACAAGAACCTTATCTTGTAAAGTGTCCTATTATTAATCAAATTTGCACTGAAGTTATACGATAAGCCATCCGATTCATTTGTTGAATAGTAATACCCGGCACCAGCATCAATCCAATATGAATAATTCTTAAAATCAATTTCTTTAATTCTCAGAATAGAGCTTCTGTTAATAGTAAGTTCGCTTAGAAGTTCGGTTTTAATAATAATCTTCAAACTATCTTCCAGCACTATAGTGCCTACAAATTTATTGCCATCGCGAGTTTCTATCTTGAAAAGCGATTGACCTTCTTCTACTTGAGATAGTGCAATGAGAGAAACAAAAAGGAGCGAAAAAAACGAAGTTAGGATTTTCATAGTAATTGGCTTTAGGTTTAATTAAAAACAAGAACCAAATAACGTTGTTGCTAAAAGAAAAGGCATAGAGCTAATTAGCAGCCCGTACGCACCTTCAAGAAAATTCTGATCGCATACTTAGGCTAATGCTCTCGAACATTCCACTATATACTAATAGTTGCCTTCTGAAAGCAAAATTTGAAATGCCATAATTATTTGGCCATGCCGATAATGATAAGAGCGATAACCAATCAGAATATGAGTACTTAATAAATTTTGATGCGATTAGTGAGAATAGTAAACTTAGTGAAATCACGAGAGTCCACTTTGTAAAAGGCAACCCTTTACGGTATTCCTCGAAGTATGCAATTGCTATTGCAAGGTAAACCCCAAGAAAAAAAAGAACCTAGGATTTATGGTTAGTTCAAATGGGTTAATATTAAATAGTGCATCCATATGTTTTTAACCAAAGGTAAAACATATGGATGCAAATGTCAATAGATTGTACTATAAATAATTATATTTCTTTCGGTAAATAGAAATTCACTAATAAAAGAAGCAAGGATAATTCACTTCGTTCATGAAAAAGTTAAAGATTTAGTAAGTGATTACGGTTTTCCCAACTTCATAAATCGAAAATCTTAAATCCTTGTTCGATATTCCTAATAATTTTCGGCCAGCACCTCAAAGTATTCCATGGGATGCTGACAAGCAGGACAGTTCTTGAGGGCTTTTTTACCCTTGTGGTGATAACCGCACTTGCGACACACCCAAACTACCTCCTCGTCCTTCTCAAAAACTTTTCCCTCCTCAATATTCTTTAGCAATTTCAGGTAACGCTCTTCGTGATCCTTTTCAACCTTTGCAATCATCTTAAAGGCGGTTGCAACTTGTTTGAAACCTTCCTTTTCGGCCACCTCGGCAAAGTGTGGGTACAAATCGGCCCATTCTTCATGCTCGCCCATGGCGGCAGCCTTAAGGTTTTCAGCAGTTGTGCCAATCACTCCCGCTGGGTACGATGCGGTGATCTCAACCATTCCTCCCTCTAAAAACTTGAAGAACACCTTTGCATGTTGCTCTTCTTGCATTGCAGTTTGCATGAAAAGTTCAGCAATTTGTTGATATCCATCCTTAATCGCTTGCTTCGCAAAGAATGTATAACGATTTTTTGCCTGCGATTCACCTGCAAAGGATTTAAGCAGGTTCTTTTCAGTTTTGGTTCCTTTTATACTCTTTTCCATGTTATTATTTTTTTAAAACACTCAAATCTAATTAACTTTTGGTGTATACCAATCACCAATATGTAAATATGGTAATATTTAGAATGGTTTTAATTATCACAGAATAAAAGCCGGGTTGATCATTTCACTTTTACCCATATCTTTGGCAAATAGTTTTTAAAAGTATTTATATGGATATTGATATTTGGATGTATGTTTTGGTTATTGTTGCAGGAGTTTTTGCCGGATTTATTAATACTCTTGCAGGTAGTGGCTCGTTGATTACATTACCCTTGCTTATTTTTCTTGGATTACCTGCCAATGTAGCCAACGGTACAAATAGGATAGGTATTTTACTTCAGAGTTTGGTTGCTGTTGGTGGTTTTAAGCAAAAAAAGGTGTTTGAGTGGAAAGAGGGAATATGGTTAACAATACCTGCAACCATTGGATCCTTTATTGGCGCAGCAATGGCAGTTAATCTTAACGATCTGCTTATGAATAGAATCATAGGTGGATTGCTCATCTTCATGTTTTTTATAATCCTCTTTAAACCCGAGCAGTGGATAAAGGAACATGCAGGTTTGGTGAAGGCAAAGCCCAGCATAATGCAGATAATTATCTTTTTTGGTATAGGTTTTTATGGTGGTTTCATTCAGGCAGGGGTTGGTTTTTTCTTGCTTGCAGGCTTGGTGCTTGGAGCAGGTTTCGATTTGCTGAAAGGGAATGCCATTAAAGTGCTTATTGTTTTAGTATATACTGTAGCTGCTATTGTTGTTTTTATTTATAACAATCAGATTAATTATCAGATTGGTCTTATACTGGGTCTGGGGAGTATGCTTGGGGCCTGGATTGCTACACGGGTAGCCGTAAAAAAGGGATCGAAATTTATCCGTTGGGTGCTGCTTATAACCGTTTTTGGTTTTGCAGTGAAATTGCTATTCTTCTAATATCGTGAAGAATTACTGCTGAAGTTTAAACACGTAAGTGATCGTTCCGGTTTGGAATGCAGGTGCTCCCGGGCTTACATCAAATCTGGCACGAAGCGCAGCAGTTTCAGCGGCTTTTAAAAGATCACTATCAAGGGTTGTTGAACCCCTTACTCCCGGAACAGCCTTAGTTACAATTCCATTTCTGTCAACGGTAACCTCAACCACAACTCGTCCGCTCTTCTGTTTGGGGTAATCGGGGTGGGGTAACGAAAGAGCATTTCTGGTCCCAAGGCTAAAGCTAATACCATCGCCACCTCCCTCAGTGCCACCGGTACGGTTGCCAGATTCGGTAGAACCATCGGGGTCACCCTGGTTTCCCTTAACGTTGCCATCACCTTCGCCAGTATCGTCGCCATCGGTTTTTTGACCGGGGAATAATGTTCTTCTGTCAACCTCACGGGGTTTCACCTCTTCGGGTTGGGTTTGCTCTTGCTGAGTTGGGGTCTCCTGCTGCTTTGTCTCCTTGGGTTTTTCAGGAGTTGGTTTGGGTTTGGTGGGAGGGATTGAAGGAGCTTCTTCGTAATTTTGTGTCAACGGAGATTCTTCTACTCTTTCGTTCGATGCAGGGCTTGCTGGCTGTGATACTTCTCGTGGGGATGGACGGGGTTCGGTGATTCCCATTCCCATTTCATCGGTGCCAAAATTAATGAGAATTCCTTCCTCATCGGGTAAGGGGAGGGGGGTTGAGAAACCAAAGATTATCAGCAGCACAATAATTGTAATGTGCACAAGAAATGAACCGAGTATCCCTTTGGTTTTGTTAGACATGACTCTACTCTTTTTACTTTAAAGGCTGAGTTGCTAAGATCAATTTGTAATGGTTGTCCTTTGCAATATTCATAACCTTAACCACTTCTTCCATAGGTACCGATCGATGAACATGAAGTGATATGGTTGGCTCTTGTTGTCCTCGCAATCTTTGTGCCAACAGGGGTTCTAAATCGTAGAAAGATATGGGTGTTTGCTCAATGTAAAAACGTAAATCCTCGGTTATGCTCACCGATGTTATGGGCTTCGATGGAGTTTGACTATCGCTTTGAGGAAGCAGTAGTTTTAAGGCATTGGGAGCAATTAGCGTTGATGTTACCATGAAGAAAATGAGCAGGAGGAATACAATGTCAGTCATAGACGACATGCTAAAATTTGGGTTAACCTTCGATCCTCGCTTTAGTGCCATTTTATTTTTATTTATAAAATTTAAACAGGTTCGTTGAGAAGATCCATGAATTCAGTGGTATTGGCCTCCATGGTAAATACCACTTTTTCAACTTTTGCAACTAAAATATTATACCCAAAGTAGGCAGCAATACCTACAATCAAACCTGCAACGGTAGTTACCATGGCAGTGTAAATACCATTAGATAAAAGTCCCACATCGATGTTGTTCCCAGCCATGGACATATCATAAAAAGCCCTTATCATTCCTATAACAGTGCCCAAGAATCCAATCATGGGTGCACCACCCGAAATGGTGGCTAGGGTTGGGAGACTTCCTTCGAGTTTGGATATCTCAAGGTTTCCCACATTTTCTATTGCAGCATTAACATCGGACAAAGGGCGACCAATTCGCTGAATGCCTTTCTCTATCATTCTTGCAACTGGTGTATTCTGTGCCTGGCATAAGGCAATTGCTGATTCGATCTTGTCATCGTGAATGTATTCCTTTATTCGGTTCATGAAGTTGATATCTTCACGTGCCGCTTTTTTTATAGCCCAATATCGCTCTATGAAAAGGTAAACAGCTATAAACCATAGAAGCACAATGGGGATCATAATCCATCCTCCCTTTAAGGCAAGTTCCCAGAAATTAAGGGTAATTTCAGTAGGTTGATTGTTTAAAGCCTGAGAGGCAATATCTACCTGAAGAAGGTGCATAATAGTAATTTTATTTAGTGAAAAACTGGTCGAAGTTAATAAAAAAACGCAAATGTAATCCAACTATTTTATTCCTAGAAAAGCAATTTCATCATTCTTTAGGGTATCAACTGGAATAAGGAACGAATCATAATCAGGTATTGGAAAATCATTCTCTTGCGACGGGGTTTGTTTAGGCTTAAAAATATTCAAGTATCGACGCCATAATTCGTTCAAAGAGTTAAAATCTTCGCGGTACATTACACCAGCACCAGTAGTGAAGGGTGATTGCGTGCTTCCGTAGAGTACATCATCGTTTGATCGGGCAAACGCTTTAAGTCGTATTTTGCCGGAGGGAACAATTTTAACATCGATGTTGAAGTCTCCAGCAATTGGACTACTTGAGGTTTGGGTACCCATATCCACGTTTCCATTAATTGTAACCCTATCGTTGAATAGTTGTGTTGATACTGCCAATTCCACTTCGTTGGAGCTTAATTCGGCAGCAGGATCGCCCGGGCGATAGTTCAATCCTATATCGAAAGTGTTACTCCATTGTGAAAGCCAATTGCTAAGCTGATTTGAAAGCATTTCGCTTGCTGTAGATGCAAGCCCCTGACTGAATTGGCCTCCTGCTTGACTATCACCTCCAGAGGGATCAATAAAGCTGTTGATCACCAGTAGAGAAAGAAATTGCATACTCATATTTTCTTCTGTATTGAGTATACTCTGAACTTGTGCTTTGGTTTCACTATCGGCACCAGGTAAATCAATGTTGAATTCAATATTAGGTTCCATTAGCTTTCCGGTAAGGAATATTTGGCAATCAACCGGTAACCTTTTATTGAATTTCTCATCCTGTTGTGAAGGAAAAAGTGGTTTTAGAGATGTTCTAAGCGAATATATAGCTTTAATATCCATATTGGCATCATCAACTTCTCCGTTCCAGTTGATGGTACTACCTTCTCCAATTCTTAATCGTTTATTGATTACTCCCTGAAGAGTAAACAGGTAGTCTCCTTTTTCAATGATATATTCACCAAACATGTTAAATATATCCTTACTTGGGTTTACTTCCATTTTCAAGTTACCCGAACCATTGGCCTTGATTATATCGCCAAGTTGCTTATCAATAATGATTTGGGCTTCAGCCTCAGGGGTTACTTCAAGATTTAAGTTTATGGCTAAATTGGCTTTTGGTGTTTCCTCAATTCCAATAATATCTTCAATGATAATAATGTCTGAACTTCGGTTGACGAAAGAGATGAAATCGCTTTCTGCTACATCGCTCGATGATGATAAGGGAAGGAAAATGGCAGTTCTGGGTTCGGTTCGCACAGATGCATCCACATTTAAACTGCTGGGAGATCCCCAAACTCTTGCAAGCCCTGTTGCATAAACTATCCCATAAAAGAGCTCATTATCCCTTTCAGTGGTGTTAAGAAACTGGAAATTGTTGGGTGTAATGTTAAGGTCAAGGTTAATATTTTTAAAGTAATCGGTTTGAATGGATCCATTCAGTGTAGCTGTACGGTTGTTCACATCTTGAATTTTAAAACCCCGGAAGAAAATGTTACTATTGTCAAAGTAAATTGCATCCGATATTCTATAGCGGGTTCTTGAGAAATCCACTGTCATTCCTGCATTATTCATTGAGAGCATACCATTAACTATGGGCTTATCTAGAGAACCTACAACTGTAATATTTCCTGAAAGTGATCCTTCAATATCGAGCAAATTGCCATCAAGAATTGGTTCAAAATGATTTAACAGTATTCGATTGATATTAACCTTAAAGTTAAGGTTTTTAGTTTCTGGGTATATATCTCCAAAAGCTCTAAAAGTTGTTTCGTTATAAAGAGAATTTATTGCATTAATACTTAACTTCTTTGCATCGGCAAACCATTGGCTTGTAAAAACTAATTTTCCGACTTCCTGTTTATTTATATATAGATTGTTAAGAATTAAATCGGAGTAGAAAAGAGGTTTTTCCATTATATTGTTTACCATGGCATAACCTTCAATTCTCCCTCCGAATTGGTATCCCATATCTTTAGTGTATATATTAATATTTGAAATATCAATATTATTGAGTTCTATAACAACTGAATCCTTAGGGTTCGAAGAAATATTCCCTCTTACCTTTAAATTTTGATTTCTGTTAACCAGTTCAAAATCATAAATTGCAACATGAGAAGAATCAATAATAATTTCGGAGGGATTGATACTCCATAGGGTATCGTTAAGGAAAAATTGTGAGGGTTGAAACTGAAATCTAATCCATCTATCAGCCTGTTTTGTTGAGTATTCAAAATGAGTTATTGCGTTTATTGAGCCCTGATTTTTTATTTGAGTTCTGTTATCCCACGAAAGTCTTGCAAATATATCGTTCTCATTGGTTGTTGTTGTTATATTGATATTTCGGATATGTGTTTCACCAATTTGTAATGAAGGTGTGCTAATACTTGCAACAAAAGTGGTGTCGTATGTTTGACCATCAATGGATATATTCTTAATTAAGTTACCCCCCACTACCAGTTCGGGAATCATAACTTTTAGGGTAAGCGATTGTAAATCAGGGTTGTAAATTCCAAAAACGTTGGTATTCTCTGCAATTCTGAAACCAGGTGATATAACATCAAACAATTTTTGTGTTTTTCGCAAGCGAAGTTTGATGATATAATCATTGTATTCGGGATTTTCTACTCCCGAAGGCATAATATCAGGCTTTTTGTTGTCGGGGCTAAGTGCTGGAATATAACGATAGATTAATAGGTTGAGTGAAGAGAAAATATTGGCATAGTTATATTTTCCCCTTAATTCACCTTCTGCAAACTCAGTTTTTAAGGAAATTAACTTGCTATCAACAGTATTATTTGCTATTATGGTAATATCGGAAGTCTTAATCTCACCATTTTGATTTCTGTAAACACAGTTTAGCACTTTTACCTCGCCCTGGCTATTATCAAGATTACTTCCTGAAAACTTTGAGGTTAGTAGAAATGAAGCTTGTGAAATACTATCAGTTTTATTCAGGTTAAGTTTGACCAGATCAATTTTTGGAACAAATGCAGAGAAGTCAAAAACAGGAATAGTATCAGAAAAATCAACTTTTCCCATGAAATTCAACTTTAAGTTTGGATCATCAAGAAACACAGTTCCAACATATGTTTTATTTGTTAAGTTTCCTGATATTTTTATGTTATTATATTCATATTCATTGGCTTCAATGGAGTAAATAGTAGCATCAGTTAATGCTTCTATGTTATTGCTATGATCTGTACTTCCTTTAATGTTCGCTTTTAAACTAGTGCGTCCGAGTAATTGATTTTCAGTTAATTTTCCGAGGTCAAATCCATTTGCAGAAATCTCACCACTAAAGTTTGTTGTTTTTTGCTGGTTCGGTTTTATGGAGATGTCCATGGATATATTTCCAATTGAAGAATTTAAAGTGCCATAGGCTACAAAGTCAGATAGAAATCCAGTGAAATTTCCAGAATATGATAATTTCTCAAAAACCATTAAAATTTCGGGTAAGTCAATTAATGATTTATTTGTGCTGGGATTTTTTATTGCCTCAATATCAGAAATTTCTGTAGTGAATCCTTTGATGTCAACAATAAGGAGCGAGTTATTAATGTCGGGTAATCCGGTAATATTTATATTGGCGTTTAGGTTTGTATTATTACCAGTGCTTATGTCCAAATCTCTAAGCCTTATATCGCTTACCGGCCCCCTGAATGAACTGGCAATGGAAAGGGTTAAATCAAAATCTTTTAGTCCTGACGCAAACGATGAAAGAAATTTTGTATTGAGTATCGATTTGTCTAAAACCCCATTTAAGCGAACTTCTTCCACAAAATTACCCATAGCTTCCCAGTCGTTATAGCTCATTCTTAGATAGGGGAGACTTAAATTAGTACCCATTGCGATTAATCGTAGTTTCTCAAAATTCATATGCTGACTGCTAAAACTCACATCTGATCTGAACCTTTCGACTAAAAAACCACTTTTTTCAAAAAAATCCATATCGGCAATGGTAAAGCTTATTGTATCACCAATTATATTGATGTAATTTATATCCAGGTTAGCATTTGTTATATACAAATCCTGAAAGTTTATACCAGATTCAACACTATCAGCCATTTCGTGTTTCATGGCAAAAATGGTTGATTTTAATCGTGCGTGTCGAATATTAATTAAAAATGGATCGCTCGGTTCTTTTATTGTATCTTTTCTCAAAGATTGAATTAGTGCAGAAAGATTCATCACTCCGAGGCTGTCCGTATTTAAGTGTATTTGGGCATTTTCTGTTGTAACCCTGTATAAATTAATGATTTTCTTTTTACCACTAAATCGCATAAGGTTAACAGTTACGGTTTCTGCCGCAAATAGAGTATCTTGTTTTAGATCTGCAATAAAAACATTACGAAGTAGCAGACGGTTAAAAGGACGAAAATCAACCTTTTCAATAAATACTTTCGTCTCAATTTTTTCTTCGATGATTTGGGAGGCCTTTGTCACAAGCCAGGTTTGTACTTGGTTGTTTTGAATTATAAACCAAATAGTAGTGGGTATTGATAGAAATACCAGTACAACAATAAGGATTATTTTAATCGCTTTTTTGATACCTTTGCCTCCCGAAAGTTTTACATATTTAGTATGCTGCATATCATAAACTATGCCATTCGCTAAAAATGCCCGAATTTAGTTAAATACAAAGGATATGTTTAATATTTTTTGGTAATAATTTTTGAATTTTTGTCGAATTGATAATAATTTGTAGATGAGTATAGTAATTCTTGGGATAGAATCCTCATGCGATGATACTTCTGCTGCTGTAATTGAAGATGGATTATTGCTGTCAAATTTAATTTGTAATCAGCAGATTCACAAGGAGTATGGTGGAGTTGTTCCAGAACTTGCTTCGAGAGCGCATCAAGCGAATATTATTCCTGTTGTTGATAGAGCATTGAAATTAGCATCAAAAACCCCCAATGATATTACAGCAGTAGCTTTCACAAAAGGACCTGGTTTATTGGGATCGCTTTTGGTTGGGTCATCATTTGCCAAGGGATTTGCTCTTGCCCAAAAAATTCCACTTATTGAGGTGAATCACCTACAGGGCCATATTCTTTCTCATTTTATAAGAACTGAAATATCTAGTCAATTCCCCAAATTTCCATTTTTATGTTTACTTGTTTCAGGTGGACATACTCAACTTGTCGTGGTACGTGATTATTTGAATATGGAGATTATTGGTAAAACTATAGATGATGCAGCAGGTGAGGCTTTTGACAAATGCGCAAAATTAATGGGAATGGACTATCCAGGAGGTCCTATTGTGGACAAACTTGCCAAAATGGGTAATCCAGAAGCATTTCAGTTTGCAAAACCACTTCCAAAAGGGCTCGATTTTAGCTTCAGCGGTCTAAAGACCTCATTTCTTTATTTTCTTCGGGATAAGATTAGAGATGACAGTAGTTTTATCGAAAATAGGAAGGATGATCTTTGTGCCTCACTACAGAGAACTATTGTTGATATTCTTATTAATAAACTCATTTTAGCATCAACACAAACTGGAATTAATGAGATTACATTAGCAGGCGGTGTGGCAGCTAATTCAGAGCTCAGGAATACTTTAAACAGAACAGGAGAGCAGTTGGGATGGAATGTGTATGTTCCTGAGTTTAAATTTACAACTGATAATGCTGCTATGATAGCCATTGCAGGTTATTACAAGTTTTTGAAAGGTGATTTTGCTGAACACGATACAGTGCCAATGGCCAGATTACCCTTTTAGATTAATGTGGTTGTTGAGTTTAGAATATGCCTATATGTGTTCGATAATTTTTGCGACTAGTTGTACTTGTGGTAAAGGACGTTGTATTACATCGCAAAAACCCGATTCAATGTATTTTTCCTTATGTTCAAAACCGAAAGTTACATAGGCAATGATGGGAAGCAACGGCCTTGAATTTTGGATGGTTTTTGCTGTATCCATTTCGTAATTTGAAATTACACTCATTCCCATGATTACCATATCGATTTTTGGATAACCAAGGCAAATATCAATTGTCTTATTATGGCTTTCAGAGTAAATTAAATTACATCCAGTTCCGTTGACTAATGTTTTGATGAGAACATAATTATTGGGGTGTTTATCTGAAATTAAGACTGTCTTACCATAAATTCTTTGAATTAAATTTTTTGGTAAGAGTTCTTCGAATTTTTTAAGGGTTTCGTTTTTAACTCTTAAGTTTTCGATTGGTATAATGGGAATATTTACAAAGAAACAAGACCCCGATTTTTCAATACTTTCAACCTTTAGGTTACCTCTCATTTTTAGAACCAGACTCTTAATGATAGATAATCCAAACCCAATTTTTTTTGAAAAAATTTGGGTTGGGTTTTCAAAATATTGGTTAACCAACTTAACCACCTCATTATTAAATCCCTTGCCAGTATCTTTTACCCAAAATTGCAGTAGTTCCGATTCTGCCATTACATAACCCATTTCAACGTAACCTTCTTTTGTGTGTTTAAAAGCATTTCTAATCAGAGCATCAACAATTCGCAATAATCTATCATCGTCGATAAGGTATTTTGATGTATCTTTTTTCGAAGGGAAATTCGTTTTTAAATCAACTTCTTTATGCAAGAAATTGGTTCGATAATCTTCATAATAATTTTCGAAAAGAGTATCTAGGACAACCGCTTTGTATGATAAAAGATTTTCTGAAGAATCTAAGCTTGAAATATTGATAATATTCTTTATGAAATTTAGAAGCAAATTGCTACTCTGCTTTATCCCTAATGAAAGCCGTTGTCTTTGTTCCTGAGTTATGGATGTAGAAGAAATTTGCTCAGCTAAATTAACCAAGTTGGTAATTGGATTTTTTAGTTCACCAATTAAGCCAGAAAAGAAAAATGATTTGTCATTAAAATCATCTTCTAGGGTTTGCTTGGCTTTCATAAGTTCTGAGTTGATGGTTGATATCTCTTTATTCTGAGATTCAAGCTTAGACACTAACTCTTGAACTTTTTCAGTTCTTCTCCTAACAGCGATGTAAAAATGTTTATACAAAACATAACCCACTAGAAATGTCAAGAGAAATAAAATGGATATAATCAAAGATATTTTATACCAATTTGTTCCATGTCCATAATCTGGTGAATAGAAGAAGCCATCAATATTTCTAAGTTTTTCTACTAATTCTAATTGATATAAAATTTCAGCCATTCTTTGCCATCTTCCCCTATTGGTATGTCCGATCTCTACAAGATCAGAATTAATTAACCCATGTATGGAGTTCGCCTCAAATATTAACTGCTGATATGTTTTAGCAGGATTATACTTAGAAATTATTAGGGTAGAAATTTCTTCCTTGTGAGTTAGTGCATATTCCCATCCCTTAATCGATGCTTCTAAAAATCTTTTTACCCTTTCAGGGTTTTTGAAGATCTCTTTTTGAGAGGTGAAAATACAATCTGAGTAGAAATCAATGCCGTAATTTCTTGGGTTAATAACCCTGAAAGGTATTCCATGGGATTCCAAAAAAAAGGTTTCATTACTTATATATCCTCCTAGAGCATCTACATTTCCTACCAAAAGATCATTTATCGAATAGGAGTGAGTTATCAGTTCAAATTGATCTGGTTTAACCCCTTCATTGTAAATCATACTTAGAATCTCATAACCCCTATCGTCAGGTTCAGCCATTAATATTTTTCCAACAAGGTCATGTGGGTTATATATATCGGAATTTTCTTTAACAATGATAACTGAAGGAGAGTGTTGAAAAATTGATGCTAGAAGAACTATTGGCTTCCCATTCATATATGAAGCAATTAATTCTCCGCTTCCAATTCCAAAATGTGCTTTCCCTTCAATAACCTCGATTATTGGAGAATTTTCAGAGATTTCGCGTATTTCAACATCAAGACCGACCCCTGAATAAAAACCTTTTTCTAAAGCAGCGTAGTAACCAGCAAATTGAAATTGATGCTTCCACTTTAATTGTAATATGACCTTATCATGACCAGGTTTACTAAAAACAATTGAGGAAATCAAAGAAAAGACTAAAAATAGAATTATTGATATTTTTCCTGTATTAGCCATATTTTTCATATCATTGACGATATTTCTACAATTGTTGACAATCAACAAAAATTCTAATAAGGTGTTATTTATAAAGGTAGAATAAAAATAGTAATAAAAAATATTTTAACAATGCTAATTATACTTTCTCCTTCAAAAACAATTACAAGAATTGCCACAAAGGCAAAAATAAATCCGAGCCAACCATTATTACTGGATCGTTCAGAACCCTTGGTGGATGCGTTGCGGAAGCTATCGCAGAAAGATATTGAGGATTTGATGTCCATTAGCCCGCAGCTGGCAAGGCTAAATGTTGAACGGTTTATTACATGGAGCGCTCCTTTCGATACCACTAACAGCCACCCCGCACTACTTTCGTTTAAAGGCGATGTGTACGAAGGGATTAATGCTGAAGATTTTACGTATGATGATTTCGCCTTCGCACAGAATCATCTGAGGATACTCTCGGGGCTGTATGGAGCACTCAGACCACTCGATCTGATGCAGCCCTACAGGCTGGAGATGGGCACAAAAATTGGTATAGGGAAGAGTAAAAACCTTTACGATTACTGGAAAACGGTATTAATCGAGTATATTAATACCGATCTCAATGGATCGAGTAAAGGAATCCTGGTGAATTTGGCTTCGAACGAGTATTCAAAGGTTCTTGATTTTAAAGCCATTAATGGTAAAATCATCACCCCAATTTTTAAGGAACAGAAGGGGAATACCTACAAAACCTTAGCCATCCATGCCAAGCGAGCTAGAGGGCTTATGACACGTTTCATTATCAAGAATAAGATTGATAACGTAGAGAATTTAAAGCTATTCGACTATGAGGGGTATTACTTCAACCTCTATGAATCGAAGGGAAACGATTGGGTTTTTTTACGATAGCCTACTCTGCGAAAAGCACCAAGCCCTTTAAATACTCACCCTCGGGGTGATAAATA
>Ga0334884_1002380_pt1 | contig 24076 bp, 20 predicted proteins | sample GraSluR1_MG_7_FD_207215 | JGI IMG/M metagenome (GOLD analysis project Ga0334884, IMG submission 207215) | Sludge microbial communities from methane-producing bioreactor in Wageningen University, Netherlands - Granular Sludge_12_05 R1 | ecosystem: Engineered > Bioreactor > Anaerobic >...
AGATGATGGCATACCCTTTTTCAATGTCAACATTGATGCGGCGATACCCGCCCGCCCAATCGGAGTGTTCCCCAAAAAGACAAATGCGGCCCGGCACGAAAAGTTTCATACGAACTCTGCCAACTTTTTCAATTCAAAAATATTCATTGCCTCTATTGTATTGGATATTATCCACTCCTGCCAGTACACCTTTGTAAATTACCACCACCCAGGCGCAATCCTGACTATAATAATATCATGCAGAAATTGACCACCGCCCCGATTTATGTCAATCCGGATGACACGCGCCTGAAGATCCAGCAAACCATTGTGCGCGCCAACACAGAGCGCATCCTGTTGATCATCCCTGCCCACACCGATATCAGCCTGAACATGGTCGATCTGCGCCTGTTACAGCGGCAGGTCCTCCAGCGCGGGAAACAGTTTGCCATCGCCACCCGCCATCCTTTCGCCACGGATGCTGCACGCGCCTTGCAGATTCCGCGATTCCGTACCGCCGCCACAGCCAGGCACAGCGACTGGCCCGCGACATACCCATTACCGCAGAAAGACGTTGACCAACTCAACCACCGATTAACCAACCGGCCGAAACGGTATCAACCTGCCTCCCGTCGTGCACAGTGGTGGCAGTGGCTTTCTTTAGCCCTGGTAATCATCGCTTTCGGTTTCGTTGTACTCTTCTTCACCGCGCGCACACAAATCACTATCCAGCATGGCATCGCCAAACAATCCCTCAGCCTGGTCACAAAGCCGTCATCCGCGGTCAGGAATGCCAACCTCAGCGGTGATATCCCCTTGCATGAACGCTATCTGATCCTGGAAACGGTGATCAGCGCCGAAACTACCGGTACGCTCAGTCTGCCGGACGAATACGCCAGCGGAATAATTAACACGGTTAATCTGACCAACCAGCCTGTCACACTGCCGGCCGGCGTCATCGTGCAAACCAACGACGCAACGCCCATCCAATTCATCACCACCGAGTCCGTTGAACTGCCTCCGCCCGTGGCTGGAGAAACAACAGAGGAGTTCACCATTGACATCCGTGCTGTGGAAGCAGGCCGCACTGGCAATGTTTCAGCCAACCGCATTGTAGCAGTGCCGGGGGAATGGGGCGCTTCGATTTCCATCAACAACCCGCAACCCACCAGTGGTGGCACCAACAAAACCGTACCCACAGCAACTGAGCGTGACCGGGCAAGGCTGCGCCAGATTGCCATGGATGCTTTACTGACAGAAGCCGAACAAGCTTTTGATGAACAAGCCCTGGAAGGTGGTTTCACTATCCTTACTGCCACCATCGCCATTGATGAGGCCCTTTCTGAAGAATGGCTGCCTGAGGAAGACGAACCAGCAGATGAGCTTCAACTATCAACACGGATACGCTTCAAGGCTTCATCACTGGACCCGCAAGACCTGGCGCCTGTCGCAGAACAGTTGTTGAACGCCAGCCTGCCCGATGGTTTTGCGCCCCAACCCGACTCTTTGGCCATCACCCCTGCCGGTATCTCTTACACAACGGAGGGCGAATTGCGTTGGGAGGTAGAGATCACCCGCAGCATTGCGCCTTCTATCAATGCCAGCCAATGGCAGCCCTTTTTGGGGCAAAGCAAACAGATGGTCCTTGCCTGGCTGACAGACGCCTATCCAGACGCCGCCAGTATCCAAATTGCCAATGCGCCTGCCTTCTGGTGGTGGATGCCGGTGTTTCCGCAGCGCATCGAGGTGGAGATCACGTGAACAACCCCACCGGACGCATTCTTGCTGTTGATCCGGGCGACAAACGCCTCGGGTTGGCAATATCTGACCCTCTGGGCATCATCGCAAACCCGCTCACGGTGCTAAACCATATCTCTCGTGACGAAAATGCCCGCCGCATCGCGCTAATGGCACAAGAACAAGCATCAGTCAGGATTATCGTGGGTCTGCCTTTAAATTCGGAGGGTGAGATCGGCCCATCCGGAAAGAAGTCCGTGCGCCTTGCCAACGCCATCCGCAAATTCACCGACATTCCTGTGGAATTATGGGATGAATCCGGCTCTACCAAAGCCGCACAGCAAGCCTATATCCAGATGAATGTGCCCAAAAAGAAGCGCAGCGGCCATCTCGATCATATCGCTGCAACAATTATCCTGCAATCTTACCTGGATGCTCATGCTTCTGTTTCCCATTTTGGGAATGATTCTTTATAATTAAGGTACAAAAACCTATGAATTCCACCGACCCAACCACACGACCTTTTTTCTTGATTGCCTTCATCGTCCTCTTTCTTTTTGTCATGGGGCTGATGCTGGTAACGATCCTGTTGTTCGTGCCAACCGCCACTGAGGAAATCTTCGGGCCGCCAGCAGGCAACCAGAACCCGCTGCAAATCATCAGCCGCTCCACTGTCTTGGTGTTAAATTACCAAGACCTAATAAAGCCAGTTGGACCAGACAACATGTTTGTTGAGTTCGTTATTGCTGAAAATCAAACAGCCCGAGACATAGCAGAAAACCTTGAGACACAAGGATTAATAACGGACGCTAACCTTTTTATTAATTACCTGACTTATAAGGGCTTCGATAGAAACTTGAAACAAGGCACCTATACCCTGGAAGGCAGGATGACTGCTGTAGATATGGCCGAAAAGTTTCAAAACCCAACAATCACCTTCTCGATCCTCGCAGGCTGGCGGTTGGAAGAAGTAGCCAATTCGATCGCCTCCTATTGGCCGATCGATACAGCCCTGTTCCTCGACATGGCCAGGCACCCCCGGGAATACGATATCACCTCACCCCTGCCAATTGAGAATGGCCTCGAAGGCCTGCTGCTTCCCGGTGATTACGTCATCGAGCGCAGCGCTGTCGATGAGAAACAAATCCTGATTGCCATGCTGATCGGTATGGAACGAAGCTTAACTCCTGAATTATTGACAGCTTTCCAAAACAATGGGCTCAGCCTATACCAGGCGCTCATCATGGCTTCCATGGTCGAAAAAGAAGCCCTGTCACCCGCTGAGATGCCCTTGATCGCCTCCGTGTTCTACAACCGCATTGAGGCCAACATGCGTTTCCAATCTGACCCGACCGTGCAGTTTGCCATCGGGTATGACGAAGGCCAGCAGACATGGTGGGCCAACCCGCTGCCAGCCGGTTTTGACCAGATAGATTCCCCCTACAATACCTATCGCTACGAAGGGTTCCCGCCAACCCCCATTTGCGCACCTTCCCTCAATGCCCTGCTGGCCACTGCTGATCCTGCTGAAAGCGACTATTACTTTTTCCGTGCCAAATGTGACGGCTCGGGAGAACACAATTTTTCCCGCACCTATGAAGAACACCTGAATTTTGCCTGTCCCTGATCTATGACAACTACCGACAAACCATCCATCCCGCCCCGCATTGTACTCATCGTCGGCATCCTCGCTGTTTCGACGGCCTCGCTTTTTATCCGTTTTGCACAGCGCGAAGCCCCTTCGCTGGTGGTCGCCGCTTATCGCTTGACGATAGCCAGTTTACTGCTGACACCTTTCATTTTTTGGCGTTTCCGCAAAGACCTGTTCGCCATCACCATACGCCAATTTCTCCCGATGGCACTCGCCGGCTTGCTGCTTGCTTTCCATTTCGCCTCGTGGATCACCTCGCTTAGCCTGACTTCCGTGGCATCCTCTGTGGTTTTGGTCACCACCACCCCGTTGTGGGTTGCGATCGCATCGGTGGTTTTTCTGAAGGAGAGGCTTTCACGAGGATTGATCCTTGGCCTGCTGCTTGCCATGGCAGGCGGCATTGTGGTTGCCCTCTCGCAAAGCTGCGCTATCACATCCAGTAGACTGCAATGTGATTTGAGGGAGGTTTTCCTGAACCGCGCCTCGTTGACCGGCAATCTATTGGCGCTGGCTGGCGCCTGGTTCGCTGCTGCTTACCTGGTCATAGGCCGCAAAGTCCGTGAAACCACCCCGACCATGGTATATGTGTATATCGTGTACAGTGTTTCCGCCGTATGTTTGCTGCTTGCCTGTCTTTTCACCAATCAAGCGATGTTCTCATATTCCCCTCGCTTTTTCTTGTGGGCATTTTTGCTGGCACTCATTCCACAAATCATCGGGCATACTACGTATAACTGGGCGTTAGGCTATCTGCCAACCACCTTTGTTTCGATATCCTTGTTGGGCGAACCCATCGGCACCATATTTTTGGCTTTTTTGTTTCTGCAAGAAACCCCCACGCCCATAGAAGCTGTCGGCGGCCTTCTGATTTTATTAGGCATTTATCTTTCATCTCGCTCAAACTGAGTATCACTCTTAGCTATACTGCCTCAAGATTGCTATAATGAATTCAAGAGTTACAAACTGGTTAAGAAAGGGTGCTGAGAATGAAAAAATTTTTTGAGGAATTTAAGGCATTTGCTGTAAAAGGCAACGTGGTAGATCTGGCCATAGCGGTTGTTATGGGTGGCGCCTTTGGAACCATCGTCAACTCGCTGGTCACTGACATCATTATGCCGCCGATCGGGCTGTTGTTGGGCGGTGTCGATTTCTCCAACCTTTTTCTCATCATCAAAGCCGGTGAACCTGCCGCTCCGTATGCCTCACTGGCAGATGCCCAGGCAGCCGGTGCGGTTAGTTTGAACTATGGCATATTCCTGTCAAACATCATTACCTTCCTCATAGTCGCATTTGCCATGTTCCTCATCATCAAAGGCATGAACAAGATCAACAAAAAAGAAGACGCTCCCGCACCAGCACCGACCACCAAAAAATGCCCCTTCTGCTTCACCGAAATCCCTATCGAAGCCACCCGCTGCCCCAACTGTACATCACAACTTGATTAAATAGCTCAGGGCAGGTTGACAACCTGCCCTGATTCTTATTGCTCCACTTTTATCAATCAGTGCTGACGCCGCGATCTTCGTCATTGCCAACCTTGTTCACCACGTACTTGCCGGTGCGCCGGTCAGGGCGGTTGTAAAGGTCATTCATGCTTTTGATGCGTGCTTTGACAAAATCATGCAGTTGGTTGGGCATCAGCCGCCATTGCCAGTTACTGCCCAACGTACCGGGCAGATTCATGCGCGCTTCGGTGCCCAGGTTTAAGAAATCCTGCAGTGGTGCAATGGCAATATCTGCCACGGAAGACCAGGCCGCACGAATCATATCCCAGGCGATATCATGCCCATCTCGCGCCAGATAACGGCGGCACATGTCGCGTTCTGCTTCGGTGGAAGAATTCTGGTACCAGCCGACTGTGGTGTCATTGTCATGCGTACCGGTGTAAACCGCGCAGTTCTCCGGGTAATTGTGCGGCAGAAAAGGTTCAGTACTGTCGCCGGCAAAGGCAAACTGCAGCACCTTCATACCCGGTAGATCAAATTGATCACGCAATTCAAAGACATCTTCGGTGATCTCGCCCAGGTCTTCTGCGATGATCGGGAGTCTGCCTTCAAAAGCCTCCTGCATGACATCAAAGAAATGTGCTCCGGGGCCTTTCTTCCACTGGCCGTTAATCGCCGTTTCTTCTCCCGCCGGTATTTCCCAATAAGCGCCAAAGCCGCGGAAATGGTCAAGGCGGACAATATCATACAACTCAAACGTCTTTTGCAGACGCCGCTTCCACCAGGCATAATTAGTTTCTTTGTGGTATTCCCACTTGTATAATGGGTTCCCCCACAGCTGACCGGTGGCTGAAAAATAATCAGGCGGCACTCCGGCAACCACAGTCGGTTCGCGTTTATCATCCATATAGAACAAGGAGGGATTCGCCCATACATCGGCGCTATCCTCCGCCACAAAAATGGGGATGTCACCTACAATTTGGATACCTTTCTGGTTGGCAAACTCCCTCAGCGCGCGCCACTGGCGGTAGAACAAGAACTGGCGCATCTTGTGGCTTTTGATGCTGTCCTTTAAATAGGTTCTGGCTTCCTTCAATACCCGTTTATCGCGCATGCGCAGCGGGTATTTCCACTCACGCCACGAAACCATCTTGTGGACTTCTTTGATTGCCATAAAAAGCGTGAAGTCGTCCAACCACCAGTCTTCTTCTTGCTTGAATTGCTGATATTCCTGGTATAAAGGGGTACCCTTCATCTCTTTAAAGCGCTCAAACGCCAGATCCAGCAGGTGTCCCTTCCATTCGATCACCGCACCATAATCAACATGGCTGGCAGGAAACTCAGGCCGCTGCAAGATCTCCTCGCGTGTCAACAACTCATCTTCCCACAACAAAGCCGGGCTGATCAAGTAAGGGTTGCCGGCGAAGGCTGAGAAACATTGGTAAGGTGAATCACCATAGCCTGTTGGGCCCAACGGCAGCACCTGCCACAGATTGCAGCCCATCTCTTTCAGCGCATTGACCCAGTTGTAGGCTTCAGCGCCCAGATCCCCGATCCCGTCCGGGCCGGGCAGGCTTGTGATGTGCAGCAGGATACCAGAAGAACGTTTAAATTTCATAAGGCACTCTCCACAGTTTGTTAAAACTCAATGGTTGCTTGGTCGATCTTGCAAATCACCCTAATGATAACACTTTCCGTTGCATCAACCAGTGATAGTCTCTGTAAGCAATGGAAACCCGGACAATTGCAGGTACAGGTTCAGATACTCCCGGGCTGACTGACGCCAGGAGTAGTCTTTGTTCATACCGTTGACTTGAATTTGCTGCCATAAAGCCTGGTCTTTATACGCCCCCAGCACCCGTTCCAAGGTGGCAGCAAAAGCTTCGTGGGTGAGCGCTGGGCTCAAGAAACCGGTTTGTTCTGAAGAATTTCCATCATCAAGAATCGTATCAACAAAACCGCCCACGGCATTCGCTGCAGGCACACAACCATAGCGCATGCCAATCAATTGGGTGAGCCCGCACGGTTCATAGCGTGACGGCAGCAGGATGGCGTCACCGCCGGCATACATACGCCGGGCCAGCGCGCCGTCAAAGCGTATCGCGACCCTCACGCGATCCGGCATTTCGCTTGCCAATAGTTGACACTCTTTTTCAATCTCCTCAGCACCAGTACCAAGGATAATCGCCTGCCATTTTTTCTTTTTTATAAGGCGCAGCGCGGCAATGGCGGTGTCAATGCCTTTCTGGTGGTCCAGCCGCGAAATTACCACAAACAAGGGCACCGATACCGAAATCGGGAGCCCGAATTCTTTTTGCAGCACTGTTTTGTTTTTCTGACGATCTGTCATAGTGCTCATATCATAGTTATGCAGCAGTGCAGAATCCGTGGAAGGGTTCCAGGCATTGTAATCCAGGCCATTGATGATACCGCTGATACGATCAGCGCGGCGGAAGAGGAAATCTTCCAGCGAACAGCCGAATTCAGGGGTTTGAATCTCGCGCGCATAGGTCGGTGACACCGCGTTGATATGATCGGCAGAGATCAAACCAAGCGGCATAGCAAAACTGCGCCCCCATTTTGGCAGCAACCGCGAACGGTGCACGGGCATGGAGAAATCTCGCAAGATTTCTTTGCATTCGGCGCCCATGTAGGGCAGGTTGTGCACCGTGAACAGAGATTTTGTGTCGGCAAAGAACGAGTCCTGTCCACGCAGATGATCGAGGGCATACACAGCCAGGGCAGTGTGCCAGTCATTGGCGTTCAAGATATGCGGTTGGAAACCGATCTGTTTGGCTAACGCCAACGCAGCCAATGAAAAAGACGCAAACTTGGCCATATCCTCTTCCGGCTGGAAACTATAGATGCGTTTGGCAGCGCTGATCTCCTTGCCGTCGATCAGGTAAACGGGCATGCCCTCCAGTTCGGTCTCGAAAACATCCATCTCCATGTCACCGGATTTACGCGGCAGGTGCAGGGTCAACAATGGCGGCGACAGGGGATACTGTTCCACCACCTCGCGGTGATAGGGAATCACCAGACGGATGTCAACCTGCCAGCCATCGTTATCAGCCGGGTTAAGCTGGCGCAAAATGGGCGGAAGAGTTCCGGCGACGTCGCCCAACCCGCCGATTTTAACAAAAGGACGGGCTTCTGAAGCGATGTATAAAATTCGTAGTATCTTATCTGTCATTGGTTCAAAAGCCCTTTCCTATTTTGTCTTTTGTTCGCAATCAATTTTGTGCTTTTACCATCTTTATATAGTCACCCTTTTGGGTTTCTTCCTGAGGCGCGTTCAGAAATTCTAACAGGTCCGAAATCATCAACGACTTGGCTTCGGCATCGCGCTGGCTCCACGTGCGGCTTTTCACTTCGAGGAATTTGCCCAACTGCGGCACAATCATGGTGTCCAGATTGACATAAAATTCAGTGCCATGGAAACGCACCAGAAAACGCAAACGGTCCTTCTCGATCTCGGTTTCTGTCAGCGGTTTGAAATACTCACGGTAGAAGCGCAGACTTTGGGTAGCTGGCGCAAGGAAACGACTGCGCGATAGCAACACCTTATTCTGCAGTTCTTCTTCCTCTTCCGGGCCGATTAGCGTCAGGCGCGAACGCACCTGTTCAATTTTACCTTTGTCATCGATGAAATGATCTTCACGGTAACGCAAAAAGCCCTGTGATGGTTTGTCAAACCCGAAATAGGTGTCATATTCGTGGTAGTGACGTTGATAGACCACCACCAGCTCATCTTTCTGCAGGGCTTCCAACACCGGCGTGAAATCATCAATAGCTATCTTTGCCTGCACCTCAAAGCTCTCTTCTTCCAGTGCACCGCCGACAGCAATCAGTTTCGAAAGCACAGATCCCTCGCGCTCCTGCAGGAAGGCATCGATCTGTTCAGCCAGTGCCTGTGATTCGAAGATAATTTGTTCCTCATTCAATGTCAGCAGTTGGCGTTCCCTCATAACGAATTGTCCGTTAATCATCACATCGGTCACGTCGCTGGCTTTGCTGGCATAAATCAAACGCGCATATACTGTGTCATCGTTGTGCGCAAAGCGCGGCATGTTGTGGGTAACATCGATATCCACCAGGATCAAATCGGCAGCTTTGCCAGCTTCCAGCGAACCCGTGATCTTCTCCAACCCCAATACAGCCGCGCCCATGCGGGTTGCCATCAGCAGCGCCGTGCGTGCCGGCAGGGTGGTAGGTTCCATGGTGGCAAGTTTGGCGAGAAAGGTTGCCAATCGCACTTCTTCGAACATATCCAGGTCATTGTTGGAAGCAGTGCCATCCGTGCCGATTCCGACATTCACACCGATCTCCAGCATTTTCGATACCGGTGCAGCCCCTGATGCCAGTTTCATATTCGAAGACGGGTTGTGCGCCACCCCCACACCATGGTGTTCTAACGTGCGGATCTCCCCGTCATCGATATGAACACAATGCGCGGCAATGGTTTTTGCCTCAAATACATCCTGTTTTTTGACGTAAGGCACCACCGGCATGCCGGTTTCCGCCCGCATAGATTCAACTTCCTGGGCGGTTTCAGAGATGTGAATGTGAAGAGGCACATCATATTTGCGTGCCAGTTCACTGCATTGCTGCAGAATGTCTTCTGTGCAGGTGTAGGGCGCGTGCGGCGCCACCGCCGGCACGATCAGAGGATGGTCTTTCCACTTCTTGATCATGGTTTCCGCTGCCTGCAAACCCTCTTCATACGAGCGTGCATCTGGCGAGGGGAACTTTAATACCGTCTGTCCAACTACCGCGCGCATACCCGCCTCCACGGCTGTTTCAGCAACTACATCTTCAAAGTAATACATATCCGCAAAGGTGGTGGTGCCTCCGCGGATCATCTCCGCGCACGCCAGCTGTGTGCCCAGACGGCAAAATTCAGGCGAAACAAATTCACGCTCCACCGGCATCATATACCCCATCAGCCACACGTCCAGCCGTAGGTCATCCGCCAGCCCTCGCAGCAGGGTCATCGGCACATGCGTATGCACATTTACCAGACCTGGCATCAATACCTTACCACCGCAGTCAATGACCTCCTCTGCCGAAAATTGATCAAGTATGTCTTTTTCAGCGCCAACAGCAGCAATCACATGTTCTTTGACTGCCACCGCTCCCCTTTGATACAGGTGAAATTCTTCATCCATGGTCACTACCATGGCATTGGTGAACAAGACATCTGCTTTTTTCATAGGGTGTCCTCCATTTTATTCATTGGGTTCCGTGGTCAGAGCCTGATACATGCCGGCGAACAAGGCATTCATCGCCCACTGCGGTGCCAGTTGATGATGTCCGCCAAACGAACGATTGATGCGCAAAGACTTGCCGCGATAGAGGGTCTCGACGAATATTTCATGCCGTTCCCGCTCTGGCTTCATCTGCAGTGTGGCTCTCAGTGTATTTTGATCAATGGGAAATGTTTCATCATCCCCAATACTATTTATTTTAACCTGTTTTAACAAGATTTTGCCAAATTGCTCTTCAACGAATCCAGTATCCAATCCTTCGACCGCCACCAGGGCCTGTATGCGATCCCTAACCAACAGCAGCGATACCGCCTCGGCAATGGTTTCCTCATCAATGCCGTATATGGCGCTGCCCAGCCGCTGGCGAATGGTTTGCTCAACCTCGTCGATCATGACATCCGCCTGTGCTTCTGAGGAGGCTTTGGCGGTTATGCGCACATCCACCTGACCCGATTTCGCCAACAGCCCTACCGTTGGATTGGTAAGCAGCTCCAAATCACCGATCACATCATCCACACTGGATTCACCCAGTCCGATGGTATGCAGCACCCTGGCTTTGATTAAGTCAGTGAGCTGGTAACGTTCGATTAAATAAGGCAGCAGCGCATGGCTGGTCAGGTATTCCATCTCTTTGGGCACACCTGGCAGGCAGAACACACATCTGTCACCGCGCTCCATGATAAAACAAGGCGCGGTTCCCACCGGGTTTTCCACCGCAATCCCCCCCGCAGGGATATAAGCCTGGCGTTTGTTGTTCTCGGTCGGAGTGCGCGAAAAACGCATGAACCGGTTCTGGATCTGCTCCCACAGGGCGGGTTGATATTCGATCTCTACCCCAAACGCGATCGCCAACGCCTCACGCGTGGGATCATCTACCGTCGGACCCAACCCTCCCGTTGTGATCACAATGTCAGCCCGTGATAGAGCTTCATTCACCAATTCAGCCACCCTGTGTGCATTATCACCGATCATGGTGGTGCGAAACAAATTGACACCATGATCGCGCAATTGACGGGCAAGATAATGGGTATTGGTATCTTGAATCTCCCCCAATAACAATTCGGTTCCAATGGCGATAATCTCGGCGTTAGGCATTACGCTGGGCTCCCTGCTGTGCTTGTAAAAAGAAACCCGCAACAAAAAATGCTGCGAATTTCTCTTGATTCTATCATGAGTTGATAGTGCGTTTCCAATTTTTCGTTAAGGGGTTCTTATGATAAAAGCCAGCAAAGCCAGAGGGAATCCATTATAATAGGGTTCTATCATAAAAATTGTACTGGCATTCGTGTCAGTCACATAGACAAAGGAAGTAATATGCGCAAGTTTTGGTTTTTATCGGTACTTTTATTGGCAGTCTTCGTTTTCAGCGCTTGCCAAACCACAGGTGATGTCAGCGAAAATCCGCAAAACACCCAGGAAGCAGAAGACACCCCTGTCATTGTCACAGAGGTAGAACCCACCGTGGTCAACCCCGGCCAGGTGCTCGAAGAGGTGGTACCCGTGGCAGCAGGTGGCGTCACCGCCGGGCAGTGCTCTGTCAATGAGTATCCCATCTTCCCTTATCCGCTGCCCACCGCGGAGGATTGGAGCATTGGTCCCGAAGATGCTGCTGTCACCATCATTACCTACTCTGATCTCTCCTGCCCTTATTGCGCGTTGATGGATTTCGAATTGGCGCAGCTCTATGCCCAAAACCCGGACGACACCCGCCTCATCTACCGCCATTTCCTGCTTGGCTATTATGAATTATCGCAAATCGGTGCGATGACCGCTGAATATGTCGGCGAAGAACTGGGCGATGAAGCCTTTTTTGCCTTCATAGACCGAATCTTTGACGAACAGGAAACTTGGAAAGAATTACCGGAAGATGAATTCAAAGTATACCTGTTGGCATTGTTGGATGAAGAATTTGACCTGGTTCCTGAAGATTTTGAAGCCATCCTGACCAATGAAGAATACCTGCAAAAGTTCTCGGGCCAGCAACTGGGTGCCCAGATGTTTGTCAGAGGCACTCCCTACGTATTGATTAATGGCATTCCGCTCGAATACATGCCGGTCACTTCCTTCCAGGAAGCCTGGCAGTGGGCCAAGGATTTCCCCACCCGTCAATTTGACCAGTGCCCTGAATTTGAGATTGATCGTGACAAAGAATACTTTGCCACCGTTGAAACCACCAAAGGGTTTTTCACCATGCAGTTGCTGCCTGACTCAGCCCCCACCACGGTCAATAGTTTCATTTTCCTTGCCACCCGTGGCTTCTACAATGACGTCGTTTTCCACCGGGTAATTCCGGGGTTTGTGGCACAAACCGGCGATTTCACCGGCATGGGCATTTTTGGGCCTGGATATACCTACGAAAATGAGATCGATGCCGGCCTGAAATATTCCGCGCGCGGTGTGGTCGGCATGGCCAATGCCGGCGCAAATACCAATGGCAGCCAATGGTTCATCACCTACTCTCCACAGCCTGTGCTGGATGGACAATACACCATCTTCGCACTGGTAACCGAAGGCATGGAAGTGGTTGAAGCATTGCAGAGCATTGACCCCCAGAATCCTGACCAGGTACCAGTGGAACCTGACCGAATCCTCTCCATTTCGATCACGGAGAAATAAACATTGCGCAAAGGGGTGAGACGCAGTCATTTTTTGTTCATTTATATCATTTCAACGGTGCTGGCCGCCTGCGCCGGCACCGTTGAAATGGCTGCCACCGTCACCCCGCAGGCAACCCCCACTGACCTGCCTCTCCCCACCAGCCCACCCTTTTTAGAAGAACTCTTTCCGGGAGAATTCAGCGATTGTGTCCTCGCTGCTGAATCAACGCTGCCGCCTTTTACAGTACCCAACCCCCTCATCTCTGACCATATCGCCGGAAATGCCGATGACCCCGCCATCACCATGGTGGTCTACAACGATATGCAATGCCCTTATTGCGCGGCTTTCCACGAAGTGACCCGTTTACTCCTGTGGGAATATCCTGATGAACTCCAGGTCATCTACCGCCATCTGCCCTTGTTCATGGTGCATGGCAATGCTTTTATTGCCGCTCAGGCGTTGGAGGCGGCTGCCCTGCAAAACCAACAGGCTTTTTTTGAGGTGCAGGATCATTTATTCAATCATCAGAGCGAGTGGCAGGCGCTAAGTCCCGAAGACTTTTCTTCCTATCTGCGCGATCTGCTGCCATCCTTTGAACTCGACCCAGACCAATTTGAACTTGCCATGCTCAATGAGGAAATGACCCTGGCACTGCTCAATGACCTGGACAGTACACTGCAAGCCGGCATCACCACAACCCCCTTTATTTTGCTCAACGGGCAGGTGTATACTGCCCTCTCGCGCGACCTATCAACCATCCGCACCATCATCGAACTGGAATTGCTGAAAGAGCGCCAATTCAATCAGTGCCCCCCGCGTGTCTTCGAAGCAGATACCAGTTACAATGCTACCCTCCACACCTCTCAGGGCGACATCATCATCAAACTGTATCCCGAATATGCACCGCTTGCGGTGAATAATTTCCTCTTTCTGGCGCAGCAAGGCTGGTATGATCAACTGCCCTTCTACATGGTCATCCCGGATGAGTTCGCTCTCACCGGCGACCCGACCGGCTCCAGCCTGGGCACCCCCGGTTATACCTTCCGTTCAGAGACCAACCCTGCGCTGACCTTTGACCGCGCTGGTGTTATAGCGATGAACAACGCTGGCTCACCTAACACCAACGGCAGCCAATTCTTCATCACCTACGGTCCCCTGCCCGCCTATAACAACAAATTCACCATATTCGGACAGGTGCTGCAAGGGTTGGATGTGCTGCAAAACCTTACACCACGCAATCCTGCCAGTGATCCTACTATCGCGCCAGCCGACCTGCTTCTTTCTGTTACAATTGATGCGAAATGAATCAACCCTCCATCGAACCAACCACCAACAAAGTGAACCTTCTGAACTTTCTGGCATTCATCATCCTGACATCCGGTGTCCTGTTCAGCCTGCTGATAGCTGCTCTGGGTGGATTGATAGGTTTGTTTACGCTCGTAAACCTGGCGCAAGATGGCGCATTCAACAACCAGTTGTTCACAGCATTAAACCTGACCATGATGATGTTCACGTTGAGTGTTTTGATGATCCCCGGCTGGCTGGTCTCATTGCGGCGTTTGTTCAATAAACAACCTGCTGCGCAAGCCCCGGATCAATCGAACAACCGCGGAATGCAGCTGCCCAACATTGCCCTGGCGGTAACAGCCGCGGCATTGGTTGCCGTGTATCTTCTGATGCAGGCGTTTGACGGCATCCAATGGCTGCTGCCTTTCCTGCAAATACCCGCGGTCATCGTTCCACTCTTCTGGATCTACCGCTTTACCACCCGACACTTCTCAACGAAGAAACCACGCCGGAACTGGTTCTTTTTAGGGTTGAATTTAACCATACAGCCAGTCCTGGCATTTTCTATTGAAATATTGCTGTTGATTTTTATGGGATTGCTGATTATCTTCTGGCTTGCCCTCAACCCATCCCTGCTGGAAAACGTCCTGTCACAATTTGAAATGCTCACAGATATGAACCTGCCCATGGAGCAGGCTGAGGATCTGATCGCCGGCTTTTTAGAAAATCCCTGGATCTTCTGGCTGGTGCAATTCTTTGTCGCTCTCCTTGTGCCATTGGTGGAAGAATTTATCAAACCCATTTTGCTTTTCCGCTGGGTCAAACGTCCCCTGCGTGCTGTTGACGGTTTCTGGCTTGGCTTGATCAGCGGTACCGCTTTCACCTTGTTCGAAAACTTCGGCAACGTAAGCGGAATCATGGCGCAAGATTGGTTCTTCGTCACCTTTGCTCGCTATGGCACCAGTTTCCTGCATATGGCAACCTCTGCCGCCATGGGCTGGGCGTTGATGCAAACCTTCATAGACCGCAAAGTCATCAGAGCAGTGCTGGTCTACGGCGGGGTGGTCATCCTGCATGGTATCTGGAATTTCTTCGCCCTGCTGGCAGGTTTCAGCGTATTGCCCATGAAAAATCCACTCGCCATTTATTCGCTATCACCCATTGCACCAATCATACTGGTCTTTATCGTTCTCCTGTGTGCTGCCATCCTATTCATCGGCGGACATGCCCTTTTCCGCCAGAGCGAGGTAAACCAACCCGCCATTGAAAACATCTCATAACGAAAGCGTCCTGACATGACTAGGCAACAACTCCAAAAGATCATAAAATTTTTCTTGTTCGGACTCGCCAAAGTTGATTATCAGAATACGCATTTCGTTCCACCGGAAGGTCCGTTGATCGTGGTGACCAACCACCTCAGCCGTCTGGATATCCCGGTCTTGTTGGAAAATCCAGTCCGTCCCGAGATCACCGCGCTGGTGGCAGAAAAATACCGCGAACACTGGTTCTTGTCCTGGATTTTAAACACCTGCGGCATTATTTATCTTGACCGCAGCAAAGCGGATTTCAGCGCTTTTCGTGAAGCCCGGCGTGTGATCCAATCAGGGGTTGCCATGGGTATCGCCCCCGAAGGCACTCGCAGCCACGACCAAAAACTGGCAGAAGGCAAGGAAGGCGCAGCCATGCTTGCCATGCAATTGCAAGTACCCATCGTGCCGGTAGGTATCCATGGCACGGAACAGGCATTTAAAACACTCGGTAAATTCCGCAGACCGGTCATCACTGCGCGATTTGGCGAATCCTTTCTGCTGCCATCTTTCACCCGCGACAACCGCGCAGAACAATTAAAAAAAGGCACAGAAGAGATCATGTGCCGCATCGCCGTGCTGCTGCCCGAACAATACCATGGTTTCTATACCGATCATCCCCGGTTGAAAGAGCTTGCTCCTGAACGACCAAATCTGAAAAAAGGTCTGGAGAGGGTATAATAGGAGAGAGGTCTTATGAGGTTCCTGAAACGCATGTTTAATCCCCCCTATCCGCAAGACGCAAAAAAAGAAGTTGATCGTCTGATTAACGAGTTACTCTCGATCGGTGAAAAAGAAGATTTTCTGTCAGAAACTCCTGGCGGACGCTACAACCGCCGCTGCCGCCATATCCGCACACGTGAGATCGGCACAAGACTCGATGAAATCGGCGGGTATGAACTGATGGCATTTGCCTATGACCGCATCCAGAGAAAATTGGGCCGTAATCTGTCAGATCATCTCGATTTTGCCTGGTTCGAAGTTGGCCATTGGACCAACCTCAGCGAATAACCGCCATTATTCCCAGATCACTTCATCCTGGATTGCTTCTTGAAACACCTCGACAATGCCGGGGTCAAAACCGCTGCCACCTTCTGAAAGCACATAGCTGATGACTTTCTCGCGCGGCCAGGGGGCTTTGTACGGCCGGCTGTGGCGCAAAGCATCCCACACATCGCCAATCGTGAACAAGCGCGCATGCAGCGGAATGGTGTCACGTGCCAATCCTTCAGGATACCCCCCGCCGTCCCAGCGTTCATGGTGGTAGAGCACCACATCCAGCGCTGGGCGCAGGTATTCGATCGGCTTCAACATTTCATAGCCATAGATGGTATGGCGGCGCATCACATCCCATTCTTCCCCCGTTAACGGACCTGCTTTCAACAAGATACCATCTCCGACACCCATCTTGCCCACATCATGCAGAATGGCGCCACGCCGCAGACTGTTCAATGCATCCAGATCGGTGATGCCATACAATTGCGCCAGATGGATTGACATAGCGACCACACGTTGTGAATGACCCTGGGTCTCCTGGTCACGCAGCTCAAGTGCGCGCGCCCAGCCTTTGATCGTCGCATCATAGGCAGTCGCCAGTTCATCGTTCATCTGCTGCAATTGGGTGTTGAGAGAAACCAATTCGACATTGGCGTCCGACAACTTGGCACGTTCATCGCGCAGGCCGCGATAACGGTTTAACCGCACGATGGTATTAACGCGCGCCAGCAGTTCTTCACCGTAGAAAGGTTTGCTGATGAAGTCATCAGCTCCCGCATTTAACCCGCGCACCCGCGACTCACGGTCATCCAGCGCTGTGACCATCAAAATGGGCACTTCTGCCAATTTCTCATGATTACGCAGCCGTTCACAGACCTCGTAACCGTTCATTTTGGGCATCATCACATCTAAAAGGATCAAATCAGGCAGCATTGTGGTGGCTTTCTCGATAGCATCTTCACCGTTTTCAGCAAAGATCAATTCATAAGGCTGCTCTGTAGAAGTGAGTAATTCACCCAGCATCTCCTGCACGATAATATTGTCATCAGCAATGAGAATTACGGCTTTTTCTTGATAATCAATCATAGTGCCACCTGCAGTGATTATTTACTTGAGAAGGATCCTGACTTACTTCAATATACCACGAAGAAAGTCATCTATACAAGATGGCGATTATAAGAAAAAACCCATATTCTGCAACGCATGGCGTGCTGCGCGGCACACATGCGGCCGGGCGTCGTTATTCATCAGTCTGGTCAGTATATCGATGGCTTCAGTAACCTGCAGATACCCGACAGTGATGCAAAAGCGAATCAATAACTGGTCGTCAGCAATGATCATTGGATCATTAAGAGCGTTAACCAGCGCACGGTGTACATCATCTTCCATCGAACCCAGGTAGCCCTCAACGCCCATCTCCAAAAAAGCATGGGTGACCGCATGTGGTATCTCGTGCACTCGTTTGATCAACTGGGCGATAATTTTCTCGGTGGTGCGCCAGGGAATTTCATTATTGCGATACAACATGGGCGCGTTCATGGCTGCGGCTGTATGAAATTCAACCGCGTTGGGGAAAATCTCCGCGTTGATGGTGAGCATCTCCAGTATGCGGTCTGCTTCGCCGGTGTATGCAAAACTTTTTGCCAATTCGTGCGGGGTACGGGTTTGGGTCTGCCAAAACATGGTGCCCAGTACCGGTTTTTTTTTCTCATCAGTGATCAGAAATATCCCGACAGTCACAACCATTAACACCACAACGATGATGATCGATTCCATGTCCCTATTGTACTCTGCTTGCCGATTTCCTTGTAAACCTCAGGGAAATTTTTATTAAAATTCCCGCCGATACACTCGGTGGATTTTGGTGACCTCTACCCCCAGGTTATTCTCCATATCTGAGCGCATCTTACGCGTGGTTTCAGCAATCTGGCAGATGTCCACGGTGTTGAAACCGAACTCCGTTGCTGTCTTCTGCATCTCCGTGTACATCAAGGCGTTACCACCGCGACCCTGGTATTTGGGCAGTACGCCAGCGCCATTCAAAATTAAGTTCTCGCGATTTTTCTTCACTGCACGCATCAGGCGCAGCATACCCCAGGGGGTAAGCCTGCCTTTGCATTGCTGTATTTCATGGGAAATATCAGGAAAACCGACCAGGAATCCCGCCGCCACACCATTGCTGGTGCGAATTACTTTTAACAAAGCCGGATCCGCCACCAACAGCACCTGGTTGATGGCAAAATCCAATTCCTCATCCAGCCACGGATAATACTCCCAGTTGGTGGTAAAAGTACTGCGGTACATGACTACCAGTTCTTTTTTGGCAACCTCAATCAGTTCTTTTTTGTCCTTAAACCTGCTGACCGTGAGGAATCCACGTTCCTGCACCCGATCCGAAACAATCTGTACCCGTTCGGGAATGACGAAATTGGGAATCCCGCCCGGCACTTCGAAGGTGTTGAAATCCACCTCCATCTCAAAGCCCGCCTGCTCAAACAAGTCTTTGTAATAGGGATAGTTATACTTCGACATGGTCATCGACTGCAGCAGGTCAAACCCCTTCACCAGGATGCCATAGCCGTCAAAGGAACTGAAACCTTTTTCACCTATCGCCAGATTCAACCCGCGGGCGCGACCCCATTCGAAAGCCGCTTCAAACAATGCATTGGCCACTTCCTGATCATCGATACTCTCAAACAATGTGAAGCTCAATGTCTTGGCGTTGTGATGTTGGTTATAAAGGCGGTTATCGAAAACGGCGATTCGCCCAGCCGGGGCCTTATCTTTGTAGGCAATGAAGAAAGCAGATTCTGAATGTAAGTAGAAGGGATGACCCTTGGGGTCAAACAGGGTAGGAATGTTCATCATGGTCTTGATGTCGTTACGGAATGGCGGCACAAAATATTCACAATCCTTGTACAGATCATATTGAAATTCAATAAAATCATGAACCTGCCGTCGGTTTTTGTTATTCACCTGGATTACTTCGATCATTGTCTCACTCCTTGTTTGACTGAGAAACCGCCAATCCCCTGAAAATTGCTCCAATTATACTCACATTTCGATCCTCCGCGCTCTACATTTTGACTGCAATGTTGCATAAACAAACAGCGGGCATTATGCTGCCCACCGGTTCATTTCTACTCTATGGATACTTGCGCAAGGCAAGCGCTACCCAATCATTGATGCTGGTTTCTTCCAGAAGAGCAAGGCCGGCCTGTTCGGCACGCGCCACCAATGAATCACGTTGGGTATCCAACAATCCTGCCAGGAGCAGCACACCCCCCGGTTCTACCAGGTCTGCCATACCTGCATCGAACAGGCGCAGCAGAATCGGGGCAAGGATGTTTGCAACCACCACTGGCGCTTGCTGAAGCGAATAGTCACCTGCCAGTATCTCCGCCGCTGAACCTTTGGCGACTTCGATCTGTGCCAGGACCCCGTTACGTTCGGCATTGTCGCGGGTTGCCTGGATAGATGGCGCGTCTACATCCACGCCAAGGGCTTTGCTGGCCCCTAACAGGATAGCGGTGACAGAAAGCACACCCGAACCACAGCCCACGTCAATAACCGCTTCGCCGCCCTTGATAAATCTCTCCAACATCGCCATACTTAACTGGGTGGTGGGATGGGTGCCGGTGCCAAATGCCATGCTGGGGTCAATGCGTACAGCGATACGATCACCATTGTATTCCGCCCAGGCAGGCAAGATCAACAGATTTTCTCCGACCTCGATCGGACGATAATAACTGCGGAACACCTGCATCCAATCCTGGTCTTCCACCCAGCGATAGGTTGCCTGGGGCAAGTCAACGATGCGGCCGATGTAATAGAGGCCTTCATCAATCTTGTGCCGGATATGATCCAGATCTTGCTCAACCGCGATATAAGCACTCACCTTGACCGGGCCCACCGCCGTGGCATGTTCTTCTGAAGCATCGTATTCCACACCCTGTTCACAAGCCACGCCGTTTTCGGCATAACGCGCAAACAATTCAGACACCGCTTCAGCTGCCTCGCCATCCACAAAAATACTGACTTCCAGCCAGCGCGCTTCCTGAGGCTGTCGTTTGGATTCAGCCATTGAACAGATCCCGCAGGCTCTCGAAGAAACCGCGTTCCACTGGAATTACCTCGGTATCCATGGTTCCACCCAGATCTTCGAATAACTTACGCTGTTCTTTGGTCAGCCGTTTGGGAATACTGACATTGATGATAACCTTCTGGTCACCGCGGCCGTTCGAACGCAAATGCGGCACACCCTTCTCTCGCAAGGTGAACACCTTACCGGGCTGGGTACCTGGCGGGATAATCATTTCTTCCTCACCATCCACCGTCGGCACCTGAATTCGCGTCCCCAGCGTCGCCTGCACCAGGTTCAGGTTCAGGTCAAGGTAGATGGTATCATCTTTGCGCCGGAAGAACTTATGCGGTTTCACACGGATTTCGATATACAGACTGCCTTGCGGGCCGCCATTGGCACCGGGTTCACCCTCGCCGGTCAGGCGTATCTGTGTGCCCGTATCCACGCCACCGGGGATATTAACAGTCTTGGTCACTGTCGTTTGGACAGTTTTGCTGCCGTTACAATGTTTGCAAGGAGTACCGATCACTTCACCGGTACCTGCACAGGTAGAACAGGTGGCTACCTGCACCATGGAGCCAAGGATGGTCTGGTGCATCTGGCGCACCTCACCGCTCCCGCCGCAATTGGGGCAGCGCAGGGGGGAAGTACCGGGCTCTGCGCCAGAACCCTGGCATACCGGGCAATTTTCAGCACGCGTGTATTCAATCTCTTTTTCCACCCCATGCACAGCTTCTTCAAATTCAAGCGTGACACGCAGGCTCAAATCGCGTCCGCGCCGGGCAGACGAACGGCCGCGCGTGCGGGAACCGCCCATGCCGCCAAACCCACCAAAACCAAAGTTTCCAAACAATTCTTCAAAAATATCCATCGCGTCCATGGTTGAATAATTCGGCATACCGCCCATGCGATTCAAGCCTTCGTGGCCGAAACGGTCATAAGTAGCGCGTTTCTCTTCATCAGAAAGCACTGCGAAGGCTTCGTTAAGTTCTTTGAATTTTTCTTCTGCCTCGGGCTCTTTGTTCACATCGGGATGGTATTGACGCGCTTTCTGTCGAAAAGCCTTTTTCAAATCATCAACATTTACGCCTTTCGGCACACCCAATACTTCGTAATAATCTCTTTTTGCCATGCTGCCTATTGTACCTGATTGCTCACTATCTCTCCAATATTGCCATCCGCAATTGTACAACAATTCCCGCCTCAGGGGTAATCCTGAGGCGGGTGGGAGAAAATAACGCTACCTCAGACCAGTATTCGCGGGCTGATCCGGGTTATTTCAATTACTCGGTGAACTCACCTTCAACGACATCTTCATCGGTAGGCTGTCCGCCATTACCGCCAAAACCAGGTGCACCCTGATCAGGCTGCTGGTACATGGCTTCGCCAATCTTCTGAATCTTCTGCGAGAGTGCGTCCATGGCCTGTTTGATGGCTTCCACATCATCACCTTCCAGTTTCGAGCGCACTTCTGCCACAGCGGCTTCAATTTCGCTCTTCACATCGCCAGGCACTTTGTCGCCGGCATCGCGCAGGGCTTTTTCGGCTGAATACGCCAGAGATTCGGCATGGTTGCGGGTTTCAATGGTCTCTTTGCGTACCCGGTCTTCTTCAGCATGCGTTTCAGCCTCGCGCTGCATGCGTTCCACTTCGGCTTCACTCAAACCTGAAGACGCCGTGATGGTGATCTTCTGCGAGCGGTTGGTGGCTTTGTCCAGCGCGGTCACGTTCAAAATACCGTTGGCGTCAATGTCAAAGGTCACTTCGATCTGCGGCAGACCACGCGGAGCGGGTGGAATACCATCCAGAATGAACTTGCCCAGCGACTTATTGTCAGCTGCCATGGCGCGTTCACCCTGCAGCACATGAATCTCTACCTGCGTCTGGTTATCAGCCGCGGTTGAGAATACCTGGCTATTGCGGGTCGGAATGGTAGTGTTGCGTTCGATTAACGGAGTTGCCACACCGCCCAGGGTTTCAATCGACAGGCTCAACGGGGTTACATCCAGCAGCAGCACATCGTTGACGTCGCCGCCCAGCACGCCAGCCTGAATCGCGGCGCCGATGGCAACAACTTCGTCCGGGTTGACGCCTTTGTGCGGTTCACGGCCGAATTCTTTCTTGACGGCTTCCTGTACCGCCGGCATGCGGGTCATACCGCCCACCAGTACTACCTGGTCGATGTCTGTTTTCTTCAAACCAGCATCCGCCAGGGCCTTGCGGCAGGGCTCGATCGAGCGCTGCACCAGTGAGTCCGTTAACTGTTCCAGCTTTGAGCGGGTCAGGGTCAGCACAAGGTGCTTGGGACCGGTCTGGTCTGCCGTCAGATAAGGCAGGTTGATCTCTGCCTGCATGGTCGACGAAAGCTCTTTTTTGGCTTTCTCGGCCGCTTCACGCAGACGCTGCATAGCCTGACGGTCTTTGGTCAGATCCATGTCATTTTCTTTTCTGAATACTTCCAACAGATAGTCAACGATCAGCATGTCGAAGTCGTCACCACCCAGGAAGGTGTCACCGCTGGTGGAGCGCACCTGAAATACGCCGTCACCCACATCGAGGATAGACACGTCGAATGTGCCGCCGCCCAGGTCGTACACAGCGATGATCTCGCTTTTCTCATCTTTATCAAGGCCGTACGCCAGGGAAGAAGCCGTCGGCTCGTTGATGATACGCAAAACCTCCAGCCCGGCAATCTTGCCGGCATCTTTGGTGGCATTACGCTGAGCGTCGTTGAAGTAAGCCGGGACGGTGATCACAGCCTGTGTGATCTGCTCGCCCAGATAGGCTTCTGCGTCGGTTTTCAATTTACCCAAAATCATAGCAGAAACCTCAGGCGGCGAATAGGATTTTCCGCCTAATTCCACGCGTATGTCACCATTGGGCGCTTTGCTGACCTTGTAGGGCACACGGCTGATCGCGCGCTGCACCTCAGGATCATCGAATTTACGCCCCATGAAGCGTTTGATCGAGTAAATGGTGTTTTCCGGGTTGATAACAGCCTGGTTGCGCGCGGGGCGCCCCACCAGACGTTCGCCATTTTTGCTAACCGCCACGACCGAAGGCAGCAAGCGCTCGCCTTCTGCGGTCGGGATGACGACCGGTTCGCCGCCGCTGATCACAGCCGCGACAGAGTTGGTTGTTCCTAAGTCAATACCAATGATTTTTGCCATGTTAATAAATCCTCCAAATTGTTTTCTTCTATTAGATCGCCACTCTCACCCGCGCAGGGCGGAGGGTCCGATTGTTAATACAATAACCGTGTTGTAAAACTTCAATGATCTCGCCAGACTCATACTCTGGATGAGGTTCGCTGCTGACCGCCTCATGCAACATCGGGTCAAATCCGTTGTCGGTACCAATGCGGGTGACGCCTTCTTTTTCCAGGACACCCAGCATCTTGCGCTGGATCAATTCAATGCCTTTGGACCATTCTGCGGCATTCGCATCTTTGGCAGCGGTTTTCAACGCCAGTTCAATATCATCCAGAATGTCGATATACAACTGCAGAGAATCTGCTTTGACCCATTCGCGATGAGCCTGCTGGTCTTTCTCAATACGCTTTTTATAATTTAATAGTTCAGCCTGGCTGTATTGCCAGTTCTTCAAATATTGTTCGCTTTGCTCTCTTTCGGCTTCGAGTGCCGAAATCAGCTTTTCATTTTCTACCTTCATTTGTTGAATCAAATCCTTTTCATCACTTTCTTCTTGAGCAATCACCTCACCTT
>Ga0334884_1002383_pt1 | contig 24048 bp, 23 predicted proteins | sample GraSluR1_MG_7_FD_207215 | JGI IMG/M metagenome (GOLD analysis project Ga0334884, IMG submission 207215) | Sludge microbial communities from methane-producing bioreactor in Wageningen University, Netherlands - Granular Sludge_12_05 R1 | ecosystem: Engineered > Bioreactor > Anaerobic >...
TATTTTTTACTAAATTATTAAAAGTAATAACTTCATCGCTAATTTTAAAAGTAACTTCTAAATTTAATGGCAATTGAATTTGAGTTGTGATATAATTAAGGTGTGCTAAGTTATTAGTCATAAAAATAGGCCTTTCATGGTTAATATTTATATACAACTTTGGGTGGATGTATATATATCTATTATACCATAAAAGGCCCTATTTTTATATAGTGGATTTAAATATAAAAGGTGAAGCATTTAGGATAAGCAATCCTTAATCTTCACCTTTTTTATTGGGCTAGTTTATTTCTTTACAGCCCCCTCTTGATTCCGTATGGGTTGTGTGACCTATTTTAATACAATTGCGCACCCTTCATGAAAATTTGCTCACCCTTGATCTTTATTTATGCACCCCCTCATAAATGTAATATATATTTGACATAGTGTCTGAAATATGTTACACTTTTATTGAGGTGATTTAATATGAGTTATAGAGCAAAATTAGCAATAATTAATAGTGTTATATGGATTGTAATGTTTGTGATCTTTTCAATTAGTTTTTTTTCAAGTACCTATCCTGAGGTTTTACCTCTATCTAATTACAGAACAACAACTGTGATATTATTTGCGATTCCAAATATTACCAATATTATTATTTTGTTTTTTCAACTTCAACACGAAAAAACAGATGAGCGGAATAAAAAGATTGAATCTATTAGTTCTAGTATTGCTATGATTACACTAATGACGATTGTATTTATAGCAAGTATGACTTTGCACATTGTTTATAATGATACTGGATTCGTACCAAGTTCATTGCTTTGGTATGTTGGGTTTGGAACTGTCTTCATTACATTTATCGTTTTTAACCTTAGTTATATAATTGTATCTTTAAAAGGAACTGATTATGAAAGTTAAAGAGGTAACTAACAATATTAGAGATCTACGTTACAACACAGATAACATGTCACAGCAACAGCTATCAGAACTTGTAGGTTGTTCTAGACAAACAATCAATGCACTTGAAAAGAATCGATACTCACCTTCATTTGTACTGGTAAAGAAAATAGCTATAGTATTTAATGTTTCCATCAATGATGTGATTGAAATTGAATTTGAAAAATAGATTCGGTCCTTTTAGAGATTGTCTATAAAAAGTTTGGAGTAAAACAATAAATTATTAAGATCATCAACAGATGGTCTTTTTTATACCAGCGGGTGTTAGGATTTCTAAACACATATTTTTATGGAATTCCATATGTACAGGCTGCTATAAGATAGTGGAACACACTTTTAGAACGGAAAAACTATGTTTATAAAGTAAATCGTGTAAAATCATTTATAATCGTGTAAATCTACTGCAAATCGTGTAATTTAAAATGTAATCGTGTAAAGGTATCTAAATCTTGTATCAAAATAGGTCATTTAATATCTATTTGGTTACACACTTTGACACATGTCTAGAAATGTAAATGGCTTAACAAAGACAAAAAAAGTCCGATCCAAATTGTATCAAACCTATGCTTCTTATATGCCTAACTGCTACGATATCTATCTTTTTATCGGGTGTGTGGGACTATAAGTCTCTATTAACAATATTTTTTTCGCAAAAATCCGATTTTAACTTTAAGCAATAATTCATATAATAAAATAGTCTATCAGTACATGACCAATAGACTATAATATTTTAAACTTTAGTGTAAAATAATACATTATCTGTATTCACACTAATTACATAAACTTTATCGTTGCTTCGTATAACTTTTCTTATTTCTTGTTTAAATACATCTAATGATAAGGAACAAGTAATTTCATATGTTGATTCTGTAATTTGAATTCCTTTATATTTCTCAATAAATTCATATAATTTGGAATAATCATTACCTTTTATTATATCATATGTAATAAGTCTTTTCATATTAACCTCCTCTATTATAATTCTAACTGATAATAGAGTTATGTATTTAATAAATTATTTACGCTTAGTCTTATCTACTAAAACAAATTTGGTTTGCCCTGAAGATGTAGGTGGAACCTTATGATCTTTGACAAATGTAACTTCTGTCTTAGATCCAACAGGTCTATATTGTCCTGAAACAGGAGCTTTTTGTCCAGTTTTAACATATTTGCTCATTTTGGCCTCCTTTCTACCGCCAAATAACTTGCAAACCGTTAAATAATATGCTATAATAATATGTCCGGTATTATTATATAATACTATTTAAGTCATCGCTTAGGCGGTGATTTTTTTATTTTCATAATATTCCTATTATCAGTTAGTCTCTTTTTGTAATCTTATTCACTAAGTCTATTATTGTAGAACTAGGCGTTTTATTGATATTCTTTTTAATTTTGTTTGCGTTTTTTTCAAATGCTTTAAGATCAATTTTTTCTACCATTTGCTCATACTGTTTTTGGGTGCCAATATATTCTATAATACCAAAATATCTTTCAAATAATTTACGATATTTATCTTTTGTATAAAAATTTGTTGGATGCATATTTACTTGAGTAATTAAGTACAAATATTCAATTATTGGATTAACAAAATAAATATTATTGGTACAAGGAATTTCATCTTGGATCATTTGCTTTTTATAATTTTCAAGTGCCTTTATTCCTTCAGTATCTGTATCAACAAAAATAAAACATTTATTGTGTGGATGTAGTATCAATACCTCTCTTAGTTTATCTATTATTTTATTTTTTCCTCCACTTGGAATTACTTTAATATCATATTTACTTTCATATAAAGAAAATATTTTATCTAGATAAATCTTGTCGCCTACTCCTTCACAAACAATATACAATTTCTCCTTATATTTTGGAATATTAGGATTTCTCTTCATTATTCACTAAACCATTTTGGTTCTGGTAAAGCCCCAAAAAGACCTTTCAAATATTTTTTCATCACATTGCCTCTAGGATCTGTTTCACTATTATCTTTGAAGTCATTTAAACAATACAAGTAGTTCCCATTTTCATCCTTATGTACAAACCAAATTTGATCTTTTCTTAGTAAATATTTATCATCTAATAATAATAAATCATGGGAAGTTGCAATTAATTGTGATGATGTATTATTATGTGAATTATAATAAGAAATTAAAGATTTAGTGATAAGAGTATGCAAACTTGTTTCAATTTCATCAATAATCAAAATTTTGTTATTCTTAATTGCTGATAAAAAAGTATAAATTAAATTAGTAATTTGAATTGTTCCCATAGAGTCAATTAAACCAAAAGGTAAAACTTCTTCAATACCTTTAAAATTATATTTTGTAAATATTTTCAACCTCTCTAATAAACTATCATCAATTGTCTCATCTTTTTTCAAATTTTCAACTACTTCACTATTATCAATTAATGATTCTATATGTAAATCTAACTTTTTAATGATCTCATTAATTACTATAAAATTGTTGCCTTCTAACATTTTACTGGTGTTTACTCCATACCTACTCTTAGCAGTCTCAAGAAATTCAAAACTATTAATAAAATTATTAATATAATTCAAATCACCAAAATATTCTTTAGGTAAGAAATTTAGAAATAATTCTTCAGGTCTTTCGCCTAAATTTTCAAATATGATTTTGGCTACTTTATCTCTATTTTCTCTATCAAAAATATTCGCATTATTTTTTTTCAATACTTCTTGCACAACTTTTTTTTCTGTAAATGATAATTCGTAACAATAAATTTGATTCTCAATAGCAAACTCAACTTTAAACTCCATTGGCATTTCTTCTTTGTAAAATATATTTTTATCATATTTTTTAAATGATATTTTTTTATCTTTTAAAATGCCTAAGAAAAATTTAAATGATTCTAAAAAGCATGATTTACCTGTATTATTGGGACCATAAATCAAAGAACTTTTTACCAAATCATATTTACCAGCTACTCCCTTTATAAGATTATCCTGATTTTTTTTAATATAATTATCAGCAACCATAGAAAATGTTACTTCATCATAAAAAACTTTGTAACCTTTAACAGAATAATTTAACAACATATGTTTCACCTCTTGCATATATTTTACCACCTTTTATTAGTTTTGTCAATATTTATGCAAAAAAAATGCATAAATATTTATTATATTATATGCTTTAGATAATAAATTATTCAAATATTAATATTATTATTTAAATTTAATTTTTTAATCAAAAATCAGATAACCTTTTGTTGGCTATCTGACACAATCTCTAATTATATTGTTTTTTATATTTTGCTAGTATTTCTAATAATGTTATATATTCTTCATTACCATTTAATTTAACGAAATCACCACGTTGTAAATCTTCGTAAAGAGTAAAACAATTATTACCATATATTTGTTTATTTCCACTAAAAGTAACATTGCCTTGTTTATCAACTAATCTATTTAATAATAATGATTTGTGCTTAAGTTCATTTGGACGTGAATCTCTTTCAATAGCATATTTTACAGATAATTTCATATATTTCAAAGCTTCATCTATTCTGTCTAACTGTAAACAATCAATTGCTGCAAAACGATTTATTGTATTCAATAACCATAATTCTTGTAAGCCATAGTCTTCTTGTTCATATAATATAGTCATTATTTTGTTGAACTTATCAGTTAATATAATATTAGTTTCTAGGTCATAAGAATTATTGGACCTAAATGATAGCATTACGCCCCACAACATATCAACAACATTTCTTATCTTTTTTTGAGAATAAATTGTTAATTCTTCACCTTCTAATATAAATTCAGAATAATAGTCTTTTTTTAACTTATCTTTTATATGATTATTAAAAGTCTCCTTCATCTTTTCTTTATTTTCTTTTTTATTATACAACCAAAATAATGTATCATATGCTTCAAATTTAATATCATCATTGAATGTAGTTCTAACTAATCTTTCAATTATTTCTATAGCATCATCAATATATTGTCTATTTACATTATACGCACAATTACATGCATCTGCGTATATTAATTGCAACTTTTCTATGTGTGTATATTTCTCATAAATTTCTTTCATATATTTATGTGCTCCAACGTTATCACCTTTAACTTGGTATTTATGATATTCTTTTGTAACTTCTTCAATTAATTTATCATTTTTAAATTTATCAGTACCTAATAAATAATCAACTGTAACATTGAACACATTAGCTATAAGAGGTAATAAAGTAATATCAGGATAACTTACTGATGTCTCCCATCTTGAAACAGCTTGTGTTGATACACCTAAATATTCTGCAAGCTCTTCTTGAGACATCTTTTTCTTTTGTCTTAATTCTTTTATTATTGAACCTATATTCATAATAATTTCTCCTTTATTAATGTATTGTAATGGCCAATTACACTAATATTATATATTGTTTAATTGCAAATAACCATAACTCATTTGAAGATAAAAAATCAATCAAAGCGTGATATTACTATTATTATATTATATTTTCATAATTATTACTAACATTATGTTACACATTAGTTCAAATCCCATCAACCGACTATTTTTCCAACTACCATAAAATACCCTATATTCAAATCCCTTTAATTGCTAAAATCTAATAACTTTACTGAAAAATAAAAAAATTGCTCCAAATATGGAACAAAATCTTTAAACCAGGTTTTAAACCTCTATATTTTCACTATAAATATCATTAATCTACGATTAATATTGATGACTTATAGACACATTCTAATGGTGGAATAGGGGGGAATTGAACCCCCGTCCAAACCACAATCCATTCTAACGTCTACATGCTTAGTTCATTGTATTAGTTTTTATTTACTAGTTAACATAGAACTAACTACTAATAAACTAGCTCTTTAATCTCGAAATCCTAGTAAGAGCATTCTAAGACTTCATCCCCTAATGTCTTGCTCTTTATAAAGAACCTTAAGGGGTAATTCTTTAAAAGAGTGCTACTTTATTTTAAATTAGGCAGCAAAAGCTAAATTTTGTGTTCCGGTTATTTAAAAACCTCGGGCGTTTTTACTAGCGCAACCTAGGCATGCAGTTAAAACTTCTCATAGCCTGTCGAATCCAGAACTATCCCATATATATTATATCATAAAATGATATAATTGCATAAATTACAACCAATATTGATGCTAGAATTCCTAAATACGCTAATACTACACCAACATTTTTCAAAGGTATTAATTTAGCTTTTGTAGGTTTTTTAAAAAACCTAAAAGCTATAAAACTAAACAAGAAAAATGGTAACATAATACTTAAAAGTCCAAAAACAAAAGTCATTATAGGATTATCAATTAAATCAGATTCTTTTCCTATTCCTACCTTATCATCTTCTTTTACTTTTATGTATTTTAAATACATTTCATGATCTTTAAAATTAAAGCCACATTCATCACAAACTAAGGCATCATCACTAGACTCTTTACCACATCTAATACACTTCATTAGTAATTCATCCTTTTTTTAATATCTTTTAAAACTTCTGCTTTTTTTAAAGACTCTCTTTTATCATATAATTTCTTACCTTTTACTAAAGCAATCTTTACTTTAGCTCTAGGACCACTTATATAAACCTCTAACGGAATTAAAGTCAAACCTTCTTGAGAAACTTTTCCTAGAAGTTTTCTTATTTCACTTTTATGAGCAAGTAGTTTTCTTTCTCTTGTTTCTTTATGATTAAAAATATTACCTTGTTCATATTTAGCAATATGCATATTTACAACAAAAAGCTCATTGTTTTTTATAACACAATGTGAATCTTGAATTGAAACTTTAGAATCTCTGACTGATTTGATTTCAGTCCCAGTTAAAACTATCCCACATTCTAAAGTTTCAAGAATAAAATAATCATGACTTGCTTTTTTGTTTCTGGCGATATTTTTTACTGCCATTGTTACTACCTCTATTTATAATCTTAAAATCAATTTCACGTTCTTTTTTACTAGCTCTTGTTACCATTACTTCTACTTTATCACCAATTTTATAGACTTTATTTCTTCTTCCTTCTAATGTCATATTAACAGGATTATATTTATAATAATCATCTGTCATTGAAGAAAAAGAAACAAAACCTTCAATAGTTCTTTTTATAGTAACAAACATTCCAAAACTAGTAATTGATGAAACAACTCCACTAAACTTTTCACCGATATATTTTTCCATATACTCAGCCTTTAACATATCAGTTACTTCATATTCTAATTCATCAGCTTCACGTTCTTTTTTACTAGACTGCATAGCAATATCAGAAATCTTTTTATTTAAAGTATCCAACTCTAATACATCATGTTCTACTAAGTACCTTCTTAGAAGTCTATGAACTAATAAATCTGGATATCTTCTAATTGGCGATGTGAAATGAGTGTAGATTTCACTAGCAAGTCCAAAGTGTCCAATATTCTCATGAGAATATCTAGCTTTAGCCATCATTCTTAAAACTAAATTTTTTAAACCAACATTTTCTTCATCAATATTTTCTAATAGTTTTTGAAGTTCTTTTGGATATACTTTATTATTTTTTGTTTTAAATGAATAACCTAAATCTCTAACAACTAATGCAAAACTTCTTAGTTTTTCAAAATTAGGTTGTTCATGTACTCTATAAATAAATGGTAATTCCATATGTTTAATCGTAGAGGCTACTGTTTCATTAGCAATTAACATAAACTCTTCAATAATTCTTTCTGATATTCCTCTAATATCAGGAACAATATCTTTTACTTCGCCTGATTTATCTAGAATGATTTTAGCCTCATCTAAATCAAAATCAATCGCACCACGCCAATTTCTCATTTCATTAAGCAAAGCAGCTAATTCTTCCATTTGAAGTAAGTCTTCTACAATATCCTTATATTTAGAAATAACACCTTTATCTCCATCAAGTAATCTATTAATCTCTTCATAGGTCAATCTATGAAGAGTTTTAATATATGACGGAAAAATTTCACTTCTTACAACTTCACCTCTGTTATCTATTTCCATCTCACAAGCCATTACTAACTTATTAGTATTAGGATTTAGAGAACATAAATCATTACTTAGTTTTTCTGGCAACATTGGTATTACTCTATCAACCGGATATACACTAGTACCTCTATTTAATGCTTCAAGATCTGTAAAACTATTCTCTCTTACATAGTAACTAACATCAGCGATATAAACACCTAAAAGTGTATTACCACTTTCTAATTTTTTTATCCCTACAGCATCATCTAAGTCTTTAGCACTAGCTCCATCTATCGTAAAAATCTTCTCACAACTTGGGGCTTTTCTTTTATTTATTTCTTCTAAATCTAATTTCATATTATTAACTTCGTTAATAACTTTATCTTCAAAAGTTAAATTAAAATTATATTTTAATGCTAAAGTAGTAATAGCAATACCAATATCATCTTTTTTACCATAGATGTCAATTACATTAACTATCAACTTATCTTTAGAATATTCAATGATTTCAGCTTTTACATAATCTTTTTCTAAAGCGTTCTTTACGTCTTTTACTTCAATTAAGACTTTTGAATTTGAATCTATAAAATAGCGATTACTTATTTTATATAATTCTCCATAAATAAATAATGTACCTCTTTTAATAATCTTTTCAACTTTAGCTTCATCTTTATTAGTTTTTAAGTTGTATTCAACACTGACTAATACAGTATCTTTATCAAGCGCTCCATTAATATCATCACTTGCAATATATACATCTTTTACTAAATCTTCACTTTTAAAAAAACCATAACCTTGTTTTTTTAAAATCAATTGTCCGATATACATATTAAACCTAATAAGTAAATCGTATTTGTTTTTTACAACAGCAATTATATTATCATTCACTAATCTATCTATTGCATTTTTAAATTCTTCTTTTTCTTCTTTGGTATTCAAACCTAAAAGAAAACTAAGTTCATCATATGATTTAGCTTTATAATCCTTTGACTTTATAATTTCTAAAATTCTTTCTTTCATTTATTCATCTCTTTCTTTTGTTTTTTTATAGAAAAAAAAGGCCCTATATCAAGGCCTATTTCTATTTTCTATCCCAAGCGGTCTACAAAGAATGAAGCAATAATCGCAAGCACAAAGAAAGTTATTGAAAGGATTTGCGTAATTCTACTAATCCAAACCTCAACTCCACGTTCTTTACGATTCGCAAACAAATCAGATTTTTCTCCAGAAAAAGCTGATGATGCGTCTTCTTTAGACTCTTGTAATACTATAATAGTAATTAATAAGCATGATACGATTAATAATAAAATATCAAAAACAGTCATTTGTTTCCTCCATCTAATTTAATTAGACATCATTTTTTAACTAGCATAGTTATTATACCATAAATACACTTATAAAAGCAACCCTTAAATTATAAAATATTGTCTATTGTTTTCACATTTAAAGTATGTTTTTAAAATTATATTAGTTTTGTTATAATTTTATTTTCTTTGACTGCTAAACGATAATCATTTTCAATCATTTTTTTCATGTTATCACCTAAACTCATATCATATGAACTTATATAGGTATCATAAACAATTTCATCTTTAAAAGGTAGTAATACTGCATTCACGATTACTGGCAATTGCTTACGCATTATATTTGGTATAGTATTCGATATCCCTTTTACTGCATATAGTCTAAAATCATTACCACTAAGCAAACCAAAAACAGCATAATTTATTTTATATTCTAGCAAAACAAAATCTCCTTTGATATGCTTCTTCTCCCAAGATTTCAAAAGTGTAATCTCATCTTCAAGTAATGTTACATCGTTTTTTAAAAAATCTCCAATGATGCTTGGTTTTTCCCAAAGTTTTTCACGTATTTTAATCCAATTGCTTTCATTTTGCATTGTACCCCCACCTAAGAACAAAGAATCAGTTATTTTAAATTGTTGATTTACATAATTTAATAATTTATACCAAGTACTATAAAACAACTCCTTTTCTACATTCGTAAGTTGAGCTTTCTTACTCTCTTCTATTAAGTAACAACAGTTTTTATATTTTTTACCACTTCCACAAGGACAATCCTGTTCTAAAGGAATATCTTTTAGTTTTGATATTGAATTAAATCCAATATCTTTTTTGCTTTTTTGGTGCAATTCAAATGGAGTATAACCTTTGTTTTCCCAAATCCTAGTATTATTTTTAGCTTTTACTACTAATTCTAAAAACTGATTAGTTTCTTCAATATTCTTAAAAATCAAATTCGAATTTTCTAGAACTTTTAAGATCTTATTCAATCCGTCATTAGACATTCCACTACTTCTAATATCCGAAAAAAGTTTTTGATTTATATTATGATAACCAAAGATATCAATTAAGAAAAAATTTACATCATACCAGTATGTATTATCTTCATAATTTGGATTTTCAAACCTTAAAAATTTTTCTTTTGTTGGAATATATCTTGGTTTTCCCTCTTGCACTTTTATTATATATTCAGCCCAAGAAAAATCTTCTAGAAAAACAAAACTTATTAAAAAATTTTTGTAAAAACAATACCAACCATATTTTATCACATTTGGGAGTAATATTGTATACACATCATTTTCAGTAACATTCTCTTTCGTAAATTTATTAAAAATCTTAACAAATTCAGTAATTTCTATAACACCATATAAATTTAGTGAAGCTTGTACAAAAATATCTAAAGTTTTTTTTAGCCTTGCTTTTCCATTTGGGCAACGAACTACATCCTTAATAGGATTATATTTTTCAAATATTTTTTTTGGGTTTTGGTTTTTCACAAAAAATATCCTCCTAACAAATTATATGTTAACCAACTTATCTAGCACTATAAAAGACAGTTGGGCCATTTCCTATTTTAACAATTTTTCCTTCATCAGCAAGTTCATTTAGCCTTCTTATAATAAAACTCTTCTCCATTTTTAGTGCTTCTTGAATTTCTATTCTCGTAGATTTAGGGTAAGCTTGTAAAAAAGCAACAATTCCTTCAATTATATTCAATTTTGTGTAGTCGTAATCTATAACAGGTAAAACAATTCTAATTTGCTCTTTTTCAATTTCAAAAAAAGGTCTCAAGTTATACCTTTTATAACTATTGATAATTTTTTTTACTCCTGTTCCAAATTGCTCAATTATCCCTAGTCTAAAAAATATATAAGATATTATTGGATTTCTCGGAACAGAGGTTAAACCTTCAAAATAAAGTTTTTCACTAATTCCATCAACTAACCCTCCAGGCGACCTTACTTCAATTCTATTATCAAACATAGCAATTTGAACACCACTTCTAATTATATAGTCTCTATGTACTATTGCATTAGCAATTGTTTCTCTAAAAGCATCGATAGGAACTCTTTCTTTTTCTATTCTAGTAAACCCTTCAACCTTTTGATATGGAGAATAATATTTATAAAAATAAGACAAAACCGCTTCATAATATTTAAGTATCGAATCACTATTAAGTTTTACTCTATCTAAAAACTCATCTGTATATAATTTAAATCTTGCTATGTCTACATAGGATTGTTCTATTTGTCCGTTATCTGCCAATAAAGCTGCACCATTATTAAACTTACCATCTTGTACTAACCCAAGCGTTTTAAAAACCGCTTCATCTAATTGTTTGATTTTTAATTTTTCAGCAATATACTTTTCAAAAAAACCAAATTTCAAATTTTTTTCTTCAGTTTTGACTTGATCAAAACTTAAATTTTTACTTTTTAAAACTAATCTAGTTAAATTAATTCCATCAATCGGTACTGTTGATGTGTCATACCTTGCATACGCTTTACCATCATAATAATAAGGTCCATCTTCGCCTTTATATACTTCTATCTCGAGTATCATTTTTCCCTCATCTTCAAGGATGTTAAGCTTGTAAATTGGCCTTGGAGTTATAGAATCATTGATTGTATTTTCGACATTCAATTTTAAGATATAAATATCTTCTACACCAACAACTTCGCCCAAATCATTAACGCCAATATATATTTTACCATCCTGATAATTTGAAAATGCTGAAATAGTTTTTAAAAGAGATTTAGAAAACTTTTCTTTTAGTTCAATATTTTTAGATTCTTTGTATTCCATAGTCATTCACCTCTGAAACAATTATAACATCAACTGTTTCATTTTGCAACAATAAAGTTCGCTATTGTTTCATTTTGCAACAATAAGGTTTGCTATTGTTTCAATATAAACCAAATTATTTATCCTAACCATTAAAAATAACATAAGTAATACCATCATTTGATTTATGATAATCACTATCATTAATAATTAAGTTTTTATATTTATCAATTATTTCGCTATATCCCATAAATCCTTTAATAGCCTCACCCGGAATAAACGCTTTAATTTGATTTTGGTTTAATTTACTTTGAAGTGATTTGCGAACCATCTGTTTTATGACTCCACCAACACCAGTAGATCCATATCCATGGATTATCTTAATCACTTTTTCTTGTTTATTATAATCCCTAATAATTTCTTCTAGCATTTCTTTAGCTTCTTGCCTTGTTTCACCATGTGACTTAATATCAAATTCTTTCATATAACCCTCTTCAATTAAATAAAGAGAAAAAATATCTTTTTTTATATTTTTTCTCTTTTTATTTTAAACAAATACATTTTTTACAACATCATCTAAAGTTTCTGCATATTGAATAGTTAACTGATTTCTTACTGCCTCTGGAATGTCTTCAACATCTTTCACATTAGCTTTAGGAATAATAATAGTTTTTAATCCACTTCTTTGAGCCGCAATTGATTTTTCTCTAATACCACCAATCGGTAATACTTTTCCTCTTAAAGTAATTTCTCCTGTCATACCAATCAAGTGATTTACCTTACGATGTGAAAAAGCTGAGATTATCGCTGTAGCGATAGTTACACCAGCTGAAGGTCCATCTTTTGGTACAGCACCTTCTGGGACATGAATATGAATATCATTTTCTTTAAATAAATTAGCATCTATTTGGTATTTAACTGCATTGCTCTTAACATAACTCAAAGCTGCTTGAGCAGACTCTTTCATTACATCACCTAACTTACCAGTTAAAACAAATTTACCTTCGCCTTTATAGTAAGTAACCTCAACTGGTAAAGTATCTCCACCAAACTGAGTATAAGCAAGACCAGTAACAACACCAACTTGACTTTCCATATCTACTTTATTAAATTGATACTTAGCTTTTCCAAGCCAAGTTTCTAAATTATCTAAAGTAATTGCTATTACTTTATCTTTTCCCATTAAAATATTTTTAATACTTCTTCTAATTAAAGTACCAATATTTCTTTCCAATTCACGAACTCCAGCTTCTTTAGTATAATTTCTTACAATTTCTAAAATAGCTTCATCTGTAATCGAAAATGATTCTTTTTCTAAACCATGTAAATCTAATTGTTTTCTAACTAAGTGTCTTTTAGCAATCTCTAGTTTTTCATATTCTGTATAACTGCTTAGTTCAACAATTTCAAGTCTATCTCTTAGTGGTGCTGGGATGTTTTCTAAATAGTTTGCTGTAGCAATAAAAAATACACTTGATAAATCATATGGTTCTTCTAAGTAATGATCACTAAAGAATTTATTTTGTTCACTATCAAGAACCTCAAGTAATGCACTAGTTGGATCTCCCTTATAATCACTTGATAATTTATCAATTTCATCTAATAAGAAAACAGGATTTTTAACTCCAGCTCTTTTCATACCTTGCAAGACTCTGCCTGGTAAAGCTCCTAAATAAGTTCTTCTGTGACCTCTTATCTCACTTTCATCTTTTACTCCACCTAAAGATTGTTTAACAAACTTTTTGTTTAAGCTAGTTGCAATGCTTCTAGCAAGTGAAGTTTTACCAACTCCAGGAGGTCCTACAAAACAAAGAATTGCTTGAGGAGTTCTTGATGTCATAATACTAACTGCAAGATACTCTAAAATTCTATCTTTAACTTTTTCTAAACCATAATGATCTTTATCTAGTTGTTCTTTAGCCACCAAAATATCTTTAGTATCTTTTGAGGCTTCACTCCAAGGTAAACTAATAATAAAATCTAAGTAAGTTCTGATAATAGAACTTTCTCCACTAGCAACACCTAGCGAACTATAACGATTAAGTTCAAGTAAAGCTTTATCCTCAATTTCTTTAGGCATTTTCTTTTCAAGAATTTTTCTCTTTAGTTCTTCAATATCAGTTTCTTTTTTAACCTTATCACCTAATTCATCTTGAATTACTTTCATTTTTTCTCTTAAATAATATTCTCTTTGAGAATCATTAATTACTTTTCTTACTTCAGTTTCAATATCTGATTCAAGACCTGCAATAAACTTTTCTCTTTCAATATCTCCAAGCATCATCTTAAGACGTTCTAAGACATTAGGATTATTTAAATATTTAATTTTATTAGTTACATCAAGCGGTAAATTAAAAGCTAGTAAATCAGTTAATTTATCAGCACTAACACCTTTAAAAACTGCATTTGCAAGTTCAGGAGAACCCGCAAAAATCTTTTGAGCTTTTTCATCTAATTGTTTAACTAATACTCTAACACTTGCAAGTTCTTCATCTCTATTACCATATACTGCAGGCATAGTAACAAAATTTACAAGTCCAAAAGGTGATCCATCAATAAACTCTAATACTTCACATCTTACTAACCCATTTACTTTTACTTTATGAATAGCCCCTGATTCTAAATCATATAAGACTTTCCCAACTATTCCAATTGGATTAACATCTTCTATTCCAGGAGATTCTATAGTGATATCTTTTTGAGCTAATATAACAATGAATTTCTTATCTTTCATAGCTTCTTGAACAGCTTTAATGCTAGCTTTTCTACCGACATCTAATTTAATTTCATTGTTTGGAAGTGGTACAATCCCACGAACAACCATAGCTGGTAGTATTCCTTGGGCTTTCATTTCATTTGTATACATAAATATCGCCTTACTCCTTTCTATTGTTTTTTAAACAATAATTAAAGCATCTTCTAAAAACTCATAAACTAAAACTCTAATTGCTTGTGAGTTTACTAAATCATTAGTATCTTCTAAACCTTTTACTAATCCATGCTTTAAAAAATATAATTGGTTAATTTTTTTAACCTTATCTTCATTTCTAAAACGAATTACATTATTTCTACTCATAACATATGCACAAAGCATTTGTTCTGATAAGCTATATAGTAATTCTTCTTTTGTTTGAAACTTAACTTTAATGATTGGTTGACCTGCTAACATATAAAATGGTGTTTTGATTAACTCTTTATAGTGATTTAGTGTATACATATCCCACTCTAATATTTTTTCATCAAGTAGTATTTCAACCATTTTATTTATGCTTTGATCAACATCAAAATAAAATTGTTCTATTTCTCTTATATGATCTATAAAAGCACTAGCACTCTTAGCATTCCAAGGATCAATTAAACTTGCGATTCTATCATCAAGTTCTAAAATTTTCCTTTTTCGAATGCTCGTAATTTGGTATTTCTTTTTATTTATCGTAACTATATCATCAAGCTTTTTATTTAAAAAAGCTTGATAGAATTTATAATTTTCTTCATTTGGAAAAATTACTTCTTCTTTCTCATTATCTTTTGGAAGTTTAATAAATCCAACTTCAGAATCATCTAATACCTTATCACTTTTAACTAATTTATAATATCCTTTTTGAAGCATAATTAAATCTAAAACACTTTTTAAATAATTATCACTTAATTTAACTAACTCATCTTTTTTAATTTTAATATTTTGTTCTACAAAATCAAAATCTTCATCATAAACACAATATGTTACTGTAACGATTAATGGTTTATTACGTCTAATTATACTTAAAATTTTATAAATTCTTTCAGAAATAATAATAACTTCTTGTTTTGAAAGTTCATCTTCTACAATCGCTATTATTCTTTCATAAAACTTTTCTTTAAAATATTCATCATCACAGTGAAATTTTTGTAAGGCTTTCATGTCTAAACTACTTTCAATATCAAAAAATATTTCTTCTATTTCAGCTGCTTCAAAAGCAACATAAACTTGTTGATATTGTTCACTTAAACTATTGTAAGTATATTTCATCTAAACCACCTTTACTAGAAAAAGCTTCTTAAGCCATTTTTTTCTTTTTCTTAACGCATTTAGGCAAAGCATTTTCAGTAACAACATCTTTTGTTATTATACATTTTTTTAAATCTTTTTCATCTGGAACTTTAAACATTACATCTAACATAATGTTTTCAATGATTGATCTTAAGCCTCTGGCTCCTGTTTTTTGTTCATATGCTTTTTCAGCAATACTTCTAATAGCTTCAGCTTCAAACTCTAAATCAATTCCATCCATATTAAGCATTTTTTGATATTGCTTAATTATAGCATTTTTTGGTTCAGATAAAATTCTAACTAAATCATCAATTTCTAAGTTTTCTAAAACTCCAATTATTGGTAAACGTCCAACAAGTTCAGGAATTATTCCATAGCGTTGAACATCTTGATGATTAACTAACTTATACATTTCTTTTTCAGTTATTTTATTAACAATTTCAGAACCAAAACCAATTTTCTTTTTTCCGATTCTATCACTTACAACACTTGTAATTCCTTCAAATGATCCACCACAAATAAAAAGCACATTAGTTGTATCAAAAGCAATAAACTCTTGATGTGGATGCTTTCTACCACCACCCGGTGGTACATTAGCCACTGTACCTTCTAAAATCTTTAACAAGGCTTGTTGGACACCCTCACCTGATACATCTCTTGTAATTGATGGATTATCACTCTTACGAGCAAGTTTATCCATTTCATCAATATATATGATTCCTCTTTGAGCTTCTTCTACATTATAATCGGATGCTTGAAGTAATCTCAATAAGACGTTTTCAACGTCTTCTCCAACATAACCTGCTTGAGTTAAAGATGTAGCATCAGCAATTGCAAAAGGAACATTTAAAATACTTGCTAGAGTTTTAGCAACTAAAGTCTTACCACTACCAGTTGGACCAAGTAACAAAATATTACTTTTTTCAATTTCAACATCACTATCATGGAATAAATTATTTTCAATTCTTTTATAGTGATTATAAGCCGCAACTGAAATTATTTTTTTAACACTATCTTGGCCAACTATATACTTACTTAATTCATCATAAATCTCTTTTGGAGTTAAATCTCCATATGGAGCTTGAATAATTTTTTCTGTAGCCCTTGAATCTTTTATCAATTCATAGCAAGCTTCAATACAGTTCTCACAAATAAAACTGTCTTCACCTTCTACTACTTGAGTATCTTCATCAATAGGTTGCCTACAAAAAGAACAAAGCTTAATTTTCTTTGATTCGTTTTTCATAAGTTGACCCCCCTTTTTTATTATTTTTATTTTGCGCTTTCTTTAATTAAATCAATAGCTTTTCTTAATCTAATATAATGTTTAACATTGTTTTCTCTAATTTCTTTTTTCAATGTTTCAACATCTTTTTTATAATGATCAGATAAACTCTGATATTCTTTTTCTAATTCTTCACTATTTACTTCAATTTTTTCTTCATCAATAATAGCTTGAAGAACAATTTTTTCTAAAATGCTTTTTTTAGCACTTTCAGCCATTTTTTCTTTATATTGTTCAACTGTCATTTGATAGAATTGTAACATCTTTTCAGCAGTTAAACCATATTGTTTAGCTTGAGCTTCAACCTCAGCAAACATACTATCTATTTCTTGTTCAATAAACACACTTGGAATATCAACTGTAGTGTTTGCACAAGCTTTAGCCATTAAACTATTAACAAACTCATTTTCAGCATTTTTTTCTTTTTCACTTGTTAATTCTTTTTTAATGTTTTCTTTATATTTTTCTACTGTATCAACATTTTCAATTTCTAAGCCTTTAACAAATTCATCATTTAATTCAGCTAATTCTTTTTTCTTTACTTCATGAATTTTAACTTTAAAGACAGCAGCTTTACCTTTTAGGTTTTCTGCTTGGTAGTTTTCAGGAAAAACCACATTAACTTCTTTTTCTTCGTTTGATTTTAAACCTATCATTTGATCTTCAAAACCAGGAATGAATTGTCCACTTCCAATTTCTAAAGTATAATTATCAGCTTTTCCACCTTCAAAAGCTACGCCATCAACAAACCCTTCAAAATCAAAAACAGCTGTATCACCTGATTCAATTGGTGCATCTTCTGCTAATTTTAAAACAGCTCCTGCTTCTAACGCTTTTTTAATTTCATTATTAATTTCTTCTTCAGTTACTTCTGCTGAAGCTTTTTCTACTTCTAAGCCTTTGTATTGACCAAGAGTCACTTCAGGATAAACTTCAACTTCAGCTGAGAATGTAAAACTCATATCTTTTAATGGTTCTACGATATCAACAACTGGTTCTGCTACTACTTGAATATCATTTTCTTCAATTGCTTTAAAATATGCTTCTTGAATCGTCATATTCATTGCTTCTTGATAAAGAGATGCTTCTCCAAACATTTTTAAATAAACATCTTTTGGAACTTTCCCTTTTCTAAAGCCTTTAACGCTTGCATCTTTTGATACTTTTTCAAAAGCAGGATCTAATGCTTTTTGAAAATCTTCTTTTGAAACTGCAATAGTTAATTTAACTTTGCAGCCTGATACTTTCTCTAAATTGAAAGCCTTGTTTTGTTCTTTTACTTTTTGTTCACTCATGTTATTATATTCTCCTTTTTTACTGTTTGTTATTATATCAATTTAGCCAAAATTATGCAAGTGATTTTATCTTTTATCAAAATATAATCATAATTATTTTAAAAATATGTGATTAGCATATTTTTCCATCTCACTTACAATTGCTTCTTCATAGCCTAATTCATTAATTAAATTAATTAAATCATAAAACCTATAAAGCATATATTCTTTATCAATTTTAAAATTGCCAAGCATTTCTTTCAACATCGCTTTTAAAAAGACTACTAATAATAATGTAATACATCTTTTTGGATTTTTAATATTCTTTATATCTGTATAATTAGTTTTTTCTAAATCAAAATACTCTATATTTTCCTCACCAGAAAGTAATATACTTTTTTCAATTAATAAACTACTAAAAAGCAAATCTGATTTTTCAATATAACTTACTAGTAATAAACTTAAAAGATCATATGTTTCATAACCTTTATTAAAAACTTCAAGTCCTTTATCTATTACTTCTATAAAGCTTCTTAGATTAAAAAAAGCAGATATTATCAAATCATAAACTTTAGTGTTCTTATAAAAATCAAAGTCTATAAATACTTTATCAAAATATGTAATAACTTCTTCGTATTTTTTTTCTTCATATAAAGCATAAATTTCATTTTCTAAAACGATTTTATCAGTTGGAAATTTAATAATTTTAGACATTTTAATTCCTTATAATATATAATCAGTAATTATTACTGTATATATATTATACATTATTCTTAATATAAATACAATCAAAATGCATATTCATACTTATATCAAATCAAAATGATTTTTTTAATTATAATTGCTTTACAAAGTAAAGAACTTCTAGTATAATATTAACTGTCTTTTGAAAAATTGTCCTGGTAGCTCAGCTGGATAGAGCAACGGCCTTCTAAGCCGTCGGTCAGGAGTTCGAATCTCTTCCAGGACGCCATATTTAATCTTTTTTCTTTTTTTGACTACACATCTTTTTATGTGTAGTTTTTTTTTTCAAAATATTTTTAAAAAGTACTTATATACTTTCCTTCTAATATATATTTGAGGATGTATAAATGAGTAAAATATTTGTGAATAATTTAGAAGTCAAAATACGAAATGATGACTACATTTCTTTAACTGACCTTGCTAGATATAAAAATCCTGAAGATCCTAGATATATAATTCAAAATTGGATGAGAACCGCAGACACTATTCATTTTTTAGGGCTTTGGGAAAATATTAATAATCCAAATTTTAACCGCATCGAATTCGATACGGTTAAAAAAGAAACTGGTCATAATTATTTTACTATGTCACCAAAAAAATGGATTTCCAAATTTAATTCTATAGGAATTTTATCAAAAACAGGGAAATACAACAGTGGTACCTTTGCACATAAAGATATAGCCTTTGAGTTTGCTAGTTGGCTATCTTCTGAATTTAAATTGTATTTAATTATTGAATTTCAAAGACTAAAAGAAAAAGAAACTACAGATTCAAAATGGAATGTAAGTAGAGAACTAAGCAAAATAAATTATAGAGTTCATACTGCAGCAATTAAGAACTATATTGTTCCTACAATTACTACAAAACAATTAAATTTTGTTTATGCAAGCGAAGCTGATACTCTAAATATTGCATTATTTGGTATGACTGCAAAAGAATGGCGAGAACTCAATTTTGATAAAAGTGGGAATATAAGAGATTATGCAACTTTAGAACAACTGATATGCTTATCTAACTTAGAAAGTATAAACAGTTTTTTTATAAAAGAAGGCTTGAACTCAAAAGAAAGACTTATAAAATTGAATGAAATAGCCAAATCACAAATGAAAATATTTATGGAAAATAAAAAACAAATCAATATGCTCTAATATTTTTATCCTTATTTAAAATGTTATTATTTTTTTTGACTACACATCTTTTTATGTGTAGTTTTTTTTATATATATTTCATTGGTTTTTAATTTAAATATGGTATAATTTAAGCATAGAAAGACTTTTAAAGGTGTTTTATGGCTGATAAACTTTTTATAGCTAAAACTAAAGCAATCGAAAAAACTTTAGTTTTTTGTTCTCAGATTCTAAAAATGTCACCAATAAAATTAAAATTTTTAACATTCGAAGATGCAAGCGATGTATTCGCTGCTTTTGATGCTACAAAAAACAGAATAATAATTGATGCTTCTTGGGCTAAAGAAGCCACAATCATCGAAATAATAGTAGCAGTAGCACATGAAATGAGACATGCTTACCAATTAAAACAAATAAACATTTTAAATAGAAATAAAAAACCAGCCGAACCAAAAAATGTTGTACAACAATGGTATAAAGATTTTGAAAATTATGTATTCCCAAAAACAGAAGCCTTAGATGCCCAATACATAACATCTCCAATTGAAATAGACGCTTTAGCTTTCTCATATTATTTTGTAAAAAAATTATACAACTATGATACTGCAATCCCAGAAATCATTAAGGAATCTGTAATCTTTCAAGTAAGAATTTTAGAATCCAGAAAATTAATTTAAGTTAATTCGTATAAAAAAGCATTTCGCAACAAGCGAAATGTTTTTTATTTAGTATACTAATTAATAATATTTATTCAAACCAAGGAAATATATTAAAACAACCCCCATATATCAACATCCAATTTAACCAGTTTAGTCTTTTTATGCTCTTTAACTATTAATATTTTCATTTCTGTTAAAATATTTAATAGTTTTAAATAATATTGTTTACAATAAGTCAATATATTAGTTTACAATGTTGTTTACAATAATAGTCTTTAATTCTTTGTATGAATTAAAAAGGCTTGATACTTCAAAATTGTATCAAGCCTTTTATTCTTTAATCTTAAAACTCTTCATTTTTTAAATATTATAACTTCACTATGACCAAATAACTTGTTTTTATATACTTCTACGCCTTGTATTTCAGTATTAACATTCTTTTTTACGGCCTGACAAACAATTAAAGCATCACAATTTAATAAATCATCTTTAATTAAACTATCAATTATTTCATTAATTATATTTAATTTATAAGGTGGATCTAAAAATACTATATCAAACTTTTGTTTATTATACTTAAATTTTTTTAGCGCTTCAAGATAATCCATATTTAAGATCTGAGAGTTATCAACTTCTTTAGCTTTTAAAACATTCTTTTTAACAATTTCTAAAGCATCTTTATCAACTTCTACGAAATATGCAAGACTTGCACCTCTGCTTAGAGCTTCTAAGCCTAAGGCCCCTGACCCTGCAAATAAATCTAGAACAACTTCTCCATCCAAGAATGGCCCTATAGTATTAAAAATCGACTCTTTCATTCTATCCATCATTGGTCTAGTAGTAGTTCCTTCTAATGTATTAAGTACTAATCTTTTATGTTTTCCTGCAATAATTCTCATTCTTTATCCCTTTTTAGTTTTGGAGCGTATATCTTCAAATGACTATGTAAGTTTTTAATTTTAACATTTCCCTTTGGTCCTTCTTCACCATCTACACACCAAGTAATATCTTTATCACAAATTATCTCAAATTCAGGTGAAGAAAAATAACTAACATATGAATTTTGTTTTTTCTTTCTAAAAGCAAAAACTATTGTTTTAACCAAATTAAGCATGCCTTTAAAAAAGCCATTCTTAATTGCTAGAATATCAAAGACACCATCGTTTAGATGACCTCTCATATTAAAGTTAATCCCACCAGCACTAACTGAATTTAATACTAATACCATAGGAACAACGCCTTCAAAGTCAACATCTTTACCTTTTATAATAACTTTTGATAATTTAGGACTAAAGAAATCTTTAAAACCATCAAAAAAGTACGCTAGTTTCCCTAAAATTCTCTTAGTTTTTTGTTTTGTTCTATAACTTACTTCAGTAAAAGTACCCATGCCAACCACATAAATAAAATATTTATCATTAATCATACCAACGTCATGATTAATAATGTTTTTCTCAGTAATTACTTTAACTGCTTTTTTAATATTTTTAGAAATTTTTAAATTCTTAGCAATATCATTAACAGTGCCAGAAGGAATATAACCAAGAATTGGTCTTTCATCACATGATGCAATCCCACAAGCAACATCATTAAAAGTACCATCACCTCCAGAAAATACTAAAACATCATATTCCCCACAAACTGCTTTAGCTTTTTCAATGGTATCAAGTGCTGATCTAGTCTCATATATTTCAACTAAATCAAAAACTTTTTCTAACTCATTTTTAATGTATTTAATTTTTTTTAAGATCTTACCCTTACCACTAACAGGGTTATACATAAATAAAGATTTCATAGAATTTCTCCAATTACTAATATTATAATAAAATTTTTTTAGTTTTAAAAGAAAAATCTTATCAAACTGAAATTACAGCATTTAAAGTGCTTATTAATACCATAAAATTAGCCTATAATCGCATTTCAAACACTCTCCATATAAATTGTTGTATGGAGGCTTAGCATTAATACAAGTGATTTTTTTAGATATTTTTTGAAAGTTCTAATTTGTTAGTAATAAATTGATTTCTGTATAATTCGTAGTACTCTCCTTGCATTTTAAGCAAGTCACTATGAGAGCCCTTTTCAACGATTTCACCTTTTTTAATTACTAAAATTAAGTCCGCATTTACTACAGTTGAAAGACGATGCGCAACCATTAAGCAAGTTCTGTCTTTAGTAATCTTTTCAATTATTTTTTGAATGCTTAGTTCTGTCTTTGTATCTATTGATGAAGTAGCTTCATCTAAAATTAAAATCTTAGGATTACTAATTAAGGCTCTTGCGAAACATATTAATTGGCGCTGACCAACTGATAGCTTGCTTCCACCTTCTCCTACTATTGTATTATACTTAATATCAAATGTTTGAACAAAATCATCAACCCCAACTTCTTTTGAAATCTCTAATATTTCTTCTTCAGTTGCATCTAATTTACCATACCTAATGTTCTCCATAATCGTACCATTAAATAAAAACGGATTCTGAAGCACATAGCCTAGATTTGCATGAAGCCAAGATATTGATCTAGCCTTATAATCTATTCCATCGATCTTGATTATTCCAGTTGTAGGTTCATAAAAGCGACTAATCAAATTAATAATAGTAGATTTACCACTACCAGTTTCTCCAACTAAAGCCACATTCATACCTTTTTTAATTTTTAAATTAAAATCTTTTAATATAGTTTCCCCTTTTTCATATTTAAAACTAACATTTTCAAACTCAATTTCACCATTTAATCTCTCCCAATTTTCTTTTTTAGGATGTAATATAGTCCCATATTTGTTTTCAATGTCCGCTTCATCATAAATATCAAGTGGTGTTTCTATTAAAGACATAATTCTTTCAGCTGATGCTTGAGCTTGTTGGAGCTCAGCAATCATTGTTGAAACGTGCATTACTGGATCAAAGAATTGGATTGTACAAATGATAAATAAATATAAAACTCCAAGT
>Ga0334884_1002387_pt1 | contig 24008 bp, 15 predicted proteins | sample GraSluR1_MG_7_FD_207215 | JGI IMG/M metagenome (GOLD analysis project Ga0334884, IMG submission 207215) | Sludge microbial communities from methane-producing bioreactor in Wageningen University, Netherlands - Granular Sludge_12_05 R1 | ecosystem: Engineered > Bioreactor > Anaerobic >...
TTGCCCCCGCAGCCATCTCCGACAGCCACTACGTCGTCGTCACCTCCACCCAACCCAACGGCAGCAACTTCGATATCGACATCTACATCAACGGCGCGCTGCATCGCACCTTCAAAAACAGCGACTCCCAGCTCGTCCTGGACATCAGTGGGCGACTCCATGTCGGCACCAACACCGTCGCCCTCAAGGCGCGCAAACTCGCCGGCACCTCACCCACCGCCGCCAGCAATAGCATCGAAGTCATCGTTGGACGCGGCACCTCTGCCGGCAACCAACTCACCATCGAACGCCAACACGGCACCTTCAAAGTCGTGGGCACCCAGAGCACGGACCAAGCTGCAGAGATCACCTTCAACGTCAACTAGGATCAGCCAACAAGCCCACCATCGATTGCTGCAACGCGGGCCAATGCCAGCCGTCGGCGCTGTTCTCCACCGTCAAGGTGACCTGACCCAGATCGATGCCTCCCCCCCAGTAAACGGAGATGCTCGGATCGGGACGCGCAAAACGAAGACTCGGACGCAGCCGCAGCTCCACCTCGCACGCGCCTGGCAAGAGGCACAGCTCGCCAAGGCCCAGCTCTATCCGCTGCGGCGGCAGAGCGGGATGGGTCAGCCTTTGGCTCACCCGGTGCCCCCCGATCTCGCGCCAGCCACGACCGGCGACGCTGCCCAACACCCGCAAGCCCAAGGCCATCTCCAGCGGCACGGCGCTCTCTGCCAAGAGGAAGAGATCCTCCCCGTGGCGATAGCCCAGTGGCTGCCTGCCAGCTTCACGCAGCGCACCCTCCCACAACAGCACCGACTCACCGCGCTGGTTGTGCAGGCTCAGACGCAGCTTCGCCGCCAGCGCCGTGTTGACTTGCCCGTCCTTCTCCGTCGACGGTGGCCCTTGCTCTGAACCCAGATAGACCCGGTAGCGACGTTGGTTGATCTCCGCCTTGCCCTGGTACCAAGCTGCCGCCTGCCACGCCGCCAACAACTCGCCTTGCGCATCCACCGGCGAGGTCGCGCCGTCCAAGGAGGGTGGCAACACAAAGAATTCAGCCGTGGCGTGGAGGTGAAAGTGCGTGGCCGAGGTCAGGGCATCCTGCAAATCCACCACCTGGGACCAGGCCCCGGGGGCGCGGCTGGCCACGGTCGTGAAACGCTGGCTCGCCGGCGCACCGCCCAAACGCAAGGGGCTGTTGTCGAGGCGCACCTCGCGGACCTGCACCACCAACTGCGCCTCCTGCCAAGCAGGGTGGGGGGAGGGGAAGCGGCGCACGCTCAGGCCGAGCGGTTGGGGCTGGCCAATGGAGCCGGAACGCCGCAATTGCCACGCCACTTCGACCCATTGCGCCACCAAGCGCGCTTGCACCTCTGCATCGAGGCGCGGCCACACCTCGATGAGGGCGCCTTCGAGGTGGCGCCGGCTGTGGGGGCTCAGGGCTGCGACGCCTGCCTCATCGCCATGATCCTCAGCCAGGTAGGCCCTCGCCGCGACCTGCAACGCGTCATCTGTGCCCAAGGCGAAGAGCAAGCGCTGATAAACGTTCTCTTCCAGATGAAGCGCCGCGAAGGCCAAGAGCGCCCCTTGCTCCTCCGGCGTGAGAGCCGCAGCGAGCTGCGCCCCCAGGGCGGTCATCTGCACCGCGACCCGACGCTGCAGCGCCGGGGGGCTGCCCCGGAGCAGGTGGCCCAAGAGCTGGGAGGCCGAGATCGATGGCTGGGACGACAGCAGCCACCAGATGTTCTGGGCCGTGAAGGCTTCGACGTCTGCAGGCGCCAAGAGATCCAAGCACCCGAAACGATAGAGCCACTGCGCCAGGGCGTGACGCGCCTCCTCCTCACTGTTTTCCCACTGCAGCGGGATGAGCCCGCGGTCCTCATCATCGCCGAGACAAGCGCGCGCCACCTCCGCCGCGCCACCTTGACCTTGGCGCAAGCCCTCGCGCCAGGCCTCCTCCTCGGCCTGCCACGGGCGCCAGCTCACCACGACCAGGGCGACGGCGAGGCCAAGCCAGCCGAAGAGCGCGACGACGAGCCAGCCCAGCCAGCGCCAAGAGCGTGGGCCCTCTTCACCCGACGGCATGTCGGGCGCGCGCGTCTCCTGCGGCTGTGGGCTCGGCGCTGGCGTCATCTCGCCTCAAACGATGAAGTTGACGATGCGGTTGGGCACCACGATGACCTTGCGCAGCGTCTTGCCCTCGAGCTGCCTGGCCACGGGAGCCAGGGCTTTGGCCGCGGCGACCACCTCCTCTTCGCTGGCGCCACGGGCCACCTCGACCGTGCCCCGGGTCTTGCCCAGCACCTGCACCGCCAAAGTCACCTGATCCTCTTCGCACTTAGCGACATCATAGACGGGCCACGGCTCGTAGGCCAAGGACGCCTCATGCCCCAGAAGATGCCACAGCTCCTCACCCAGGTGCGGCGCAAAGGGCGACAGCAGGAGCACGAAAGTCTCCGCCGCCTGATGCGGCAACACCTCGAGCTTGGCCAGGTGATTGAGGCAAATCATGAGCTGGGACAGGGCGGTGTTGAAACGCAAGCCCTCGATATCCTCCTCCACCTTCTTGATCGTCTGGTGGAGCAGGCGCTCTGTTGCCGCGTCCAGCGCGGCCTCCTGCACCCGCTCGTGCAAGCGCGTCTCGCCGTCGCCGGGTGCCACCACCAGACGCCAGGCCTTGGCGAGGAAACGATAGACACCCGCGACCCCATCGCTGTCCCAAGGCTTCACCTGATCCAAGGGGCCCATGAACATCTCGTAGAGTCGCAGCGCGTCGGCGCCGTAGTTCTGCACCACGTCGTCGGGATTGATGACGTTGCCGCGGCTCTTGGACATTTTCTCCACGAGCACCTCGAGCACCTCGTCGCTGTCGCCTTTGTAGACGACATCACCGACCCGGCGCGCCTGGTCGGCGTGGACGTAATTGCCGGCGGCGTCTTTGTAGGCGTAGCCCAGGATCATGCCCTGGTTGAAGAGACGCTGGAAGGGCTCAGGCGTCGACACCAAGCCCGCATCGAAGAGCACTTTGTGCCAGAAGCGCGCATAGAGGAGGTGCAGCACGGCGTGCTCCGCGCCGCCGATATAGAAATCCACGGGCATCCAGTAGCGCTCTTTCTCTGCCGACCACGGCGCCCCGGTGTTGTCCGGGTCGAGATAGCGCAGGTAGTACCAACAACTCCCGGCCCATTGAGGCATGGTGTTGGTCTCGCGCCGCCACGTCTCCCCTCCGTCAGGTGCTGGCACCTCGACCCACGAGGTGATCGCCGCCAGGGGGCTCTCGCCCGTGCCCGTCGCTTCGTAAGAGCTCACCTCGGGCAGGGTCAGGGGTAGTTGCTCTTCCGGCAGGGGCAGATGCTCCTGATCGTTCTTCCACACGATGGGGAAAGGCTCGCCCCAGTAGCGCTGGCGCGAAAAGAGCCAGTCCCGCAGCTTGTAGTTGACGGCGCCCCGCCCCAGCCCTTCGGCCTCGAGCCAGCCCACGATCTTCTCTTTGGCCGCAGCCACCTCGAGACCATCGATCTGGCCGCTGTTGACCAAGATGCCGTCGCCATCCCAGGCGGCTTGGCTCACATCGCCACCGCTGATGACCTCGCGGATCTCCAGACCGAAATGCTTGGCGAAATCCCAGTCGCGCTGGTCATGTCCGGGCACGGACATGATGGCACCCGTACCGTAAGAGGCGAGGACGTAGTCAGCGATCCACACGGGGATGTGCTCGCCGTTGACGGGATTGATCGCGTAGGAACCGGTGAAGACGCCGCTCTTGCCCTTGGCGAGGTCCGTGCGCTCGAGGTCACTCTTCCGCGCGGCCTCCTCTTGATAGGCCTTGACCGCCGCGCTCTGCTCCGCCGTGGTCAACACCGCCACCAGGGCATGCTCCGGCGCCAAAACCATGAAGGTGGCACCAAAGAGGGTGTCGGGCCGGGTGGTGAAGACCCGAATCGCGCCGGGGTGCGCGGCGAGCTTGAAGTCCACCTCGGCGCCCAGAGACTTGCCAATCCAGTTGCGCTGCATGGCCTTGATCCGTTCCGGCCAGTCGACCAGCTCCAGATCCTGCAGCAATCGCTCGGCATAGGCCGTGATTTTCAGCATCCACTGGCGCATGGGCTTGCGCACCACGTCGAAGCCGCCCACCTCGGATTTGCCGTCGACGACCTCTTCGTTGGCCAAGACCGTGCCCAGCGCGGGGCACCAGTTCACCGGCGCTTCGGCCACGTAGGCCAAACCCCGTTTGTAGAGTTGGAGAAAGATCCACTGGGTCCAGCGGTAATAGTTGGGGTCGGTGGTGTTGATCTCCCGGTCCCAATCGTAACTGAAGCCCAGAGACTTGATCTGGCGCTTGAAGGTGGCGATGTTGGCTTCCGTCGTCACCTGGGGATGGGTACCGCTCTTGATGGCGTACTGCTCAGCAGGCAAGCCGAAGGCGTCCCAGCCAATGGGGTGGAGGACGTTGTAGCCTTTCTGGCGCTTGTAACGCGCGATGATGTCCGAGGCGGTGTAGCCTTCGGGGTGCCCCACGTGCAAGCCCGAACCCGACGGGTAAGGGAACATGTCGAGGATGTAGTACTTGGGCTTAGTGCTGAAATCCACGGCCTTGAAGGTCTTGTGCTGATCCCAGAAGTGTTGCCACTTGGGCTCGATGGTGGCCGGTTCGTAAGCTGCCATGCCTTTTGACTCCCTGTGGGGACCGAGACGCTGCGCCACAGGGACACAGCGGCGGGTAAAAACGTGGTGAGGTGCGGCGCCGTCATTCGCTCGGGTGGCCGCGCGCCGCAGGCGACCCCGCCGGGGGGAGGCCCAAGCGTTTGCCTTGTTAACACAAGGCGCTCACTGGCCGCAATCAGATGTCCGCCGTGGCATGCCGCTGGTCAATCGCCGACGCTGCGGGCGGGCCTGAAGCCCAGGGACTTGGTGCGCAACACGGGCTCGCCCCACCCGCGCCGCGCCGAACGGGCGTCTTCGGCCATGAAGTCCCAGGCGCCGCCGCGAAAGACCCGTGCCCCTCGGCCTGAGGTGGTCACCGGGTCTTGGGCGCCCTCGGGATAGGGCGCGTAGCGGTCCCACACCCACTCCCAGACGCTGCCGTGCATGTCGTAGAGCCCCCAGGGACTGATGGACTTCACCCCCACCTCACGCAGACGCGAGGTGTTGCCGCAATACCACCCCACCTCATCGAGCCCAGGGTCCCGCTCGCAGCCCTGGGCCGTGAGCTCGCCGTTGACCAAGGCGCTCATCCCACCCGCGCGGGCGGCGTACTCCCACTCGGCCTCCGTCGGCAGACGATAGCCGAGGCAGTCATGGGGAAAGGGCAGCGAGACCGGGCAAGTGTAAGCAGCCTCGCCGGGACGTCCCTGGCAACCGCTCAAATCGTAACACGCGGGCAAAGACTCACTCTCTGACAGGGCGTTGCAATAGGCCAAGGCATCATACCAACTCACCTGGGTCACGGGCTGCAAGTCGTCCCCTTCACCCGGCGGCGCGCCCATGAGCACGCGCCACTCCCCTCGGCTGACCTCAGTGCTCTTGAGCCAGAAGGCGCGGGTCAACACCACCTCATGAGGGGTCTCGTCAGGGCGTCGCCCAAGCTCATGCGGCGGTGAACCCATGGTGAAGGTCCCAGGCGCGACATACACGTAATCGGCAAAGACGCACCGCCCCTGCTCGCACTTGTCCCCGAGATCGCAGACTTGACCGCAGGCGCCACAATGGGCCGAGTCGTTGCGCAGGTCACGGCACACGTCACCGCACACGGCGTGCTCAGGAGGACACTCGCAGCGTTGCTCTTGGCACTGACGTCCGCCCGTGCAGCGGTTGCCGCAAGCGCCACAGTCGCTGTCCGTGCGCAGCGAGGTCTCACAGCCTGGCGCCTCGGCGCAGTCCCCCCAACCATGCTGGCACGTGTACGCACAGCGACCGTGGCTACAGACGTTGCCGTGGCCTTGCACCTGAGGGTGGGTCGCGCACACCACACCGCAGGCCCCGCAGTGATCGGGATCCTGCGCCAGGTTGCGGCAGGTGCCCTGGCAATCGCTCTCCCCCGTGGGACACACGCAGCCACCCGACAGGCAGATCTTGCCCCCGGTGCACCGCACGCCGCAGGCCCCACAGTGCTCGGCGTCGTGATCGAGATAGCGGCACACCCCGGCGCAGGCCCGCGCCCCGGACGGGCACCCACAGGTGCCGGCCGAACAGACCATGCCACCCGTGCACACCCGGCCACAGCGACCGCAGTTCGCCGCATCGTCCGCCAGGTCGACGCAGACGCCATCGCAGTCGTTGGTGCCACTCGGGCACACACATCGCCCGCCTGCGCAGATCTTGCCGCCGCTGCAGCGTTGGCCACAGGCGCCACAGTTCTCGAGGGTCGTCAGCGGGCTCTCACAGCCCAGGCCGGCGTCGCAGTCGCCCCAGCCCTTGGCGCAGGTGTAGGTGCACGCACCAGCGCTGCACTTCGCCGAGCTCGGCACCACGTTCGGATAGGACGCACACGCGTTGCCGCAAGCGCCACAATGCTCCAGCTCACGCAGGAGATCGCGGCAGGTCCCAGCGCAATCGCTCAGCCCAGCCGGACAGACGCAAGCACCGTCCTGGCAGACTTTGCCGCCACTGCATTGCACGCCACAGGCGCCACAGTGGGCGGGATCGCGCGCCACTTCGCGACACTGCTCGGCGCACCACAGGGTCCCCGCCGGACAGGCACACTGGCCCCCCTGGCAGATGGTCCCACCGCGGCACTGCACGCCACAGGCGCCGCAGTTCTGCGCCTGCTCCAGCGAGGTCTCGCACCCTGGCCCCTTGCCGCAATCACCCCAGCCAGGTTCACATTGATATTGGCATTGCCCGGCCTCACAGCTCGCCTGTCGCACCTGCGGGTGGCGCATGCACGCGTTGCCACAGCGGCCACAGTGCTCGGCGTCTTGCGCCAACACCACGCAGACACCACCGCAATCACTCATCCCGCTCGGGCAACGGCAGCTCCCACTCTGGCAGGTCTTGCCACCCCCACACCTGACACCACAGGCGCCGCAGTGCGCGTCATCGTCCCGGGTGTTGCGGCACTGCCCCTCGCAATCGCTCATCCCGCTGGGGCACTTGCACCCGCCTCCTTGGCAGACCTTGCCGCCCGCGCACACCACACCACAGGCGCCACAGTTCTCTGTCGTGTCCAGCTTGGTTTCGCAGCCACCGCCCCCGTCACAATCACCCCAGCCACTGGCGCAGGTGTAGCGACACTGAGCCTCGGCGCAGGACACCGACTTGGACACCGTGTTGGGCAACGCGCCGCAGTCGTAACCACAGCGACCGCAATGGGCGCTGCTGCTCTCCAGGGCGACGCAGATCTCGCCACAGAGTTGCAATCCCGAGGGGCACTGGCACTGACCCTGGTCACAGATCTGCCCCCGGGGGCAGCTCGCGCCGCACGCGCCGCAGTGGCTGGTGTCGCTCTGCAGCGCCCGGCAAGCGCCGGCGCACTCGCTCTGCGCGGGCGGGCAGCCACAACGCCCATCCACGCAGACCTGATCGGCGCGACACTTCACCCCACAGGCACCACAACTCTCGGGACTATCCAGCGCGGTCTCACACCCCGGCGCAGCGCTACAATCCCCCCAGCCGGCCTGGCACTGGTAGCGGCACTGCCCTGCCTCACAGCTCGCGCTGCCAACCTGGGCGTGGCCCGCGCAGGCGTTGGCGCAACGACCGCAGTGCGCGACATCGCCAGCCAGATCGACACAGTGACCGCCGCAATCTGCCAAACCTTTTGGGCACTTACATGCGCCCCCCTGGCAAGTCTTCCCACCGGTGCACACCACCCCACAGCCGCCGCAGTGGGCGTCATCGCGCCCCGTGTCGCGGCAATTCCCATCGCAGTCACGCCAACCGCTGGGACACTTACACGCGCCCTTCTGGCAGCTCGTGCCACCGGCGCAAGCGTTACCGCAGGCGCCACAATGGGCGTCGCTGTCGAGGCGCGTCTCACAGCGCGGTCCGGGTCCGCAGCGCCCAAAGCCGGAGGCACACCTCTCGACGCAGCGCCCTTCCCCCCCCGGGGCCGCCTCGCACACCCACCCCTTGACACAATCTGCGTCCTTGGCGCACGGGCCACCCTCTTGGGCCATGGCCCCTTTAGGTGCAACGAATACCACGACGGAGGCCAGGGCTAGGTAGGAAGCCAAGGCTAGCAACGAATGCCATCGCATGATCCCTCTTGGGTGCAAAGATGGTTAGCGACCAGGTCACACCTTAGCACGCCAGCATCACCCCGTGGAAGGGTCGCCACAGGCTCCTAGTGCTGGCGACAACGCACGTTGTCAGGCTCACAGCGAAAACGGGCGTGGACGTGGTCCGCGTGCCCTGGCCAGTGCTGAATGATGGCGGACCGAGAGGCTGCGTGGCGCGGGTAGGAAAAAATGGCCTGCACCTCCTCCAGCGGCAAGTGCCGACGCGCCTCGGCCGCCAATACCATCTGCAAGCTCCGATCGACGTACATGCTCTGTACCTGCCCGGTGGCCAGCAGCGCCTGCAACAAGAACCAGGTCTTCTCCACGTCCATGGTCTCGGGATAGACCCGGGGCATGCGAAAGGGGTGCTTGGGCTCATCGAGGGGCACATAGCCGAAATCGACGTCTCGCCCCGAGCAATGAGAACGATGCGGCTTGAGGCGGCCACCTTGACGGGACGAAATCTCTCCCACCCGCACCGGCAGCGCCTGCGGATAGCGCGCGTGGTAGGCACGCAGCGCCTCAACCAAGGCATCGACCGTCAGGGCCGTGCCCCAAGCGCGCTGCCGATAAGGGCGCAACATCCAACCCTCTCCCTCGGGCATGGGCACGGCGTTCAGCAGGCGCCCCGAGGTGGGCCGGCCAATAGACTGCGACGGCAGCAGGGGATCGCGACAGTGCACCGTCAGCCTCACCCCCGCCTCGACCGTGGCATCGGGGCGCAAATCCGGGTTGAGGGCCAACAAGTGACTCAAAGGCAAACCCCAGGTCGACGCCACCGTGCTCACGCGACGGCTCTCTTCTAGGGTCCACGCCACACAGTCGCGCGCCTCCTCGGGCAACCACCGCGCCAGCCCAGGCACCCGCCGCGCCAGCGCCGACACTTGGGGCCAAACGCGTTGGCGCAACCACGCCTGGGCATCCGCATCGTCCGGGAGCACCGGCGCCACCACGGCGAGTGGCCGTAAGGGCAACACATAGGCTTCCGCCTCGGTCGCGGCGGTGGCGTGAAGCAACGAGATCGCAACGAAGGCCGCCATGGTGAGCGGTCTCAGGATTCCCAGTCGGATGTGCATGGCCTCTCGCCTTCCTCCGCGCGGTTGGGTCCCAGAACCCTTCCAGGCAGCACGCCTCTGCCAGCGGTTGTCACCGCTGCCAGAGCCTAGGAGAGGCGCTCGTCGAGCGAACGCCCGGCACCAACCGTCCAAGGACGACCAGCGCCGGCAGCCATCCTACCAGTCATCGTCGTGGCGGTCACGCCGTTTTCCACCCCGGTTCGCCCGGCTCCGGCCGCCGCTCCAGTCTTTGGGTGGCGGCTCGTGGCTCTCGGGGATGAAAGGCTGGCGCCCCGGACCCTCGTCACTGCGGCGGCGCCCCTGGCCGCCACCACCACCGCCGCCGCCGCCGCCGCTGGGAGCACCGCCTCGGCGCGACTCCTCCGCAGGGTCCACCCGAATGGAGCGCCCATCCAGGGTCGCCTCATTCATCTCCTCACACGCCCGCAAGGCCTCATCATCATGGGCAAAGGTCACAAATCCGAATCCCCGTGAGCGGCCAGTCTCTCGGTCAAGAACAACTTTGGCGTCGATGACTTCACCGAACTCAGCGAAAGCGTCCCGCAACCCGTCGTCTGTCGTGGCCCAGGCCAATCCTCCGACGAACAGCTTCTTTGCCATGATCCTGAACTCCTCCAATCTTTAGTTCTGCCCTGTGGCCATCCATGGGACCTCGCGATGGCATCTCCCTCGCACCTTCACACCGACGCGCAACACCTTCTCCGCTGAAATTCGAATCGCCCAGCAACAGCCTGCGCTTCGCAAACGCTGCCCAAGCGGCCAGTCAGCGGCGATGGCCGACTCAGTGGCCCTGTCCGGACGCTCGCTTCAGTGCCTTGAGTTTAGACCTTTTCATTCACCTTGGCTAGCCCATTGCTCACATGCATCCTGATTTCAACGCCGGCCCTGAGACGCACTCTCCTGGCCCACAAGCCCCTCTTACAGTAGGACTAAACAATTCCAAAAGCATTGACTCCTCACACCGGGAACGCATAACCTCACCCGTGGCGGTTTCTGCAGCCTCGAGGCTGCGTGCAACAGCCGGCAGGAGTACCCGATGCTGAGAATCTCTGATGCCGCGACCTTGGGACTTCATGCCATGTTCCTCCTGGCCTGTGCCACGGACAAAGTCTCGGTGGAGCACCTCGCCACGACCTTGAATGTCTCCAAGGCGCACCTCGGCAAGGTCATGCAGCGCCTGGCTCGGCATAACTTGGTCTCGTCCCGGCGTGGCCCCAAAGGCGGCTTCTATCTCGGGGAAAACGGCCAGAGCATCACCCTGCTCCAGATCTACGAAGCCATCGACGGCCCCTTTGTGACCCACTTCTGCCTACTCGGGCGCCCCACATGCGCCCTCGGCGGCTGCCTCCTCGGCAACGTCTTCGAAGACATTCGAGGCCGGACCAAGGCTTACCTCGCCCAGACCACCCTCGAAGAGCTGGCGGCCTCCATCAACGCCGCCTATGATGGCCAATTCGAGCGACTCTTCGCCGGGCTTGGCCCCGCCCCTTCTCCAAAACAACAGGCCTAGCCCCCCAAGCCTGCGCCGCTGCGACCCGCCGTGGGCCGCCCCGTGGCGGCTAAGCCTCCAAATAAACCTCGATCTGTTCCTGCACCGCCTCCGGGCTCACGCCGCTCCCGATGTACTCCCGCAGACAATCGGACAACACCAGCAAAAAGTCTTCGAACTTCTCGTTGTTGGCGATGTGCATCCGCAGCTTGCTCGCCAGCGGGCTGTCATCCTCCGCCAAAAAACGGCCCACCGCCTCCTGATCCACCTCACCATCGAAATCAAGCAACATGTGGCCGATAAGAAATCGACATAGCTCTTCCATTACGTCCTCCTTGGCCGGAGCGCGCTGCTGAGGTCCACAAACGTAGACCCTACGAAACACGCGAGAAAGCGTGTGGTGCGTCCTCGCTGCCCCCTATTCGAACCAACGCGTCCGTTTCGAAATGAGTTCAAGCCGCAGACGACCGATCCACCCGATCGGTGCCCACCAGAACAAACCACGAACTACCCTCTAGTTCAGGTCGCACCCAGATGCAAGGGGGCAAGCGCTGCACTTTTCGCGGCGCAACACACAACAACATCAATCATTTCATAACAATAAAACAACACCGCGCGATAACGACCCAAGAGGGCACCACATAATTCTGTTGCTTTCCCGCCTCGCTCAACCCACATTCTGACTGGACTCGAAGCTCCGTTGGACCCCCAATGGAATACACCCCAAGCGAGCACCCACCATGGCTAGAACCAAAGAAACGAGCCCCACACCCGGCGCCAACGACACCCGACCCGATCAGGACACCACTGAAGAAGACCTCGCCGCCCTCCTCGACGCCTGCCGCATCGTCATTCGCCCCAACGGCGAGGTCGTCTTCGAGAACCTCAGCCCAGCCATGCTCGACGTGGCCTTGGCCCTCAACCCCGAGGCGCCCTCGCTGCACTGCCGCCTCGACACCATCGACAAGTGCGGGGCCGGCAACGACAGCGGCCGCGACGACGCCTAGCGCCGCGGCAGCATCATCATAGTAGGTGACCTCACACCGCAGCCTTTCCCCAGCACCACAAACACGCTACCTTGGGCCCGGCCAAATCTCGCAGGTGCCGCCCCTATCGCTGCGGGTCCATCTGCCCATCTTGCCCCTCTCCCATGGAGTAGCACCATGCGCACTGTGGACCTGCTGGAAGCCAAGCGTGACGGCCTCGACATCCCCCCCCAAGCCATCGAAGACTTCGTCAAGGGCGTCGTCGCCGGCACCGTCCCCGACTACCAGGCCGCGGCCTTCCTCATGGCCGTCTACTTCCGCGGCATGACCACGGACGAGCTCGTCGGCTATACCCGCGCCATGCTCCATTCGGGCGAAGTGCTCTCCCTCCCGGCCCTCGCCAAGCGTTACAAGGTCGACAAACACTCGACGGGCGGCGTCGGCGACAAGGTCTCCCTCACCCTGGCCCCCATGGTCGCCGCCTGCGGCCCTGTCATCCCCATGATCAGCGGCCGCGGCCTGGGCCACACCGGCGGCACCCTCGACAAGCTCGAGGCCATCCCTGGCTTCAAGGTCGAGCTGCCCTCTGCCGAGCTCGAGCACGTCGTCGCCGAGGCGGGCCTCGCCATCGCCGGACAGACGGCCAACCTCGTCCCGGCCGACAAGATCCTCTACGCCCTGCGCGACGTCACCGGCACGGTCCCCTCGGTCGCCCTCATCGCCGCCTCCATCATGAGTAAGAAGCTCTCTGTCGGCCTCGATGGCTTGGTGCTCGACGTCAAGGTCGGCACGGGGGCCTTCATGAAGACCTTCGACGCCGCCCAAGAACTCGCCCAGACCATGATCGCCATCGGCAAAGGCATGGGCTGCGACACCCGCGCCTGCATCACCGACATGAATCAACCCCTGGGGCGCTTTGTCGGCCACAGCAACGAGGTGGCCGAAGCCATCGCCACCCTCCGCGGCGAAGGCCCCGAGGACTACACCGAGCTGTGCTACGCCCTCGGCGTGGAGATGCTCGGCTTGGCCCAAGGGCTCTCGGCAGAAGCGGCCCGTCAAGCCCTCGACAAAGCCGTCAACAGCGGCGCCGCCCTCGACCACTTCGGCCGCATGGTCGCCGCCCAAGGCGGTGACCGGCGCGTCGTCGACGACCTCTCCCTCATGCCTTGGGCCCCTGAGCGCCGCGACATCCTCGCCCCCACCGCGGGCTACATCTCGGCTTTCTCCTGCGCCGACGTCGGCCGCGCCTGCGGCGTCCTCGGCGGCGGGCGCGCCACCGCGGACGACCTCATCGACCACGGCGTCGGCATCGAGGTCTTGCACAAGATCGGCGCCGCCGTCACCGAAAAGACCCCCCTCTTCACCATCACCTACCGCGACGCCGCCCGCGCCGATCAGGCCGCCGCCATCCTCCGCCAGGCCTGCACCATCGCCCCCGATCCCGTCCAGGCGCCCCCCCTCGTCCACGCCCGCTTCTGAGCCCCCGCAAACCCAACCTCCCCCATGGACCACGCCTCATGATGTCTATCCACCGGCGCGTGCGCCTCTTCCTCTGGGCAATGGTGGCGCTCACCGTGCTCTTCATCTTCACCGGGGTCCTCGTCGAGATCACCTCCCTCTCGGCAGCCGTCGAGACCACTGAGGGCGCCGCCCAGAGCGTCCCTGCCGCCACGCCGCACTATCTGCCCGTGGAATCAGCAGCCCTCGAAAACGCCACCATCATCGCCCAAAAGCGCGCCGAGGACTCGGGCGATTGGCTCGGGCGCCTCATCTCCATCGGCGGCATCTTTGCCTTCATCGGCATCGCCTGGCTCCTCTCCAAGCACCGCCGCCGGGTGCGCTGGAAGCTGGTCGCCGTCGGCACCACCCTCCAGCTCCTCTTTGCCCTCTTCATCCTCTGGACCCCCTTGGGGCGCGGCATTTTCGCCTCCCTGAACACGGCCATCACCGCCCTGCTCAACTTCACCAAGGCGGGCACGGCCTTCCTCCTCCAGAGCTTCGTCACCGGCCAAATCGAGCCCGCCCTCGCCAACGTCGCCGTCGACGTCTTGCCCACCATCATCTTCTTCAGCTCCCTCATGACCGTGCTCTACCACCTCGGCGTCATGCAGGTCATGGTCCGCTGGATGAGCGTCGTCATGGTCCGCCTCATGGGCACCTCGGGCTCGGAGACCCTCTCGGCCTCGGCCAACATCTTCGTCGGCCAGACCGAAGCCCCCCTGGTCATCAAACCCTACGTCGAGACCATGACCCGCTCGGAGCTCATGGCCGTCATGACCGGCGGCTTCGCCACCGTCGCTGGCGGCGTCATGGCCGCCTACGTCGCCCTCCTCTCGCCCTTCTTCCCCGACATCGCCGGCCACCTCATCGCCGCCAGCGTCATGAGCGCCCCCGCGGCCCTGGTCATCGCCAAAATCATGCTCCCCGAAACGGAGAGCTCCCCCACCATGGGCTCGGTCAAGCTCGTCGACGACCGCCCCGACGTCAACGTCATCGACGCCGCCGCCCGCGGCGCCGGCGACGGTATGCGCCTCGCCCTCAACGTCGGCGCCATGCTCCTGGCCTTCATCGCCCTGGTCGCCATGCTGAACTACGCCATCGGCCTCCCCAGCCGCTGGCACAACAACGCCTCCCTCGACGAGGTCAACGGCTTCCTCCTCAGCACGGGCCAAGCCCTCCCCGCCGGGTGCGACAAGGCCGACACCGGCGCCGACATCCTGCGCTGCACCCACGCCGCCTGGCTCGCCGTCGCCGACCACTATCACATCGAGGTCCCACCCGACCTCACCACCCTCAGCGGCGATGAGAGCGACAAAATCCTCCGCATCGAAGCCGCCGGCACCCACATCGCCGCCCGCATCCCCGCCCAGAGCCCCCTGGAGGGCACAGCCATCGTCGGCGACTGTCAACAGGGCCGCGTCGCCGCCTGCGGCGCCCTCTTGACCCTGACCCAAAGCGAAACCTGGACCCCAAGCGTCCGCCCCCCCGACCTCTGGCCCATGCTCACCCTGGAGTTCCTCTTGGGTTGGCTCTTCTTCCCCTTGGCCTGGCTCATGGGCGTCCCCCTCGCCGATTGCCAGCTCGTCGGCCAGCTCCTCGGCGAAAAAATGGTCCTCAACGAGTTCATCGCCTACCTCCACCTCGCCGACGTCGTCGGCGATCTCCACTACCGCTCCATCATCATCTGCACCTACGCCCTCTGCGGCTTCGCCAACTTCGGCTCCATCGCCATCCAAATCGGCGGCATCGGCGGCATCGCCCCAGCCCGCCGCCAAGAACTGGCCAAACTCGGCATGCGCGCCATGATCGCCGGCACCATCGCCGCCTTCATGACCGCCACCATCGCCGGCGCCTTGGTGACCTGAACCCCGACACGCGCACCACTTCATTCGGTTTTTCCATGCCTTGCCTTCCTTTTTTTGTTCCACCCAAGCCAAGATCACTGGCCCTGCTCGCCCTTACCCTCCTCCTCTGGGCGCCCGCAACGGCCTCCGCCCAAGCTGACGACGAGCTCTCCCCCGACTACCGCCCACGCCCCAAGTTCTGGGAGTGGCTCATCGACCCCGACCAGGTCGCCTACGAAGAAGCCATCGCCGAGGGCCAACGCGCCCAAAACGCGGGCTACCACAGCGCCGCCCTCTTGGCCTTCGAGAGCGCCATCGCCCTCAAACCCGACGCCATCGAGGCGCTGCTCCACGCCGCTAGCGCCGCCCAAGAAGCCAAGGCCTACGCCAGCGCCATCGACTACTACCTGCGCGCCCGCGCCCTCGATGAAGAGGCCGACAGCCGCTGGGGCGTCTGCTTCAACGCCGCCATCGTCTACGCCAAGCTCAGCCGCTGGGAGGAGACCATCGCCGAGTACGAGCGCTGCCTCGTCGCCCAGCCCCGCCTGTCCGCCGTCATCTACAACAACGCCGCCGAGATCCACATGGCCAAGGGCGACCTGGCCACGGCCATCGACTTCTACCGCCTGGCCATCAGCGACGACACCAACCTGGTCCACGGCAACTTCGGCCTCGGGGTCGCCCTCGAACGCGCCGGCGATCGGCTCGCGTCGCGCCACCACCTCCTCCAAGGCTTGCTCCTCGATCCAAACATCCGCTTCATGTTCGATGCAGGCACCTTCTTCGTCCCCGAAGGAGAGTTCGCCTATCAGCTCGCCGTGCTCTACCGCGAGCTCGGCCGCCACCGCGAGGCCGCCCACCAACTGCAGCGCTACCTCAAAAGCGAGCAACCCCCAGCCTACCTGGCTCAGGCCCAGCGCCTGCTCACGGAGCTCCAAGAGAACCCGGCGCCCCTCATCGACTCCTACCCGCTCCCCTCGCGCCTGGTCTCAGCCGTGGCCGTCGACAGTCAACTGCGCTGGTTGGTCTTGGGCACCTCGGACGGCCGCATCTCCATGATCGACCGCGCCACCAACGGCACCCATGACTACCGCACCACGGGCAACGCCGTCGTCGACATCGCCTTCACCGCGCGCGACAAAGAAGTGCGCGTCCTCCAAGCCGACGGCGCCGTCCTCCGCCTCGACCCACAGCGCAAGCTGCGCCGTCTGGGGGAGATCGCCGGCAGCGACCAGCGCATCGGTCTCGATCTCAGCGCCGACGGCGCCCACATGCTCGCCCTCACCCCGCGCGGCATCGAGAGCCTGCCCCTGCCCTCACTGAAGTCGCCCACCCTCCTCCTCGATCTCGACATCAGCGAGGCCATCACCTGTGCCACCTCCGCTGATCGCAGCATCTTGGCCCTCTTCGCCGAGCGCGGCTTCATCCTCTCCGTCGACGACCAGCGCGTCATGGGCACTTTCCGTCACAGCGGCCCGGCCTTCCGCATCGAGGGCATCCCCGGGCAACGGGCCTTCGCCGTCGCCGGCGCCACAGGCCTCTCCCTGGTCAACAGCGACGGCAGCTTGGCCAAGGTCATCCTCCCACCAGAGAAGAGCATGGCCACCGCCGTCTCGCTCGACCCCACGGGCCGCTACGCCGTCGTGGCCTACGAGAGCCTCGCCGAGATCTGGGACCTACACCGCCTCGAACCGCGCTGGACCCCGGACGTGGATCCCAACCCAAACAGCTCGGAATAGTCACCCCTGAGGTGGCGTTGTCCAGGCGTTGGTCATGGCGACGCGACAGGCCCGCCCAGGACATGCCGCGCCGTGTTGCGCAATGAGGACACGATTTATGAAGCCCCTGCATGCTTTCCTGGCGCTCGTCTCGATTTTCACCCTGGCCCTCCTCGGCTGTGAACGCCAGCTCCCCTCACCGGAGCCCGCCGCGACGGACCTGCAAGCCCAGCCCGCCGACGGACCGAGCTTCGCGCCGGTCGAGGCGCACCACCCCGAGCCCGCGGCCATCCCGCCGCTCAGTGGCGGCGCGCGCATCGAGGACGAGCGCAACACCATCAACGTCTTTCAAGCGGCGGCGCCGGCCACGGTCTTCGTCACCCAGACCCAGATCATTCGTCACCGCTACGCCGCGCGCGCCCTGGAGGTCCCGGCGGGCTCCGGCTCGGGCTTCATCTGGGACAAAGACGGCCACATCGTCACCAACTTCCACGTCATCGCCGACGGCCACGCCTTCACGGTCACCCTCTTCAACCAGAACTCCTACCCCGCCACCTTCGTCGGCGGTGAACCGCGACGGGACATCGCGGTCTTGAAGATCGACGCCCCGGCGGAAGAGCTGACGCCCATCCGCCTGCCCCCCGAGGGCGCCTCCTTGGACGTGGGCCAGAAGACCATCGCCATCGGCAACCCCTTCGGCCTCGATCACACCCTCACCACGGGCGTGGTCAGCGCCATGGGGCGCGAGGTGCGCGGCTTTGGCGGCGTCACCATCCGCGACATGATCCAGACCGACGCCTCCATCAACCCGGGCAACTCTGGCGGCCCCCTCCTCGACTCGGCGGGCCAGCTCATCGGGATGAACACCATGATCTACAGCCAGAGCGGCGCCTCGGCAGGCATTGGCTTCGCCGTGCCCGTGCACACCATCCGCCGCATGGTCAACCAGATCATCGCCACCGGCCGGGTCGAGCAGGTCGGCCTCGGGGTCTCCATCGTCGACGATCACGTCGCCCGGCGCGCCGGCATCAAGGGCGTCATCGTCGAAGGGGTGGCCCCTGACTCGCCGGCGGACAAAGCGGGCTTGCGCGGCCTCAGCATGGAGCGCGGCGGCGTCACCCTCGGCGACGTCATCGTCGGCATCGAGGACAAGACCGTCAACAACTACGACGACCTCTACAATGCCCTCGAAGACCGCCAGGCCGGCCAGGTGGTCCAGGTCTCGGTGCGCCGCAGCGATCAGGTGATCAAGATCCCCATCGAGCTCTACGCCCTGCCCGAGTAGTCAGACCTCGGCGGCAGAGTCGCTGCCGCGGTAGGCCTGGACGCAGGCCCGCTGTTCCCCCGGTGCCAACCGCTGCAAGAGGTAGGCATAGTCCGGGAGGTCGAGGCCAAAGGCGCGGGCGACCATGGCGTCGGCTTCGGCGATCAGAGCCAGGCGCCGCGCTGGATCATCGTCCGGCAGCACGCCATCGGCGCCAACCTCACGCCACAACCCCGCAAAGGCGACGTCCACACAGCTCAAACGCAGAGCGATGCGCGCCAGGCTCTCCTCTTGGTCCGGCGCGAGCTGCGGAAAGGGCAAGGCCTCCAAGACATGGAGGTTGAGGTTGGTGCCCACCCACAGGGCGGCCAAGAAATTGAGGGTGTGTGAATTGGCCACGGCCAAGGCCACCAACATCGACCTCACCTGGCGGCGCCCCGGCGCGCCCTCGACCAGGGCGCTGTTGCCCACCACCGACCACGGGGGCAGCACGGCGCCCACCACCTTGCGGGGCTCGGCCGCGTGGATGGTGGCGCGCAGGGCCATGCGGTAGTGCTGCCCCGCCTCCCACGCCGCCAGCCGCGGGCGCTGGTCGCCCCCCTGGCTCAGGGACGCGCTGGGGCACAGGTAACGCGGGTGCGCTTTGAGGTAAGGATCGTAGCGTTGGAAAGTCCCCTTCTCGTGCACCACCCACCAGCCCTGGGCCGCCAAGCGCGTGCGCATCGGCTCGCGCCGCGGATCCCCGGCCAGAGCCAGCGCACTGAGGCAGGCCTCGGTCGCCGCGAAACGAGGCGAGTCCGTGCTCATGTTCATTTCTTGGTACCAGCGCATGCCTCGGGTCGCGCACCACGTCCCCAAGCGCAGCGGCGCGGCATAGGCCTTGGCCATGATGCTCAGATCCCGCGCGTCTTGGGCTTCAGGCACGCAGCGATGCCGCGGCGAGAGGCGCTGCCACAGCCCCGGATCGAGGCGGAGGGGGGCGAACTCTCCTTGCAAAGCCGCTGGATCGCCCAGACCAAAGCGCAGCTCCAGGGGCGCCGCCGCCTCACCCTGACCGCCCGCCACCACCAAACAGAAGCGCAGCCCTGGCGCCGCATCGAAGAGTTTGCCCTGGTTGCCGAAGCCCAGGCAGCGCCGCCAACCCAGCGCCTGTAAGCGCAGGCGGATCCCCGTCGCGCCTTGGGTGTTGTAGAGGGCGTTGGGCAGAAGCATGGCCAGGGTGCCACGGGGCGCCAAGAGATCGGCGCTGCGCTCGACGAAGTAGCGGTAAGCGTCGGCGTGGCCTGCAGGGCGCCGGCTGGCGGGATCGGCGAACTGCCAGCGGTAAGTGCGGCTGACCACGCGGCGCAGCCGCGCGTAGTCCTCGGCGTAGGCCTCCCAGGCCTCGGCCAGCCCTGGCTCGCCGCGCAACCGGCGGAAACGCGCCTGCCGCTCCCGCCCCGTCGGCGCGCCGTCCAGAGGCGCAACGAAACGCACATAGAAGTCGCGCTCTTGGGCGATGGCCTTGTCCCAGGGCGGATTGCCCACGATCCAGTCGAAGCCCGGGCCGCCAGGTCGATTCTCGGCAAAGACCTCGGCAAAGGCCGCCTCGAGGGCGAAGGCCGCGCCACCTCGTTGCAGCGCCTCTGCCACCAGCGGCGGAGGCGGCGCGCCAGCGTCATCGGACGCAAAATGGGCGAGGGCCGCGCCATAAGCCGCGTCCCCTTGCCCTGGCGCCAGCGCCAGGGCTCCCACCCACGCTTGCGCCAAGTGGCGCCCCGCCCGGCGCAGGCCGTGCACTAGCAACGCCAAAGACGCCTCATCGAGGGGCGCGCTGGCCTGGGGCCACTGCCGCAGATCCCGCGCCAAGGGCGACGCCACGGTGTCACCCACCACCAGATGCCCGCGCGGGATCGGCGTCTGGCGCCAGGCAAAGAGCAGATGGGCCATCTCCACGGCGCAGGGATCGCAGTCGATACCAAAGAGGCAATGCGCCGCCACCCACCGCTCACATGCCTCTTGGCTGTCGGCAAAAGCTGCGGCGCGCAGGGCCGCCCCCAGATGCCGCGCGCAGCCCAAGAGAAAGTGTCCACAGCCCATGGACGGATCGAGCACCCGCAGCCCCGCCAGAGCGTCGGCCCGGGGCGCGGCCGCACCAAAGTGCCCGTCCAGCGCCGCGCGCACCACCGCGTCGACCAAAGCTGGCGGCGTGTAGAAGCTCCCCAGTCGTTTGCGCCCCCCCTGCAGCGCCGCCTGCAGCCGCGCCGGGAGCTTGGCCGCCACCACCTGCCCAGCCGCCAGGCGCGCGTAGAGATCGGCCCGCGCCTCGCTGCCTAGGTGGCCCCAGGCGACCGCCACGGGCGTCTGGGGCGCCGCCTGCGTCTGGGCCGCCAAGCGCTGGAAGGCCGCGAGCACCGCGGCGTGCCACGCGCTCTCGAGCGAAGCCCCCGCTGCGTCTTGGGTCAAGTACGCCACCGCCCAGGCGCTGAGCTGCTCACTCACCAACGCCACAGCTTCGCGCGCCGCTCTCCCGTCCGCCCTATCAACGCGCCCTCTCTTTGCCACCCATCACCTCTCGCCCAAGAATCACGCACCTCTCACCGACCGTGGACCTTTCGCCCTTGCAATCTCTGCCAGAGGAAAGCACCTTGCTGGAGACGGTCGTCTGTCTCCGGCCGCCACCCTCCCCCTACGACCAAGAACGTCCCATGCGCATCACCCCCTTGCTACCCTACGTCGCCATAGCCTTGGCTCTTCTCGCATCCTGCACCGAGACGGTCAAGGATCCCCCCCCGCCGCCAGACCTCAGCGAGGACGGCGACCCCCCAGAGGTCGAAGACCAGGTGGATCTCCAAGACCTCCAAGACATAAGCCCAGATAGCCCGAGCACCGACGTCGACGCGCCCGAAGCCGACGCGCCCGACGGCGAAGTCGCGCCCGATCTCGACACCAGCGACACCGAAGAGCTCCCCCCCCTGGAGCCCGGGGTGGTCCGCTACCCCCTCAGCGACCAGATCTACACCACCCTCCAGCGCACCTGGCGCCCTCTCACGCCGCCGCCAAGCACCCAGAGCGCCATCGGCAGCGGCCAGCTCCTCCTCATTCATTTCGATCGCTTCGCCGAGATGGGCCTCGGCGTTGAGCCCGCACCAGGTGAGCCCTGGCAAGCGCGCCATGAGCTCGCCCCGGGCTACGAAGAAGGGGACGGCGAGGGCGACACCACCCACCACCGCAGCCTCCTCTACTTCTGGCACCTCGCCGACCCCCAGCTCATCGACGAAGAGTCCCCGTCGCGCCTCGAGGGCTTCTACCTCCTCCCCGTCGCCAGCACCTACCGCCCCCACAGCCACCTCACCACCCAGGTCTTCGAGGCCCACGTCCGCACCATTCGCCGCCTCAGTGATCTGAGCGGACGCCCCCTCGACCTCGCCCTCACCAGCGGCGACTACGCCGACGGCGGCCAGCTCAACGAGCTCACCTGGTTTGCCCACATCATGCGCGGCGGCACCATCCACCCCGACACGGGTGAGCGAGACGACCCCATCCCAGGGCCAGGCAACGATTTCACCGACCCCTTCTTCAGCGACGGCATCGGCGTGCCCTGGCACGCCATCCTCGGCAACCACGACATCCTCTACCTGGGCTTCGCCATCGCCAACGAACGCATCCAAGCGATCACCACTGGCGACGAGGTGGTGAACTTCGTCGGCGATCTCCTCTTCGGCATGGGCGGACCGGGCCTGCGCAATGGCTACCGCGCGAGCTGGTCGCCCCTGGCCCCGGTCATCGATGAGGGCACCCTCCCCCCCGATCCCATGCGCTGCATCGCCACCAAGAGCGAAGCCCTCCAGATCTTCAGCGACGCCGGCGGCTCCCCCCACCTCTCCCAAGCAGAGATCGATGCGGGCACAGGCTATTACGCCTTCCACCCCCTGCCGGGTAAACCCATCAGGGTCATCGCCCTCGACACCACCGCCACCGATCCGGCCTTCTCTGAGGGGGCTCTGGACACGGACCAATTCGCCTGGCTCCAGTCACAGCTCCTCGAAGCCGAACACGCCCACGAGCTGGTCATCGTCAACAGCCATCACCGCAGCGCCGTGATCCGCACCTCGAGCGGAACCATCAGCAGCGAGCAGTTCACCAACCTCCTGCGCCGGCACGACGGCGTCATCCTCCACCTCGCTGGCCACGGCCACGGCAGCCGCGCCGAGGCCTTCACCCCCGTCGCGCCAGCGACCATGGGCTACTGGGAGCTCCAAGGACCGGCGACGGTCGACTTCCCCTCCCAGACCCGCATCATGGAGATCGTCTACGAAGGCGACCAGACCCTGGCCGTCTACGTCACCAACGTCGACCACAACGCCCCGCTCCAGAGCATGGCCCACGAGGCCCAAGCCCTAGCCGCGGGCCGCCGCACCTACTTCAGCTTCTCTTTCCCTGAGTCTTGGGAAGCCGAACGGGAGCACCGCAACCTCATCCTGCGCTACCGCCTGCCGCCGGCCTTTGCCGCCGAGATCGAGAAGCACACCTGGCCCACGCAGATCGAATCCATCGCCACCTTGGCGGCCTTGCCCCAGGGCGAATAGGAGTGTCCCACGGCGGGCCCCGGTGACGCTCCCACGGCCAACCCCGAGATGGCTGCCTGCGCTGGCACAGAGCCAGGCAATCCGCCATTGGCCACCGCCAGCACGGCTGAGAAATTCTGTCAGAGTCTCCTGACGCATCACCACAATGCACGCTGTGATGCCCGTCGATGATCAGCCAATTTTCCTGTTGACCTGTCGTGCGCGGCGAGCTAGCCTGAAGCATTCGCTGCCAGATGTCTCTAACCACCACCCAAAGGGAGTATTCGTGAGAACCACAATACATACATACATACATACATACATACATACGCTTGCCTTCTAGTCGCGATCTCCATGTGGGCCTCGGGCTGTGCGGCAGAGGGTGAGACATCTCTCGACGAAGGCGAGCAGGCGCCGTCCCCAATCGCGACGGTCTATGAACAGGCGCCATCGAGCATGACCATGCAGGAAGACGAGCGCGTCGCATGGGAGCGGGTCGCCAGCCTCCGCGAGGATGGGATGGAGATTCGCTTCTCGGCCGCCATTCGCCACGTCGATGGCCCCTTGGCCTACCTCCGGGTCAGGAAGACCGAGCCGGGGAAGATCAGCGTCCCCTTTGCCATCGGACCGGCCGGCGAGGTCTGGCCACTGCGAATCGCAGAGCAGCGCTTCGAGATGGACCACCAGGCGCAGTGGGGCCCCATCGGCTTGCCCACGGCGCGCTTGTTGCGCAAGCTCGGGCCTGAGGAGCGAGGGCGCTTCCACGTTCTCTTCAATGCCTCCATCACGTCAGATGCCGCCTTGGCCTGGGCCCGTGCCTTCGACCCCGAGGCCCACTTGGTCGACGCGGGGCGGGTTGAGCTGCGCGTGCCGGCGGCCACGGTCATCGGGCACCTGAGGGATGCGCCCTTCGTCGAGGCCATCCACGGCGAGCGCGAGGCCAGGATCCTCTCGCACGGGCTGCCAACGATTCCCTTGACGGCCTGGTGGACCAACTCCGACCGCGCCTTCACCGCGAACGGCATCCGCGGTGGCTGGCTGGCCAGCACCGAGGATGCCGTGAACATCGGCATCATGGAAGCCGAAACCCCCGACAGTCAATTGCGCTGCAGAGTGGCCGAGGATCACCCCTCCTTCGCAGAGAGCAAGGTCGCCTACCGGACCAACGAACCCAAACACTGTATCGCCGACAGTGACTGCGAAAAGGCATGCGGCTATTGGCTGAACAACTATGACTGGATGGGCACTGGCAAGTGCCGCCAGGGGGTGTGCGTCAACCGCCACACGACCCAGGTCGCGGGGCAGATCGCCGCGGCGCCCTTTCAGGCCGCCCAAGCAAAACTCCATGTGTCGTTTGTCCAATTGCATTACGTCCAG
>Ga0334884_1002388_pt1 | contig 24001 bp, 20 predicted proteins | sample GraSluR1_MG_7_FD_207215 | JGI IMG/M metagenome (GOLD analysis project Ga0334884, IMG submission 207215) | Sludge microbial communities from methane-producing bioreactor in Wageningen University, Netherlands - Granular Sludge_12_05 R1 | ecosystem: Engineered > Bioreactor > Anaerobic >...
TGCACGTAACTTTTCACAGTGCGACTCCCTGCTTCTGGGTGATAAATGCGGGGCGCACACATTTCCCTATATCAAAACGGAAAACAAGACCTCTATTGTGGAGCATGAAGCAACCACTTCGAAAATTTCGGATGATCAGTTATTTTACTGCAACCAACGGGGCATCAGTACTGAAAGCGCCATTGGCCTGATTGTGAACGGTTACGCCCGCGAAGTGCTGAAGCAGTTGCCCATGGAATTTGCCGTTGAGGCGCAGAAACTGCTCTCCATCAGCCTTGAGGGAAGCGTTGGATAAGGATACAGCCTGGCCAGCCGGCCTCCGGTGATACCGGATTTCAGCATATCAGCTTTGTAAAATGGACTCAGAAAACTTAAAATAATAAACCACATTATGCTTAGTATTAAAAACCTGCGGGTTTCCATCGAAGGTAAGGAAATCCTGAAAGGAATCAATCTTGAAGTAAGACCCGGAGAAGTGCATGCCATAATGGGCCCGAACGGAACCGGCAAAAGCACCCTGGCAGCGGTAATTGCCGGTCGCGATATCTTTGAAGTTGAAGAAGGTGAAATTGTTTTCAACGGAAAAAACCTTCTCGAAATGCCGGTGGAAGACCGTGCCAGTGAAGGCATCTTCCTGAGTTTTCAGTACCCGGTTGAAATCCCTGGCGTGAGCATCACCAACTTTATGCGCACGGCGGTGAATGAACAACGGAAATATCATGGCCTTGATCCCATGCCTGCCAATGAGTTTCTGACAAAGATGGAAGAGAAAAAACGCATGCTCGATATCCATGCCAAGCTGGCCAACCGTTCGGTGAATGAAGGATTTTCGGGTGGCGAAAAAAAGAAAAACGAGATTTTTCAATTGGCCATGCTCGAACCTACACTGGCCATCCTCGACGAAACCGATTCCGGTCTGGACATAGACGCCCTGAAGGTTGTAGCCAACGGGGTAAACAAACTGCGCAGGCCCGACAATGCCTTCCTGGTAATTACCCATTATCAGCGGTTGCTTGAGTATATCGTTCCTGATATTGTACACGTGTTGTTCGATGGACGGATTGTCCGCTCAGGTGGAAAGGAGCTGGCTATGGAGCTGGAAGAAAAGGGTTATGAATGGATCAGGTCGGAAGCCTGAAAGCCCTAAATATATGAATTATGGACGGAACAAATACCAATTATAATACCAGGGAAGCCTTGCTGAAGCTCTTTGACGAGCGTATTGCAACGTATGCCCTGTCAGATTCACCTGAAGTGATTACCGGGCGGCGTGAAGCGATTGCCGAGTTTGCACGTGCAGGGTTTCCGCATACCAAACTCGAGAAATGGCGCAATACCGACCTGGGCAGGGTACTTAATAATGGGTTTACCTTTCCCCTGGCGCCGCTGGCGGCGGATGTTGATCTTGAAGAAATCTTCCGATGCGAAGTGCCTGGTTTCGATACTTATATGGTCGCTCAGCTCAACGGCTGGTTTATAGAAAGAGGCAATAAACTGGCGCAGGCATCGCAGGGCGTGGTGGTATGCAGCATGGAAGAAGCCTTTGAAAAACACGCTGACCTTATTGCAGTACATTATGGTAAATATACCCGGGTAAATAATAACAGTCTGAGCGCCCTTAATACCGCACTGGCTCGCGACGGAGTGTTTATCTATGTGCCGGATAATGTTGAAGTTAATGAAATTGTTCAGATTGTAAACCTTGTTCAATCGGCATATCCAGTATTTGTTCAGCCCAGGAATCTGGTGATCCTTGGAAAGAACAGCAGCCTTCGGCTGGTACACTGCGACGATTCGGTGGACGATCAGGTGGGCTTTATCAACTCTGTGAGTGAAGTAGTGCTTTCAGAAAATGCCCGTCTCGATCATTATAAACTGCAGAACAAGAACGACCGGTCGGCACTGATCAACAATGTTTTTTTTCATCTTGAAGCAGGCGCTAATCTTTCCACCAATGCCATCAGCCTCAACGGCGGTCTTATCCGCAACGAGGTTTATGTGAGACTTAACGGAAGAGGCAGTCACGCGGATATCCTCGGCGTTTACCTGATGGACAGGGATCAGCACATCGACAACCAGGTGTTTGTTGACCATGCAGTGCCCGATTGCACCAGCAATGAGCTTTTCAAGGGCATCCTCGACGATCAGGCAAGCGGCGTATTCAACGGCCATATTCTGGTAAGAAAGGACGCCCAGCGTACCAACGCATACCAGAACAATAAGAATATCCTGATTTCGGATAAGGCCGTGATTGATTCAAAGCCTTTTCTCGAGATATACGCCGACGATGTGAAGTGCAGCCATGGAGCCACCGTGGGCCAGCTCGACAGCGAAGCCATGTTTTATCTGCGGTCAAGAGGAATCAGTGCTGATAATGCCAGGATGTTGCTGATGTATGCTTTTGCTGCCGAAATTGTCAACAAGATCTCCATCCCGAAGCTGAAACTGCGTATTGACGATCTGGTGAAGAAGCGCCTGCGCGGTGAACTCTCCATCTGCGATCAGTGTGTGCTGCATTGCAATTCAAGGGAACAGAAAGTTTCGTTTGAAATAGACATGAGCAAAATCTGAAGCGAAGGCAATGCTTTCACCGGAGCAATCCGGAGTTTTAATTAAAAATCAAGCACAGCGATGAGTCCAGAGCTGAAAACACAGATTACCGGAATAGATCCTGAAAAAATCAGGATTGATTTCCCCATTCTGGACCGTAAAGTTCACAACAAGCCGCTGGTCTATTTCGACAATGCCGCCACTACCCAGAAACCGCAGGTAGTAATAGATGCGCTGGTAAATTACTATACAGGGCTGAATTCGAATGTCCATCGCGGAGTACATTACCTCAGTCAGCAGGCTACAGTGGCTTTTGAAGAGGTACGACAGAAGATTCAGCGTTTTATCAATGCCAGATTCTGCCATGAAATCATTTATACCCGGGGTTGCACCGAATCCATCAACCTGGTGGCGGCTTCATGGGGAAGGGCTAACATCGGGCCGGGAGATGAGATCCTGATTTCAGGGATGGAGCACCATTCCAATATTGTTCCCTGGCAGATGCTTTGCGAAGAAAAAGGGGCTGCACTGAAGGTTTGTCCCCTGCATCCTGACGGAAGTCTGGATATGCAGGCATATTCAGCCATGCTCGGTGAAAAGACCAGGATGGTTGCCATCACCCACATTTCCAATACGCTGGGCACCGTTAATCCCGTGAAGGAGATTACCCGCCTGGCGCATGAAAAGGGCATCACTGTGCTGATCGACGGGGCTCAGGCGCTCTCGCACATGAAGGTGGACGTACAGGACATCGGCTGTGATTTCTACGCTTTTTCGGCACATAAGGTTTACGGGCCTATGGGCATCGGCGGCCTCTACGGGCGGGAAGAAGTGCTGAATGCCATGCCGCCATACCAGGGCGGAGGTGAGATGATCAAGAGCGTGACCTTCGAAAAAACCATTTACAATGAGCTTCCCTTCAAATTTGAAGCCGGTACCCCTAATGTAGGTGATGTGATAGGATTTGGCGCTGCCATTGAGTATATCAGCAACATTGGGCTTGATCAAATCGGAGCCTGGGAGCACGAATTGCTTGCTTATGCCACAGAAAAACTGTCGGCCGATCCGTTGGTCCGGATTATAGGCACTGCTCCCGGGAAGGCCAGCCTGATTTCATTTCTGATCGACGGCATTCATCCTTACGATGCAGGCACCATCATTGACCATATGGGTATCGCGGTGCGCACAGGAACCCACTGCACCCAGCCGCTGATGGACAGCCTCGGCATTTCGGGAACCATCAGGGCATCCTTCGCGTTTTACAACACAAAACAGGAGATCGACCGGCTGATAGAGGCCATTGAAAAGGTGAAGGAATTCTTTCTGTAGTACTGACAGGACAATACAAGCATTATGAAAATAGAGGAAACCACCAGCGCGATTGTCAGTGAGTTCGAAAGTTTCGACGACTGGATGGATAAATACAACTACCTGATTGAACTTGGGAAATCGCTTCCGCTGATTGACGAAAAGTATAAAGTTGAAGCAAACCTGATCCAGGGTTGTCAGTCGAGGGTTTGGTTGCATGCCGAGTTCGACGGTAACCTGATTCATTTTACGGCCGACAGCGACGCGGTGATTACCAAGGGCATCGCCAACCTGCTGATCAGGACTTTCTCAGGACAACCTCCCCAGGAAATTCTCGATTCCTCCACTGAGTTTCTGAAAGAAATCGGGCTTACCGAACATCTGTCGCCCACCCGCTCAAACGGGATGCTTTCAATGATAAAACAAATAAAAATGTATGCACTGGCGTTTAAAACCAAGGCAGCCATGGGCAACTGACCGGGTAAGCAATTTAAAGCAGGAAAAATGATGGATCACGAAAAGAACCTGGATCTTGGCAATCAGATTATTGATAAACTTAAAACAGTTTACGATCCCGAGATTCCGGTCAATATTTATGATTTGGGACTGATATACAATATCAGTATTGACGAACAATCGGTGGCGCACATCACCATGACCCTTACGGCCCCCAATTGCCCGGTGGCCGAGACCCTTCCTGTGGAGGTGGAGGAAACCGTGATGACCATTGAGGGGATTGAGGGTTGCAAGGTGGAAATTACTTTTGATCCTCCCTGGACAAAAGACCTGATGAGCGAGGAGGCGATGCTGGATCTGGGATTTTTGTAGTCAGGATTTACAGGTTGGATTGTGAACCTGATTGAGGAGATTTTTAGACAGGATTTACAGGATTTACAGGATCAGAGGTTTCATTTTTAGACAGGATTTACAGGATTTACAGGATGAATTGTGAACCTGATTGAGGAGGTTTTAGACAGGATTTACAGGATTTACAGGATGAATTGTGAACCTGATTGAGGAGATTTGTAGACAGGATTTACAGGATTTACAGGTTGAATTGTGACTCTGATCGCGGAGGTTTTTAGACAGGATTTACAGGATTTACAGGATGAATTGTGAACCTGATTGAGGAGATTTTTAGACAGGATTTACAGGATTTACAGGTTCATGAGGCCTGATTTTTACCAAGACTGGTTTTATTTCAGCGTTTCTTTATCTCTGTTTCCGGATTGATTGATTTCAGCACCTCAATAAATTCTTCCTGTTTTACCGGCGATATCATTACCGTTTCTTTGTTCCGGAAGCGCAGTTCCAGCCGTTTCAGTGACAGAGCAGGTGATGAGAGCGGATTGCTTGTCGGACGGATGCTTTGCAGTTCCTGAATATCAAACGTTTTTTTGTAGAGTAGCCCGCAGGTAACGGTTAGTCCGTTTACCGGATGGATGCGGTAATGGGTACGGAAATAAATCGACACCATAAAGACGATCAGCGGCAGCAACAGCAGTCCGATAAACCAGGGGTCCTGCAGCAGAAGCAGGATAAAAATCCCTATGGTAAGGAGGGTTGCCAGCGTGTACCATACCGAACGTTTGGAGCGGAAGAAAAAGGTTGCGTTCATTTTTCGAAAAATGATTTAATGCCTGCAACGATATAACCGGTTTCGTTTTCGTCAAGCCCGAAGAACAACGGCAGCCGGATCAGTGTGGATGCGTAGCGCCCGGCATAGGGAAGTTCACGGCCGTCATGTTTATTGCTGAAATAGGGAGAGGAATGAAGGCTAAGGTAATGAAAGACAGCATGAATGCCCAGCCCCGTCAGGTGGTTCAGCAAATGATCCCGTTCTGCCTGCGAACCGGTTGTGATGTAGAACAGATGGGCGTTGTGTGCGGCATAATCAGGCACGTAAGGCAGGCCGATATACCCTTTTTCTTCAAGCGGGCTGAGCAGATTCCGGTAGCGTTGCCAGATTTCCATCCGGTTTTGCTGGATGATGTCGAGGTGTTCGAGCTGGCCATACAGAAAGGCTGCGGTCAGTTCGTTGGGCAGGAATGAACTGCCAAGGCTTACCCATTCGTATTTCTCCACCTCCCCACGTGAAAATGCAGTACGGTTGGTTCCTTTTTCGCGCGCAATTTCGGCACGTTCTATGAGGGAAGCATCGTTCACCACCAGCATGCCCCCTTCGCCGGAGGTGATATTTTTGGTTTCATGAAACGAGAATGCGGCCAGGTGTCCGAACGACCCCAGGGGAAGGTCATTATAGAAAGCATCCACACACTGTGCAGCGTCTTCAACGACAAAAAGCCGGTGTTTCGCGGCAAGCGCCATGATGGCCTGCATATCGCAGGCAATGCCTCCGTAATGCACCGCCACGATGGCACGGGTTTTTTCATTAATCAAACCGGCAAGGGTGCCGGCATCAATATTGGGGTTCAGCGGGTTGCTGTCGGCAAACACTATTTTTGCTCCCCTCAGCGCGAATGCATTGGCCGTGGAGACGAATGTATAGGAAGGCATAATTACTTCATCTCCGGGAACGATGCCGAGTATCAAGGCTGCTAGTTCCAGTGCATCTGTACAACTGGTGGTAAGCAGGGCCTTGCGAAAACCGTAGCGCTCTTCCAAAAAACCCTGGCATAGCTGTGTGTAGCGCCCGTTACCGGCCAGGTGGCCGAGAATGGCGGCTTCGGAAAGATGATACGCTTCCCTGCCGGTGAAATGAGGCTTGTTGAAGGGAATTTTCATACCTCTTGTTTATTCCGCTAAAGTAGCCAAATATGATAAATGTTTTGCGGTATACCTGGTGATATCCTGAATTTCATCGTTGATTCCGGTGACAAGTGCAATTTGTCGATAAAATTAACTCCGATGTTCTAAAAAATGGTTTATGGTGTTATTTTTGCACAGGCCTCTGATATAATTCCCAAACCAAACACCTAAATCATTTTGCCATGAAATTCAAAGTTTTGACGCTTGCGCTCATGTTTATGGCTTCAGCAACATTTGCCCAGACTCAACCGGTAAAGCAGTCGACCAAAGAGACAGAAACCGCGAAGCCATCTGTAGTGGTAAAGCAGATGAAGCCCGCTGCTAAGACCGGGACGGCAACGAAAGATCAGACCACCAAAGAGGTGGCTCCAAAGCCCGCGCCAAAAGTAACACCCGCAAATCAAAAAGAAGTCCCTCAGAAACAGCCGGCTAAAACAGTAACACCTTCCGGCCAGCAAGCTGCACCGCAAAAGCAGTCATCCAAAGAAACAACTCCTGTAACCCCCAAACCGGCTACTCCCGTAAAGGCTTCGGACGAGAAAAAATCACCGGTAACCACGCCCAAAGACATTACCGGATACTGGCTCACGGCCAACAAGGCGTCTATTATTCAATTTACCAAAGAGGGGGATGTTTATAACGGCAAGATCGTCTGGCTCCGCCAGCCCAACGACAAATCGGGCAAACCGGTGAAAGATGTGAATAACCCGAACAAAGCCAAAAGGAACAATCCTGTGCTTGGTACACAGATGGTTTACAACCTGAAGTACAATGCTGCCAAAAAGATTTATGAAGGCGGTAAGGCTTACCAGCCGCAGACGGGACGCACATTCGACTGCAAAGCGAAAGTTACGGGCGATGGAAATGTACTTGAGGTTACCGGCATCGCAGGGATGTCGATGATCAGCAAAACCCTTACCTGGTCAAGGACCAACGGCATCCCGGGCAAGGGCAGTCTGAAATAGGATACTGCGTAGCATCCGCTGGATAATACAGCTGATATCATGCGCCTGACAAGCCGGTTCACCTCTGACAGGGATGGTTTTCCGGCTTGCCAGGTTTCTTTTTTCGGGAGAAGGAATACAGGTGTTGATGATGCAAAATTCTGCCCCTCTGTTTACGCAGGAGTTGGTGTAAGAGATGCGGGCTACTTGTCCGTTTGAGGTTCGGTTTTAAGGCTTGATATGTGCCTGCATCTTTGCCCTGAATTTTTCGCTGATAATGTCGGCACCCCGGGGATTCACATGATCTGCATTGAAAAACAGCTCAGGCTTCCCGCTCAGCGCTTCCCTGAAGTCAATCATTATGTAATTGCCGGTCTCTTCAGCGGCGATCCCTTCAATCTGCCGGTCTAGGTCATCCAGATCTACCAGTTTACTGGCGTGCATAAGGTACTCATCGGTGAGGGGCATCCTTACCAGTACGGGGGTGATGTCGTAATCCCGGCAGAGGCTGAGGATTTTCCGGAAATATGTTTCAGGGCCCTTGTCGGGCTTATTGCCATAGCCGGCGAGGTAGGAGGTGGCCCTTTCAAGCCCCAGCGCATTCCGGTCGGGCTCTCGGGCAAAATTGCGGTAATCGCGCGGAGGACGGTAACCGTTTTTTACCAGGCTGAAATCGGCATTGAGGAAGATTACCGACATGTAAATAAACTTATAGTTTCCGATATAAGCGCAGAACCGGCCGGTAAACCATTTAATGTAATAGTCGTAATCTCCTGTTTCCCTGGCAAGGGCCGGATAATCCACATATTTGCGCCAGTACCCGTCAAATTTAAGGGTGTTCTCGGCCTTGGGGCTGAAGTTGGCAGGGTCCACGGAGAGCACGGCATATTCAGGGATTTTCCCTGTTTTCTCAAGGATGTATTTCAGCTTATAATAGGTCTGGGTGTATACCTCACCCGGCGATGCATAATTGAAACTGTTGCCGGTAATTTCCGGGTTGATCATGTCGTGGGAATTACCAAGCATCAGGAAAGTCAGGGTGTCGTTGTATTCCTCAAACTGCCTGTCCTGGTTCCGGTTCAGGCGGTGATAAATCATCGTGCGGTCATAAACAGCATTCAGCACTGCATTCACAGCCAGGGCCAACAGCAGATATATCAGCGCATTTCTGAAAAACTGTTTTTGTCTGTCCATCTTTAAAACTGAAAATAAAAGAATTCCTGTCGTGAAAATATCCCGAAAATCAGCAGGAAGAAAAGCATGGCCAGATAGGCCGCATACTTCACCGAAAGCGGACGGCGTATAAATTTCTCCTTAAAGCCGGGCCGGTCGGCCAACGCCTCAAAGCGCAGCATAAACACAATCAGGATCAGGCTGAGGATAAAATCGTTGTTTTGTAACATTTGCCTCAGGGCGATGCCGGTATTGCTGAAATCAGTAATATTTCCGATCAGGGCAAGGGTGGAGGCGAAGCTATGCTGTCCGAAGAAAAAGCCTGTGGCGCTGACCAGCAGAAATGTTGCCGCCTGGTTCAGTGTTTTATGCAGGGCGGGGGCGGCCGACAGTCCGCTGAGGCGGTTGAACTTCTCCATCACAGGTCTGCTGATGTTGGCCATGGTCATGAACAGGCCGTGCAACAAGCCGAAGATCAGGAAATTCCAGTGTGCGCCATGCCAGAAACCCACCAGGGTGAAGGTAAGGATCAGGTTCAGGTTAAGGCGCCAGGCAGCTGTTTTGCCTTTGAACCTGGAAGGAAGTGAAAAGTAGACATAATCCCTGAGCCAGGTGGTGAGGGTGATGTGCCAGCGGTTCCAGAAATCGGCCACCGAGCGGGCTGAGAAAGGCCGGTTGAAGTTCCGGCTCAGCCTGAATCCCATCAGCCTGGCAGAACCAATGGCAATATCGGTATATCCCGAAAAATCAGCATAAACCTGGATAATCAGCAGGGGGAGTGCGATGGCTATCTGAATGCCGTGAAAGTATTCAGGTTGTCCGTATACCGGCTGCACCAGCATGGCGATGCGGTCGGCAATCACGATTTTTTTGAACATCCCCCAGAGAATCAGCCGCAGGCCCTGTGCGAAAGCAGCCGGATCGAAGGTATGTTGTTGCCGGAACTGCGGCATCAGGTTGCGCGCCCTTTCGATGGGGCCGGCTACCAACTGGGGGAAAAAGGTTACATATAGGGCAAAAATCCCGGCGTGTTTTTCCGGTTTTGCGACTCCTCTGTATACGTCGATGACATACCCCAGCGTTTGAAAAGTGTAAAATGAAATCCCGACAGGGAGCAAAATGGCATAATACGGGATGTGGCCGGGAAGTCCCGTCAGATCTGACAATCCGGAAATCAGTCCGGTGAAAAAGCCCAGGTATTTGAAAGCGAACAGCATGCCAAGGTTGACAGTCAGGGCAACCCAGAGCCAGGGCTTCTTCCGTTTTTTTTCGGTATGGGCTGCCATGCCCAGGGCCGCAAAATACGAAACGGCAGTGGCGGTCATCAGCAGTAGCACATATTCTACCTTCCACATGGCGTAAAACAGGTAGCTTGCTGCCAGCAGCAATGTCCAGCGCCATTTGCCCGGAAGCGCATAATACATCGCCACGGTGAGTGGAAGAAATATCAGGTATCCGATGGAATTGAACAACATGTCGCCGGCGCATTATGCCGGACAAAAGTAGGGAAAATGCAGTTTTTCGGCGAATTAATTCCAAAATCGCCCATGCGGGAGGCAGGGAACTCCCGGATAAACACTTACGCGTCAATCTGAATTTTATGTTACTTTGCGGCTGAAAACGGAGATGCCCGGTTGCCGGGATCTGAATCCGGCGCTTTACTTAACCAGTGCATTATGAGTTCGCCCAAGAAGAAGAGCAAACCCCTGACATCCAAACCGGAAAAGAAGGAAAACACCCGATCGTGGGGCAATCTGCCTTACTGTCTTCTGATCACGGCATTTACATTTATTCTCTACGGAAATACCATCAGCAACCGGTACTCGCTCGACGATGTCTACGTAACCGGAAAGAACCCCCTCACCCAGCAGGGCATCAGGGCCATCCCTGCCATCTTCTCAACGTATTACATCAACCTGAATGCCGAGGAGGGCGGACAGCACAATTTCGGATACCGCCCGCTGGCCAAGGCCACTTTTGCCCTTGAATGGCAGTTTTTCGGAGAGAATCCCCACGTGAGCCATTTCATAAATGTCCTGCTTTATGCCCTTACCGGAATCCTGCTGTTTATGCTGTTACGGCGGCTGCTCGGTAACTATCATGTGTTGTTTCCACTGCTTACCGTGATGTTGTTCCTGGCGCACCCTCTGCATACCGAAGTAGTGGCTAGCCTGAAGAACAGGGAGGAACTGCTCAGTTTTCTGGGAGCATTGCTGTCGTTGCGGTATTTTCTGAGGTTTTATGATACCGGAAAAAAGGTTCATATTTTTTGGGGAGCCTTGTTCTTTGGGCTGGGCTACCTGTCCAAAGCCAATGTAATGACTTTTCTGGCGGTGATTCCGCTGGTGTTTTACTTCTTTACGGATATCAGACCCCGTCAGGTATTGCTGATGCTGATTCCTGTGCTGCTGGTGCTGGCCATTGCGGTAGCGTTGCCAAGGCTTTTCCTGGGCGAAACCACCCGTTCCCTGCAGTTTATCGAGAATCCTCTGCTTATGGGCGCCACCCTTGCCGAACGTCTGGGTACTTCCATGATGGTGATGCTGTTTTACCTGCAGAAACTGGTTTTCCCGCATCCTCTGGGATTTTACTATGGTTTTGATATGATTCCCGTTACCGGGCTTGCAAACCCGTTGGTATGGCTATCGCTGCTGATTCATTTGGGATTGCTTGGATTTGCATTATGGAAAATCAGGGAAAAGCACCTGCTTTCATTCGCCATACTTTTCTATCTGGTAAATATCTCATTGTTTTCCAACCTGATTGCACCGCCCACGGGAATTGTAGCCGAACGCTTTCTTTACATCGCTTCCCTGGGATTTGTGCTTGCGCTGGTTTACGGCATCTTCAGGATTTTCGGGCCCTTAGTTGAATCAAAGCATGTTCTGGCCAAAGTGCGTAATTATGTTATTCTGATATCGGTTATCCTGGCAATCCCGGCTGCCGCCAAAACCATCGACCGCAACCGCGACTGGGAGGATGAGCTGACCCTTTATGCTGCGGATATGTCCTACCTGGAGCAATCAGCAAAAGCAAATTTTATCTACGCCACTAATCTGCGTTCGTCGGTTGTGGAAAGACTGAAATCGGGTGTGCCACGCAAGCAGATTATTCCTGATGCTCAAATATGCATCAGGCATTTTAAACAGGCAACACGGGTGTATCCTGCCTATGCCGATGCCTGGAATAACCTGGGTGAATCATTTCTGCTACTGCTCAACGAGTCCGATTCGGCAATACAGTATTTTGAGAAAGCCGTGGAGCACAATCCGCAGTTTACGGCTGCATTTTACAATCTGGGTTACACTTATCAGGTGACTGATCAGCCCGAAAAGGCCATTCCGAATTACGAAAGGGCGCTGGAATTGCAACCATATGAAATCAAGGCCATGTCGAACCTTGCTTTGTTGTATCAGAAAACCGGACAAACCGAAAAGGCCGTTGCCCTGAATGAAGACATTATAACAATAGAGCCCGGTCTCGACCTGCCCTACATCAACCTGGGCACTTATGCCATGCGTGGCGGGGATGCCGCCAAAGCCCTGGAGTATTTTGAGCAGGCCATCCGGATTAATCCGAATAATTTTGAACTCAATATGCGGCTCCGGAATTACTTCCAGAAGGTTGGTGATTCCGCGAAAGCCGATTATTACCTTGACCTTGCACGCCGTTCAGGACGGCCTCAACAATAAGTACTTCCGATGCCCGAAATTTCCGCCTACTATCAACCTGAGCTTACCCTGCCCGATCTGCTGAAGCGGGCTGCCGCTTTTTCAGAGCCGTTGTATATTGGCTATATGGACGAGCAAGGGGAGATTGACAGACAAACATACGCTGAATTGCTGAATGAGGCCACCAGACTTGCCGGTGGATTACAGGCGCTCGGGATGCGCCCCGGCGACAAAGCCATCATTGCAACCCGGCAGAACCGCGAAACCATCACCCTGTTGTGGGCCTGCTTTCTGGCGGGCGTGGTGCCTACGGTGCTTCAGCCGCCCCTTACCTTTTCGGGATATAATCCCGCCGTGGAGAAGCTGAAAAATGTTTACCGGCAGTTCGGAGAACCTTATATATTTTTTAGCAAGGAAATGGCTGAGAATGACGGGCTTCCTGCTGAAAAAGTCAGGAAAGTCAGCGAACTTGACTGCAGCGGGGATTATAAAGCACCGCATCTGCAACCCGGCGACCTGGCCTTTGTGCAGTTTTCTTCGGGCAGTACGGGCGACCCCAAAGGCATTATGCTTACCCATCGCAACCTGATGGTAAATATGGATGCCATCCGGATTGGCCTGGATCTGAACCACCCTGACCATACCGGCAACTGGATGCCTTTGTTCCACGATATGGGGCTGATCGGGTACCACCTGGTGCCGCTATATTGCTCCATTTATCAGTTTCACACCGAAACCATCGATTTTATCAAGAACCCCGGTTTGTGGCTTGATCTGATGAGCGAGGCCCGGATTAACGTTACCGGTTGTCCGAACTTCGGGCTGGCGCTGGTACTCCGTTACCTCAGCAGAAAAAAGACCCTGCCGGAGTGGGACTTCTCGGCGATGAAGGCCATGCTCAACGGGGCTGAGCCGATTTCGGTGCAGATTATGAACGATTTTGTGGAGCGCCTGAAGCCCTTCGGGTTCAGGCCCGAAGCCATGATGCCGGTTTACGGGATGGCCGAAGCCACGCTGGCCATTTCATTTACACCCCTGATGCAGCCTTCGGTAATCACCGCCTTTGATGCGGTCAAACTCGATATGGAGGGCATGGCCGCGGAGGTGCCGGTGGATGATCCGGGTGCCCGGCTGTTGTCGGGCGTGGGCATTGCGCTGAACAACACATGGATCCGCATAACCGGTCATGACGACAGCCCGGTGGAAGACGGAATGACAGGCCACATTCAGTTGAAAGGACCCGGTATCACCGGAGGATATTACCAAAAACCCGATGCCACCCGGGCAGCTTTCTGCGGAGAATGGCTCCGCACAGGCGATATCGGTTTCTTTTATAAAGGCAACCTTTATGTGAGCGGCAGGCACAAGGATATTATTTTTAAAAACGGACGTAACTATTTTGCCAACGATCTGGAAACCATGGCCTGCACCGTTGATGAGATCAGCTATGGCAAGGTGTGTTTCGGTGGCGCCACCAGCCACGACACGGGGCACGACAAGGTAATCGCTTTTCTGGCCGGTTCACCCGGTGAAAAGGCCACGGAGACCTTCAGGCAGTTGCGCAACCTGCTGCGGGCCAACCTGGGCATTACCATTGATGAACTTGTGATGGTTAAATCCAATGAAATTCCGAAAACATCAAGTGGTAAGTTGCAGCGCTATAAGCTGATGCAAAGGTATCTGGCCGGCGATTTTGCCGCGGTAACTTTAACGGCCGCCAATTTAAACGTATGACAACAAGTCCTGAAAACGTCCCTTTCTTTTTTATCATCGGCCGGCCGCGTTCGGGCACCACGCTGTTGCGCTCCATCTTCGACGCGCACCCCAATGTGGTAATTCCTTTTGAAAGCCCGGTAATTCTGAATCTTTACCGCAAGTACAAAAAAGTGAGAACCTGGGATATGACCGCCGTGGATAAACTCTATGCCGACCTGAGCAGGCAACCCTATTTCGAACGCTGGAGGGTGGAGAAAGAGGGGTTGAAGGAGCGGATACTCAGTCATCAGGGTGAAATCAGTTTTCACCTGCTGATAAGGCTGGTTTACCAGGGATACCAGTCGGTGTTCGACAAGGCTGAAACCCTGTGGTTCGGCGATAAAAATCCGGTATATTCCTTTTATGCCGACCGCCTTTTCAGGATGTTTCCGGGTGCGAAGTTTATCCACATTACCAGGGATTACCGCGACAACCTGGTTTCGTTGCGGAAAGTTAACTTCGAAGCGCCCATCCCTGCCCTGATCGCCTATCGCTGGGTCAGGGCCAACAAGCTGATGGACAAAATTATCCGCAAAGCGCCCGATCAGGTACTCCGCCTGCGTTATGAGGACCTGGCCGCTGCCCCTGAGGAGAAAACCCGGGAAATCTGTAATTTTCTGAATCTGGAGTTCTATCCGGAGCAGCTTGAATACCGGAAAAAGCTGGAAGGTGCCAAAGAGCGCGCCGCCGAATACCAGATCCGTAACCATGAGAGCCTGATGAAACCGGTAAATACGGGCCGCATTGCCATCTGGAAAGACGCGCTGACTCCGGCAGAGGTAAAGGTTATGGATATGGTTGCCGGTCGCAATGCAGACGAGCATGGTTATGAAAGGGAGTTCAGGGGTAGTTATCCGTTGCTGTGGCTCAGATCGTTGCCGGTGTTGGTGTACGCCCGTCTGATGAACTCGGCCATGCGGCTGGGCAGTCTGTTGCCTTACGGACCGGCTTCATGGGTTTTTATGAAGTTGCAGGTATTCTACAAGATCTACCGCAAAGCTGCAAATCGTAAAACCGGCAGTTAACGCCTGCCGGTAAACCGCCTTACCATATATTTCCACCAGATGGCATACATAATGGTCAGTACAGGATTGGTCAGGCGGATATACCATGAACGTTTTCTGCCTATCCATTCGAGGTTGCGGTTAAGGTTGCCCGGCTGATCCCCGAGCAGGTCCTCCAGCACAATGCGCCCGTAATTGTGATTGGTTCCGTAAACCCAGTAAGCAGCCTTGAAGTTTCTGGTCCTCCACAATGTTTTAAACATCATTTTACGGATATTATCCTTTTTGTAAAGCTTCATCCAGATGTCGCGCATGGTCTGCTGCAACTCTTCGCGGGTCATATGGTTGGTACCCATCGTGGCTTCCTTGAAGTGGTAATGTTTCCAGTCTTCAGGATAATTACAGAGATCGATTTTTTTCTGATCGCGCAGCCGGAAGAACAGGTCGGTTCCCGGCAAGGGTGTCATAATGCTGGTTTGCATGGCATCAATGCCGCTGTTCAGGCAAAATTCCATGCGGTTGTATAAATCCTGCGTGTTGTCGCTCTCCATACCGAAGATCATGGCACCCAGGACGGCGATACCGTGTTTGTGGATTTTTCTGAAGGCTTCCTGGTAATAATCGACCCCCCTTTTCAGGTTCAGTCTTTTGCGTGCGTCCTTGAGGGCTTCGGGTTTTTCGGCTTCGATGCCCAGCAATATCAGGGTGCAGCCGCTTTTGGCCGCCCAGTGCAGCACTTCATCGTTATCGGCAAAATTCATGGCCGCCTGCCCGAACCACAACTTGTTGATTTTCCGCTCAACCATTCCCCTGAAAAGCCGGATGGCCCGCTCCTCCGCCCCTTTATTGGTGTTGATCAGATGGTCATCAACAATAAACAACAGCGGTCTGTCAGTCTGTTCCAGTTCATCAAGCACCTCTTCAACCGGGCGTTCACGGTATTTCGAACCACACATTTTGGTGACCGAGCAGAAGTCGCAGCCCATGGGACAGCCACGGGAAATTTGTATCAGATCATATACATAGGGGTATTTCCTGTAAATCTCTCTGCGGACAAGCGGTATTTTATCAACCGGGGTAATTCCGCCCTGGTATAATTTCTGAATTCTGCCCTCCTCAAAATCCCTGATTACCTGAGGCCAGACCAGTTCGGCTTCGCCCGAAACCGTAGTATCAACGTAGTTTACTACCTCTTCGGGCATCATGCTGGCATGGATGCCGCCCATCACGGTATGCACCTCCTGACTTCTGAACATAGCGGCAAGCTCATAAGCGCGGAAGGCATTGGCCGTAAATGCAGTGAAGCCAACCATATCGGCAGGCCGGAAGGTACACAGTTCAAAACTCTCATCAATCAGTTCAACCTCCCAATGTTCGGGTGTAAGCGCGGCAATAATGCCCAGCCCCAATGGCATGTAACTGGTACTGGGATCATTCGAAAAGCCGAGCCGGTGCTGGTTTATGGGATTTATCAGAAGCAGTTTTCTCTTTTTTTTTTCGGTCATTTCTATTCCCGGATTCTTGTTCCGGTGGCAATATTAGTAAATACTTTTAACCCGGAGGGCAGAATTTCCTTTTACATTTTCTGGCGCTGCTGTATTGGTATCTGAAACTTTCTAACTTTGCCGCTTGAATTAACTTCGCAGCTTATGAACATTGACGACTTTATTACGCGCATTGAAGAGGAATTTGATGACCTGACACCCGGAACCCTGAAGCCGGAAAGTATTTTCAGGGAAGTGTTTGAATGGAATTCCATCAATGCACTGATCCTGATTGCCATGGTTAAGACTGAATACGACGTTGCTATCAATGCGGAAGATATTGCCAGTTCGAAGACGGTTGCGGATATTTACAGGATTATTGAAGAGAGGGTCAGTTGATCTGCTGACGGTTGATTTTCAGCCTTTCTTCATGAGTTTCTCGCCTTCTTCAGCCATTTCTGCAATGGTCAGCCCTTCGAAGAACAGGTAAGGGGGCCATTCAAAACCGAAAATCCTGCTGGTTTCATCGGAGAGTTCAACCGCCCTGATTGAATCGAGGCCGTAAGATACGAGCGGTTTGTTCCTATCCACGGGCATGCCTCCGTTAAGCCTGCCTGAAGCCCAGTTAATCATAAATTCTGACAATGAACCGGTTTCCGGCAGCGGGTAATCAGCCGGTAATGATTCCTGTTCAAATTGCTTCTGAGCTATAATTTCCAATGTTCCTGAAAGCAGGGCTTCCTTTGCAGCCCGCCGCATAATCTTACCGCTGGAGGTTTTCTCAAGGCTGCCGGTTTTTATCAGTATAACCTTCCACGGACGGATTTCAAACTCACCTGCAACTGCCTCAGCAATGGATTCAGTTATGGCCGCTGTGTCGGGGCGCCTGAGGAAGGTGCGCTGCAGCTCGGCCACGATGCATAGCTGTTCTTCACCTTTGTGCTCCACGGAAAAAGCGGCGCAGTAGTTTTTTCTGACAGAGAGATGGCTTCCCTCAGCAATTAATTCGATATCCTGGGGATAATAATTTCTTCCACGGATGATGATGATGTCTTTTATCCGGCCGGTAATGTACAACTCCCCTTCGTAAATAAATCCCAGGTCGCCCGTACGCAGCCAGGTTTTTCCTTCCCTTCCCGGGATGATTACCCTGAAGATTTCGTTGTTCAGCGCTTCATTGTTCCAGTAGCCCATGGCCACTGAAAGGCCGCTTACAAGGATTTCGCCCACCTGCTCATGGCTGGCCGGCATAAGCGTATCCGGGTCGGCAATCATGATTTCCGTATCGCCCTGAGCGGCTCCGTTAGATACAATTTTTACGGCCAGCGGATGTTGATCCTCCACAGGAACTACCCGGTTCTCCCTGAGTTGTGAACTGTCAACGGAAAGATACGGCCTTTTTGTCCCTTTGTCCGACACTGCAATGGAGAGGGTGGTTTCAGCCATGCCGTAGCCGGGGAATAATACGCCTTGCGGAAGCCCCGATTCCCTGAATGTTTCACTGAACCTTTGCAAGGTCTCGTAACGAACCGGCTCCGCCCCGTTAAAAACCATTCGGAGAGAAGACAGGTCGAGGGTCGCCCGCTCTTCAGGACTTATCTTTTCAACGCAGTGGTCAAAAGCGAAGTTCGGTCCCCCGCTGAAGGTCCCTTTGTAGTCTGTGATGGCTTTCAGCCAGTTGTATGGTTTGCCGGCAAAGCTTACCGGTGACATGAAAACAGCGTGATAGCCGGTGAAAACCGGTTGGAAAACACCCAGCAGCAGCCCCATATCATGAAACTGGGGGAGCCACATCACTGAACGGGAAGAGTCGTCGGTGTGAAAATGCAGGTGAAGATTGCGGGAGTTGACCATGATATTCCGGTGGCTGATCATCACCCCTTTGGGGGTGCCGGTCGATCCGGAGGTGTATTGAATAAACGCAAGGTCTCCGGGTGCCGGAGAAAATGAAAATGTTCCGGTGCTTTCCTGATTTTCTGTATTGGTGATCAACCAGGGTATTTTGCTGAGTAACTCATCTTCCGAAAAGTTACGTTCCAGGTCGCGGGCAATCGAATCCGTTGCTAAAATGGCAGCTGGCGAGCAATCTTTTACGATGGCATGGATGCGGTTCAACTTTCTGTTTTTACGGGGAGGATAGGCCGGGACGGCAACAATTCCGCTCCTCAGACAGGCAAAAAGTGCCCGCAGGAAATCAATGCCCGGAGGATAAAACATAAGTACCCTTCCGCCTTTCAGCGATTTGCCTTCAAGCCTTTGTGCAAGTGCAGTCACCTGTTCGTCGAACTCCCTGAAAGTAACGGTTTCCCGGGCATGGATGCCATCATGAAGGTAGGTGAAGACAGGCTTATCGGGATGTTGCAAGGCCCTCAGATGCAGCACTTCTGAAATGGTGAACCTTTCAGGAACAACTTTCAGGTTCCCGGGCAATGTGAAATATCCGGCTGATTCTGGCATGCTTCTCCCGTTACAGATTTGTGAGTCAGATTATTTGGCAAAATTAGAAAATTCCGGCCCTCAAGGAAAATTAAAGTATTTTTGTAAGATAACCTTTCGCCTCACCCGGGCCAAACTCAGGCGGCAGAAGATCAATTTCATATTTATGGCAATATTCGCGATTCCGGATGTACGGATGGCAGGTCTCTCGGCCTGTGTTCCACAAAAAACGCTTTCGAACCACGATTACCATTGGATTAAATTAAAGGAGCGGGAGCAGGTGATTAAAACCATAGGTGTGGAAAACCGGCATGTGGCCGAACCCGGTCAGACTACTTCGGACCTTTGTTTTCAGGCGGCTGAGCAACTGTTAGGCGAACTGAAGTGGGACATGAGCGAGATCAGCATCCTGGTTTTTGTTTCGCAGAGCCGTGATTTCATCATTCCGTCAACCTCCACCATCCTTCAGGACCGTCTGAAACTGCCGAAAACCTGCATGGCGATCGACATCAACCTGGGGTGTTCGGGATACGTTTACGGCCTTTCGGTGATAAGTAGTATGATGAAGGCGGCGGGTCTGCAAAAGGGATTGCTGCTGGTAGGCGATTTGTCGAACGTTACTTCCAGCTACCGCGATAAAAGTACCTATCCGCTGTTTGGCGACGCCGGCACTGCTACCGCCCTGGAACTATATCCGGGCGCGGCGCCCATGCAGTTCAACCTGCAAACCGACGGTAGTGGCTATGAAGCCATCATTATCTACGACGGAGGCGTGAGAAACCTGGCTGGCAAACATTCGTTCGCTACAAAAAAGTACGGCGAAGGTATTTACCGCAACCGGCTTCAGATTGCACTGAACGGTATTGAAGTATTTAACTTTTCGTTGCGCGAGGTGGTGCCAAACATCAAAACCACCCTGAAGCACTTTGGCCGTGAGCTGCCCGAATTTGACTACCTGCTTTTCCATCAGGCCAACCGCCTGATCAACGAAACCATCCGCAAAATGCTGAAGGTGGAACCTGAGCGCGTTCCTTATTCCCTGCGCGATTTCGGCAATACCAGCTGCGCTTCCATTCCGCTGACGATGGTAACACAAATCAGGGAGTCCCTGGAGCAGAGGCCCCAGAAGCTGCTGCTTTCAGCTTTCGGTATCGGATTGTCGTGGGGCAGTGTGCTGATGGAAACTTCAGGGTTGGTGGTGCCTCCGCTCACGGAACTGGAACCGGCATCACAGCAAGGAGTATAAGCTGAGCCGCGCTTCTGACCAGATCGCTGAAGCTATTTGTTAACTAAACCCGTAATTTACAGATATGAATGCATTTGACCTAAGCGGCAAAACAATTTTAGTAACCGGCGCTTCGTCAGGGCTTGGGCGGCAAACCGCGATTACGGCCAGCGCGTATGGCGCCAGGGTGGTGCTTACCGGCCGCGACGCAGCCCGGCTGAACGAAACCTTTCAGTTGCTCGAAGGGGATGGGCATCTGCAAATAACGGCCGATCTTACCCTGCAACCGGATATTGACCGGCTGGTGGCCGCCCTGCCCGTGCTGAACGGTATGGTTTACAGTACCGGTATTTCCGACCTGGCCCCGGCGCGTTTCATCACCGCCGAAACCATTGCGAAAACCTTTCGCGTGAGCTTTGATGCAGCCGTATTGCTCACGGCAGGCTTGCTCGGCAAAAAGAAACTGGCTAAAAAGCAGTGCTCGCTGGTTTATATTTCATCCATTTCGACAAGATATCCCTTTGTGGGCGGAGCCATGTACATCAGTGCGAAAGCCGCGCTGGAAGCTTATGCCCGCGTGCTGGCGCTGGAGCTGGCACCCAAAGGCATCAGGGTCAATTGCGTGGCCCCGGCATTTGTACGCACCCCGATGCTCGACGATACCGCCGCCAACTATTCGCAGGAAGCGGTAAACATGATCGAAGCCCGTCAGATTCTGGGTCTGGGCGATCCGGAAGATGTGGCCAATTCAATTGTTTATTACCTTGCCGATGCCTCGAAGTGGGTGAGCGCCACCAGCCTGGTGCTTGGAGGAGGATAGTACACAATCACCATCCACGCCGGCAGCATTGCAGCAACAGAAATACAGCGTAGCGACGTTCAACCTGGTAAATCCAAAATCCGCAATCCGCAATCCGAAATCCGAAATCCGAAATCCGAAATTCCCATGCCCGATTATTCAATTATAGTCCCGGTTTACAACAGCAAAGACAGCCTCGGGGAGCTGTTCTCAAGGATAGACCTTACCCTGGAGCGCCCGGGCTTTTCTTTCCGGGTGATTTTTGTAGACGATGGCAGTACCGATCAAAGCTGGGAAGTCATCAGCGGCATTCGTCAGCAGCATCCCGCCAAGGTAACCGCCATCCGGCTGGCCCGCAATTTCGGGCAGCACAATGCCACACTCTGCGGTATTGCGCAGGCTGATGGTGACTATATCATCACCATTGATGATGATCTGCAGAACCCGCCCGAAGAAATTCCCCGGCTGATCGCCGCTATGAAGGAAGAAGACGCCGACCTGGTGTACGGAATTTATAACAGGAAACAGCACTCCATGATGCGCAATATGGGCAGCGCCATTATCCGCGGAAGTTCCAAACGCCTGTTCAGCACCAAGGGGCAGGGCTCTTCCTTCAGGCTGATGAAGTCATCGCTGGCCAAGAACCTGCTGAACCACCAGATCAATTTTGTTTACATCGATGAGCTGTTTAACTGGTACACCTCCCATATCTCCTTTGCGCTGGTTGAACATCACAAACCACCCTACCGGAAATCGAATTACTCTCCCCGCTCGCTTTTCAGAATGATCAGCAACCTGGTCATCTATTATACCGCTGTTCCGCTGAAGCTGATGGTTTACGGCGGTCTGATTTCGTCCATCATCAGTTTTATTGTGGGAGTGGCGTTTATTTACCGCAAGGTCGTTTCCGACGTTCCGCTGGGATTCACCGCCCTGATCGTTGCCATATTGTTCTCCACCAGCATCATCCTGCTTTCGCTGGGGGTGATCGGCGAATACCTCAGCCGCATTTATGCCGTGCAGAACCGTAAACCGCCGTTTGCCATCAGGGAAATGCTTTGATGATGGTATGAGCCATTTAGCAGTGCTTTTCGTCGGTTGTCCCAATAAAATGAATGCAGAAGACCCGGAAGATGAAACTTTATAAATACGGTATTACCCTCGAACGCCTGAAAGAAGCCGATATTGAACTGGTACGGCAGTGGCGGAATTCCGATCCTGTGCGGCTGAATATGGCATACCGTGAAATCATATCTCCCGGACAGCAGTTGGAATGGTTCAGGTCTGTCAACAACCTGGATAACAATTACCTGATGATCTGTTACAAAGGGGAAAAGATAGGGCTGCTCAACGACAAAAATGTAGACTGGGAGGCGCGGACTTCAGAGTCGGGGTTGTTTCTGGGTCGCACGGAGTTTTATGCCACTTATGTGCCTTACCTGGTATCCGTAGCCGGGATAGAAGCGACTTTTTACTTTCTGAACTGGAACAAACAGTTCGCGCACATCCTCCGTGATAACGCCCGGGCCATCAGTTACAATACGCAGTTGGGCTACCGCCTTTGTCCGGACCAGGAAGAAGCGGAAAACCAACGTTATGAGCTGACCCGGGAAGGGTTTGAACAGACGGCCGGCCGGATCAGGAAGGCGGTGCGCCGGCTTGCCGGGGATGAGCTGAAAACCGCGTTACTGCTGGAGCCGGAAGACTATCAATCGGGGCTGGCCATGCGCTACGAGTCCCTGCTTGCAGCATATCCTTTGCCGCTCCGGCGCGATGAAGATGCTGCCGGCGTCTGGTACCGCGAGGAATAATACCTGCCTTAAACTTCTGTTCCCTCCGAAAGTTTTTTCAGCGACCTGGCAATACCGGTAAACTCCTCCACATTCATTTCCTTGATATACAGCAATCCATGGGTAGCCCTGATCAGGGCATTGCCGTTTTCGTAGAAGAAGTTTTTACCCAGCAGCAATTGTATCTGTTTCAACTGTTTTACCCAGGTTTTGCGTGTCAGTTCGCTGAAAGGACCGTCGTATTCAAAGCTGGGAAACGAGGCGTGCACCTGGCTGAGGTAGCTTTCGGCAAATGATTTCTCCAGCACGGCCATTGAGTTGAGCGAAACGGGAACCAGCAGATCGGCATCGGCGGGATGAAAACGGTACCATACGTTTCGATAGCCGAGGATCCGCAATTGTGAAAGGTCAGCCTCCCTGCTCCATTCCTGCACCGCCCCGGCAATGGCCTGCAGCACTTTGTAATGGGTGTCGGGGCCGCTGCCTTCCGGGTCCAGGGCCAGGCTGATGATGGTCGGCTTGATTTCCCTGAGTTGCTGCAGAATGGGGAGCATATCGCGGTTTTTCTGGGGGTTCTCGGTAAAAATCTCCCCCTTGTAAAAGCCCAGCCGCAGGTGATGCACGTTTTTGACCGGCACACCGTAATAGGCCCACACCAGTTCCTCTTCAAATTCGCGGATCATCCCCTTCAGCTTCTGGATATCAGGCGGGTTTTTACTGCCGTCATAACTTTCCTTAAGCGTATTCACGACGTTCTTCAGCACTTTCCGGAGCTCATAACGGTCTTCTGTTTCCCAGATAACCACCGCCGACCGGACGATGCGGTGGCACAACCCCCGGCGTTTTTCATATTCATTCTGCCGGGCCACATTGTCGAGGAAGTGGTAAACATCTTTGTCCCATTTAAAAGCATAGCCTTTTTTGAAGAAATCAGGGTAGTGAATCATCTGGATTTCACCTTTCTCAAGCATTTCCAGGGTGTCTTCCAGCGCACTCATAAGGAAGTGGTTGGTGACGGCCGTAAAGCCCGAGGTCATCACTGCAAAATGAATGTCGTTGGATGCTGTACGGAGCTGCCGGTTGGTGTAAGGCA
>Ga0334884_1002392_pt1 | contig 23959 bp, 27 predicted proteins | sample GraSluR1_MG_7_FD_207215 | JGI IMG/M metagenome (GOLD analysis project Ga0334884, IMG submission 207215) | Sludge microbial communities from methane-producing bioreactor in Wageningen University, Netherlands - Granular Sludge_12_05 R1 | ecosystem: Engineered > Bioreactor > Anaerobic >...
TCAAACAAGGAAATCGTTCTCGGATTGTGAATTTTCCCAATAGTTATAAACATGAAATCTTTTTAAAGAAATATCAGTGTACTAATTGTGGTAAATATTTTCAAACAGAGCTTAATGGATTACTAGATAAATTTAAGAATTATACTAATGATTTTAAAGATAATGTACATGAAATATTAAAAAAAGGACATCAAAAGTGCAGGAATTTAACACATATTTTTGACATATTGTGGGAATCGGCTCCATCACATCAAACAATGAAAAATTGGATTAAAAGAGGAGAGAATAAGAGAATAAAAAATAATATAGGGATATTTTCAGGTTATTATGCTTATGATGAAGAATATTTAAGTCTTAGCGGTAAAAAAGCTTATAGATTAACATTATTCGATTCCATTTTTAATTATCCTGTAACAGAACAAATCAGTTATAATTTGAAATCAGAAACAATTAAAGAGTTTTTAGAATATTCACTAGAAAATATTCCTGTCGAATGTATTTCAACAGATTTAATGCCTAAATATAAAAATATAATGGATGAAATAGATGTAAATCATCAATTATGCATATTTCATTTTATGCAAGCTGTTACAAAGATTCGTGAAAAGGAATTAAAGAAATATCTAGATGATGAAGTAGAACAAGAAAGAATAAGGAAAGAATGTAGTGATTTACAAGATATATTCAGAGCAAAAAATCTTAATGAATGTATAAATTGGTATATATTGTTTTTAGATCATTTAACTCCTGATAGGGAGTATATTTATACATTTGTTGAGAAAAATGTGAAAAAGAACTTTTTAAATTTAATACAACATTATTTTGACCCATTACAAGAACGTACAAATAATAAAATTGAAACATATTTTAAACAGACAGATCCTGATGATATTAAGAAAAAATATAAAACAGCAAGTGGTTTATTGGATTTTTTATACATAAAAATGGAATATATGACAGAAAAATCAGTCAAAGAATTAGATGAAAATTATCTGACCAATTTTTGACATTATCCTACTGATGAAAAAACAAATAATGAAAAATATTTAAATTTACTAGAAAATCCAGACTTAGAAACTTTTAAGGAATTTATTGATTCTAATCTTGGAGAATATAATCATATGGAATATAAAAAAATTATTTCTGAACAAGCGATAGCTAAAATCATGTTAGGGATGGGAAATAGTGGAGGAGGAATCATAATTTTTGGATTTGAAGAAAATAACAACGAATTTTGGTTGAATATACCTAATTTTTCCCCAGGTGCACAAAAAGCTGTTTATGGAGCATTTTTAAATGGATTAATGATATTTTACATGTGTGATGAAGTAGCTAATGAAAAAGATGATTATTATAATTTAAACTGGTATAGAAGTAAAAATACTATTATAATGTCTGGAGTTAATTATGATGGAAGCAGTTATATTCATGTTACCAACCCTAATATGAATATGATTGTTACTGGAGATACTAATTCTATACAAAAATTTAGAATTGAGTGTTCAGTTTTCTTAAATCAAATTGAATTTAATATTTTAGGGCTATCTGAGCTTTCTGTTGAATCATCATTAAGTAAATTTATACATCATTTGTATAATGGAGAATTAGCTTATGTAACAAGATCAGGTTCTACATTAGAATGGAGATTGTTTGATTTTCCTGAAGTACTTTCATTAGATCAAAGTCTTGGTATTGTTTCTGTTACAACAGAGCGTGATGGTTTTAAATATAAAGGTGCTATATCTTCAGAAAATTCCTATTGTTATCATGATGATAAAACAGATAAGACTAAAGATAATTCTAAAAAAGTCTATGAAATTTTCCTTGCTAATAATTCTCATAATGATTTGAATAATAAAGCTTCTGATGGAAAAGTTTTAGGATTATCTGAAGGAAAATGGGATTCTGTTTTTGGTACTCTCGGTGATTTATCAATTGCCGCTTCAGCTATATGTTTAGAAAGTTACAGATATGGAAATCCTTATGCATTCTATATGGCTCTTGCTTTTGGAGTCCATGATGTTGCTTCAAAATGTCTTTCTATGGAATATGGATGAAGAATATAGTGATAAAAAAGCTTTTAGAGCAATTTCAGAAGTAGGTTATGGTGAACATTTTTTTGATCTCCCTTCACTTCCACCATTTTAGGTGATTCAAAATGTTAAAAAAATTTTTTAATATCCTTCCACATAATTCCTTTTTTGTAGAAAAAGAAGAGGTGAAAAAAATATTTTTATTTTTTTCCCTCCCCCCAATATTATTTTTTTTAATAATAGGTAAATTTGGATGGTTTTCTTACTTAATGATTATAGTTTATTTAATTTCTTCATCTGGACTTTATTTATTTCAATATTATTCTAATGAAATTGATAAAAAATATAACATAAAAAATACTACTAATCTTAATAATTATTCTTACCAAACATTATCATTATGTATTTTTTCTTTTATAACCACGTCATTAGCATTATTTATTATGTTGACATTATTATCAAATATTTCTTTATATAACTGTATATTAATTTCTTTAATATTTTCTTTACCATTTTTTGGAATAGGGGTCCGATTTAAAACATTTCACGATGATAGTAGATGGATTAAGGGAAAAGATAGAAAAGAAAAACAAGAAATAGGTTACAATCCAATGTATTATTTTTATTTATCGTGCATAATATGTTTTATAGGATATTATCAAATTTTTTATTTAACTCATTTAGAAGATATAATTATATTAATAATATTAACATTTATTTGTCATGTTTTGACAATTTCTCCAGATAAAATGAATAAATATTTACCATTTGATAATAGAACATTAAAAGGAAATATACTATATTTAGGAGCAATATTAATCTTATTTATGTTAATATTTACACAAATAATTCCTTTAGAAGATTTTTGGTTTATAAGATAACTTAATAATAAATTTAAGATTATTAAAAATCTTATTAAGTTTTAGTTTATATATATCTTTATTTATTAAATAAAAGTATATTTTAGTTGAAAATAAGTTTTCTAGAAATCGTGACATGCCTTTTAAAGAATTTGTTTATTATTTATTGAGAAATAAAGGTTAAACAAGTGTTTTAGAGATAGAAGGCTTTTTTAGAGATAGGTGGGGGAGATGATGTTGTGGTTATAAGTAAACAAAATTTATCACAACAGAGAGCATACTTGGACTGGATGATTTTCAAAGATGCGAATAAAAATACTATTAATGAGATTTATTCTGATTATACATTTGATTTAGAAGATTTTAAAGGATTTAAGATTTTAACTATTGATGGATCACAAGTAGAACTCCCAAAATACTGAACAGACACGTGAAGAATTTAATGTTGAATTAAGAGCTTTAAAAAAAACTAAATGTGCTGTAAATTGGATAAATATAAATTAATAATGATAAACTTTACCATAATGACTATAATTTAATATCTATATATAAATAAAACATGCATTTATATGAAAAATTTTGGTAACACACTATAATATTCATTAAAGTTAATTTTCTAAAATTAAAAAAAATTAAATTGTTTAAATAAAAAGAAGATATTATAATTTTTAGAGTTTACCATCTAAACTATTGTTTAACTCATCTATAAATTCATTTAGTTTATCATTAGGTATGTATGCACCACATGCAACAGAGTGACCTCCACCATTTCCACCTAATTTTTTAGAAATTTCACGAATCAAATTTCCAAAATGAATTCCATCATATGCAAGAAGCCTAGAACATCTTAAAGATATTTTATAATCACCATTTTCAATTTTAGAAAAACCAATCATAGGTTTTTGCCAATTACCTAAACTTAAAATCATACCAGCTATTGTACCAACAACTTCAGCTCTTATATCTTCACCATTAAAATATTGTATATTCTCAAGTTCAACAATTGAATCATTATCTTCAATATTTCTAATCTGCTCTGAAAGGTATATTTTATGATCTTTAGTAATCATTTCTAAGGCATCTAATGCTTCTAATCTATTTCCTTTTAATATCTGTAAAGCTATTTCTTCTTGACTGTTACGACCACATGCATTCATAGCTGTTGAAAATTCAGATGCATCTCTTAAGAAAGTATGATTTTTTTCTTTTAAAAACTCATAAGAATCAGCTATTATAAGTTTAGGAATATGGTTAACATACTTCGATGGAACTTCTAAAGATAACATACTGAATAATTTAGAGAAGAGTTTCTTTTTATCAATTTTATCTAAATCACTTAAAGTAGTGTTTCTATCACCAATTTTACGAGGAATATCTAATTCTTTTAAAATAGCTATACATTCTGTTTTATTATTTGTTAAAGGTAATTTAACATCACTAAAATAAGAAAGAGCTACAAATAAAGGTCTAGTTTCTCTTCCATATAATGATAAGTCATCAGTATGCTTTAAAACATAAGCTTCTTCAATACTATCATTTAAAATAATCTTATTTAAACCTTCAAATTTGCCAGTATGGGTATTTTGCATATCTCCAATAGCTGATAGGACACCAATCCAGCTTAAATCTTTAAAATCAAATTCTCGAGCTAAAAAATAACAAAGTCCCCCACCACAAACATAATAAGAACCATCAATATTGAAATGATTAGGATTGATTTCTAGATAAGTGTATTCTCGAGTTTTATAATAATCTAAATCTCTTAAAGGAGGGTGATGATCTAAAATAATAATTTTATTGTTTTTACTAGCAAATTTATCAATGTTTTGTCCAGAACCTAAATCTGAAAAGATTGTAAGTTCATGTTTTAATTCTAAATTTTCTAAAACATCTAAATTAACAAATTCAATTTCATGAGCTTTATTTAATCTATCTAGAATTGTTGATAAAATAGCTCCAGCTGAAATACCATCACAATCAGTATGTGAATAAATTTTAATATCTTCAGAATCTTCTATAATTTCTTTAGCTATTTTAAATAGCTTTTTCATTTCTTTAGGTACTTGTTCCATGTTAATCTTATTTTGTTGATATCAAATATTCTTCTATGTCTGCAATTATTGGAAATTTTCTAACTAATACTTGTAAAAGTGGAAATTTTCTCTCAGAAACATATAAATAACATTCTTTTATTTTTAATTCATGTTTTTTAACATAAACAGTTAATAAAACTTCAGATAAGTATCCTAATACTCTTTGGTTATTTTTATTATATTCATTAAAATTTATTTTACTTTCCATTTTTTTTAAAATGAAAAATAACCATTTAAAATAGTCATCAGCAAGTTTTTTATTACATATAAACATATTATTATTATAACATTCTTTATTTGATAAAACATGTTCATATGATTGTAAATATTCAGGGTACTCATTTTCAATAATTTTTTTTAATTTAGAATATTCTTCTGGTTTTGAACCCATTTTTTGTTTATTATAACTTCTTTTTATAGTCTCATAAACTGTTCTTCTTAAAATAGTTTTTTGGGGAAGAATAATATCATTATTTTTTAAATATTTAATTATATCTTTTTCTTTAAGAATACTAAAAGAAATATTCTTTGAAAAATATCGTCTATAATGACAAAATCCGATTATGTCACTATTTGAATTTTTCCATGCCCAATATTCTCCAGTTAATTCTGCATAAATATTATTTTGTTTAGATATATTTTCTCCAGTGTTATCTTTTAGATAATCATATGTTTTTTCTGTTAGATCAGCCCCTACAAATAAAGGAACATAAATATCTGGGTTTTCTTTTATGAATTTTTTATGTGTTATTGTATATATTTGGATGTACATTTTTAATCTATAATATAATTAAATAGCTTTCTAATTTTTAACTTTCATATTTTGAGCTATTTCTTCTAAAATTTCTCTTTTGTTTTTATCTGTTTCAATGATAACTCTACCATTATTTTCATACCATTTACCTGGATAAGATTTTTTATCTTCAACAGTGTATTGAATTTTAAGTTTTCTTAAAGCTTTAACAATATCTTTTGTTGTAGGGTTTTTAAAACATTTATCTTTTGAAATTTTACGACCTTCTTTTATTGAAAGATTAGAATTAAAATATTCTGGCCAAACTATTGTCATTTTTACACCTTAATTTTATCTTCAAATGCATCTAAAGCATTTTTAACAATTAAATCCATATTATAATATTTATACTGAGCCAAACGACCTAAAAATATGATATTTTCCTCTTTGTCCATATCTTTTTTATAATTTTGGAATTTATCTAAGTATTCTTGAGTAGGGTAAGGATAACATGGTTCATCTTCAAAACCAGGGTATTCTTTCATAATAGTAGTTTTATTTTTTAAATCTTGGAAGGTTAACTTTTTAAATTCTGTAATTCTTGTAAAATCATAATCATTAGGATAATTAACAACAGCAACTTCTTGATAAGAATCTTCATCATAAGTTTCTGTTATAAACTTTAAAGACCTATATAATAGCTTACCATATTTAAAATCATAAAAATAATCAATAGGCCCAGTATAAATTAAAGTATCATACTCTATATCATCAATAATATTTTTATAATCAGTGTTTAATTTGATTTTAATATTATCTGATTCAAGCATCTTTTCACACATTTTTGTATAACCATCTTTTGGTATACCTTGATATTTATCTTCAAAATATCTTGTATCATGATTGAATCTAAAAGGAATTCTTGAGATTACTGATGAATCTAAATTCTTTGCTGATGTTCCCCATTGTTTTTCTGTATAGTTTTTGAAAAGCTTTTCATATATATCACGGCCAGCATTAGCTAAAACAACATCTTCACTTGATTTAATCTCTTTTATAGGTACTTTTTCTTTTTCAATCCAATTTCTCATACCTTCTTCATCTAAATCAAGATCATATAACTCATTTAATGTATCAATACAAATAGGCATAGGAACAAGTTTACCATCAACAGAACTTAAAACTTTATGCTCATAAGGAATCCATTCAGTAAAATTTGATAGGTAATCATAAACCTGTTTTTCATTAGTATGGAATATATGAGGCCCATAATTTTGTATTAAAATATTATCTTCATTGTATGAATCATATACATTTCCCCCAATATGTGGACGTTTTTCTATAATTAAAACTTTTTCATTTAATTCATTAGCTATTCTCTCAGCTATTGTAATACCTGATAAACCTGCACCAATAATTACATATTTATATTTCATTCTTACTCCTTTTTAACGAAGATTGCAGCTTCAATCATTTTTTTAATTGAAGATAATAAAAATTTAGTTTTCAAACCTTTATTATGTATAGATTTAAGCTTGTTAATTTTATCTAAAAGTAATTCATTTTCTTCTTTTGTCATAGATGCATTTTTCCAAGTGTTTGCCCAATACATCAAATGAGGATTAACAGTAACATTAATAATTTCTTCACCAAATGGTTTTGCTAATTTTGCACAATAGATATAAGAATCAAGTAAATCAGCTAAAAGTTTAACATTTACATTATTAGTGATAGACTTATCATCAGGTAAATCACGAATAAAATAATCATAACAAAAATAATTATTTAAATAAACAATTCCATTAGCTTTTAAAAAAGATTCAACAGTAAAAGCCATATCATCTCCAGAGATATATTCTGGAAAACGAATATTATTATCCATGATTAATTCTCTTTTATAAATTTTAGTCCAAACAGAAGGAGCTATTTTAAGTAGATCAGGTTCTTCTTTAATACTATCAACCTGTATAATATCAACTGGTTTTTTTCTCTCATATGTTTTAACAATATCACTACCATAAAGTAATCTCTCTAAAGCATTTGACCAAATAAAATCAGAAACATTTAATGGATTAGCATCTTCTAAATTTTCATTAGGATAAATTTCATCTAAAGTATCTAAATAAGGTGAATAAGATTTTTGAACAGTCTCACCATAAGTAAAAATCCTTCTAAATCTTCCAAAAGCTATATCAGTATTTTCCTCTTTTACAGAATTATATAAAGTTTCACAAGCATCTAATACATACCTATCATCAGGATCTAAAAACATTATATAATCTCCAGTTGAATTTTCAATACCAATATTTCTAGGACCATTTGCAGCTCCAGTATTTTCTTCTAAATGAATAGCTTTACAACAATCATATATTTCCTGATATTCATCAATAATCTCACCACTACCATCAGTGGAACAATCATTCACCATAATGATTTCTAAATTTTCACTACCTATGCTTTGATTAACTAATGAATCAATCCCTCCTCTTAAATGATTTCCTACATTAAAAATAGGTAATATAATACTAATTTTATCTTGAATAAGAATCACTCCAACTTATTAAATAATAATTCTAACATATCTCTAACAGTATAGTTATCTGGATAAATATTTTTAACATTATAATTATCTAATTTTTTACTTGTAATAGGGCCAATAGCTACAGTTAAAACATCTACAGACAATTTAGCTCCAAGTTCTGTTTCATTAACAGCAATTTTAAAAAGGTTTTCAACTGTTAAAGGACTTGTAAAAATGATACCATCTATTTCATTTTCCATGATTTTTTGAATTAAAAGTTCAATTCTAACAACATCTCTTGGAATTAATGATTGATATGCTTCAGCTAATATAATTTCTGCACCTTTATCTTTTAAACTTTGAGGTAAAACATCTCTAGCACTAAAAGTTCTTGGTATTCCAATTAATTTATTTTTCAAATTAATTTCTTTAAATGATTCTAAAAGACCTTCAGCAGTATAATCTTCAGGAATTAAATCCACATTATAATTGAATTTTTTAGCTATTTCAGCTGTTTTTTTACCAATAACAGCTATTTTACAATTTAAATTATCTTTAAAATCTGGGTAAAATTCTTCAATAGCTTCAATAGATGTAGGTGATGTAAAAATTAACCAATCTAACTTATTCTTTTCTTTATTTAATTTTTTTAAAGAACTCGAATTGAAATGTCTAAGTTCTAAAGTAGGTACAAGTAAAGCCTCACCACCTAATTCTTCAACAATATCTTTAGCTATTTTTGAACGTTCATATGGCCGCGTAACAGCAATAATTGGTTTTCTCATATTAATCCTCAATTTGAAAAATATAATTAATAAACATATTTATATTATTATAATTAATATATATTATTAATTATTTTTAAATTAATTAAGGGAGTGTTTAATCTTGAATAATAAAACAATTTTAATTACAGGTGGAACTGGTTCTTTTGGTAAAAAATTTACAAAAAAAATATTAGATGATTATAACCCTAAAAAAATTATTATTTATTCTAGAGATGAATATAAACAATTCTTAATGCAAAAACAATTTGCAGATCATCTTGATAAATTAAGATTTTTTATTGGTGATGTAAGAGACGCACAACGTTTTTCTCGTGCCTGTGATGGTGTAGATATTATTATTCATGCTGCTGCTTTAAAACAAGTTCCTGCAGCAGAATATAATCCATTAGAAGCTATTAAAACAAATATTGATGGTGCAAAAAATATAATAGATGTAGCTATTGATAAAGGTGTAGAAAAAGTAATTGCATTATCTACAGATAAAGCAGTCAATCCAGTAAACTTATATGGTGCTACTAAAATGGTTTCTGATAAATTATTTGTAGCAGGTAATGCATATACTGGAGATAAAAACACATTTTTTGCTGTTGTTCGATATGGAAATGTATCAGGAAGTAGAGGATCTGTTATTCCATTTTTTAAATCTTTAATTGATGAAGGTAAAACAAAAATTCCTATAACTGACATGGAAATGACAAGATTTTGGATAACACTAGATGAAGCAGTTGAATTAGTTATTAAAGCCTTAAATGAAGCAAAAGGTGGAGAAATTTATGTTCATAAATGTCCTTCTTTTAAAGTAACAGATTTAGCTAAAGCAATGTGTCCAAATTGTGAGTTTGAAGATATAGGAATTAGACCTGGTGAAAAACTCCATGAAATAATGGTAACAAAAGAAGATTCAAGATTAACTCAAGATTATGGTGACCATTTTATTATTTATCCCGACTTAGATTGGTGGAAAAATATTAATATAAAAACTGGAGGTACACAAACTCAACCAGGATTTGAATATTCATCAGGCATCAATGAGGAATGGTTATCTGTAGAAGATATTAAAGAAGCTTTAAAAAATATTGATATTGTTTATTAATGAGGGATTTTTATTAAGTTTTTACCATATGGAAAACAATATATTGATGATAAAGATATTCAAAATGTTGTGGATGTTTTAAAATCGGATTTTATAACTCAAGGACCTAAAATTCCAGAATTTGAAGAAAAAATTGCTAAATATTGTGGGGCAAAATATGCAGTTGCTTTTAATTCTGGAACATCTGCACTACATGCTTCTTATTTTTCATTAGGATTATCTTCTAATGATGAAATGATTACATCTCCTATAACTTTTGTTGCAACTTCTAATGCAGCATTATATTTAGATTCTAAAGTAAATTTTGTTGATGTAGATTCAAAAACAGGAAATATTGACATTTCAAAAGTTGAAGCAGAAATTACAGATAATACAAAACTGATTGTTCCAGTTCATTATGGTGGAAATCCTGTTGATTTAAAAGAATTATCCGAAATAGCTATTAAATATGATGTTAAAATTATAGAAGATGCTGCACATGCATTAGGAGCAGAATATAATAATAAAAAAATAGGATCTTTAGAATATTCGGAAATGGCAATGTTTAGTTTTCATCCAGTTAAACATATTACAACAGGTGAAGGTGGAGTTATTGTTACAAATAATGAAGAATATTTTGAAAAACTAAAACTATTTAGATCTCATGGTGTTACAAAGGAAAATCTTAAAAACTCTGCTGGTGGTGATTGGTACTATGAAATGCAATATTTAGGATATAATTATCGTATTAATGATATTCAAGCATCACTTGGTTTATCACAACTTGATAAGTTAGATGGATTTGTTAAAAATAGAAGAAAAATAGCTAATATTTATAATGAAATATTTAAAGATAATCCTTACTTTGATACAATTAAAGAAGATGAAAATTCTAAGTCTTCTTATCATCTTTATCCAATACTTCTTAAAAATCAATATGAAAGTAAAAAAAGAGAAATCTTTAATAAACTTAGAAGTGAAGGATTAGGAGTTCAAGTACATTATATTCCAGTTTACTTACAACCATATTACGAAGATTTAGGTTATAAAAAAGGATTATGCCCAAGTAGTGAAACATTTTATAAAAAAGAAATAAGTATTCCAATGTATCCTACTTTATCTGATGTTGATATTGAATTTGTAAAAGAAAAGTTATTTAAAGTTTTATCAAATATTCAATGAGAGTTTTTATGAAGATTGGAGCAATAATTCAAGCTAGACTATCATCAACTAGATTTTCAGAAAAAGTTTTAAGGAAATTACCTTATAATAGTGATATTACTGTGTTAGAGCAGGTAATTAGAAGGGTTAAAAAATCTAAATTAATTGATGAGATTGTCATTGCAACTACAACAAATGAAGAGGATTTAAAAATCGTAGAGGTTGCAAGAAAGGAGGATGTTAGCTATTCAAGAGGAAGTTTATCTAATGTTCTCGAGAGATATTATAATGCTGCAGTTAGTAATGATTTAGATATAATTATTAGAATTACAAGTGATTGTCCTTGTATTGATTTTGAAATTATTGATGATGTTATAAAAAACCATCTAGATTCAAATGCAGATTATACATCAAATAGCTTTGATGAATCATTTATTCATGGAGTTGATGTTGAAGTTATTAATTTTGCAGCTCTTGAAAAATCATTTAAAGAAGCTATACATTCATATGAGAGGGAACATGTCACTCCATTTATTTATAAATCTAATCCAAATCAATTTATAATTAATTCTTATATTAATAAAAAAATAAATAATGAAAATATTAGAATTACATTAGACACAGCAAAAGATTATGCATTATTATGTTCTATTTATGATTATTTATATGAAAAAGATGAATATTTCTCTTTGAATGATATAATAAATCTATTTAATGAAAAACCTTGGTTAAAATTAATCAATGAAGATATTATCCAGAAAAAAATTTATAATTCTTTAGATGAAGAACTAGAGGAAGCTATACGAATTCTTGATATGCAAGATTTAAATTACACTAAAGAATTTATTGAAAAACAACTATAATTATTTGAGGTTCTCTAAAATGAAAAATTTAGTTATTAGGGTTGATGCAGATTATAAAACAGGATCTGGTCATTTTATGAGATGCCTTGCACTAGCTGAATCCTGGAAAGAAAAAGTTGGTGATGTTTTTTTTATTATGAATGAAAATGAGCCTTTTAAAAAGAGAATAATTGATGAAGGCATGAATTATATTCCTAATTTTAATGATTCTGGAACAATTAGTGATGCTGAGTTTTTTATTGAAAAAAGTCAAAAACTTAATGCTTATTGGACTGTTGTTGATGGATATGTTTTTAAAGAAGATTTTTTCTTTAAACTTAAAAAAAATAGTTTAAATATTTTAATGTTCGATGATGATGGTTTACTTAACCATTATTCTGCTGATATAGTATTAAATCAAAATTTACATGGTGAAAGTAATTGGTATATTAATAAAAAGGAAGATTTTACAAAATTATTAATTGGTACTAAATACACATTACTTAGAAAAGAATTTTTAAAATATTTAAGCTATAAAAAAGAAATATCAGATTACGGAAAAAACATTTTAATAACATTAGGTGGTAGTGATTTACATAATTATTCGCTTAAAATACTTAAATCATTAAATAATTTAAATTTAAAAGATTTAGAGATTATTTTATTAATTGGTCCAAATAATACTCATGAAAATAGCTTAAAGGAGTATATTAATAATTCTAAAATCAATGTTAAATTAATTAAAAATACTAATGACATGCCAACACTTATGAAATGGGCAGATTTAGTGTTTTCTGGTGGGGGATCAACTGTTTGGGAATTGGCTTTTATGGGAGTTCCAACTATTGTTGGTGCAAGTTCAGATGTTGAAGAAGTTTTAATTAAAGGTCTTAATGAAAATAATCTTTTTAAAACTGTAGGAAAATTAGATAGTATTAATGAAATTGAATTAAGTAATTTATTTCATGAATTAATTATAAATGAATCAATTAGGGAAAAAATGAATTTTGATGGAAAAAAATATGTTGATGGCTATGGTTATAAGAGAGTAATCAATGCTATGTTAAATGAGTGAGTATTATGAAAAAAGAATCTTTTAAAAATAAAAAAATCATTGTAACTGGTAGTTCTGGTGTTATAGGACGTGAATTATTAAAATATTTAATTGAAAAAGGTGCTGATATTTTATCAGTTGATAGACTTCCATTACCTAAAGGAAATTGGGATAAAGTAACACATATTCAAAAAGATTTGGCTGTTGATAATTTGGATCAATTAGTTGAATTTAATCCAGATATCATTTTTCACTTAGCTGCTGCTTTTGAAAGATCTAAAGAATCACCTGATTTTTGGGAAATTAATTGGAAGGATAATATGCTAGCAAGTCATAATGTTGTTGATATAGCTAAAGAAATGCTTAATTTAAAAACATTTGTATTTGCATCAAGTTATTTACTTTATGATACTTCATTATATATGTCTGAATCTATAAAAGATGTTAGATATTTAAATGAAAAAGATATTGTAAAACCTCGTAATTTATGCGGTGGAGCAAAACTTTACACTGAAAATGAATTAAAATTCATTAAAAATTTATATTTGAATGATTTAAGAGTTATAGATGCTAGAATTTATCGAGTTTATGGTAGAGGTTCTAAAGATATTATATCTAGATGGGTAAAAATGGCTTTAAACAATGAAAAATTAGAACTTTATAATAAGGATAATCATTTTGATTATGTTTTTGCAGGAGATGTTGCAAAAGGATTATTATCTCTTGCTGAGTCTTCTGAAGCTGAAGGAATTGTTAATTTAGCAACAGGAAATCCTAATCCTGTTAGCAATATAATTAAATGTTTGATTGAAGAAAATATATTAAGTGAAGAGAATATAATTGATAATGGAAATACTGAAGATTTTGAAGCTAGTTGTGCAGATATAAGTAAATTAAAGGAAATAACTGGTTGGGAACCAGAAATTGATTTAAAATCTGGTATTAAAAAAATTATTGAATATGAGAAAAAAATCATGAACTAGTATTTGGTTGTGAATAAATGAATATTTTAATTACTAGTGCTTCAAGGAAAGTTGGTTTGGTTAAATCATTTAAAAAAGTTTTAAATAGCTCGGATAAAGTTATTGCTGCAGATATAAATAAATGTTCTCCAGCATTATATTTTGCAGATGATTTTTTAAAACTTCCAAGATCAGATAACTCTAATTTTATTAAAATTCTTTTAGATATTTGTGAAAAATCAGCTATTGATTTGATTATACCTACTAGGGATGAAGAATTGTCTTTATTTTCAAAAAATATTGATTTATTTTCTGATATTGGAACAAAAATCATGGTTTCTTCTCTAAAATCAATTGAAATTTGTCAAAATAAAAATAAATTCATTGATTTTTGTATTAACAAGAATTTTACAATTCCTAAAACATTTAATAAATTCAATGAAATTAGTGAAGATAATCTTCCTATTTTTTTAAAACCTAAGCAAGGTAAAGGAGGTGCAGGAATTCATAAAATTAGCTCTTTACATCAATTAAAATTATTTGAAGATGATTTTAATGATTATATAGTGCAAGAATTTATTGATATGCCTGAGTATACAATAGATTTGTTTGCAGATTTTAATGGAAATATCATTTCTGCAGTTCCTCGTGAAAGAATTAATGTTTGGGGAGGAGAATCTCTAGTTACAAAAACATTTAAAAATGATTTTTTAATTAATGAAGTTGTTAAACTTGCAAAGAGCTTAAATTTAATTGGTCATAATACTATTCAATGTTTTTTTGATGGAAAAGAGAATATTAAATTTATTGAGATAAATCCTCGTTTTGGTGGTGCTGCTAGTTTGAGTTTTGCAGCAGGTGCAAATTCTCCATTGTTTATAATAAAATTATTAAAAAATGAAGAAGTTAAATCTATTATTGGTGACTTTGAAGATAATTTAATAGCTCTTAGGTATGTAGAGGATTTTTTCATTGGGGAAAATGATTTAAAATGAAATCTGTTTTATTTGATTTAGATAATACATTATATTCTGAAAGAACATATGTGGAAAGCGGATTTAAGTATATATCTGCTTATTTAAGTAAAAAATATGATTTTATATTTGATGAAGTTTATTCTTTAGTATTAGATATATTTGAAAAAAAAGGTAGAGGTTTAGTATTTAATGAAACTCTTGAGAAATTAGATATTTATTCTGAAACAAATTTAAAAACTTTAATTTATCTTTATAGATTCCATATTCCTGAAATTAAATTTTATGATGATTCATTAGAATCTTTACAAATTTTAAAGAAGGATTTTAAATTAGGTTTAATTACAGATGGACGTGTTTTTGTTCAAAAAAGAAAAGTTGAAGCACTAAATATTGAAAATCTTTTTGATACAATTATTTTTACTGATATTTTAGGTAGTGAAAATTGGAAACCTTCTAAAGTTCCATATGAGATTGCTTTAAATTTATTAAATTCTAATCCTGAGGAATCTGTTTATATTGGAGATGATCCTTTTAAAGATTTCAATGCTCCTAAATTATTAAATATGGATTCAATTCAAATTAAAAAAGAAGAAGTAATTGATTATTGGGCAAAAAGAGGATATAAAAAAGTTGAACCAGATTATGAAATTAATTCGTTAAATGAAATTTACAATTTAAAAGGCTTAAATATTTTTAAATAATTAATATAGGTGTATAAAATGAAAAAAAAGAATATTTTTGATTTTGATAAAACATTTATAATAGCTGAATTATCTGCAAATCATTTAAATGATTTTGATATAGCTGTTAAAACAATTGAAGCTATGGCAGAGTCTGGTGCAGATGCAGTTAAATTCCAAACTTATACTCCTGATACTATTACTTTAAATTGTGATAATGATTATTTTAAAATTGATCAAGGAACAATTTGGGATGGTAAAGTTCTGTATAATTTATATGAAGAAGCTCATATGCCCTGGAAGTGGCAACCAAAATTAAAGAAAATAGCTGAAGATTTAGGTTTAATTGCATTTTCTTCTCCTTTTGATAAAAGCTCTGTTGATTTTTTAGAAGAAATGGATGTTCCAGCTTATAAAATAGCTTCTTTTGAAATCACTGATACTCCTTTAATTGAATATGTTGCAAAAAAAGGCAAACCTATTATAATTTCTACAGGGATAGCTTCTATTGAAGATATAGAACTAGCTATTAAAATATGTAAAAAAGCAGGAAATGATAAAATAGCACTTTTAAAATGTACTTCAGCATATCCTGCTCCTTTAGAAGAAATAAACCTAAATACTATTCCAGATATGAAGGAAAAATTTAAAACAATCGTTGGATTATCTGATCATACATTAGGTAGTGATGTAGCTATTTCAGCTGTTGCACTTGGAGCTAAAATTGTTGAAAAACATTTTACATTAGATAGAAAAATGGGAGGGCCAGACAGTGAATTTTCAATGGAACCTCATGAATTTAAAAGTATGGTAAATTCTATAAGGAATGTTGAAAAAGCATTAGGTAATATTACTTATGAATTATCTGATAAAATGAAATCAAATAGAGATTTTTCAAGGTCTTTATTTGCAGTTCAAAATATTAAAAAAGGTGAAAAGTTTACAGAAGAAAATATTAGGTCAATTAGGCCAGGTTTTGGTTTACATCCTAAATATTACAATGAAATTTTAGGTAAAAAATCAAAAAAACATATTTTAAGAGGTAATCCTTTAACTGAAGATTTAATTAACTGATTATTTATTATAGTAAATTATCTATTTTTAATTATTTTCTCTTTTAAAAGCTTTATGGATTTATTAACTTTTTTTGAAGGAGTTTTTCCTTCGTATAATTCTATTTCACAATTTTTAAAATTTAATGCAGCAGAAGAAGAAATTGTTAATATTTTTTCTATTTTAATCTCAAAAATTTCTAATAATTCAACTGGAAAAGAGTTTTCAATAACTTCTATTTCTGGAAATATTTCTTTATAATTTTTTGTTTCTCTAGGATGTTTTTTAATAAAGACATCTTGGGGATTATATTTTTTTAATAGATTTTTATAAATTGTTATTTCAGTATTAAAATCTAATAAATTTTCTTCACTATATGGGCTTGTTAATAATATTATTTTTTTTGATTTTAAGGAAGTTAATATGTTTTTATCAAAATTCATATTACTTAATATTTTTTCTTTTTCTTTGCCTGTTTTTTTATTCCATAATTTTTTTATATCTATAATTATAACTTTATTTTTAATTTCTTTAGGGACATATTCTTTTGTTAAAAAAACTTTTTTAATATTTTTGTGTGTTCCAAAACCTTCTTTTAGTGAAAAGATATAAATTCCTAAAAAATGAAGTATTTTTTCAAGTATCTTATTTAATTTAGGAGTTTTTTTTAATCCATAATAATTCGCAATTCCATCTTCAATAATAAAGCTATTTTCATATTCATAAAAAATATAAGAAAATGTTACATGTCCATGACCATAAACATTAACTTCTTTATTTAAAGTCTTTAAAGAAAGTAAAATTCTTAATCTAAAAATATTCAAAACATATTTTAAATAACCAAAAATATTTTTTAAAATACCTTTAATTGTGTTTGTTTTGTATAATTTATAACCTTCAATAAATTTTAAGTTTGGAAAATATATATGATTTATATTTTTTCTAATTTCTAATGGAATTCCTCCGGAGAAAATAAAAATATCTTCTTCATTATACTCACAAATTAAAAAATAGAGAAAAAGTGAATATACAGTATCAACTGCACAGATTCTTTTTAATTGATTAGACAAAAATTAATCACCTTATTTAAATTTAGACTAATCATTTATTTAAAATTGATGATGACTTATAATTTTTAGTTGTTTTTTTTTATTTTAGATTTTTTCTGTTTTTTTAGTTATTTTGAAAGTTTTTGACTTGATATGTATCTATTAGTTTTTTTCTTTTAAATATGCTATATTTTTGCCTGTGGAGTATCCATTATCTACAGATATCTGAATATTTATAGGTAATGGTCTAATATTTTCTTTTGTTTGTTTTATTGGAGGTATTAATTTATATACATATTTTATTTGTTAAATATATAGATTACATTTTTCTTTGATATTCAGCTACTTCTATTTGTAAATTATAATTAAATTCTCGTTTATTCTTTTTATAAGCATCTCACGACTCTAAGTTTATTTAAACTTATTGATTTTGTTTAATTCTTTTTTTAATATTCAATTTTTACTCAATAATTTTATATATAATAAGTAGAATAATTAAAATAATAAGAAAATTTTTTAGAGAATATAAAAAATTAATTTTATCTAAGAGAAAAATGGTTTAATATGATGATTGATTAAATTAATATAATATTAGGAATACAATTATGGAGTATAAAATTTCAATTATATTGCCCGTGTATAATGGGGAAAATGATTTAAATAAATCAATTAATTCTTTAATTAAACAAACAATAGGATTTGAAAATATTGAATTAATAATTGTTGATGATAACTCTTCAGATAATAGTAAAAAATTAATTGATAAATATAGTGAAAAATATCAAAATATAAAAACTATTTTTTTAGATAATAATTCAGGGACTGCTGGAAAACCTAGAAATATTGGAGTTGCTCATTCTTCTTCTAATTTTATAATGTTTATAGATCAAGATGATGAATATTTAGAAGATGCATGTAATTTATTTTATGAAAAAATTAAAAATAATGATGTTGACTTGGTTATTGCTAATACTATAGAAATAAGACCTAAATGTGAAATTAAGTCAAAATTTAAATATAATAATTCTATTATTAAAGTAAATATAAACGAAAATCCCGAATTTATTTATTTTGCATATTCTGGAGCAATGTGGAATAAAATATTTAAAAAAGATATTATTAATACCAATGATATTAAATGCCTTGAAAATGGACTTTCGGAAGACACATTTTTTGTTTATGAATATTATTTAAATACAAAACAAATATTGTATTTACCAAAATACTATGGATATAAACATTACTTATTTAGGGATAATGGTAAAAGTTTAACTGAAAATTCTTCTACCTCTTTTATTTCAATAAAATTTAAATCTATGGATGAAAATATCCAAATGATAAATTGTTATGAAAATTCTAAGAAATTTTGTCAAAATGTTTTAAATCATTTTGCAGATGCTATATTAGCCCTTATTTCTCTTTCTAATAATCCAAAAAATGATAAAATAACCTTATTTAAAGATTATTATGATCTTAATAAAAAATATGGATTTTATATTAAAAACAATAACTATGCTTTAAAAATATTAAACTATTTAATTTTAAATAAAAAATTCAATTTAAGTTATATTTTATCTATATTTTTGAAATATTTATCTTTTGTTAGAGATATGGCATATAATATAATAAATGAGTAAAAATTTTAATTGATTTATTTTGTTTAAAACATCTACTGATCTTCATCTAAAGAATTTTTTAGGTTTATGAGGTCTTCTTCTTTTACTTGTTTTTGGAAATTCAAATGTTATTACACTGTTTATTTAATAATAGTTCAATATATTTTTTCTACCATCATTACAATAAAAAAGGTTATTTTCATTGATTCTATCGTAAGTTTCATTTATTATATTATTTGCTACTTATTATGTCATATTACCGACTTGTATTGATAAAATTAATCTGTGTTCTAGTGCAAAGCTTAATCATATCCATTGTTCATTTTCTCCTAAGCACTACATGCTCGGAAATATTTTTTTAACAAAAGTCCAAAGTTCACCAAGTTCTACTTTATCAACATTTAAATTTTTCATTAAAACTTTGTTAACTTCATTACTATGTTGTGATGAAATTTGTAACCAACGATGAACAGTATCAAGCTTTATATCTAATATTTTCTCTATTGATCTAAGGTTCACACCTTTTAAATCATTTTCAATACTAAAAACATAGTTTCCTCATCAGTCCTAAAATGTAAAACAGTATTAACATTCGATGTAAAACTTTTAGAACATTTTCATTTTAACTATTTAAAATTTCTTCATAAAGATTTACAACTTCTCCAATAATTAAAATAGCTGGTGTATTAATTTCTTTATCTGAAATATTTTCTAAAGTTCCAAATATAACTTTTTCTTCTGGTAAGGTACCATTTTCTATTACACAAACTGGAGTATTAGGATCCCTATATTTCATTATTTCATTAGTATTTTCTTTAATGTTTCCTATTCCCATTAAAATTATCAAAGTATCGGCAGTATAATCCCAATTTACTTGTTTACTTTCTTTTGTAGGGTCTTCATGTCCTGTTACAACTGTTACTGAGGTAGCTATTCCTCTATGTGTTACAGGTAGTCCGAGTGATGTTGGTGCTCCAATAGCTGATGTTATTCCTGGAATAACTTCGAATTTGATATTATTTTTAACAAGTTCTAATACTTCTTCTCCTCCACGACCAAATAAAAATGGATCTCCACCTTTTAAACGAACAACATTTTCATTTTTTAATGCTTCATCAACAATTAGTTGACTAGTTTCTTCTTGTGTTTTATAATGCTCTCCTGCTTTTTTGCCCACATAAATTGTTTTTGCATCATTTTTTGCATATTTTAATATTTCATCATTAGCTAAATAATCATATAATATTACATCTGCATTTTTTATAGCTTTAACAGCTTTTACAGTTATTAAATCAATATCTCCTGGTCCTGCTCCAATTAAATATACTGTCATAGTATCACCTAAATAAATCCTTTGAAAAATTTTAATCCATCTTTTGAACCTAATAAATCATCAGAAGCTCTTTCAGGATGTGGCATCATTGCACAAACATATCCTGATTCATCACAAACACTAGTAATATTTTCAATAGATCCATTAGGATTTTTATCTTTAAATTGTAAAACGATTTGGTCTTGATCTTTTAATAAATCAACATCTTCTGTATAAAATCTACCTTCTGCATGAGCAACAGGAATTTTAATAGTTTTTCCTTTTTTAAAGTCTTTTGTAAAGGGAGTTCTAGTTGTGTTAATTTTTAAATCAACCCATTCACAATTAAATTTTGGATTTTCATTTGTTATAAAAACACCAGGAATTAAGCCAATTTCTCCAAGAATTTGCGCACCATTACAAATTCCAAGAACTGGTTTTTCTTCTTTTATTAAATCTTTAATTCCATCTATAACTGGTGTAATAGAAGCTATAGATCCTGCTCTTAAATAATCTCCATAAGAAAAACCACCAGGAATGACAATTCCATCAAAATCAGTTAAATCTTTATTATTCCACCAAATATATTCTGGTTTTGCTCCAACTAATTTTAATACATCGTAAACATCACGATCACAATTTGAACCTGGGAATTTTATTACTCCAATTTTCATTTAATTTAACTCCTTATTTGGTCCATTCACATGCAGGTTTTCTAGGGATTATGTCGATTTTATAATCATGAATTACTGGATTTGAAAGTAATCTTTCACACATATCAGTTACTTCTGCTTCAACTTCTTCAACATTATTTTTTTCTATATCAAATTTTATAATATCAATGGTTTTTGTATTTGAAACTTTATATCCAAGTAAATCAAGAGATCGTTCAATTGTTTTAGCTTCTGGATTTAACATTCCTTTTTTAAGAGATACTTTAACTTCTACATTAAATTTCATTTTATCACTATAAATTCCAATTTTTCTTATCTTCTTCAGTTATGATTCTATTGAAGACTTCTTCATATGCATTCATAACTTTTTCATCTTTTCCTTTTCTAAATAATTCTTTATCTAACATTTCTAAAGTAGAACTGTCCCATAATCTACAACTATCAGGACTTATTTCATCACCTAAAACAAGATTACCATTTGCATCTTTACCAAATTCAATTTTATAATCAACTAAAATAATGCCTGTATCTTTAAAATATTCTGATAAGATATTATTAATTTTTAAAGATAAATCATATAAATCATCTAGTTCTTCTTGTGTAGCTATTCCTAATGCTTTTGTTATAGAATCATTAAGCATAGGATCATGGTATTCATCATTTTTATAGTCTGTTTGAACGATGGGGGGATTTAACTTTTTACCGTCTTCTATTGGAAATTTACGAACTAAACTTCCTGTTGCAATATTTCGAACTATGAATTCTATTGGAATCATTTCTAATTTTTTAGATTTCATTATATTTGATTCAATTAATTCAATGAATTGTGTTGGAATTCCCTTTTCTTCTAAAACTTTAAAAATTTTTGCTGAAATAATGGAATTATAATATCCTTTTTTTTTCATTGTTTCTTTTCTCTCTCCATCTCCAGCAGTCATATCATCTCTAAATTCAATAATAACTTCATTTGAATTATCAGATTTATAAATGTTTTTTGCTTTTCCAGAATAAATTAAATCTTTTGAATTCATATGTATCCTCATAAAAATAATTTTATTAATAATTAATTATATAATATATTTTATAAATAAATATTTAATTATATTTTATTATAATAAAAATAATTTATTAATAGAATATATGTTTTAAGAAGTTTATATTTCAATTAAATATAGTTTTTAAGTTAATTATTTTAGAAGTATATTAATATTCTTATTTTGAATATGGGGAGATGTAATTTCATGAGTAAAAAAAAAGTAGCTTTAGTGACTGGTGGTGCATCTGGTTTAGGGAGAACAATTGTTGAAGAATTTTTAAAATTAGACTATAATGTTGTCTTTACTTATTTAAATAGTGAAAAAAAAGCACAAGAAGTTGTAGATAAATATTCTGATAGTGTATATGCTATAAAAGCAGATGCTGTTAATTATGAGGAATCTTCATCTGTTATAAAAAAAGCTATTAAAAAATTTGGAGAAATAGATGTTCTTGTGAATAATGCAGCATCTGCAAGAGATGGTTCTATTGGTACTATAACTTATGATGATTGGGATTATACTATAAAAAATGTATTATATTCTTGTTTTAATTATACTAATGAAATAACAAGGCATTTTATAAAAAATAAAAAAGGAAAAATTATTAATATTGGTTCTATTAATGGATTGAGGGGTAGGGAAGGTAGTGTTAGTTATTGTTCAGCAAAAGCAGCTATTATAGGTTTAACAAAAACTATTGCTAAGGAGTTGGGGGCTTATGAAATAACTGCTAATGTTGTTGCTCCAGGATTTATAAATACTGCAGCCCAGGCTAATACCAATCAACTTATAAAAAAAATGGTTCTTGAAGAATGTGCAATTAAAAGATTAACTGAACCATTAGAAGTAGCTAATTTGGTTGTTTTTTTAGCAAGCGAAAAGGCAAATAATATTACTGGTCAGGTTTATCAAATTGATTGTGGTCAATATATGTAATGGATGGGAATATGCAAGAATTGATATTGGGCACTGCACAATTAGGTCTTCTTTATGGAGTTAATAATAAAAAAGGTAAACCTAATAAGGAAGAATCTTTTAAAATATTAGAATATGCATATAATAATGGTATAAGGATATTAGATACTGCAAGTGGTTATGGGGAATCAGAAAAAATTATTGGGGAATATTCAGATTTATCTGGAAATCAATTTGAGATAATTACTAAACTAGGCAGTATTGATGAATCTAGGGAGATGCTTAGTTTTCTTAACCAACAAATAAATAATTCTTTATATAACTTAGGAAAAAAATGTATAGAAATATATTTAATTCATAATTTCAATGACTTGATATATAATAAAAATCTAATAAATGAATCAAGGTGTCCGATAATTTAATTTTTTCTGAGGATATACAATGCTTATTTTATATTGTTTGATAGTGTACAAATGATATTTCATAAAAGTACACTTTTATTATTAATAATTTTTAATTTAGAGTCT
>Ga0334884_1002394_pt1 | contig 23927 bp, 16 predicted proteins | sample GraSluR1_MG_7_FD_207215 | JGI IMG/M metagenome (GOLD analysis project Ga0334884, IMG submission 207215) | Sludge microbial communities from methane-producing bioreactor in Wageningen University, Netherlands - Granular Sludge_12_05 R1 | ecosystem: Engineered > Bioreactor > Anaerobic >...
GCGGGTGGTGGCGGCGTTACGGCAAGGAGCATCCCGAGTGGTTCGCGCTGCGGCGGGACGGACGGCGCGGCCACCCCGATCCGAATGCCATCGACGTGCCCATGTGCGTCACCAACGAAACGCTGCAAGACTTCATCGTCGAGCGATGGGACGGGCAGAGCGTGCTCATGCTCGGCCCGGTCGATCGCCCCGGCCGGTGCACGTGCGAGCGCTGCCGGGCATGGGACGGGCCCCAGCCCGAAACGCCGCCCTGGTTCGCCCAAATGGTCTATCAAACCGATCCCCGCGCCAAGGACCATTTCCCCGGCGCGACCTCCGACCGGTACGTTCGTTTCTGGAAGGCCGTGCGCGAGAAGGCGGCCCGGCGCAATCCCGACGTCGTGGTATCGGGCTCGTTCATCTACGAAAACGAGTTCCCCGCGCCGACCGCCGACGTCGAGCTCGGCCCGGGCTTCTACGCCGAGTTCGTGCAATGGCAGGATCCCCACCTCCGCTGGTTCCCCATGCCCGACGATGCCTACGAGTGGATCAAGCAGCAGTGGCTGGGTTGGGAGAAGACGGGCATCCGCATGGGCTATCGCCCCAACTACCTTCATGACGGCTACGTCATGCCGCATTTCGACACTTGGCAGTCGGGCCGCTTCTTCCAGTTCGCCTACGCGCACGGCATGGAAGGGGCCCGCTTCGACTCGCTGACGGGCCAGTGGGCCACGCACGGGCTGAGGCTCTACGTGCACCTGCGCCTGATGAGCGATCCGGAGCGTTCGCTCGAAAAGATCCGCCACGAGTACTTCCGCGCCTTCGGACCGGCGGCCGACGCGGTCGAACAATACTGCGACTATTGGGAGCGGTACGCCCACGAGAACATGATGCGTTTTTTGGAGCTGTTCCGCGACGTCGGATTCCGCTACCGGGCCTATCCGCTTTGCGCCCATAAGGCTTTTCCGCCGGCCTGCTTCGAGCCGGCGCGCGCCAAGTTGGCCGAGGCGATGGAGGCCGCGCGCACGGATCCGTCGCCCGAGTACGCCCAGCGCGTGCGATTCCTCGAGATCGGCCTCGACCACGCTTGCCGGACGGTCGATCTGGCGGCGGCGTTCGACGGACAGCGCCGCGTGCCCGAGCAGCGACGGGCCGACGTCCGCCAGGCCCTCGAGGAACTGGTACGGTTCCGCAAGGCCCACCAGCACACGTACTTCAGCGACCTGTTGTGGGTGACCAACTTCTGGGAACGCCCATGTTGGGATCTAGATGCACTGCATCCCGAGGCTGGTATTTCGACCCATCGTATGCCGTGAGCATGGTCAACCAGGGTTGCCATCGTCAAAAGGAGCTTACTCATGTCGGTCGGACGTTGTGGCGCCAACCTGTGCGTGCTGACTCTCATTCTTGCGTTGCCCGACGCACGCGCCGCCGGCGCGGAAGGGGCGTTTGACGTTCTCGCGGCCAGCGACGCGGTGCGCGTGTTCGAGGACGGCTATGGCTGGTCCGACGAGGCGCCCGCCGAGATCCGGGTCTTCGGCTTGCGCGGCGAGGTCGTGTCGGCCCAGTGCGCGATCCGCGCCCACGACGACCTTGCGGAACTGACCGTCTCGGTCGGCCCGTTGCAGCGCGAGGACGGATCGGCGGCGATCGCCGAGGAGCACGTCGCGTGGCGATTCGTCGAGAGCATCGCCATCGAGGAGAACACGCGGAAGCTGCGCAAGGCCGACCTTACCCGCCCGGCGCCGGCCCGCTTTCCCGACTGCCTGGTCGAGGATCGCCACGCATCGGTGGCCAACGGCGTGCGGAAGGCCGTGTACCTGACCATGCGCATCCCCCCCGAGGCCGAGCCGGGCCAATACCGTGGTGCGGTGACGGTTGCCGCGGACGGCGTCCGGCAGTCGCTGCCGTTGGTGCTTCAGGTGTACCCGCTCACGCTTCCCGACGAGCGCCACCTTTTGATGACCCTGTGGTACACGACTCGGGGGTTCCGGCAACATCATGGCATTGATCCGTCCGACCCGGAGCAGTTCGACGGCATGCTGCGGAAATACGCCGAGAACATGGCCGACCACCGGCAGAACGTGTTTCGCGTGAGCCTCGATCTGATCGAGTGCGTGCTCGCGGCCGACGGCTCGCTCCGCTGCGATTTCGACCGGTTCGACCGGTGGGCGCAGATCTTCTGGGAGACCGGGCGCATGGACGCGCTGGAAACGGGCTTCGTGGCGCGGCACGGCGAGGGCGGCTGGTCGAGCCCCGAGATCACGCTGCGCGACTTCTCGGTGCACGACGAGGCCACGGGCAAGACGCGGCGCATGGCGGGCAACGAGTTCCTGCCGTTGTTTCTGCCCCTTCTCGTCGACCACCTGCGCCACAAGGACTGGCTCGACAAGACGCTCTTTCACATTTGCGACGAGCCGGCCAACCACAACGTGCTGCTCTGGCGCGAGGCCTCCGACTTCGTCCATCGCCACGCCCCCGAGCTGCGCCGAATCGACGCGATCGAAACCCCCCACTGCCGCGACCGGCTCGAAGTCTGGGTGCCCAAGCTCGACCACCTTGCCGCCTGGCGCGAAGCCTACGAAGCGGCGCAGCGTGAGGGCAACGAGATGTGGCTCTACACGGTCGGCATCTATCAGGCCGGCTCGCTGCCGAACAAGACGGTCGATGTTCCCCTCATCGAAACCCGGCTGCTCCACTGGCTGAACTACCGCTATCGCCTTACGGGGTATCTGCACTGGGGCTTTAATTCCTGGACCGACGATCCGATCGACGCCCCGGGCAAGCATCGCGGCGACGGGTGGCACGTCTATCCGAAGCCGGGCGGGCTGCTCGATTCGCTGCGCTGGGAGCAGATGCGCGCCGGCATTCAAGACTACGAATGCCTCAAGCTCCTCGAGGACAAGATCGCGCGCCTCCGCGAGGAACTCAGCCCACGCGCCGCCGAATGGATCGACCCGGCGCGCCGCGGCGTCGAAATCGCTTCGCGGGTGGTGCGCACCTACGAAGACTTCACGCGCGACCCCGACGTGCTTTATGGCGCGCGCCGCCAGGCCATCGAGGAAGCATGCGACCTCGATCGCGCGCCGCGCGCCGTCGTGCAAACCAACCCCCCGGAACACGCTCTCCTGGCCAACGACACGGCCGTCGACGTCCATGGCTGGGTCGAGCCCGGCGCCACGGTGACCGTGAACGGCCGGGAGACGCCCGTCGCCTCCGATGGGCTGTTCTTTGCGAACGGCCGCGCCTCGAAGGACGGCACGGTCACCGTGGTCGTCCAGAAAGGCGAAAGCAAGAAGCAATTCGATCGCCATTTCCGGCTGCAGTTCGATCCCGACTAACCCCACGAATCGAGTTCCGGGCGAAGTCATTTGCCGTAGAACAACCGCGAAAGGCACAACGCGATGCAATACGAACACGGCATGAGCCGTCGCGATGCGATCCGAACGGCAAGTCTCGCCGGTGCCGCTTGCCTGGGCGGCGCCCACGCCGTTCGGGGGGCGCGGCCGGCGCCCTCCGGCGCCGAACCGTCCGACGACGTGGAATCGTCGAGGGCGCTTCCCGATGACCCGGAAGCCGCAACCCACGAGTTGTTCGAGCGGTATGAGCGGCGGTTCGCCGAGGCGCGCCTGCATCTGCCCGATCGGAATCCGGCCCAAGCGGCCGATCGCGACGCCATCGCTCGTGCCGCCCAACAGTGCCTGGGAATCCGCGACGCATGGATTCCGTCCATCACCGCGGAGGCGGCGGGCACGATCGATTTCGACGGGGGGCGAATCGAACGGCTGCGAGCCACCTCATGGCCCGGGACGGCCGCATCCGCCCTGCTGTACGTGCCGGCCGACGTCGGGCCCGATCGCCTGCCGCTGGTGGTGCTTTGCTGCGGGCACGGCCGGGGCGGGAAGCTGTCGTCGACCTATCAGCGCATGGCGCGGCATCTGACGCGACGCGGCGCGATGGTGCTCTGCCCCGACAATATCGGCCAGGGCGAGCGCGAACCGATGGGGCACCGCGCGTGCGTGGCCCCCTTCGCCTGCGGACTGAGCGTGCAGGGACTGATCGTCATGGAAACCCTCGGCTGGATCGCCTGGGCGCGGCGCGAGGCGCGCGTCGCCCCGCAGCGAATCGCGGCGATCGGCCAATCCGGCGGCGGCACCCTCACCGTCTTCCTGGCGGCGCTTTGCCCGGAACTGGCGGCACTCTCGTCCTCGGGTTATCCCAGCACCTTCGATTTCGTCGCCCGCAAGGAAAAGACGCATTGCCACTGCAACCTGTTGCCCGGCATCGTCGGGCGCTTGGAGATGTGGCATCTGCTGGGCAGTTTCGCGCCCCGGCCCCTGTTCATCTTCCAGGGGTCGGCGGACCCGCTCTTTCCGGAAGATCTGTTCTACCACACGGCGCGCAAAGTGCGCCACGTCTATCGGTTGCTGGGGGCCGAGCAGGTGTTTTCGTCCCGCGTGTTCTCCGGTGGGCATTCGTGGGAGGCGCCTCGTTACCAGGCGATGGGCGAATTCCTCGCCGGGCCGCTCGGCCTGGATGCGCCCGCCGCCGAGGAGGATTTCGACGAGCCGCTGCTTGCCGATGCCGGCCGATGCTGGGAGCCGTGGCCGGCCGACGCGGTCGATACCGACGCGCTGGCCCAGCGGCTCAGCGATCGGCCCGTGCGGCGCCGGCTGAGCCTCGCCGACGTCTTCCCGCCCCGCGAGTCGCCGCCCGCGCTGGCAAACGTCACGCCACGCGGCCCGACGCCCCAGATCTTCGCCCAGTACGAAGTCTTCCTCGGCAGCCCGCCAAGGCAGCCGTGACTGAAGCGCGGATGATCCCGGCCACATCCACGAACGGACCTTCTCCTCAAAGGCGTCAAACGGCCGTTCTCCTATCGCATCCAACAATGGCTGGGGCAATCCCAAAGCCGCCTGCTGGAGCGGCGGACGATTCGGGGGCGTCCGGGGGTGACGACCGGAGCTTCTCCCGACACGGCACCCGCTGCCATCGACTACTTGCACCAGAATCCGGTTCGATGTGCACTTGTCAAGAGGGCCGCCACGGCGCTGGTCGAGAGATTCGGAGGCGAATTCGCCCGTGTCAAATGAGGTGGGCAACGTTCGCTCGCTTCCCTCCGCGCTTGACAAGCGCATCGCATTTGCCCATGCTGGACCGACCATCGTCGGGGACGGTCCCCGGCCACCGGCACGGGATGGGGGGCGAACGTCCGCCCGCGGCATCCGGGAGGCACAACCGATGCGTGCGACGAACGGCAATCGCCGGCTGCGATGGCTCGGGGTCGGCTGCCTTGCGTTGGCGGCATGCTGCTCGCCGGGGCGAGCCCGGGAGGCCCACGCGCAATCGAAGCTGAACCAGGGGAGAACGGGCATGAGCGGCTCGGTGCGCATCGTGGCGCTGGGCGACTCGATCACCAACGGCGCGGGGTTGGCCGGCGTGCGCGAGAGCGAGACGTTTCGCGACCTCGTGCGGCGGGAATTGAGCGAGCGGCTCGGCTCGCCCGTCGAGTTGATCAACGCGGGCGTCAACGGCGACGTCGTCACGCTGGCCGTCAAGCGGCTGAAGCGCGACGTGCTCGACCGCCGCCCCGACGCGGTCACCATCATGTTCGGCGGGAACGAGGCGGGGTTCTATCGGCCTCAGACCGGCGGGTTCGCCGACACGCCGCGCGTCAGCCGCGAGGAGTTCGCCGCCACGCTGGCCGAGATCGTCGACCGGATCCGCGCGCAGGGGATCGAGGTCGTGCTGATGACGTGCCCGCCCATGACCGAGCGCTACTGGGGCATGCACCTGGAAGCCTACCAGAAGCACGGCATTAACTTCCTCGTCGAAACCTACGCCCAGGCGGCCCGCGAGGTGGCGGCCGAGAAGAAGGTCGACCTGGTCGACGTGTACCGCGCCTTCCACGACAAGCCCGCCAGGCTCGACTACTTTCCCGACGGCTTGCACCCCGACGCGCGCGGCCATCGAGTCATTGCCGATCTGCTGGTCGAGCGGCTCGCCCGAACCCTCGGTCCCCCTGCCGACCGCTAGGAGGGCGTCGTGCTCGTTTTGCCCGCTTCGGCCGGCATCGCCGGCGTCTTCGAAGTGCGCACGCGGCGCCGTTCATCCGTCGCGACCGGCTCGTGATTCGCACGGATTCGGCTACCTGTCCTCTTCGGTCAGCCGTTCCAAGAGGGTTGACAGTTGGCTTACCCGCTCGGGCTCTTTGTCCGCCCGATTGTTCTCCTCCCGCGGGTCGTCGTCGAGATGGAACAATTCGCGGCGGTCTGCGCGGCGGTGCTGAATCAGCTTCCAATCGCCTTGCCGGACAGCCGAGGCGGAGGGCGTCTTCCAGTACAGGACACGCGGGGGGAGTTCCGACGACCGGCCCCGCAGGGCGTCCCAGAGGTCGATCCCCTCGGCCGCCTCGTCGCGCACCGGTTCGCCGCCGGCGGCGCGGATCAGCGTGGGAAGCCAGTCGACGACGTGCGTCGGGAAGTCGAAAACCGCACCCGCCGGGACATGCCCCGGCCAGTTGACGAAGGCCGGCACGCGGATGCCGCCTTCGTACAGGTCGCCCTTCCAGCCGCGCAAGGGCTGATTGTTGCCCAACGTCGTATGCGGGGCATAGCGCCCGTTGTACTGGGTTTCCGGGGCGCTCCAGCTTTGCTGTCCCCCGTTGTCCGAGGAGAAAACGATCAGCGTGTTCTCGCGCCGCTTCGTTCGCTCGAGTGCCTCGACGACCCGGCCCACCCCGTCGTCGAGATGGGTGACGGCGGCGGCGAAATGGCGGCGCCACACGTCGTCGATCGTCTTCTCGTACGGGGCGATCCATTGGGGCGGTTCGTTCAGAGGATAATGTGGCGAATGGTGGGCCACGTACAGAAAGAAGGGCTTCTCGCCGGCCGACTCGATGATCCGGACCGCCTCTTCCGTGATCAGGTCGGTCACGTGGCCGCGCTCTTCGACGAATTCGTCGTTCCGATGCCAGGTGACGTGATCGCCGAACTTGTAGCGGTGCGTGTACGGATCGATCTGTCCGCGCAGGTAGCCGTAGCTGGTGTCGAACCCGTAGCCGAGCGGGCGGTGTTCCGCCGTCTCGCCGATGTGCCACTTGCCGCTGATGTGGGTGCGGTACCCGAGTTGTCGCAGCCCGTGCGGCAGCAAGGCATCGTCCCCGCGCATCTGGGTCGTGCTGCCCAGCGGGCCGAGCACGCCGAAGCGGCTGGGAAACCGCCCGGAGAGCAACGCGACGCGCGTCGGCGAGCAGGTGGGGTACACGTAGTGGCGATTCAGCCGCACGCCTTCGGCCGCCAGCCGGTCCAAATGGGGCGTGCGGATATCCGAATCGTGGTAGCCGATATCTCCCCATCCCAGATCGTCCGCAAGCACGAAAACCATGTTGGGGCGGCGTGACGGTTGCGCGTGGGATGCCGCCGGGTCGAACGGGAACAGGCACGCCCAGAGCGCGAGCGCCACCGCGCGAACCATCGTAACGTGTCGTTGAAGACGGGCCATGACATCGCTCCTTGAGCATCTTAGCGCACGGGTTTCACCTTCGTTTCCCAATCGCGGAGCAACTTCTTCAGCCGCTCCGCTTCGGTCCGCTCGCTGGCCAGCAGGCTCGTTTGCTCGCTGAGGTCGCCGGCCAAATCGAACAGCCACTCCTCGGACTCGCTGCCCTCCGCCTTTCGCACATACTTCCAATCCCCGTCGCGCACCGCCCACCAGGTTCGTTCGCCCCGGCGGCCCCGCCAGAACAAGGCGCGGGCAAAATCGTCCCGCCGCCCGGCGACGTGCCCGATGATATCGTAGCCGTCCAAGCCTCCGTCGGGCACTTCGGCGCCCGCCAATTCCAGGAACGAGCGGGTCAAGTCGAAGGTCGCCGACACCTGATCGCACTGCGCCCCGGCCGGAATCCGGCCCGGCCAGCGGACGATCAGCGGCACGCGGATCCCCCCCTCCAAGGTCGTGCCCTTCGCTCCCCGAAGAGGGCCCATGTGGGCCGCGCCCTCGAAACCTCCATTGTCCGACGCAAACACCACCAACGTCTCCCGGGCGATCTTCCTTTGGTCCAGGGCCGCCAACAAGCGGCCGACCTCGCTGTCCAGGTCCTCCAGCATCGCCACATACGTCTCGGGATCGCACTCGGTCCAGTTCTGCTCGGTAACCGCCTTCTCGCGATCGCCGGGGCCCTGAAACGGGAAGTGGGGACACTCGTGGGAAACGAACAGGAAGAACGGACGGTTCTGACGCCGCTGAAGAAAATCAATCGAGGCGTCCGTAATCAGATGCGTCATATAGCCTTGGGCACGCACGGGCTCGCGACCGCGATAGAGAACGTGGAGGTCGCTCAGCTCGCGATGGTTGAAGTAATGCACGTTGCCGCCCAGATAGCCGAAAAACTCGTCCCAGCCGTGCTCGACGGGATTGAATTTGGGCTCATACCCCAGATGCCACTTGCCGAAGATGCCGCAGGCGTAGCCGGCGTCCTTCAAGGCCGTGGGAAGCACGGCCTGTTCGGCCGGCAGGCCCAGTTCGCCCGACGCGGCCAGGCGCACCGCATCGTCGTAGCGGCCGACGTTTCCCGTGCCGATCGCGCACTCCAGGCCCCCGGCGCGTTGCGGGTAGCGCCCGGTCAGAAGCGCCGTGCGCGTCGGGGTGCATTCCGGTCCGTTCGCATAATGTTGGGTGAAGCGGACGCCCTGGGCCGCGAGCCGGTCGATGTGCGGAGTCTTCGCCACCGGATGCCCATAGCAGCCCAGGTCGCCGTAGCCCATGTCATCGGCCAGGATGACCATGATATTCGGCTTCCTATGCGCTCGGGTCGCCTCCGACGAGTATCCCGGCGCGGCAGCCAGGATCGCACCGACGGATAGCGCCGTTATCCGCAGAAAACGCGGCATTCTACTCATGGTGTGTCTCCTCGTGATCGTTCTTCGAGTCCTCCTTCGTAACACTCGCCCAAGATGGACCGCGGAGCTCCGGCGAGCTCCCGCTGCGCCGCGTTCCGTTGCGGGACGTGCCGAATCGCACTCGGCCGGCGGAATCGCCGGCATGGTTTCGTCGGGCTCGATCCGGAGTGCGGTCCAAGACATTGGTCAACTCGCGGACAATCTCCGGGTGGTCCATTGCATGATTGCGCGATTCCTCGGGATCGGTCCGATAGTCGAACAATTCGGCTCGCGTCACCGAGCCGTCGTTTGCCGCCTGCACGATCAGTCGCCAGCGATCGGTACGCACCGTTCGCTGGCCTCCCGTCCAGAAGCCGTGCGCGGCCTTGCCCGAGGGCGCGGCAGGGTCGGCCAGGTGGGGGCGCAGGCTGCGGCCGTCCAGGCCTTCCGGAACCGGCAGTCCACAGAGGTCGGCGAGGGTCGGGAAGACGTCGACGCTTTCGACGATCGCCGGGCTCGTCACCCCGGGGTGAGAAAGCCCCGGGTGCCGGATGATCAGCGGAGATCGCAGGGCGCCCTCGTAGAGGCAATGTTTCCCCCAAATGGCGTGCTCGCCGAGAAGGAAGCCGTGGTCGCTCCACACGACGACGACCGTGTTGCCCTCCAAGCCATTCTCACGCAACGCCCGCAGTACGCGGCCTAGCTGGGCGTCCATATAGCTCACGCTGGCGGCGTAGGCCCGGCGCATCCGCCGGGCGTAGTCGGCGTCCGTGTCGGGATCACGCCCCGACGGATGGCCATAGTTCTTGCGGAACTCGCCGCTCGCGTGCCACCCGGAGGGCCAAGGGGGCCTGGCGGCAACGGCGGGATTCAGGTCGGGAATCCCCGCCGCGTGCAGCTCGAACCACCTTTTCGGCGCGGCGAACGGCAGGTGCGGCTTGAAGAAGCCGACGCCGAAGAACCAAGGCCGCCCGGCATCGGCGAGTTCTTGCAGCGTGGTGATTGCCTCGGCCGCGACCCAGGCATCCGGGTATGCTTCGTCGGGACCGTCGAACGCCTCCCACGGCGGGGAACTCCCCCGCTCCCTGGCGACGCCGTTGGCGTAGCCGTGCATGATCGCCTCGGGGGTCTTCCACGGGCCGTCGGGAATCCAGCACCGATCCCACGCGCCGGGCAGCTCTTCGGGCCCCTCGGCCCAATGCTTGCCGGTCAGGCCCCCGGGGTGGTGCGTGATCTTTCCCAGGGCCAGCGTTCGATAGCCGTGCCGGCGGAACCAGGCGGGCAGACTGCGCGCCCCCCAATCGGCGTGCGTGCTGCGGATGGCGTTGTTGGACCGATGGACCGGCTCCGTGGGATAGCGGCCCCGCAAAAGGGCGCAGCGCGACGCGCCGCATGTGGGCACCTGCACGTAGTGATGCGTAAACACCCTCGCCGTTTCGGCCAATGCGTCGAGCTCGGGCGTCTTCGCGTGGGCCGCGCCGAACGCCCCCACGTCGTTGCGCAGATCGTCGATCGCGATGAACAGCACGTTGGGCCGGTCGGCGGCAGAAACCGCGGTGGCAGAAACCGCGGTGGCAAGGGCCAGGAAGCTGAGGGAAAGGAGCGAGGTCATCGGTGATATCCGTGCAAGGGCGAAGTCTTAACGCTGCCGCTTCGTTTCTTCACCAGGCTTGGCGAGATTCTGCAGCAGTTGCGCGGCGTAACCGCGGAGCAGCGATCGGTCGGAGTCCTGCAATGCGGCCAGCATGGCCCTACCCGAGTCGTCCCCCATTCGGGCGAGCGCCCAGGCGGCGTTGGTTCGCACGGCCCAGGCGATCTCGAAGTCGCGGTTCTCTTCCCGGATGCCCACCGCTGCCGATACGCGAAGGAAGGGTCGCACGGCGTCGGCCGCCGCCGGATCGCCGATGCGGCCCAGCGCGACAATCAGGAACGACGCCAAGGGGGGCGGGCACTCGTCGGTGGATCGGAACATGTCGTCGCCGTATGCTTCGCGCCGGAACGAACCGTAGGCGTCGGGCGGCGTGCTCGCGAGCAACTCGAGCATCAGGGGTACGGCGGATCGCTCCCGAAATCTTCCCAAGAGGATTGCGGCCGACCAGTACAGCGGCACCGAGGGCCTGCTCGAAGCCTCGGGAAGCGTGTAGCGGAATCGGCGGGGATTGCGCTCTTCCAAAAATCCCAGCAGTGCCGGCACCGCCGACCGATCACCGAGGAGGCCGAGCAGGACGGCCGCCTCTTCGCGGACTTCCGTGACCTGCGAGTGCAGGAGAGGGCGCAACCGGGGGACGGCTTTCTCCCCGGTCCGATAGAGATACGCCATTGCCTCGAGCGCGTCGGCGGTCCCCAGGAATCCAACCGCTTGCTCCAGGGAGAGGGTTGGACCCTCCGAGGGCGGAAACTGCCGCTCTCGCTCGTCTCGCCAGAAATCCTGGCGGTGGAGCACGTCGAGAGACGGGCCGACGACGGTTCGGCCGGCAACGTCTTTCGGGCGGAGCACGCCCAGCCGCACCAACTCGTCCTGAAGCCGGTCGACGGGGATCTGACGAGGCGGAACGCCAAGCCGGCACGCCATGGCGGCCGCCACCCCGGCCGCCTCGCCCAGATGCTCCAGATCGGGCTGCATCCGGCCGCCGATCAAGGCGTCGTGGTCGCAGGAGTAGGCCATTGCCGAGACCAGGATCCCCTCCAACCCCCGTGGCAGCAGACTGCGGTAGGGAATGCTGCCCACGAGCGGCCGGCGCCACATGCCGAGGATGGCGGTCCAATCCTGGGCCCGGTCGCTTTGATTGGCCGCGTTGGGAAAATGCGTGTCGTAGTTCGACCGCCAGCGACAAACCGTATCCGGAAACCGTCGTTCGTGCAGAACGTCGTCGAACGTGACGACATAGTCGCCGAGGATGCGGCGGCTCTCGCGGATGTTCAGGCTGACGGCGGCAGACGGGGCCTTCAGGTACGAGTCGGAGATGTCGCCCAAGTGCGTCGGATCGCGGAGCGGCCCGTGTTCGATCTCGTGGAGGAAGCCGTCGGTGGCGCGTCCCTTGGCGAAGGCCGCACCGGCTGCCACGGCAATGCCACCGTGGCCCGTGGCGTCGATGACCACGTCGCCCAGCAGGACCTGCCTCCCCCCGGCGTTCTCGACGACGACTCCGGTCACGCGGTTTCCGTCGACGACCGCCCCGGCGCCAAGGGTCCAATAGAACACGTCGACGCCGGACTGGCGCGCGAGGTCTTGCAGGGCGAGCTTCTTGTGTTCGCCGGAAAAGCGGACCTTCTCCAGCGGGGCCGAGCCGCTCGACTTGGCCAGGTGGATGCGATCGCCCAACTCCTGCCGCAGGAAGCTCTTCCACGGGGCGCCCCAGTAATAGCAGTGGACGCGATTGCTGCCGATCCCGCCCAGGTTGGGCAGGATCTCGATCACCGCAACCCTCGCTCCCTGGCGTGCTGCGGAAATGGCGGAGATCGCTCCCGACGTACCTCCGCCCACCACCACCACGTCGTACTTGCCGCGGACGGGTAGTTCCACAGCGGCCTGGCGAATCCGCGGATAGTTGACGCCGGGCTCGATTCCGTCGAGGATTTCGCAAACTCGGGCCGGCCCAGGTTGCTCTGGGACCGCCGCGAGCGTCGGGGTGGCTGCCGGATCGTCGCCCAAGTGTTTGGCAATTCCGGCGGCCACACTTCCGGCCGTTTCCCCGACACCCAACAGGGCCTGAAGACTCTCCCATGGCGCATGCGGGTCGGTTGTCCGTCCGGCAATCACCAAGCCTTCCACGCCGATCGGCAGAACCGCGTCTCGACGAGCGAAGTCTCTTCGGGCAAGCTCTTCCTCGGTCCATTTCCCACGGCAGGCCACGACGGCCATTTCGTCGATCCAGACTTCGGGAGCGGGCGTGAAGTCGCCCAGGCTGATCCCGGCCCGATCCAACGCATGGCGGAGGGCGAAGCACTTCTCGAGCGTCAGCGCCTGGATCGCCGACACATCGCGCGCGGTATCCGGCCCGATGTGGGTTCGCACGCATAACTCGAGAAAACCGTCGTGCACCGTCACACCGTTGCCGTCCAAACCGAGCTCTGCCGCGACGGGCAGGCGCCCCAGGGGGAGCGAGCCCGGCCGGCGAACGGCAATGAACCTCCGTGCGGTCGTCTCGCCCTCCCTATCGCGCAGAAAGGTGGCGCCGGCGGCCGCGGCGATCCGGGCGTCTGCCGTGGCATCCACGACTGCTTTGGCGAGCACGATCTGACGACCACTTCGGCCGGTGAAAACGACCCCGCAAACCTGCTTGCTCCGACAGACGACACCGCTGGCGCGCGAGAACAAGTAGGTTTGGATCTGCGGACAGCGGACGACCTTCTGGTGAAGGTACGGACCAAGTCGAATGGGATCCAGGCGGTTTTCGGTAACCACGCCGGCCTTGACCAGTTCCGCGTACATGGCTTGGGCCAGCGGAGTCGTGTCGGGCGGGGCTTGCGCAACGGCCTTGCACTGGTAGGTGGCTGTCAGTTCCCGGCCCAGGCCGTTACGGCTCTCGATCAGGATCACCGACAACCCGTCCTCGGCGGCGCGGAGCGCCGCTGCGATGCCCGCCACCCCGCCCCCGGCAACGACCACATCGGCCTGGCCGACGACGGGCAAGTCGCGCTCGCTCTGCGCGATGCTGCCCAACCCCGGCGGCGAGGGCGCGAAGTGCCGGACCGTCAGTCCGTCGGGATCGGCGGAAAGGCTTGGAAGTGCCAGTGCCGCGGTCGTCAACAGGACGGTTCCCATCGCAACATTCTTCACCGATGTCTCCCGATCGCGATTCCGCGATTTGACGGACGGACCAACGTCGCGCTAGCGATTCACCTTGGGGGCTTTCTTTACCCGGTCGCGCCGTTCGAGATACGACTTGAACTCCCAGCGATCCTTCCACCTGGGCAAGAAAGGAGCGTAGGCCGGCGTGTTATACCAGAACTGCGGTTCCGGGTCGGCGGGCGTGACCGCCCCTTCCGGGTAGTCCTCGCCCGCGAAGCTTGCATCCACGGTTTCACTCCAGGCCAGCAGTTCGCGTTTCATCCGCTCGAGTCGATCCGGCTGCTGGGCGCCGAGGTCGTTGATCTCCTGGGAATCGGCCTCGAGGTCGTAGAGCTGAAAGTCCCCTTTGCCCAGGTCGTTGGCAAGCAGCTTATAGCGATTGTCGACCAGTGCGGCTTTCGAGCCGAAACGGAACGCGATGGGCCTGGCTCGCTCGGCCAACTCGGCGGTCAGCAGCGGCTTGAGACTGATCCCGTCGAGCGGCCGAACGAACACGTCGCCGGAAAGGCCGAGGAGGTCGGCGATGGTCGGGAAGATGTCCATCGTGCAGGCGGGATAATGCGTGACGCGAGGCTCGACGACCGCCGGCCATTCGATGATGCCGGGAACCCGCAGGCCGCCCTCATACACCGAGCCTTTGTGGCCGCGCAGGCCGCCGACCGTCTCGGGGGTGATGCCCGGCAGGCCGCCGTTGTCGCTGCAAAAGACGAGCAGCGTGTTTTCGGCGATGCCCATCTTGCGCAATTCTGCCCGCAAGGTGCCGATGCTGCGGTCCATGGCGACCAACTCGCCATAATGGTTCGCGGATTTCTCGTCGAGTTGGCTGAACCGTACCCTGTCGTCGGGCAGGGCCCTGAACGGGCTGTGCGGGGTGCCGTACCAGATGACGGCGAACATCGGCTTGCCCTTGCCGCGGTGCTTCTCCAGGAACTTCACCGCCTCGGCCACGGCAACCTCGGAGGAATCGCCGTGAAACTGCTCGATCCGCCCCATGCGGCTCATCAGGGGATCGACGTCGTAGAAATTCGTCACCGAAACCCACTCCTCGAAGCCGAATCGTCCGGGGTGACGGTCGTCCGCCGCAAGAATCGGCGCGCCGGGGCCGCGGAGGCCATTCAGATGCCATTTGCCGAAATGCCCGGTCACGTAGCCCGCCTGCCTCAGGGCTTGGGCGATGGTCTTCTCCTGCAGTCGCAGCGCGTAGCCGTGCTGGAGCACGCCGGTGCGGTCGTTGGCGCGTCCGGTCAGCACGCTGGCCCGGGTGGGCGAGCAGACCGGCGCCCCGGCGTAGAACCGCTCGAACCGCAGGCCCCCTGCGGCCATCGCATCGAGGTTCGGCGTCTTCAGCACCGGATGGCCGCGATAGCCGGTCTGCCCCCATCCCATGTCGTCAGCAAGGATGAGTACGATGTTTGGTACACCATCGGTCGCCGGTTTTCGTTCTTGTCTTTCGGCACCTGTCGAGAGCCCTGGGGCACAGATGACAAGCAGAAGTGTAGCGATTCTGTGTCGTGATGGGCCCGCGACACAAAAGTGGCTCAGCGGTACACCATTCGAACGAGGTTGCATCGCGACACCTGCACTGGAGGAGACGATGTTGGGGCGCCTGACCGGGGGTTAGTATCGAGAACCGGCGAAGGCGGGTCAATATGATCGGCAAGAGCCATCGCAACAACAGCGTTGCGTGGCTGAACGACCTCTGCGGGTTCTGCGGCAAGCGCCCGGTCGCCAAGCTGAAGAAGGCCCACCTTGAGGAATGGATCGCCCGCCATTTATCCGGGCGCAGCCCGGCAACGTGGCGGAGCGTGATTGCGGTGGTCCGGGCCGCCTTCAACCGCGCCGAGGCGATGCTTGGAGTTGCCAATCCGCTGAAGTGGCTCAAGAAGCCGCGGTCGGAGCCTCGGTTACGGTCGCAACACGAAAGGCCGACCGTGGAAGGGCATGCGATAATCGTCGCGGACGCTTGGGCGTCGATGCACATCGATGTGAGCGGGGTGCGGAAAGCGACTGCGTGTCCCCGGGCGCGCAACCGCCCGGGGCCACCCGGTCCTTGCCGTTACTGGGGGGGGGCGAGTGGCATAAAGATGGGAGGTCTGGGGTATCTGTGGGCAATCGTGACGCGGGCTGGTAAGAGTCGTCTTGACCCCGGAGGTCGTCTGCTCCTATTGTGCAGTCCGTACGACAGGGACGGTTCGTAACGACCCAATCGAGCGGGGGGGCCGCGCTCCCCAGGAACGCTCCGAGGCACGCAAGGAAGCCCAAGCCTCACCATGCTCGTCCACCTGCTGGTGCTCAACTACAACGGACGCCGCTTGCTCGGCCGGTGCCTGCCCTCGGTGCTCGAGGCGGCATGGGCTTCGAGCCATCGCTGCCGCGTGACGGTGATCGACAACGATTCCCGCGACGATTCGGTGGCTTGGCTCGCGCGCGAGTTCGCCGAGGTGGAGGTCATTCGGCGACCGAACCGGGGGCTCTGCTCGTTCAACGACGTGGTTCCGCGGCTCGAAGGGCCGGTGGCCCTCCTGCTGAACAACGACATCGGGTTGGATCGGCACGCCGTCGATCCGCTCGTCGAGGCCTTGCTGGCCGCGCGCCCAGGCGAGCCGCCCTGGTTCATGGCCGCCCCGAAATGCTGGCTTCCCGACGGGACGACCTACGAGGGCTTCCGAACCGCGGTCCGGTGGCGATGGGGGCTGGTGCAGGCGACGGCCCGGTTCGCCGGACATGAAGCGTGGATCGACCGGCCCGGCCTGACCGCCTCGGCCGGCGCGGCGATGGCGGTCGATCGCGACGTGTTCGCCATGCTCGGCGGGTTCGATCCGCTGTACTTGCCCGGCCGGCTCGAAGACCTCGATTTCGCGTTTCGCGCCTATTTGGCCGGCTACCGGGCTCGCTACGTGCCCGAGTCGGTCGCGTACCACCTGGGCATGGCCACCTTCGGCTCGGTCTTCGGGCAAGAGGGCTGCGACCGGTTGGCCCTGCGGAATACGCTGCTGTTCCAGTGGAAGAACCTGCGCGATCCGCTCCATCGGGCGCGCCAGTGGACCGGGCTTTTCACCCGTCTGGTCTTCGATCTGCTTCGAGCCCCGCGGACTCGTGCGGCGCGGCGCTGGCCGTTGGTGCGGGCGTGGCTGGCCGCACGAAGCCGGTGGCGCGCGATGGGGCCGAGCCCTTGGCCGGCGCCCGACAACCCATCGGGTGAGCGCGACTTCTTCCGTCGCTTTCATCCCCGGCAGCTTCAAAGCGAGTCGGCGTGGGCTCCGGCCACCGAAGCCGTGTCTTCACTTCCCCTGGTCGAGGCCGAGGCTTGCCGGTGAGCACGACGGCGGACAGCGCGATGGCCACGCGACGGCCCCTCGTCGGCGAGGAATTGGGCGGAAGCGGCGTTTCGCGCGCCTGCTCGGCCAGGGTGGGGCCTGGGGGCTCGCTGTGCTCGACCCCAGACACCCTGGTTGAGACTCCAGACACCCTGGTTGAGACTCCAGCCACCCCGGTTGCGACCCGAGCCACCCCGGTTGCGACCCGAGCCACCCCGGTTGCGACCCCAGCCACCCCGCATGAGGCGGACGGAGCACGGGGCGTGCCTGCGACGACCCGGCTATCGCGATATCCGATCTCGCGCTGGTATCTCTGCTCGGCGGCCGGTTGGATGGCGTCGCGCCTCGTGGCGACGCGGGTTCGGCCCGTGCACCTGACGCTCCTGGGGCTCGGGTTGGCAATGGCCGGCGCGGGCCTCGTGGCATGGCGACCCGACTTTTCGCCCCTGGCCGGCCTGCTGGTGCTCGCGGCCTGGTTGTGCGACCGGGTCGACGGACAGCTCGCCCGGCGGCAACGAACGGTCTCGGCCCGGGGCGCCTGGCTCGACGCCAACGTCGATGAATTGACCGACGTGGTCTGCCACCTGGCCGCGGCCGCGGCCGCTTCGGCCCAGTGCGACGATTCGGGGCCGTGGCTGCTCGTGATGGCCTTCGTGGTGGGCAAATACCTGTTCATGTACGGGCTGAACGTCGAAGAGCACGTGGCCGGCCCGCCTCGGAACACGCAGGCGGGACGCCCGCACCACAACGCGGCCCGTTGGCTTCGCGCCGCGTATCACTTGCCCGGCAACGCCGACGTGCGCGTGCATTTGCTGGTCGCGGCCCTTGTGACGGGCCGGCTCTGGTGGGAGTTGGCGATTGTGGCCCTGTACTACAACCTGCGATGGACGGCCCGGTACGTCCTGGTGGCTCGGCGACTGGGGGGAACGGCATGAACGAACCCCGCGTTACCGCGGCGATCATCGCGCTGGACGAGGAGCGGAACCTCGCCGAATTGTTGCCGCGACTGGCCGAGTTCGACGAGATCGTGGTGGTCGACGGGGGCTCGACCGACGGCACCGCGGCCACGGCCCGATCGCACGGATGCCGGGTGGTGCGCCGGCCGTTCGACAGCTTCTGCCGGCAGCGGAACCATGCCATCGAGCAGGCCCGGGGCGACTGGGTTCTGTCGATCGACGCCGACGAGCGTCCCGCACCGGAACTGATGGCGGAGATACGCGAACAGATCGGCCTGGGACGCCACGCGGGCTTCCGCATTCCCATCCGCAGCTCGATTTTCGGCCGTCCCATGCGATTCAGCGGAACGCAGGACGATTGTCCCGTGCGTTTGTTCCGCCGGCAGGGCGCCCGCTGGGTCGGCAGCGTCCACGAGGTGGTGCGCGTCGCGGGGCGCGTGGGCCGGCTTCGCCACGCACTCGAGCACGCAACGATCGCCGACCTGCACGCCTTTCTGGCGAAGATGCACCGTTACACAATGCTCGAGGCCCGCGCCCGGGTGGAGGCGGGGCGTCGGCCCCGGCCGCGCGACCGCTGGATCGCCCCGATCCGCGAGGTGCTGCGGCGTCTGATCTGGAAGCAAGGCATCCTCGACGGGCCCCAAGGCTGGGCCTTCTGTCTGCTGAGCGGGCTGTCGGAGTGGGTCCTGGCCGACCGGCATCAGCGGCTTTGGACCGACGTTCCACCTCGCTCGTTTCCCGTTGGCGCGGCGGTCGACGCGGCCGACGTGCCCAGCGCGCCGGAGTTACCCGAACAGCCGATCCCTTTCGAAGTCGACCAAGCATTCGCATGAGACGAGTCGTCATGGCCAATCCGCGGCTTCCTCTGCTGCCCTTGATTCTGGATACCGTGCCGCCGGGGCTCCGGCAAGCGCTGGCCCAGGAGGGCATTCCCGTTGCCGATCGCCGCCGGGGACCGCCCGAGGCGAGGTTCCTTTTGTTCGACTCCCAAGGCCGCCCAACCGATCCGCCCGGGGCCGGGCAAGTGCCCATCGACGTCGACGTTCTTCGCAAGTCGGGTCCGGGCGATCCGTTCGACCGTCTGACCGACCAGCGCGCCGCCGGCCATCGTTGGCCGATTGGGAGCCTGGAGCTGACCGAACGGGTCGCGCGGGTCGACAAGCGCGCGGTTCGCCGGCGGGTGCTCGACGAGCTTCGCAAGCTGATCGAAATGGCCGGGGGAATTTGGCTCCGCGTGTCGGCCTTTCCGTTTCCGTATCGGACGGCCTTCCACTTCCGCATCGACTACGACGAGTACGATCCGGGCGATTTCCGGCGCACGCTCGAGACGATCGCCGGCCACGAGCACGCGACGAGCCACTTCGTCTGCGGATCGACCTACGAGCCCGCGCCCGAGGCGCTGGCCCGGCTGCGCGGGCTGGACGTGGGCTCGCACGGCTATTGGCATCACACCTACCGCACCACCGAGGAGAACCTGCGGAACGTCGCGCGCGGCATCGAGGTGCTTCGCGCGGCGATGATCGAGCCCTCGGGGTTCTGTGCCCCGCACGGCAAGTTCTGCCGCGAGCTGCTCGAAGCGCTCGACGCGCTCGGGGTGTCGCACGCCTCGGAGTTCGGCTTGGCCTACGACGAGTTGCCCTTTTTCGTTCCGGGCAGCAGGCTTCTGGAGATCCCGGTCCATCCGGTGTGCCTCGGGTTGTTTCTCGAGGCCGCCCGAACGCTCGCCTCGACCGGAAAGCGCGGGCCGTCGCCCGACGAGGCCGCCGGCGCGGCGATCGAGTATTTCCAGGACCTGCTGAAAGCCCGATACCGGGCCGGCGAGCCGGCTTTCCTGTACGGGCATCCGACGGGTCGATTGGGACGTTACCCCCAGGTTCTCAAGGCGGTGCTCGAGACGGTCGGCTCCTTTGGCGCGGTGTGGAAGACGACGATGACCCGGTTCGCCGATTGGTGGCGCCTGCGCGAGCAGGTGCGGCTGACGGTCGTGCGCTCGGGCGAATCGTATCTGGCCAAGGCCGCGCGCATTCCGTTCGACTATCGCGTGGGGATCGAGTATTGCCGCGGCGAGCACGTGGCGCTGCTGCCCCTGTCGGACCGGGTGATTTCGTTCTCGCCCGAGTCGCTGGTGTACGAGAAGCGTTCGGCTCGGCCATCGGCGCATCACGTGCGAATCGACCGGCCCGAGGGCCTTCGCGGCACGGTGCGGCAGTTGATCGACTGGGAGCGAGTCACGCCGGTCGAGGAGATCGCGCCGCGAGGATGGCGGAATTGGACCAAGCGGACCCTGCGCCGAATCTGGAGCCCCTAGCCGTGACGCCGACCGTCGACAACGCGACCGGGCCGAGGCGGGCCGATCGGCGGCGGGCCGAAGCGGAGTTCCGCCCGGTCGTCGCCGTGCGGATGGCGGGCAAGCCGACCGCGCTCGGGGCGCCCGGCGGCGGCGAGGTCCAGATGTTCGCCCTGGCCCAAGCCCTGAGGGTTATGGGGCTGCAAGCCCGACCGTGGCGTCCCTGGGAAGACGACCTGTGCGAGGTCGACTGCCTGCACCTGTTCGGCAGCCTGCCCGAGCATCTGCCGGTGGTCGAGGCGGCGCGCCGTCGGGGCGTGCCGGTCGTGCTTTCGACGATCGCCTGGTTTGCCCCGGCCTGCGTGTGGCGCGAGCCGCGCCCGCTCATTCGGCGGCTGGCCGGTTGCGCCGCGCTCTGGGCGCGCGCCCGATGGACCGGGTTGCCCTCGTGGCGCCGGCGGCTTTATCACGCGGTCGATCGGTTGCTGCCGAATTCCCAGGCCGAGGCCGAGCAACTCGTCGGCTACTACGGCGTGCCGGCCGAGCGGATCGACGTCGTGCCCAACGGGACCGAACCCCGGTTCGCGCGGGGCGACGCCGAGCCGTTCGCCCGTCTCGTGGGCGGGCGCGGGTTCGTGCTCTGCCCCGGGAGGATCGAACCGCGCAAGAACCAGCTCGGCCTGATCCGCGCGATGCGGGGCGCGGGCGTTCCCATGGTCGTGCTGGGCGACGCGGTTCCGGGCCACGCCTCGTATGGCGCGGCGTGCCGGCGCGCGGCCGATCGAAACGTGCGTTTCGTTCCCGCGCTGCGCCATGACGATCCCCTGCTGGCCAGCGCCTATGCCGCGTGCGGTTGCCTCGCGCTGGCCAGTTGGTTCGAGACGCCCGGCCTGGTGGCCCTCGAGGCGGCGGCCTCGGGCGTGCCCCTCGTGCTGCCGCGGGGCGGGTGCGCCGCCGAGTATTTCGGCGACCTGGCCGAGTACGTGCGGCCCCACGATGGCGCCGGCATCCGCCGGGCCGTGCTCGCCGCGCTGCGGCGCCGAAGAGATCCCCGCCTGGCGGAACACGTGCTCGCCAACTTCACGTGGGACGCCGCCGCCCGCGCCACCTGCCAGGCTTACGACAAGGTGCTTTGACGTGTTCCGATCGTCCGGGCAAACGCGATTTCGCAAACAGGTCTTGGGCCGCTACCGGTACGTGCGTCTGCGATGGCGCGTGCTGTTTGCGCTGATCGATTTTGCCGGGACGCTCGCGTTCGGCGCCGGGCGTGTGATCGGGGCCGCGTTGTCTCGCTTCATGGCCAGCGCGATTCGCCAGTCGCGCGCGCGCGGCGAGCCGCGGGCGATCGTCCTGGTGCAGCTCGATCACCTGGGCGACGGGGTCATCTCGACGGCCCTGCTCCCGCCGTTGCGGGCGCGCTATCCGCACGCCCGCATCGAGGTGCTGGCCGGCCCCTGGAACCGCGAGGTGTTCGAGGCCCTGCCCGAGGTCGACTGCGTTTACGTGTCGCGCGTCAACCGTTTCTCGCGAGCCAGCCGGCTCGGCTGGATGCTCTCGACGATCTGGTGGGGGCTGCGGCTTCGCCGCGGGCGTTTCGATCTGGCGATCGACGTACGCGGAGAGTTCCCGCTGGCCCTGATGCTGTGGCTCAGCGGAGCCCCGCGACGCCTGGGTTGGGATTGCGGCGGCGGCGGCTTTCTGCTGACCGACAGCCCGCGCTTCGTGCCCGGGCGGCCCGAGATCGAGTCGCGGCGGGCGCTTCTGGCGTGCATCGGCATCGCGCCCGACCCAAAGCAGCCCTGGCGCCCGCGATTTCGCCCGTCGGATGGGGCTCGGCGCCGCGTGGCGCGGCAACTGGCCGAGTTCTCCCAGGCGGCATCCGACGGCCCGCTGATCGTGCTGCACGTCGGGGCGGGCACGTCGGCCAAGCGATGGCCGGCCGAGCATTGGCGCAGCCTCCTCGGACGCCTGTCGCGCACGCTCGGCGCCCGGATCGTGCTGGTGGGGTCGCCGGACGACCGGCCACTGGCCCGAGCGATCGTCGGGCCGCACGGCCATGCCGCGGCAGCCGACTGGGCGGGCGGGCTGTGCATCGACGAGTTGGCCGCCCTGTTCGAGCGGGCCGACCTCGTGGTCGGCGCCGACTCGGGCCCGGCCCACCTGGCCGCGGCGGTCGGCGCGCCGGTGATCGTGTTGTTCAGCGGCACGAACGATCCGGTGCAATGGCAGCCGCGCGGCGAGCGGGTTCACGTGCTCCGACGCCGGCTCCCCTGTTCACCCTGCCACCTCAGCCGCTGCCCCCTGCGATCGCACCCATGCATGCAAGACCTCACGCCCGCACAAGTCGCCGAGACCGTGGAAGAAACGCTTCAAAGCGGTGCGGGAGCCCCGATGACGAAAGAGCGATGGGAAACGACGCATGGCCCAGCATCCAATGGAGAAAGAACGACATCAGGACCAATGACCAATGACCAATGACCAGTGACCAGTGACCAGTGACCAGTGACGAATCGCACGTGGTGCCGTCCCGTGGGCCACCTGTTCGCGATGCGGGCTTCGTGATTCTCTCCCTTCTTTCCGCGGCGTTGGCACGCTGGAGACGTACTCCACGACCCGAAGACACGTTGGAAACGTGCCCCACGACCTGTCGCGAATCAAGACTTTCCACACTCAGGCATTTCCCATGATCATGCCCGTCCTTCCTCCGGATCCGCAGGTGCGCGAGGCTCGGGAGCGGCTGCAGAGGGCGCGCCGGCTGGTGGCCGACGCACTGTTCGGCCGGCGCCGGCCCGCCGAGGGGGCTCCGCGCGTCCGTCCCTGGCAAGCCTGGCTCTTTGCGATCTGGGTGCTCGGCGTTACCGCGTTCTACGCCGCCGCCATGGCAGGGCTCCTCTAACCGCCTTCATCCTTCATCCTTCATCCTTCTCTTCCATGTCTGCCCCACTCGTCTCCCTGGCTTGTCTGCCGGCGATCGCCCTGGCCTCATACGCCCTGGGCCGCCCCATCGTGCGCGGATTCGGCGTCGGACGCGGCGATGCCCTGACGTCGGCGGTCTGGAGCGTCGCGGTCGGCCTTGTCGCGGCCGGCTTGACGCTCACGGGCCTGGGTCTCCTGGGGTTGCTTTACGCGCCCTGGATCGGCGTGGGCACCCTGCTGGCATGCTTCGGGGGGATCGGGCAGCTCGTGGCGGCCTGCGATCCGACGCGACGCCGGGTCGTTTCGAACGATTGGCCTCGAGGACCGCTCGACCACGAACCCGACGCGCCTTGGCCCGAGCCTCCCACCTGGCTCAAGCGGGGAGCGATGATCCTGGCGGCCCTTGCCTGCGCGGGCTCCCTGGTGACGGCGCTGGCCCCACCGACGGCGGGCGATGCCTTGTGCTATCACCTGGAGCTGCCCAAGGCGTTTCTGGCCGATCATGCCCTCGGCCACCTGCCCGACAGCGAGAACTCGACCTATCCCCTGCTGGTCGAGATGTGGTTCCTCTGGGGGCTGGCGCTCGACGGAGGCGTCGCCGCGCAGCTCGTCCACTGGGGATTGGGAATGCTCCTCATCTTGGCATCGGTCGTGCTCGCCACGCCGATCGTGGGGCGTCCATGGGCGTGGATCGTCGGGGCGATCGTCGCCCTGGTTCCCGGCGTGACCAACCAGATGACCGCGCCGTTGAATGACGTTGCCCTGGCTGCCTTTACCACGTTGGCCCTGGCCGCCTGGTGG
>Ga0334884_1002405_pt1 | contig 23852 bp, 20 predicted proteins | sample GraSluR1_MG_7_FD_207215 | JGI IMG/M metagenome (GOLD analysis project Ga0334884, IMG submission 207215) | Sludge microbial communities from methane-producing bioreactor in Wageningen University, Netherlands - Granular Sludge_12_05 R1 | ecosystem: Engineered > Bioreactor > Anaerobic >...
GCACGGCGACGCTCGCCTCGGCGATCGGCGGAGGCGGGCTCGGACGGCTCATCTTCTCCGGCCTCTCTTCCATACGGAACGAGATCATTCTCGCCGGGGCCATCCCCGCGACGCTGCTCGCGCTTGCCGCCGACTGGTTGCTGAAGCGCGCGCAGGAGTACTTCAACCCCTCCGCGCGTGCGAAGCGGCTGGCGAAGAGGCATGGTATGTCTTCCGAAACCGAATCCAACTCCGCGGCGTGAGCTCCGCGCTCCGCGCCGTGAATGATACACAAATACACTGAAGGAGAGTGGTTCCATGAAAAAGTTACTCGCACTATTTCTTGCGCTCGTACTGATGACAGGGCTTATCGCCACCAACGCCAACGCGGCGGACGATCCGATGCGCTACGAGGGGCGCCTGCGTATCGCCTCGCAGAACGTCAACGAGACGATCATTCTCGCCTGGATGGCGAAGCTCCTCGTTGAGGAGCACACCGGGCTGCGCACGACGCTGAATACGGAATTCGCCGGGTCGGCCGTGCTCCACCAGGCTATGGCGGCCGAGGAGATCGATCTCTATCCCTCGTGGACGGGGACGCAGCTCACGGGTATTCTGCGCTACGAGGGAGAATCCAAGCCCTCCGACGAGACGTTTACAATGGTGAAGGAAGGGTTCGAGAAGAACTTCGGCATGACGTGGACCCGCCCGGTCGGCTTCAACAACACCTACATCATGGCCGTACGCCCCGAGACGGCGGAGAAGTACAACCTGAAGAAGGCGTCCGATCTGGCGGCGCACGCTCCCGGCTGGAAGCTCGGCGGCGACGAGAACTTCGACACGCGCCTCGACGCATACCCGGGGTGGTCCGAGCGCTACGGCATCACTTTCCGCGACGTCCTGCCGATGCAGTACGCCATGATGTACATGGCGCTGATGCAGGAAGAAGTCGACGTCATCGCGGCCTACTCGACCGATTCGCGGATAGGAAAGTTCAACCTCGTTCTTCTGGAAGACGACAAGCAGTTCTTCCCCGACTACAGCGCCGCGTTCGTTCTGCCTCTGGCGCTTACGGAGAAGTACCCCGGTCTTGTCGGCGTCATCGAGAAGCTGAGCGGGAAGATCGACGAGAAGGCGATGGCTGCCATGAATCTGGCCTTCGACGAGGGAGAAAACCCCGAGGACATCGCACGCGCCTTCCTCCGTGAAAAACAACTCGTCAAGTAGAAAAAAATTGCGGAAAAGGGGAAAAAGTGGTATCTTCTTCATCTACTCACAGGGGTAGGAAGATTGGTTTTTAAGGAGTTGGATTGTAGTTGAACTGTGAAAATTCCGTTGTAGTTTCCGGCGCGATTCATCTGCCCAAGGGCGACATGGTCGGGCGCAACAGGCACGGAACGTACCTTAAGTTCGCCCTCAAGCAGATGACGACCGGGTATGACGGTGTGGAACGGCCAAGCTTTCTCCCGGTGCGCGTTTTCGATCAGGCGCTCCAGGAGCAGTTTCGGACCAAGGGGCACGGAGACTCTGTCCGGATAGCCGGGACGCTTCGCTCTTCGACAGGGAGCGGCGAGATGTTTATCCTTGCGGAATCCATCGAAAATACAGAGGAGTAGCCTTTACGGGTGATTTTTTTCGATGTAATGACAACAAAAACGAGGACGCCTTCTTTCACGGAGGGCTTCTTTGTTGTATAGTATGAAAAGGTATCTTTCTTAGATTTTATTGCAGGTTGGTACGCGCCTTGGCGGAGTGTGCCGGATGCGCTGAAAGGAGCGTGTGCATGTGACTGTTTCGTCAGCTGCGGAAAACGAAAAGCGTGCGCTTGGTTCTTCTGTTCGGGAGAGACTGTGGAAATCCGGGAGGCGGTTTCTTTTGCTTCTTGCGCTGTGCTGTCTGTGGAGCTTTCCGGCTACGGCGGCTGAAGTATTCCTGGTGTCCAGCTACCACGAGGGGGATATGTGCGGGCAGCCGCAGTACGAAGCGGTTGTGGCGGTGCTCAAGCAGAGCGGTATTCCGGAGCTCTCCTTCCGGGGGTACTATCTCGACTCCCGGCGGCGCGTCGGGAAGGATATCGACAGGGAGATCGACACAATCATCGCGGACATCAGGGAACGAAAACCCGCCCTTGTGTTCACGATTGACGACCTTGCCTTCGCCCGGCTGTACGGCGAGGTGCTGCGCCATCCGTCGACCTTTCTTGTGTTCACCGGACTGAACCGTGCGGTTGCGGAGTATGATAAGGGCGCTTCCTTCCTTGATGAGAAGGGGCTTCCTGCGAAGAATATCACCGGCGTCTTTGAATATCTCTTCATGAAGGAGCAGTTCGAGATGCTGGAAGTGCTCCTCCAGCGGCCGCTGCGCAAGGTGGCGCTCCTGCACTCGGTCGATCCCGTGGGCGTTATTTTGAAGGAGCAGATTGCCGACGAGCTCTCCCGCACCCCCTACGCCGGCATCGTGGAGTTTCACGCCGCGGAGGACGCGGAGAGCGCGCTTCGCCTTGCCGATGCCATCGGCGCCGACGACTCCGTCGACGCGTGGATTCCGGTGACGATGTCGGTGAAGGACTCGGAAGGCGGATTTCTCACCATGGGAGATCTGGCGAAGGAGATGACGGCGCGCATCCGCAAGCCGGACCTGGCGCTCAACGTCTCTTTCACCGAGCTGGGGTTCTACGGCGGCGTCAGCGTGGACTTTTACCAGATGGGGTTCCAGACCGGCTCGATGGCCGCCAAGCTCCTGAAGGGACTTCCGATACGGGAAATTCCGGTGGAGAACGCAGGCGCTTCGATCATTGCCGTCAACAGGAGCCGTCTGCGCGAGCTGGGGATCTCAATTCCCGGCGATTTTTCCGCTGTCGTCGATCTATTCCTGGAATGAGTCGTTTTTTTCGGCTCCGAAGGAGGGCGGGATGACGGATCCGGTTCTGGTGTTTCTTCATCTTGTCGCAGCGGGGTACCTTCTTTTCCTCTGCGTCCTGACGCTTCTTCCATCTGCCGAGGAGACCTCCCTCAAGGGAGGGCCTCTTCCAAACGCGCCTCTCTTCCTCTTCAATGCGGGGTGGGGCGTCGCGCTCAGCGTCCGCGCCTTCCTGGCCGCCAATTCCTTTCAGAGCACGGTCTATCCGCTGGCCGTCTCGCTGGCGGTTGGGGGGAGCCTTTTCCTCATCAAGAAAAAGGGGCGTACAGGAATGCTCCTACGGGCGCTGCTCGCAGGAGGCTGCGCGTCTCTTTTTCTGCCGGGAACCAGGCTCCCGGGGGGCGCGCTTTTCCTTCTGGCGGGGGGATGGCTTTTCATCGACCGTTTCCCGCTGCGCGCGCGCCTCGGCCTCTCCTCGACCGGAGATGTTCCCGGGGGCGCGCGCGACAGGGCGTTCTCGATGTTTTTTCTCGCCGAGGGGCTGGAGCTCCTCTTTGAAGGCAGCACGCCGTTCCCGGTTCTTCTTTCTCTTTTCTTCGTCTTTACAGGAATCTTCTTGCTCGCCCGGCTGACCTTTCGCGACAGGAAGTTCCCCTCCAAGGTACGGAGGGCGCTGCTCGCGGGTTTTGCGCTGTACGGCGCCTTGTCGCTCGTCGGAGGCGTCGGGATCGCGCGGATGGAGCGCTCGTTCAGGGAGTCGCTTCTCCGCGAGGGGTACAGCCGGCTTGAGATGGTGAGAAGCAAGTTTCTCTTCTTCGAGATGATGGGATCGGCTCTTGCGAAGACGGTCGCCTCCGACCCCACGCTGGTCAGGGAGGGGCACGCGCCGTCGTTCGCCTCGGATCTTCAGCTTCGTCTGCTGAGCCGGAGGTTGGGCGCTACCCTCGTCTTCCTGCTTGATACGGGGGGAACGGTCGTCTCCACCTCCGAGAAACAGCTTGAAGGAATGAACTTCGCCTTCCGTTCGTACTTTCAGGACGCTCTTCAGGGAAGAAGCGGTCTGATGTACGCGGTCGGAAAGGCCACGATGTCCGCGGGGGCGTACTTCTCCCGTCCCCTTGTGGACAGGTTGGGGACGGTCCTCGGTATCGTCGTGGTCAAGATGGACCTGGAACCGGTCTTTGGCGAGCTTTTCCGCACATACAGGGTTGTGATGCATCGTCAGGGGGAGATTCTCTCGGGGCCGAAGGGTTTCGAGAGCGGGCGCCTTGAAATTTTGCAGGAAGATTTTTTGACGCTGCGGCGCATGTCCGGCGAATTTCAGGGGGGAGGGGTGCGAGGCCCGGATGGGCGAATGCTGCCGATTGTTTCGCTGCCGCTTCCCGGGGGTGGCTGGGAGCTGACAAAACTGCTCGACCCGGGCTCGCTCCTCCGATACCGAAGAACGCCTTTCGCCTTTTATTCCCTCACCTCCGTCCTTGCGCTGCTGCTGCTGCTGCGTTATACGCAGAGGAACCAGCTCATCGGCGAGCTGAAACGGGAGGTCCGCGAACGGGAGGCGGCGGAACAGGCGGAGCGCGCGGCCAGGGCCTCCGCGGAACAGACGAACGCCCTTCTTGCGGAGGAGCGCAACCGGGCGCAGATGCTTGCGGAACAGGCTGAAGCCGCCACCACTGCGAAGAGCAGCTTCCTCGCCAACATGAGCCACGAGATACGCACTCCGCTGAACGCCGTGCTTGGCATGATCGGCCTTCTGCTCGATACGAAGCTCGACGAACGACAGCGCCACTACGCCGAAGTCGTACAGACGAGCGGGGACGCGCTGCTCTCGCTGATCAACGATATCCTCGACTTCTCAAAGATCGAGGCGGACCGTCTGGAGATGGAGCATATCGGGTTCAATCTGCAGATGATCCTTGAGGATACGGTGGAGATGCTCTCCCAAAGAGCCGAGCAGAAGGGGCTGCATTTCGGTTTCTTCGTCGAGGACGACGTCCCGCGTTTCTTGAAAGGGGATCCCGGACGCCTCCGCCAGATACTGATCAACCTGATAGGCAACGCGATCAAGTTCACTCCCTCAGGCGAAGTGATCCTCAATGTGATGCTCGGGTCGGAGGTTCGTGAAACGGTCTTGATACGCTGTACCGTCCGCGACACGGGGATCGGTATCCCGGAGGATCGCCTTCCGGCGCTTTTCAGCGCCTTCGAGCAGGTGGACGCCTCCACAACCCGTACTTTCGGCGGCACAGGGCTGGGGCTGGCCATCAGCAAGCGCCTGACGGAGCTGATGGGCGGACATATAGGTGTGGAAAGCCGCATCGGCGAGGGCTCCACCTTCTGGTTTTCCATCCCGTTTCCGGTCGTCCCGGAGAGCGACGTTGCGCGGACGGCGGACCCTGAGTTCCTGCAGGAGGCTTGCGAGTGTGAAGCGCCGATGGGTTCAAGGGGGAAAATACTTCTCGTGGAGGATACTCCGGTGAATCAGCAGGTCGCCGTCGCGCTCCTCGCCAGGATGGGGTACATGGCCGACGTCGCGGGGAACGGCGAGGAAGCGCTGACGCTTCTTGACTCCATCCCCTACGATCTGGTCCTGATGGATATTCAGATGCCCGTCATGGACGGATTTGAGACGACTGCGCTCATCCGCTCCCGAGAAGCGTCCGAAAAGAGAGAGAGAATTCCGATCGTCGCGATGACGGCGCACGCGCTCTCAGGATACCGCGAGAAGTGCATCGAGGCGGGAATGGACGACTACGTGAGCAAACCCATATTGCCGAAGGAGCTGGAGACAGCGCTCCGGCGGCATTTGAAAAAACGATCCGCGGAACGCGAAGAAGAAATTGCAGCAGAGGAGGTTGCGGAAGAGGTGACGGCGGAAAAAGGAACTGAAAACGTCCTTGAGACGGCGGAGAGTTCGCAGTGGGAGGATATCCCGCTCTTCGATCAGGCAGACGGCGCTGTGCGGACTGCCGGGGATGTCGTTTTTCTGGGAAAACTCCTTCTTCTCTTCGCCGACTCGAACGCCGGAGAGGAAGGGCGTCTCCGCGAGTTTGCCGGACGCGGGGAGTGGAAATCCGCGAAGCACGCGGCGCACTCGCTCAAAGGTTCCTCCGGAAACCTGGGCCTTCTCCGTCTCGCCGAACAGGCACGCTGGACGGAACTGGCACTTGCCGAATATATGGCGGGGCAATCCGAACTGGATGAGAACGCCCTGCGTTCCGCCGTTCTCTCCCTCGCAGATCTCGCCTCCGAGACAATGGAGCTGGCGCGGCGGCAGGGAACAATTCTGGGCAAGGAGGCGGAAGAAGACCCCTCCTGATCCTCTACGCGGCCGGGCTGAATTGTGCTATCCTTTTCGGCGAGGATTGACCGAATGATGGAGGGATGAATCATGACAGCACCGCGCCAAGAGAGTCGAGCCGCAGGAGAGCCGAACGCCTGCCGCGCGATCAGCGGCCGGGAGGCGCTTCGCGCGCTTGCCTGCATAGCGCATCTTATCCGGGAGATCTTCCCGGGAGATATGAGTTTCGCGGTCATCGAGGACGACGAGTATCTCGTCTATGTGCCGGGCAGGACGATCGATATCAAGAAGAAACCCGGTGACAAGCTGACCGAGGGGTCGGCGGGCCACCGGTGCATGATGGAAAAACGGAAGATCGTCAAGGAGTTCAAGAAGGAGGATTCGCCGTTCGGCTTCCCGTACGTCGCGGCCTCCGTGCCGATCTTCGACGCTTCCGGAAAGGCGGTTGGCTGCGTCATCACGGCGGAGAACATCACCCGTCAGGAGACGATGCGGGAAACCGCGGAGCTGCTGCGCGCCTCCACGGGGCAGATAGCGGACTCTCTCCAGACGATGACCGGACAGATGGAGGAGATGCGCGCGGCGGGCGAGATGCTGAACTCCATCACATCGCAGGCCGTGAGCAAGGTGGAGGGAACCGAACAGGTGTTCGGCGTCATCGAGGGCGTGGCGAAGCAGACGAATATGCTCGGGCTGAACGCCTCGATCGAAGCCTCCCGCCTGGGAGATCAGGGGAAGGGGTTCGGCGTCGTGGCGGAGGAGGTGCGGAAGCTCGCCGTCCGCTCGTCCGACTCCGCACGGCAGATCAAGGAGATTCTGGAGTACTTCAAGAACTCCACGATCGAGATCAACAGCAGCACCGACACCCTGCTCCACATCATCAAGGAACAGTCGAGAATCATCGAGACCATCGCCGCGTCCAGCGAGGAGATGGCCTCGGTCTCTGCGATGCTGGAGAAGCTCTCCTCCTCGCTCGGGCAAGGGAGCTGAGACGTGTCCCGGCGGGAAGGACGATCTCCGTCAGCCCGCTCTTTTTGAAAAACACCGCAGGATCGCGAGACGTTGTCTTCTCCCGAATCCTGCGTTTTTTGCCAAGGAGGAATATGTAGTGGAAACTCTTCGTACCCACGCGCTCTTTTTTCTCTGCCTTGCCCTTGCAGTGGCGCTGGCGCTGCTTCCTCCGACCGCGCCCTACGCCGTCGGTATGGCGCTCGTACTGGGCGCGGCGGTGAGCAACCTCGCCCCCGGCTCGGCGCCTCCCGGACTGGGGAAGATGCGCAAACTTGCGCTGAACAGCGCCGTCGTCCTCTTCGGGTTCGGTCTGAACATCCGACAGGTGATCTCCGTCGGCGGCCAGGGGTTCTGGCAGACCGCGGTCAGCCTTGCGGTGATCATCTCGCTCGGTTTTTTTCTGCTCCGGTTTTTCAAGGTCGAGGCGGCGACGCTGAAGCTGGTGACCTTCGGCACGTCCATCTGCGGCGGAAGCGCCATTGCCGCCGTGTCCTCGGTGATGAAGGTTCGCGACGAGGACATCGGCGTCGCCATGGGCGTCGTCTTTCTGCTGAACGCCGTGGCGCTCGTCGCCTTTCCGCTGCTTGCGTCGTTGCTTCCGCTCACGCCGGAGCAGTACGGCGTCTGGTGCGCGTTGAGCATCCACGACACCAGCTCGGTTGTGGGGGCGGCGGCGGTGCTGGGAGATGCGTCGCTGCAGACCGCGACCATCATGAAGCTCACCCGGACACTCTGGATCACGCCCATCGTCTTCCTGATCTCGCTGCGCCAGGGCGAGAAGGGCAAGCTCTCCATCCCGCTCTTCATCGTCTTCTTTCTGCTGGCCTCGGTGACGGCGTCCGTCCTTCCCTTCGCCCCGTTCTTCAAGACGCTCGCTTCGTCCGGGAAGGTACTGATGGCGGTTGCGCTCTATATCGTCGGCTTCGGCCTGCACCGCAGCGTCCTCAAGAAGGTCGGCGCGCAGGGGATGCTCTTCGGTATGCTGCTCTGGGCGGTCTCCATCGTCATGGGGTACCTCCTCGCATCGATGAGCTGACATTCGACACAAAGGAGATGGAATAAGATGAATCTCGCACGCTTTCCCAGAAGGCGCTACACAGAAGGGCGTACCCCTTTGGAATTTCTTGAACGGCTCACCGGGAAGCTCGGCGGCCCGGAGATATGGATCAAGCGGGACGACATGCTCGGCTTTCTCCCGGGAGGGAACAAGACCCGGAAGCTCGAATTCCTTATGGCCGACGCGTTGGCGCAGGGCGCAGACGCCGTGATCACCTGCGGCGCAGTGCAGTCGAACCACTGCCGCCTCACCCTCGCCGCCGCGAGGAAGGAAGGGCTCGAGTGTCACCTCGTCATAGAGGAGCGCGTTCCGGGGAGCTACTCCGAACAGGCTTCCGGCAACAACTTTCTCTTTCACCTGATGGGAGTGGACTCGATCCGCGTCGTTCCGGCCAAATCGGACATGCTCGCTGAGATGGAAAAGACCGCGGACGAGCTGCGCCGCGCGGGAAAAAAGCCCTACGTCATTCCCGGCGGTGGTTCCAACGCGCTCGGCGCGCTCGGCTACGTCGCCTGCGCCGAGGAGATCCTGGCCCAGGCGTTCGACAAAGGGGTTGCGTTCGACGGCATCTTCACCACCAGCGGCAGCGCCGGAACGCACGCCGGACTCGCCGTCGGACTGTGGGCGAACCGGTCGGGCATCCCCCTTGTCGGGATCAACATCAGCCGCCCCAACGAGACGCAGGTTCCGATCGTACGGAAACTTGCCGGAGAGACGGCGCGTCTTCTGGACATTGAGGAGCCGCTTCCGGACGCCCTGATTCAGTGCGTCGACGGCTACGTCGGGGAGGGGTACTCCCTGCCCACCAAGGAGATGGTCGAGACCGTGGCGCTGCTGGCGAGGACGGAGTCCATCCTGCTCGACCCGGTGTACACCGGGAAGGCGTTCGCCGGAATGCTCGATCTTCTGCGGCGGGGCTTTTGCGGCAAACCGGAGCGCGTGCTCTTTATCCACACGGGCGGCGTCCCCGCGCTCTTTCACTACCAGAAGTACTTCGACGGGGCATACTGAAAAACGTGCACACACAAGAAAGCGTCCCTCCTCAGTTTCGGGGGACGCTTTCTTGTGTGTGCGTTACTCCGTCGGGGGAGGCGTCCATCGGACGACGCTTTTTGCCGGATCGAGGAGGTCGGGGAGCGAGAGGATCCGCCCGTCCGGACGGCGGAAGTCGCCCTCTCCGGGGACGGGAGCGTCGCCCATCAGAATGGCGGTGACGCCCGCCCGGTGCGCTCCCAGAATATCCACCTCCGGCGTGTCGCCGGTCATCACCACGCGCTGCGGGGGAACGCCCACAGAGTGCAGCGCCTCGCGGAACATCGGCGCGAACGGCTTTCCCACCACGACGGGCTCCTGCCCGGAGCCGATGCGAATCGCCTCGACAAGCGCCCCGACTGCCATCATCGGCCCGTCGGGAGAGGGGAATGTCCTGTCGATGTTCGTGGCGACGAAGCGGGCCCCCTTCCTGATGGCGCTCGCCGCTTTGCGGATCGTCGCAAGGGTTGCAGCATTGTCCCAGCCGACGACGACCGCCTCGCAGTCGTCCGTGTCGGCCGGAAGGATCCCTGCCAGCTCCACCTCCTTGTGGAGTCCCGGTTCTCCAATGACGAACGCCCGCTTGATTCCCTCTCCGGCAAGGTACTTCGCGGTGGCCGACCCGGAGGTGACGATCTCATCCATCTCGGCCGCGACGCCGTGCCCGCGCAGCCGATCGGCGATGCGCACCCTCGTGGTAGGGTTGTTGGTCAGGAATCGGATCGTCTTCCCCATGCTCCGCAGGGCGTCGAGCACCGCCGCCGCTCCGGGCGTCGTCTCCCCGCCGATGTAGATCACACCGTCAAGATCGAAGAAAAAAACATCGAACATGTCGGCGATCATGAGGAGCCTTCTTCCCCTTCGGAGATCGCCCGAAATTCCTTCTCGCATCCCAGCAGAACCTCTACAAGCCCCGGGTCGAAGTGACGCCCCGACTCGGAGACAATGATCTCCATGGCCTTTTCGTGCGGGAACGCCTTCTTGTACGGCCGTTCCGAGACGAGAGCGTCGTAGACGTCGGCGACGGCCATGATTCGCCCCGCATAGGGGATCTCCTCTCCCTTCAAGCCGTAGGGGTACCCCGAACCGTCCCATTTTTCATGATGGAACTGGATGATCTCTTTCGCGTACTTGAGGAACTGCGCTTCCCCGATCGTCTTCTCCGCTTTTCCTATCGCGTAGGTTCCGATGATCGGATGCGCTCTGACGGTATCGAACTCCTCGGGAGTCAGCGGGCCGGGTTTCAAAAGTATTCTGTCCGGTATGCCGACTTTTCCGATATCGTGCAGCACCGCCGAACGGGCGATCAGCCCGAAATGCTCCTTCGGGTAATACTTCTCCGCCTCCGAACACTCCAGGAGAAGACGAACATAAGCTTTCGTCCGCTCTATGTGCTCCCCCGTGCCGCCGTCGCGGAACTCCGCAAGGACGGCCATGCTGGTGATGATGGCCTCCTGGTGCCGCTCAAGTTCGCGCGCTTTCTCGGCGAGCAAAGCCACCGATCGAACCCGTTCTGTGACGTCGCGGATGATATACGCCCGGCTGATTGTCCTGCCGGAGATATTGAGCAGTTTCGTCGAGACCGACACGTCGACGGAGGAGCCGTCTTTGCGGACGCATTTCGTTTCGAATGAGTGTTCTTCAGCCTTTTCGTCCGCTTTGTTCGCCAAATATGCGTTCACCTCGTCCGCAGCGTCGGGGTGGATGAGGTCCCTCCAGGAGATCTTCTCAAGCTCCGTGCGGTTGTAGCCGAAGAGTTCGCAGAGATGCTCGTTGACCTTCACCCGGCCGCTGCGCTGCTCCAGAATGGCGAAGCCCACGCCGTGCTGTTCGAAAAAAGCGCGGAAGCGCTTCCCACTCCGGGCCAGCAGCATCATGGCGCCGGTCTGGAGAAGAAGCGCAACCGCGAACACGGCCGCGATGATGATGTTTCTTCGGTGGAGCTCCGCCTCTGCGAGCATTCTATCCGTGATGTCGATGACGATGGAGAAGAACACTGTTCTCCCGTTGATGGAGACAGGGTAGGTGTACACCTCGACATCCTTGAGCGAACCATCCGCCGTGCGGTTGCGGGTGGTGAAGTGATTGGAGTGCATCGTGCCGGCGCGTCGGATCTGCGATCGCAACTCGTCGGGATTCATCGCCGCGTCGATCTGATCGAGGCGAATCCCGCGCATCGATCCGTAGCCGTAGAAGCTGTGGGCCGCCTGATTGGCGTCGAGCACGACGCCGGTCTCGGGGTCCACAAACAGCATCGGGGCACTGTGCGCCATGAAGAGTTCGTACCCGAAGAAGCAACTTTCGGCGATGCCCTTCCACTCTTCGGGGAGCGGAGGCAGCTTCCGGTTGACGACAAGCGACCGCGGAGGAAGAATCGACTCGGAGATGCCGAAGTGTGCAAGCTGCGAGGCGTTGAAGACGTAGCGATTGGGGCTCTCGAGGGTGACGGGAAGATCGTCCGCCTTCGCTCCGCCGAGGATTTTCAGCGCGAGCATCGCGGCCTCCTGCCCCTGCGAGTAGCCGTGGACCACCTTGCCCCCGACGACGCCGTGGGTCAGCAGGAAGTCCCAGCATCCGAAGACCGGGGCTGTGGTCGAGCCCGTAACGAAGCGCACGCTCTCCTTCACGGAAAAAACCCTTCTCTCCGGGGTGAGCAGATACGACAGGTAGAGGACGACGTCGTCGGCGGTCAGTTCTTTCAGGCGAAGCGCAAGCTCTTCCGGCTCCAGCTCGTTGAAATGGAGAAACTCCACCTTGTCGGAGAAGCGGGGTTCGACGCTCCGCAGCAGCTCCAGATTGCGCCGGCCGGTCATCGTCGAGTCGGAGACCACGGCGACACGCCGCGCAGACGGGCGCAGATTCAGGGCGATCTCGAGCGTCTCCCGCAGGGAGATGCTTTCGTTGACGCCGGTAATGTTCGTTCGGCCGCTGATATGCCCGGGGGTGAAGTCGTTGATGCCGCAAAACACGGTCGGAACGTCTCCGAAAAGTTCCCGTCCCTCGTCGAGGAGAAAGCGGAGCGCGTTGTCGTCGGTGCAGAGAATAACGTCGAAGATGGTCCCCTTCTCCGTGTAGCGCTGCCGGAGCAGCTCGCGCACCGTTTTGGCGTGGCGTTTTCCGGGATTTCTCGTTGTGTCCAGATATTCGACGTACAGGGTGATGTCGTCCCTTCCCGAGGCATTCAATTCGTCGACGATACCGGCGTGGATGGAGTCGCCCCATTCGTACCCCTGATGGTATGAATGCAGCAGCAGGACTTTTCTTTCCGCCGAAGCGACGGCGGCGGACGGGAAGAACGCCATGCGGAGGAGGAACGCCGCCATAAGTAGAAGCGCGCTCCGTACGGGAGGGCGTCGCAGTGTATTCAAAACGATGGAAGGGCGCGGCATGTTGTTCACCATCCTTGCAGAGAGTCTGCGAACTCTGTGAGGCCGCTTCTTGTTCCGCCACATGAATAAGATACAAAGGTATTGTATCATTTTTTGCATCCCTTCGGCGTTCAGATGGTTTATAATTTACTCGGGGAACATCCATTTTGAAGCCGCCGCCGAGCGCGGCGGCGCATTGGAGGAATGCACATGAGAATCGCAACGACCTCCATGGAGGCCTACTACGAACGGGGTATGGGGTTTCTCTTCCGGCTGATCGACGAGTGCCCCGACGAGCTCTGGGGGAAGAAGGCCGGGGGGTTCTTCTACTGGCAGCAGGTGTACCATGCGTTCTACTGCGTGGACTACTTCCTGCTCCCCGCAGAGAGCGAATTGCCGGAGAAACCGTACAGCAGTGCGGTGGCCATGTTCCGCGAGACCCTCGACACCGTCCCGACGAAGGATGAAATTCGCGAGTACGGCGTGATGATGAAGGCGAAGGCAGACGCATGGATCGCTGCGCTCGACGACGGCATGCTCGGCGACAGGCACGATGGCATGTCCGAGCGACGGAAGACCGAAGTGACCAACGCGGGCGTTCTGACCTCTCTGTGCGGTCATAACATGTACCACGTCGGCTGCCTCGACTCTGTGTTACGGGAGAACGGACTGAAGGGCGTGTATTAAGAGGGGGTCGCTCCTCAGAGGATCGTCCAGGGCGTCGTGACGTTCTTCATCGCCGTTCCGCTGCCGCTCTCTCCGGTGGCGGGGGTGCAGCTCGTCAGGCGCGTCCCGTTCGGCCTGCTGCTGGGCGCGGTCTATCTCTTCTTTCTCTCGTTCATGATGACGGCGCTTACAGCCAAGGTGCTCGCCATGGCCTTCCTTGGGCAGAACGTCGTCCCCATCATCTTTCTGATCCCGAGCCAAGCAGCGGCGACCGTTATTTTTGTAATACTGCTGGAATGTTTTCGCACCAAGAAAGCCGGACGGAGACGAGCGTGCGTCCTTCTCCGTCCGGCTTTCTTGGTGCGTGCTGTGAAGCTTCCCCTGCGCTTTAGTGGATGATCTTCATCTTGTAGAAGACTCTGGAGATCGCAATGGTGCCGAAGACCGCCGCAAGGATGACGAGCCAGATGGGCATCTTGAAGTAGAGCAGCGCCATCGGGATGGCGAGGGCGAACGGAGCCAGCTTCGGCTGCCGCATGGCGAATTGGCCGAAGACCGCGCCGAAGATCGCCGGGGCTGTGTACTGTCTGAAGGCGTCGGCCACGAACTGCGGGAAGAGGCCGATGAGCCACGTGCCCACGAGGGCCGCGAGGGTGACCCCCGCGAGGTTCACCACCACCGAGCCGATGATGCCCATGGTGCCGATGATCTCCGCCTGCTTGGTTCCTTCTTCAACGCCCACGACCTCCTGCGCCATGGCGGAACAGGGGAGCCGGAGGTTCGAGATGTTGCCGCTGAGGAAGGAGATGTACGTTCCCGCAAGCCCCAGGATGGGGTAGTAGGATATCGGCTCGACGACGTAGAAAGCGCCGAAGACCGACGCGACCAGCACCCACGCCGTCATCGCCTGGGCGAAGGGTGGGAGGACGCCGTGGACCATATACAGGTAGATCAGAGGGAGGAAACTCAGCCCGGAGGCCAAGAGCATCGTGATCATGCCCATTCGTATGACCGGCTTCGTCCATACCTCATGGTATTTCTGTTCGTTGATCTGCTCTGCTGCCATTTCAGTCACCTCTCCCTCTCTAGTAGAGCATCGCGGCGAACATGCCGACGAGCATGGCTATGCCGAGAGTGTACTCCTTGATCTTGGGCATTTTCTTAGCGACCTGGAGCAAGACGATCATGGAGACGGCGCCGACGACCGCCGCTACAAAAGGACCGTTGATTTTGGTCAGATTCCTGCTGTTCAGGTAGCCGAACACGCCGATCATGGCCGCGACCGAGAGAATTCCCAGCCACTTCGTGTCGCCGCCGCCGACCTTCTCGCGCACGTCCTCCAGCTTATGGGCGAAGAGCCCGACGAGGAGCAGCCAGCCCACGCCGTTGATCGCCATCGTCCACCAGGAGACGGCCATGACCTGAAGATTGTACCCCTCGCCGCCGAACTTCACTCCCATTGCGTCGGCGCCGAGCGTGGCCGCGGTCAATTCCGTGGGCGCCGCGCCGATGACAGCCAGGCGCATCCACGCCATAGGCGCGCCTATGACGGACATCAACCCGACCATGATGATGAAGATCGCCACCACGGGACCTATGGACGTGACCATTCCGGTGTGGAACGCCTTGCGGAGCTGTTCGGGTTTCAGGTTGACCGCGTCCGCCGCGTGGTAGATCTGACGGTAGTACAGGAGCACCTGCACAAGAGCGATGATGACGATGGGGGCGGCCGTGAGCCACGCTCCCATGGAGTTTGCTACCTTCAACACTTCATCCAAGACAGACACCTCTCTTTCCTCTCCGTTGCCTCTTTTGTAGAACGGTATGCCGCGACGCGATATGTACTCCGAAGCGCCTGCGCCGTTCACTCGTGGAGTCTCTACAACGATCGACGATTAGAATATTGTTCATCCACCACCGCCTTTCATCGTGCAAGTTCGAAGAGCGCTTCAGCAAGGAGCGAAACGCCCTTCGCGATATCCTCCGGATCCGTGTGCTCCTCCGGAACATGGCTTCTGCCCCCTCTGCTGGGAACGAAGAGCATTCCCGTGGGAACGAGGGGGGCGAACATGCATGCGTCGTGCACAGCGCCGCTGTTCATCCTGTGATACGGCGTCCCCTGCTTTTTCGCGCACCCCTCGATGACCGAGAGCACGCCCGAATCCAGCGCCACCGGAGCCGACTCCGAGACGGGAACGATTTCCAGGTCGAGCCCTCCGGAGATGGCCGTCGCGGGCGCGAGCACGGCCATTCCGTCCACAACGGATTCGATTCCGGACTGGACGACGTCGCGGATATCGATGGAGAAGCGAACCTCGCCCGGAATGATGTTCGAGACATTGGGGAAGCACTGGATTCTGCCGACGGTGGCCACTGTGGAGCCCGTCCCGGTCCCTTTCGCCAGCGTTTCGACCTGCGCGATCAGATGCGCCGCCGCCACCATGGGGTCCTGCCGGAGGTTCATCGGGGTCGCTCCCGCGTGGTTGGAAACTCCCTTCAGCCGGATTTCCATCGCCTTGATCCCCGCGACCGCCTCCACGATGCCGACGGAGATGCCCTTCGATTCCAACACCACGCTCTGCTCGATATGCAGCTCGATCATGGCCTTCACCGTCTCCGGCCGCAGGCGGTACGACGGCATGGAGTCCGGTTCGTACCCCGCGTTCTTGGCCATGTCGTACATCGACTTTCCTTCGGGATTCTTCAGCTTCTTCATCTCGTCGACGCCGTACTTCCCGACGAGGGCCTTGCTCCCCGACAGCGTGGAGCCGAAGTTGGAACCCTCCTCCTCGGCGAAGATGATCACTTCCAGAGGGTGACTGTGCGGCGCGCCGCTCTCCGCGACGGTCTGCACAGCTTCCAGCGCCCCGAGCGTTCCCACCGCGCCGTCGTATTTTCCGCCGTGGAGCACCGTGTCGATATGCGATCCCGAGAGGATGGCCGGAGCGTCCGGACTGGAGCCCTCAAGACGGGCCCGGATGTTGCCGACCCCGTCCACCGAAACGCCGAGCCCCGCGGCATTGAAGAGCGACAGAAGATACTTCCTTGCCTCTTTGTCCTCCGCGGAGTACGAAAAACGGGTGACCCCCTCGCCGGGGGTGCGGTTGAAGCGGCTCAGTTCCTCAAGATGGCTCATCAGACGACGAGCGTTGATCTCAAGCGGCATTGCCCCACCTCCTCGATGGCGGAATACGGGATGCGCCCCGTTGAACGTGCTAGATGAAGCTCAGAGAGACCGATCCGTTCTTCAGAACGACCTCTTTGAGCACGTTGACCACGCAGACAGGGTCGTTCATGTGCAGCAGCTCCACCGGAGAGTGGGAGTACCTGCGGGGCGTCAGCAGCAGACCTACGGGAATCCCGTTGCCTTCAAGCGAAATGTTGGCCGCGTCGGTGGTGTAGACCTCGCCCCCCAGCGTGACCATCTGCAGCGGCGTGCCCGCCCGCTCGGCGGCCTCCTCGAGGATCTGCTGCACTTTTGGGTGCACCACGTTGGAGATAAATGCCGAATCGTAGCCGTCGAGAAGCGCGACGGCAGGTCCTCCGCCGAGGCGCACCGGGAGCTGTCGATCAAAGCTGACATCGGGGGTGTCGCCGCTCGGTATCGTGTCGAGAGCGATGGCGTAGTCCGGGGCGACCTTCCCGCTGATCATCGCGGCGCCTCTGAGGCCGATCTCCTCCTGGACGGTGATGACGCCGCAGAGCGTTCCGGGGAAGCTCTTCCCCCGCAGCTCCTCGAAGAGGGCGACGATGATGGAGCAGCCGATGCGGTCGTCGACCGCCTTGGAACAGACCAGATCCGGGTTGTGCATCTCCATGAAGTCCCCTTCGAAGGAGATGCGGTCGCCGATGCGGATCCCCATGGAGAGAACCTCATCCTTCGAAAACGCGCCGACGTCGATGTAGCACTCGCTCATCGGCTTCACCTTTGTACGCTCTTCCGGGCTCATCAGGTGCCCCGCCTTGATGCCCAGAATTCCGGGGACGGTCCCGTTGACGCGCACCCGCCGCCCTTGGAGCAACAGGTCGCTGACGACGCCGATGCGGCTCATCAGAATGAAGCCGTTCGGCAGAATGTTCTTGACGCACAGGCCGATTTCATCGGCGTGTGCCGCCACCATCAGCTTCGGTCCCGGCTGCCCGCCGTTCCGGACGGCCACGATATTCCCCCAGTTGTCCACCGTCATCTCGTCAGCAAGCGGCCCCAGCTTCTCCGCAAGCGCGGCGATGATCTTCTGCTCACGTCCGGAGACGCCGTGAATGGACGTCAGCTCCTTCAGCAGTTCCTTCAAGCGCTTCTTGAGCATACCTCTTCCCCCCTTCATCGGAAAAGGGAGCCCGCAGGGGACTCCCTTTTCATGTACGCTACGCCTGTTTTTTGAGCCAGTCGACGGCCATCGTGGCCATGACGGCGGGGCCGATCCAGAGGACGTCCTCGTCGATGTCGAAGCGGCTGTTGTGGTGCGGCCACGTCTGCCCCTTCGCCTCGTTGCATCCGGGCAGGAAGAAGAACGTGCCCGGGGCCTTTTCGAGGAAGAAGGCGATGTCTTCGCCGCCCATGGAGGGGCGCGAAATTTCACGGACCTTCTCGGGGCCGACGATCTTTTCCGCAGCCAGGCGAAGCTCCTCCGTCATGGCGGGGTCGTTCACCACAGGCGCGGGGCCGTGCCAGCCGTACGAGAACTCGACGCTCCCCCGCATTCCGGAGGCCACCGCGGAGGCAACCTCGCCGATGCGTCGGGCAAGAAACTCCCGCATCTCCTGGTTGAAGGCCCGGACCGTGCCGGTGATGCGGCACTCTCCGGGGATGATGTTGAAGGCGCTTCCCGCGTGGATCTCGCCGAGGCTGATCACGCACGGTTCCTGCGGGTCGACTTCACGGCTTACGATCGTCTGCAGCTCGCAGATCATCTGTCCCGCGATGGAGATCGTGTCCACCGAACCCTGGGGGTACGCCCCGTGCGAGCCCTTCCCCTTGACGAGGATCTCGAAGCGGTCCATGCACGCCATGATGCTGCCCGGCCGATAGCCTATTTCGCCCGGGACGAAATCCTTCCAGATGGAGCCGGTATGCAGGCCGACCATTGCGTCCGGCTTCGGGTCGTCGAACGCGCCGTCGTCGAGCATCCGCTTCGCTCCGCCGGGGCCGTCCGGGCACCCCTCTTCTCCGGGTTGGAAGACGACGAGCACCGATCCGTCGAGCTCTGCCCGGACGTCGTTCAGCAGTTTCACCGAGGCCAGCCCCATCGCCGCGTGCGCGTCGTGTCCGCATGCGTGCATGCAACCGTTCTCAGAGGCGAAGGGAAGCCCGGTCTCCTCCTTGATCGGAAGGCCGTCGATATCCGCGCGGATCGCGAAGACCTTGTTCTTGTGTTTTCCCTCGACGAGCGCCGCGATGCCGTGTTTCCCGAGGCCCCTGCGGTAGGAGACCCCCATCTTGTCCAGCTCGGCGCAGATGTACGCCTCCGTTTGCGGGGTGTCCACCCCTGTCTCGGGAATCTTATGCAGATCCCGCCGCCATGACGTTATCTGCTGTTGAAGCTTCTGCGCGGATGCGCGAAAGTCCGCCACACCAACCCCTCCTTCTTGAAATATCCCCGGAGAGCGCGTTCGAAGGCGATAAGAACGCCCTCCGTTACGTTCTCTCTTTGTGTCCGCTGTCGTACCGACACGCTGCACGAAGTAAAGAACATCATAGGCGATGTCTTGAAGGAGAACAATGTCCTGGGAAGACAAAAAGTATCTTTTATTTTGTTTTTATGGAACAGGATGTGGAAATTCCGAGCGAGAGGATCTTCAGGGCGAGGGCCATGCGGAGGCGGTCCTCCGAGGAATCTGGATTGAAGTCGAGCAGCTCGCGGACTCTCTTGTAGCGGTACTTGACGGTATTTTCGTGAACGGAAAGAAGGCGCGCGCTCTCCTTCACGGACCAGTTGCACTCGGCGAGAGCGGAAAGGGTCTTCAGCAGCGTCTCCCGGTGCGTTGCGTCCAGGTCGAGCAGCGGGGAGAGCATCTCGCGGCAGAAGTCCTCGGCGGCGGTGTCGTCGGAGAGGCTGAAGAGGAGCTTGTTTACGCCGAGCCGATTCCAGAAGGCGATTCTGCCGGGACCTTGGGCGGAGCGGATCATTTCCAGCGCCCTGCGCGCCTCGTCGTAACTTTCGGAGGACTGGAGCACGGACGGTTTGACCCGGCCGATCCCGATGGTCACGCTCTTGCCGGTCGCGCCGAACACCTCCTCCTGGAGAGTTTTCAGCACGGGCTGAAGATCGAGCACGGCGGCGCTCTCTCCGTGCGAAGCAGGAAGGATATACGCCACGGAGTCGCTCATCTCGGTGAAGGGAACCCTCGGAAAAGCCGAGTGGATGATGGTGTTCGCGATCGTGTAGATGCGCCGCTTGGTTTCTTCTATGCTGCGCAGGGCATCCCGACCGGCGACATCCTCGAACTGGCGTTTGTAGTTGTCGATGTCGACGACGGCGACGTATCTGGGGCCTTCGATGTCCCAGTCGAGCAGGGCTGCCCGATTCCACAACTCCTTCTCGAATCGGAGGTTTTTGTTCAGAATGTCGAGTACGAATTCGTTCCTGTAGCGCCGCTCCGTCTCCGCGTGGGCGAGCCGCTTTTGAAGGCGGAGCAGCAGGGCCGTCCGGGCGTGGCTTACGGGTATGAACCAGTCGTCGTCGGAGGCAACCGAAGGAGGACGATGGAAGACGAGATATCCGTACACCCGTTCGCCTATGGCAATCTTCACCGAGAGGAACTGACGGAATAGGTCGGGGAGGGGCGTGTTCCGGACGATATGGGAGAACTCTTCGGCCGCGGCGAAGCAGAACGTGCCGAACGTGGTGTCGCAGAAAGCAAGATCGCATTTTGCGAACTTCTGCAGACTGGCGCAGATCTCTTCTTCGCTCGCGCCCCTGGTGACCATCGTCGAGAACGACGAGAGCACCTGCTCGGAAAATTTGATCTGCCGCGCCTGGCGGTTGACGATGGAGGTGAGCACCGGGTCGATCACGTCACGGAAAGCGAAGGCGAAAGGGATGTCGAGCAGCGGAAATTCCAGGTCGTCGGCCAGGGCGATCACCTCGGGAGGTATCGCCTGGAGGTAGCGCCGTACCTTGATCCCGAAACCTGACGACTCCCTTTCATTGAGTTTTTCGACGGCGCGGAGGATGGAAAGAGGCTCGTCGCGGAAGATATAGCCCGAGGTGACGACGAGTTCGCCGCCCTGTATCCACTGGTACGGATCTGGAGCGTCCATCACGGTTACCGAGGAGACCCGGCGCTTGTCGATGCCGCGTTTCCCCGCGAGAATCCTGATTCCTTTCAGCGCCGGCATCGCCAGCAGTTCCCGCAGAGAGATGTCCATGATTCACCTGCCCCGGAGTTGTCTTCATCGATTCGAGCATAGCACAGACGATGAAGCATGTGAAGAACCGCGCCGCAGGGAATGGTATTTTACCTTGCCGGAACTCGCAATATCGCGTACAATCTGGAGAAAATGATGCTGTAAGAGCCATCCGAAAGGCGGCTGTCGCGTATGAACTACTTCCATAAACTGCTTCTCTCCCGTTCCGGCCCTGCAATCACCGGCGCAGTAGCTGGAGTACTCGGCGCATTACTGGTCTTCTTCGGCAATCCGGGGTTTTGCTTTTCATGCTTCACCCGGGGTTTGTCAAACGTTGCGGCGGGGTTTTGCGGCGGCGAAGCGGTGCTTCATCTTCGTCCGGAGATACCGGCCTTCGTTTTAGGCGCGTTTCTTTCGGCTTTTTCCGCAAAAGAGTTCAGGCCCAGAGGGGGCTCATCTCCCTTGCTTCGACTTCTGCTCGGATTTTTTACAATGGTTGGCGCCAAGATATTTCTTGGCTGTACCTGGCGGGCGTATGCCCGTCTCGCCGAAGGAGACTGGAATGCGCTGGCCGGCATCGGAGGGGTGATTGCCGGGGTTGGAACAGGCGTCTACTTTCTGAGGCAGGGCTTTGCTCTCGGGAGAGCTGGAAAGGTCTCCGTAAGATCAGGAGGTCTCCTTCCTCTTACATCGTGCGTTCTGTTGGCGATTCTCCTCTTTCGACCTGTTTTCTTCCCCGCCTCCGGACCGGACATGTCGTTGGTTTCGGTGGCGCTCTCAGTCGGCGTCGGATTACTGGTCGGGTGGATGGCGCAAAAGAGCCGCTACTGCACCGTGGCAGCCGTCCGTAACCTGATAATGGCCAGGGACGCTCACCTCCTTTACGGAATCATAGCCTTCCTGATTGCCTCGTTCACAATGAATATTCTCCTCGACCAGTTCATGCCCGGATTCGACAACCAGCCTCTGGAACACACCAATCACCTCTGGAATTTCCTGGGTATGTTGCTTCTGGGGCTGGCCGCCACATTCGCCGGAGGGTGCCCCGGACGTCAGTTCGTACTCTCGGGCCAAGGCGACGGCGATGCGGCGGTCTTCCTGCTCGGGATGCTCGCGGGCGGGCTCTTCTCGTGCATCGTCCCGCTCACCGGACTATCGGAGGGCGTGACGGCGTACGGCATGGCGGCTGTCGCGCTGGGCATCATCTTTTGCCTCGCCGTGGGCTTCCTCTGTCGTATCAGAATTGAGTGAAGAGGAAGACGACCGGGCGGAAAAAGAAAACGATGACGCTGCATCCTTTGATATGAGCGCTCTTTCGGTGAATTGATCCTCTATCTGTCACAGGGTGCGTGGTACATTCCGATTTGCCTACTCCTGCTCTGAGAGGTATTCTCACACCGTTCCACACAAGGAGGTCATCCACAATGCCGCGCGATGTAAGCTCCGTCCGCCTCTCGCGCCTCAACCGTCTCATGATGCTCTTCTACCGATATCCCCGCGTCTCCCGCGAGGATATCCTCGAAGGCGTCGGGTACGCTTCGGGACGGACTTTCGAGCGTGACGCGGAGTTCCTCCGCGACGAATACGGCGTCGAGATCGCCTACTCGAGGGAAACCCGTCTCTACAGCCTGTGCAGCCGGGGAACCTTCATCCTCAACTGCACGATGGGGGAGAAAGAAGTGCTCGCCCTCTCCGCAGGCTTGTGCATGGCGGGGCACTTTCTTCCGCACCTTCGCGAGGAGGCCGCGGAGCTGTGGAGCAAGCTGAAAGCCCTCCTCCCGGAGGAGCTGGCACGACAGGGGGATGACCTGGGACGCTCCGCAGTGGTCGCGCTCCCCGTCTCGACGATCTACCCCGTTGTCTTCGAAACCATCCTCGATGCCTGCCGCACGGCGAGCACCCTCGAAATAGACTACACCGCCCCCTACGGTGACGGCGCTTCCCGCGCCCACGTCGTCTACCCCTGGGGCGTCTTCTTCCAAGCGCATGCCTGGTATCTCTGGGCGGGCAACGTAAAATACCCGGACACCGGAACCTACCGCATCTCCCGCATCGGCTCAGTCCGCCCCGTCCCCGGTATCCCGCGGATCGATCCTCCCGAAGGAGAGGACCTGCGCTCCTACGCCTCCTCCGCTTGGTACGCCTGCGCCGGAAAGGCCTGTATGCCGGTCGGGATCAAGGTGCTGCCGCCCCTATCGCGAGTTGTCGCCGAAACAGTCTGGCACCCGTCCCAACGAGTGGAGGAGTGCGAGGACGGCTCGATCATCCTCCACGCCTCCGTCCCCGACATGGGGGAGGTTGTCCGCTGGATGCTCGCCGGCGCCCCCTACGCCCTCCCTCTGGAACCGCCGGAACTCCGCGAACGCCTGCTGCAGACGATGGAGCGCCTGAAAGAAGCGCTGTAAGCGCCGGCAATCTCGGCGCCGGGATGTCGAACATCCCGATACGTTCCCGTCCGCACGTCGAATTTTTAAAAAAGGTTTTTGAAACGACGTAACTTGTCGCTTCCTTCTGGTATCTTCTGAACAGAGGGGCCTATCCCCTCAATATACGAGGAGGAATGCGAAAATGAAGACGCAGCACACACACGATCCGGACTGCGGAACACACACGAACTCTTTCCTGGACGACCCGGTGAAACTCTTTCTGCTCGCCTGCGCCGTTCTCGTCCTGTGGAGCACGAGCGCCCTCGCCGACGTCAACCGCCGCGTCAGCGAAGGGTACGCCATGATCAACATGAACACCCCCGCCGCCTGGAGCTACCTCAAAAACATCCAGCACAACCCCATCACCGCCGCACTCCTCGGCGGCCTCGCCCCCTGCGACGGGAACATGAGCATTGTCCACTCCGACAGAGGCAGCCATCAGCTCCTTATCTCCGTCCTTCCGGAAGTGGCGAAAGCCGTCTATCCGTTGCGGCGCTTGGCTGCGCACAACGAGGGGGTAGAAAAAATGATAATTACAGCCTCGGAAAAGGGGCGAATCGTGATACCTGCAATAATTCGCAGGCAGCTCAAGATGCAAGCGAAAACAAAATTGTTTGTTCAGGTGCGGAACGGGGAGATAGTGTTGACGCCGGCCAAGGATGTGAAGAGTCTTTACGGTGCGCTCGCCGAGTATGCTGTTCCCGGAAGCACCGAAGAGGATGAGCGCGAAGCGATGTACAGGGCTGTGGCGGAATCGAATGAGTGATTTGTACTGCATCGATGCGAATATCATTCTGCGGTTTCT
>Ga0334884_1002414_pt1 | contig 23759 bp, 17 predicted proteins | sample GraSluR1_MG_7_FD_207215 | JGI IMG/M metagenome (GOLD analysis project Ga0334884, IMG submission 207215) | Sludge microbial communities from methane-producing bioreactor in Wageningen University, Netherlands - Granular Sludge_12_05 R1 | ecosystem: Engineered > Bioreactor > Anaerobic >...
CCCGTCGCCCTCACCGTCACCGGCCAAGCACCGCACCAAGCGCTGCGCGTCGTCACCATCGACACGGAGCACCCCGAAGAGGAGCAAGGTCAGATCCTACGCCTCGCTGCCACCGCCAGCAGCGACGACGAGGTGCAGCGCAGCGCCATCCGGGGCTGGCCCGTCGCCCTCCAGCCTGGCGACCTCCAATCGCCGACGCCCTCGCAGTGGCTGCTGCGCCACACCGCCAAAGAGCTCCTGGAGATCACCCCCAGCGGTGTGCCCGGCGCCACCCTCACTCTGCCGGCGCTCCCCATGCGGGTCCTCCAGCCTACAGCCACCACCCTCTATGCCCTCTCGCCCGAGGGTCAGCTCAGCCTGGCCCGTTTCGATGGGCAGCGCTGGGCCGTGGCCCACAGCGCCGAAGTCGGCGTCGGCAGCGTCGAGCTCGCCTGGGTCGCCCCCTACCTCCTGCTCCTCGACGGCAAAGGGCGCAAGCTCTCCCTGCGCCACCCCGAGACCTTGGCCGAAATCGCCACCCATCCCCTCGATGGCGCCCCGGGACGCCTCCTCTACGCGCCTAAGCTCCACCGCGCCTTCGTCACCCTCCCCGACAGGCAGCAAATCGTCGCGGTGATGCTCGACCCCGACGCCGTGCCCCCGCCCTGAAGCGCAGGGGCCGCAGCGGCGACCCTCAGTGCTCGCCGTGCATCAGCCAGCGGATCAAAGGCGAGCAGATGGCCACCACCACCGCCAGCCCGAAGGCGACCAGGGCCACCGAGCTGAAGACCGTGGTATAGGAGATCAGGGTGAGGTGCGCCCCCCCCTGCTCGGCGGCGGCGACGGGATCGAGGCCAGAGACCAAGCGACTGAACTTGTCCAAGAGGCCGTCACCGCCGCTGCTGCTGCTGGTCGTGAGGCGCGCGATGACGCCCGCCACTTGGTGCGCAAAGGCCATGGCCAAGAACCACACCCCCATCATGAAGGCCACCAGCTTCTTCGGCGAGAGCCGCGTGACCATGGACAGGCCAATGGGGCTGATGAAGAGCTCGCCCGTGGTCAGCAAGAAGTAACCCAAGACCAAAAAGACCATGGGCACCAGGGCCGCATCGCCGGCAAAACGCGCGCCCACGGCGAAGAGCAAAAAGCCAAAGCCGAGCTGGGCGATGCCCAGGGCGAACTTCATCGGCGTCGAGGGGTTCAGACCCAGCCCCGAGAGCCAGGTCCAGAAGGCCGAGAAGGGGATGGCCAACGCAATGATGAAGAGGGGGTTGATGGCGTTGGTTTGGCCCGCGTTGATGACGAAGAGGTTCACGTTGCGCTCGGCGAAGAGCGTCAGTGAGCTGCCCCCTTGCTCGAAGAAAGCCCAGAACATCACCGTGGGCAGCGCCAAGACGAAGATGGCGCAGATCTTCTTGCGCTCCGGGCCGCTCAGGGTGATGAACTGTACCAGCACCACCAGGACCACCGTCACGGTGATCGCCACGAGCAACCAAGCCGCCAATTCGCTGTGGTAGATGAGCAAACTCATGGCCGGCACGACGGCGATGGCCCCGGCCAGGGCGGCCCAGGTGTGGAGCTTGTTGCGCTGTACCAGCTCCGCTGCGCTCGGCCCATGCTCCTTGACCTCCTTGATGGGCGGCAGACCATTGTCCTTGAACACGCCCTTGTGAATGCCAAAGAGGAAAATGCCCAACCCCAACAACATGCCAAAGCCCGCCAAGCCGAAGCCATAGGCAAAACCCAAGAGGCCAGCGACGCCGGCGCAGGCCAAGGGCGAGATGAGCGCCCCGAGGTTGATCCCCATGTAAAAAATGGTGAATCCCGAATCGCGGCGCGGATCGCCGGGCTCATAGAGGCCACCCACCATGGAGCTGATGTTGGGCTTGAAGAGGCCGTTGCCGACCACCAGAAACCCCAAGCCACCAAAGAAAACGATCTGCTGCTCTGCCGCCATGAGGAAGAGGCCCAGCGCCATCAGCAATGAGCCGGCGATGATCGCGCGACGGTAACCGAGGATCTTGTCGGCCAAGGCGCCGCCGACGACGGGAGTGGCGTAGACCAGCGCCCCAAAGGCCGCATAGATCCCGTAGGCGACCCCGTCGGCTTCCTCCCGCGCCAAGTCCTGGAAGAGACGGTTGACGAGGAAGAGCACCAAGATGGCGCGCATCCCGTAGTAGCTGAAGCGCTCCCACAGCTCGACGAAGAATAAATAGTAGAGCGCCTTGGGGTGCCGCATGGTACCCGATTTTGCCATCACTGCCTCCGCTCGCGTTGTGCTGCTGTGGACCCCACAGGCCCGTTGTGTCGCGGCAAAGTACTGTGCTCACGACTGCGGCGTCAACGTTGAGGCGGCGCGCGCCCTCAGGGCGTGGCTCCCGCCAATATCCACAGCTCAACCGCCTCTGCCTCGGCCACGCTCAGGGGCTGGGCTGGCAACGCCCGCGTCTTGGCCACCTCGCTGGCCCAGGGCGGCGGCATCACCGTACCCACCCGGTCGGGATAGTCCGCCAAAACCTTGTGCATCACGTAACTCGTCGTCGGCCGGTAGGGATCCACCAGAGCCCGCCCAGGCACCTGCGCACTCGGAGCCCCCACCAGAGCGCTTCGGTCCAGGCGCGGGATGTCGAACCACTGCGCCGGCCTGGGCTCCACCTGATGGCAGCCACACCCGAGGTCGAAGCGCGCCGCCACTTCAGGCCAGGAGGTAGTGCGCGTCACCCCCTCCTGTGGTGCCACCTCATCCCCAGCGCTGAACCGCAGCGTCCAGGGCGCCGCCAGGGGCGAGCCGTCGAGGGCCAGCACCGTCGCCGGGTTCAGGCTCACCTCGTAGCGCAGCTCCGCCAGCAGCTCTTGCCGCAGCTCTCCCACCAGGCGGCGGCGGCTCAAGCGGTAGTGGGTGCGCACGGGCACCGCGACGCCCCCCGAGCGCACCCTGATGGCCCCCCCATCGCTCACCGCCGGGTCCAGGTACTGATCGAAGTCGATGACGATGCGCACATTGCGCGCCACGCCTTGGGCGCCATCCTCGGGCCAGGCTTGGACCACCCGCAGGGGCTGCCCATAGGGCGCGACCTGCGCCTCCACGTCACCCTCGGGCGCGAGGTCCCCGAAGTCGCGCTCCACCACGCAGCCCCATGGGCCCAGCGCCAGCCACAGCAAGCACCCCGTGACGCCAAAAGCAACGAGAGCAGGCGCTGGCACGCGCCACCTCACTTGGGCGCCCGCGGCGACCGCTGCCGCAGCCGCGGCTCGACCTCTTCGACCTCGACCTTGGGCTCCGCCGGCGCTTCCAGAGGGGGCAGTTGCACCTCCAGACGACCTTCGGCATTGGGGATCACACTCTTGGACACCGAGCGATACCCGTCGAGGGAGAAATAAACCGTCACCGGGCGCTCTGCTCCGACGATGTCCGCCATGCACGGCGTCCGGTGGCACACGCGGCGGCCATTGACCTGCACCGTCGCCCCTGGGGGCTCGCTCTCGAAGGCCCACGACACCATCTCGAGCAACACGGGCGGGGGCGTGACCGTCTCCACCACCGGCTCTGGCGCCGCGACCACCACCGCCGACTCGGCCTCGGCTGGCGGTGCCTGCAAAAAATGCAATAACAGCAACGCCGTAACCACAGCGACCGCCGCCACCGCCCCGACCAGCCACCACCGCACGCGGCGCCGCCGCGCCCGCAACAGCTCGCGCACGTCGGGATCGTCCGCCTCCACCGGCAACAGCCCCACGGCGCTCGCCTCGCGCCGCAAGGCCTTGAGCGGTGCCCCAGACATCAGGCGAGCCAGGGTCTCCTCGTAGCTCAGCGCTCCCTCAGCAGCCAAGAGCACCTGCGGATCGCAGTGCGGACCCACCTGCATCTGGCTCAGGTCCAGCGCCGCCAACGCCTCAGAGAAAGCCAGCGCCGTAGGGTAACGCTGCCGCCAGTCTTTGGAGGTCGCCTTCTGAATCACCGGACCCAGCGGTGACTCGGCGAGCCAAGGCGGCATGACCAGCGGCGTCGAGAGCTGCCGGGCGAGGATCTCGAAGACCGTGTCGCCTGGCACGGCAGGAAAGCCCGTCACCGTCTCAAAGAGAATCAGCCCCACGGCGTAGACGTCCGAGTGCGGCCCGATCTCACCCTTGAGCAATAGCTCTGGGCCCATGTAGCGCGGCGTGCCAAAGGCGTCACCCTGGGCACCGGTCAAATCCTGAATGGCCGAGTTCTCCTGCTCACCCAGGGCTTTGCCAACGCCAAAGTCCAGGAGCTTGACCCGCTCCGAGCCGTCTGCCTCTTTGGCCAACATGATGTTCGACGGCTTGAGATCCCGGTGAATGATGTTCTGTCGGTGCGCCTCACTCAGCCCTGCCAGAACCTGCAGCATGATCCCCTGAGCCCGCACCGGCGAGAGGCGACTCTCCTGCTCCAAGACGGCGGCCAACTCTTTGCCGTTGACCAGCTCCAGGGCCATCCACAGCAAGCCCGCCTCGGTCTGACCAAAATCGTAGAGGCGCACGATGTGGGGGTGCTCCAAGCGCTTGACCAGAACGATCTCCCGGGAGAAGCGCATCGCCACGTCTTGAATACGCTTGGCCGCGCTCGGCAGCAGCACCTTCAACGCAATGCGCCCACCACCCACTTCATCCTGGGCCTGAAACACCGCGCCATAGCCCCCCACACCGATGGGCCTCAAGACCCGGTAGGTGGAAATCATGGTGCCAGGACTGGGGAGCCCCTCTTCTTCCATCGGCGACCGCCTTCTCCGTGACATCGCGGCCAACCGCGGCACGTCTCACCACCGCATGTTAGGTGCGGAGTCGTCACGGCGTCAACCGCTGCCCGTTGTCGCTTGTTCTCTGCTACAAGGATTGGGATGAACGCAGTGGACCGGGCGACCGCCCCGCGCGCCCCCTACCCCGAGACACCACCGTGCTGGATCGCCTCCTCGACACCCTCAGCAGCCACCACCGGGCCTGGGTGCTCCTGGTCCTCTTCCTCGCCGCCGGCATCGAATACCTCTTCCCCCCCTTTCCCGGCGACTCCATCACCCTCCTCGGCGGCGTTTTGGTCGCCGCCCGCGCTTGGAACCCCATCCTCGTCCTCGCCACCACCACCGCCGGCAGCGTCCTCGGCGCCATGGCCGACTACGCCATCGGCGCCTGGATCCAGCGCCACCCACAGAGCTGGCTCGGCCGCCGCCTGGCTTCACCCAAGCTCACCCGCGCCGTCCAAGCCGTGGAACAGCGCTTCACCCGCCACGGCGTCGCCATCATCGCCGTGAACCGCTTTATGCCCGGCATCCGCGCCCTCTTCTTCGTCGCCGCAGGTTACAGCGGCATGCCCTGGCGCCGCGTCCTCGCCTGGGGCGCCATCAGCGCCGCCCTGTGGAACCTCCTCATCATCGCCGTGGGGATGCTCCTCGGAGGAAACCTGGCGCGCATGGAGCGCTTCTTCACCCACTACACCAGCGCCGTGTGGCTCCTCCTCATCCTGGGAGCCCTCGGCTGCATCGGCCGCGCCCTGTGGCGGCGCCGCGCCACCAGCAACGACGAGAGGCCACCCAGCGCCCCAAAAACAGGGACCGAGTAGCCTCAAAGCAGGGGCCGAGTCGCCTCAGTGCCGCGAAAAATCACTCATTCATCGTGAAAACGTTCCACCACACCATCGAGCACCGCCAGCGGAGCATCTTCCGCGATGGGGCACACCCCATCGAGCTCGGCAATGCTGTAAGCCTCCATCAGCGCCATCCGCGCCCGGGCGTCTTCACTCGCGCCCACGGCGTACTCCAACACCTTGTCATCTCCTTCACTCAAACCATGCAACATGCGGATGACCTTTTCCTCGAGGGGCGTCAGGGTCGTGGAAAATCCCTCCGCCTGCTGGGCCGGGCCAGACTCCAACTCGACGCGGGTCCTCTGAATTTGTCCTTGGGTATCATGCTTCTTCAACGTGTCCTCCTCATCGCTGAAGCGGGTCGACGCCGTCTATGTACCGCGCATTTGACCGCGCGGCAAATTCGCCGGGCACAGCGCAATTCTGGGCCCGCACAACACGGTCAACCACCAGCCTAGACCGGTTTTTTTTCATGGCAAACTTTCGACCTTTTTTTCTAGGTGAACCACCTCCGCCGGGCGCCCGCTTTGCCGCTGACCCTTGGCACCGACGCCAGATGCGGCGCCTCCCGCCACCGCCGCGACGCGACCTCTGCCAGCGAATCGTTGTCATCCCAACTAAAAGAACGGAAGATGCGGCGCCCCTTTGGGGTTGATGCTTGGACAGAAAGGCGTCGCAACGGGCGACGCCCTGCCCCGTGACGAGGTAGAACATGGCCAGCCCAGCCGGCGCCACCCCCACCCAGCCCAGCGTCCAGCCACGCCGCAGGACCGCCCCCCTTCACCGCTCCCCTTGGCGCACCGCCGCACTCTTGGCCGCCACCCTCCTGCTGATCCCCAGCGCTTGGGCCGACCCCGTGCCCACCCGTGACCTCAGCCAAGGCAACGACATCGACGCCCTCATCGTCGGCGGCGTCGCCTTGGGCGGCGGCGCGCGCCTCATGGACCCTGCCGTGGGCGACCTCAACGGCGACGGCCGCGACGACCTGGTCATCGGCGCCCCTGGCACCAGCCACGGCGGCCTCAGCGACGCTGGCAGCGTCTACATCCTCTTTGGTCGCGACGACTTCGGCGCCCAAGCCCGCCACGACCTCACCCCCCTGACCCACTTCGACCTCCGCATCGATGGCCACCTCCCCGGCGGCCTGGTGGGCTTCGCCGTCGCCGTGGCCGACATCAACGGCGATGGCATCGCCGACCTCATCTTCAGCGCCCCCGGCGGCAACGGCGCCCTCTACATCCGCTTTGGCGGCAGCGATTGGCCGAGCGGCGTCATCAGCCTGCGCGATGAAGACAGCTTCGACGTGGTCTTGCGCGGCGACACCCCCCAGACCTGGCTGGGCTCCGCCCTCTGTGTCGGCGACTTCGACCGCGACGGCCGCAGCGATCTCGCCTTCTCCGCCCTCGGCTACGACAACCACCGCCGCCTCGAGTCCACCGATTTCTACGTCGTCAGCGGGCGCGACCAGTGGAGCGGCAAAATCATCCAGCTCGCCGATCGCCTCCCGGGGCGCGTGCGCATCAGCCGCCGCCTCGCCGCCGACATCCAAGTCGTCCACAACTGCGCCATCGGCGATTTCGACGACAACGGCTTCGGTGATCTCGCCCTCGGCATGCCCCTGGATCGCGTCGGCGACCTCCAGGAGGCCGGCACGGTCACCATCGTCTTCGACGTCCTCAAGCACAGCGGCGGCGTCATCGACCTCGGCGAGAGCATCCCCACTTGGGGCGTCCGCATCTCGGGTGACCAAGCCGGCGCGCGCTTTGGCGCCACCCTCGCCGCGGCAGATTTCAACGGCAATGGCCGCTCGGACCTCGCCGTCGCCGCCCCGCGCCGCCTCGTGCGCGGACCCGAGCCCGAAGGGGCGGTCTTCCTCTTCTGGGGCGGCCTCCTCCCGAGCACCTCGGGTCTCCAAAAGGAAAACCTGCGCTTGGTCGGGCAGGGCGGCGCCTTCGGCACCTCCTTGAGCGTCATCGACATCAACGGAGACGACCGGGGCGACTTGGCCATCGGCGCGCCAAGCGTGTCCACTTACGCCGGCACCCAAAGCGGCGCCGTCACGGTTTACCTCGGCGGGCCACACATGAACGTCGCCCAAGCCGACACCCCGCCCCCTTATGACATCCGACTCGTCGGCGGCGACGACTACACCCGCCTCGGTCACGGCTCCGCCGTCGGCGATTTCAACGGCGACGGCCACCGCGACTGGGTCCTGCGCGCCGCCTCAGACCCCCTCGAGCGGCCACAGAGCGGCAGCCTCTACTGGCTCTCTGCCGCCGGGCGCCTCCCCAAGGACGCCCGCCTCGACGAAGTACCCCACACCCAGCTCCTCGCCCCCGGCATCGGCGGCGGCCTCTCGCCCCAAACGGTCGTGCGCGACGTCGACGCCGATGGCCAGGCCGAGAGCTTCTGGCTCTCACCCCTGGGCGCCGGCAACCGCGGCACGGTGTGCATGGTCCGCAACCAAACCAGCAAGAGGCGCTGGGACGCCGGCCAAGGTGAAGGCTGTGACTGGCGCCTCGTCGGCCCGCCAGGCAGCCGCATCGCGCACTTCGCCATCGGCCGCTTTGCCCCCGAAGGCCTCCACATCGCCATCGGCCTCGATCAGCTCCCCTGGGGCGAAAAAGGACGCGGCGCCGTCCTGGTCATCCCTTTGCCCACCCAGCTCCAAGGCGACACCTGGATCGAGCTCCCGCGCAATCAAGCGCCCGACGGCGCCTGGCTCTTCGTCGACGGTGGCACCACCGCCTCTCTCGGCAGCAGCGTCCTCCTCGAAGATATCGATGGCGACGGCCTCGACGACCTGATCGCCGCCGCTGACCTCGCCTCTTACGACGGCCGCCACCAAGCCGGCGCGGTTCTGGTCATCCCTGGCGGCAAGGTGCGCCCTGGGGTCCACGACACGGACAAGCGCGATGTCACCCACATGCGCTTCGAGGGCGCCGAAGGGGAGCGCCTCGGCGCCGACCTGGCCGTCCTCGATTTCGATCACGATGGCCTGGCCGACCTGGTGCTCGTCGCCAGCCACGCCACCATCGCCGGCAAGCGCGCCGTGGGCGCGGCCTTCGTTTTCTACGATGTCGCCGCCCTGGGACGCGGCGTTCATGACAGCCACGACTTCGACAAGGTGGGCTTGCGCATCCGCGGCACCGCCCTGGGCGACACCCTGCGCTTGGCCACCCGGGCCATGGATCTCGACGGCGATGGCCACGAAGATCTCCTCTTGCTCGCGCCCAACGCCCGAGTGGGACTCCAGCGCCAAGGCGTCGTCTATGGCCTCTTCGGAAGGGCCCAGCGCCGCGAGGGCAACATCGACCTGGGCCAGGAGCACATCCCCGACCTGGTGCTCACCGCTGGGCGCGGCGAAGCCTTGACCAGCATCGCCTTCGCCGACGCCATCGAGGCCGGGGTCTTCGACCTCGTGGTCGCCTCAGCCCCCCTGCGCAGCCACCGGCGGCACAAGGTCACCGTCTATTCCGGTGCCAAGCGGCGCGCCTGGTTTGGCCAGATCGACCTCTCCACCCTCGACGCCCGCCTGCAGGTCAGCGCCCCGGCGAGCTCCCACGGCCTCTTCTTACCCGACACCCTGCCGCGCCAAGCCTCGGGTCAAGCCCAGCTCTGGGTCGTCGAGCCGCGCGCCCGCGCCGATGTCTCCGATCGCGGCGCCGCTTACCGCCTCCAGACCGATTAGGCGCGGCGCAGCTCACGCGCCACAGCGCGCCACTGGCGCCGCAGTCGGCGCACGTCCGCTGGCGACACCGCGCCGGGACCAAAGCGCAACGCGCCATAGGCCTCGACCCAGGCGGCGCTGGCGCCTAAGCCGCGCGCCGCCAAAGCCCGAGACAGCGCCGCGGGCGCCAAGTTCGCCAGCCCTCGGGTCGAGGCGCGCCGCCCCAGGCGCGCGCGCAATCGCAGCACCAGAGGGGTCAAAACATGGCGGCGGTAGGGCAGCACCTGGCGCCCGGGCCTCAGGCGCCACAAGACCACAGCACCGCCGAAGAGCGCCGCCAACCACGCCGTCCACGACGTCAGAAGCAGGGCCTGCCCGGCGAGCACGAGCAGGGCCGCCACGGACACCGCCCAGGGCGCCACCTGGCGCTCCAGGAGCCACCGCTGCCCGCGCAGCACCGTAAAGGCCACCACCAAAGGCAGCAGCCACAGCAGCAATGCCTGCCATAAACGCGGTGCCGCGGCGGCCATGTCGCTCCCACGGCTCAAAGCAGGTGAGCCCAAGAGGCTGAGCTGCTCCCGCATGGCATAGTTCACGACCCACCGCTGCCACCACCCTTGGGCCTGCTGCCACATCGCCCTTGGCCCACCCGCCCCATGGAGCTGGGCCGGCGTCGGATCGAAGCGCACCCAGCCCTCGCCCGGCAGCCAGGCCTCGACCCAGCTATGGGCGTGCCGCGCCCGCACCACGTGCGTCCCCGTCAAGGGCCCATATTCGTCGCTGAAATAACCCCCCACGTTGCGTGCCGCGATCCCGCGGTGGCGCAACAACACCACCATGGTCGTCGAAAAGATCTCGCAGTGGCCCCAGGGCTGAAGAAAGAAGAAATCCGCCACCGGATCTGGGCCGCGCGTCGGTAAATCCAAAGTGTAACGCATCCGCATCCGCAGGTAAGCCTCGATGGCCACGGCCGTCTCGCGCGCCGAAGCCCCCTCGGGGACGGCCCGCGCCACGGCGCGCGCCACATAGGGAGACAGGGGGCGGCTCAGCCGCAGATAGAGGCGGCGCTCCCACGCACTCAAGGGAGCCACCGGCGCGGGGCGGCCGCCTTCGGGCACCAACACTTCATAAGATACGGGGCCACTGTGTCTGATCCCGGGCACTCGCCACAGCCCCCCCCAGTCCAGGTGCGCGACGCCGACCTGCGGCGCCAGCACCCGCAGCACGCGCCCGCCCGGCGGCGTGGGTAGGACATCCGTGTCGAGCTCGGCCGCCGAGACGCGCACGCCCAGCGTGGGTGGATCCCCCAGCGAGAGCTCAGCGAAAGCCCCTAGAGCCGCACTCAGGCGCAGATAAGGCGACACGGTCCAGGTCACGCCGTCGAAGTGATCGAAGACCACGGCGCGCCAGTAGACCCCTGCAGTGCGGGGGGGCATCTGGGCCCGCAGGACCACGCGATCGTCCGGGCTGAGCTGGCCGCCGCGGCGCAGATCGATGCGTTCGCTGAGGCCCGTGCGCATCTGCGCCATGGGATCATCCCGTAGGCCATAGCCGAGGTGCAATCGCGGCAAGGTGAAGAAGAGGAAGAAGGTCCCCACCAAGACCAGCACCACCCCGCCGACCAGGCTCAGGGCCAGGCTGCGGCTGAGGCGCACCTCAGGCCGGCCCACCCAACGCAAGCGCGTCACCCCCAGGGTGAAGACGGCCAGGATCAGGTAGCCGGCCAAGACCAGGCCGTAGGCCAAGGTGTCAGACAGCACCCCCACCACGGCCATGGCGAGAAAGGAGAGGGCTAGCACCTGGATGTCGTCGCGCTCGTTGCGCCGCAGCAAGAGCTTGAACGCCCACAGCACCACCACCAGATCCACGGCCGGAGCGAGGAGCGGGCGCTGACCCCAGAGCACGCTCACGACGGACCACGCCATGAAGAGCAGCAGGGACACGTTGGTCAGGGGACGCAGGGCGCGCCACCCATGCCGACGCGGCACCAGGCTCAGGGCCAGCACCGCCAGCGAGAGCAACAGCGCCGCGTCAGAGAGCACCTCCACCTGCAGCACCATGAGCTGGGACAGCGCCACCATGGCGTAGAGCAAGACGCCCTGAAGGAGGGGGAGGGGGATCATGCGCGCCCCTCCGTGGACCCGTCGCTGGAGGTCGGCACCAGGGTGTCGGCCGGGCCGTGGCGGCGCGCCGGCCGGTAGTGCCCCGAAGCCGAGCGCACCAGCGGCGCCACCACGTAAGGGCTCGCGAAAGCTTGCGGCGATGCGCTGGGGAGGCGCCGTGCTTCTTGGGGCGTCAGCAACCGCGCCAGCGCCAAGGTGCGCAACAGACGCGCCGTGTGCAGCGGACCCGAGCCACAGCTCACCTGGACGTCGCGGAGGCGCAACGCCACTGGGTGGCCGAGGGCCAAGAGGCGAACGCTCAGGCTCGCTGCGTGGTCGAGGGTGCTCTCGAAGAGCTCCGCCGGCCTGGGCGGCACCTGCTGCACGTTGTCCACCACCAACTCGAAGGCCGTGCCCAAACCTTGCGCCTCTTCGCGCACCAGCAACTCGCGCCGCTTGGCGCTGGCCTTCCAGGCGATCTGGCGCCGATCGTCACCGAGGCGAAACGGCCGCAGCCCCCGGATCTCGTAGCCCCCCTGCTGGTGACGCTGCGCCATCTCGCCAAAGGACTCCCGCGCCGGCGGCAAGTGCACGGGCAAGGAAACCCGCGGAAAGACCAGCGCCAAGTCGGGCACGGCCACGAAGCGGCCGCGCACCAAGAGGCCAAAGGGAAAGGTGGTCTCGACCCTGAAACCGCGAAAACGGCAGCGGCCGCGCCGGGGAAAGACACAGCGGTAGGCCTGGCTCTGCCCCTCGCCCGCCGCCAAGTAGGAGAAAGAGAGCGGGTCGAGGGTGCGGCCCCGCTCGAAGTCCTCGCGCACCACCACGGACACACTCGGCAAGGTGCGCTTGGTGTTGGTGAGGTACACCGCAATGGTGCTCTCTTCCCCAGCAAAGAGGCGCCCTGGCGGGCGTCGCTCCAGGCGCAGCCCATCCAGCGACACCCTGGCCAGCACGAAGGACGCCACCAACAGGGCCAGCATCGCCGCCACCAAGAGGTAGAGGAGGTTGTTCCCCGTGTTGAGGGCCCCCAAGCTCAGCCCCCCCATCAGGAGGAGAAAGTGCCGCCCTTCACGGGTGAAGCCCACGCGAGCGCGCGGCCGCGCGCTGAGTAACCAACGCAGGCCTCGCCATGCTGGGGAGCGCGCATCCTTCCGCATGGCTCACGCGTCCTGGCTCTCCGCCAGCGGCGGCAAAGCAGCCATGGATAACAGCGCGGCCCACTGCGCGCGCTCGCGCCCTGCCCACAGCGCCTCCAGCTCATCTCTGGCCTGCCATTCGTTGACCCGCTCCTGCATACCCAGCTCCCGACCCAACGCCCCCACAGGAACGTAACGGGTCAGGAAATCCATCTGCAGGTGGAGAAAATGGTGCGCCCGGGTCAGCCCCAAGCCATCCTGACCAAAGTGTTCCAGGCTCAAGCGCACCAGCTCGCGCAAAGCCTCCAGGCGCTCCTCACCGCTTGGATCCAGCACGCACCCCTGCTCGATTTCCCTAAATATCCACGGCTTGATTAAAGCCCCCCGGGCAATGGCCACTCCGGCGCAGCCACCGGACAAGCGGGCCGCCACGTCGGGGCCGTGCGCAACGTCGCCGCAGCCGATGACCGGCACGGGCAACGACGCCGCCACTTGCGCCACCAAGTCCCAGTCGGCCTGCCCGCGGTAACGCTCCTCCCGGGTGCGGCCGTGCACAAAGATGGCCGCCGCGCCGTTATCCACGGCCGCACGCGCCGCCTCTACTGCGTTGATGTGGTCTCGGTCCCAGCCGCTGCGCAGCTTCACCGTCACCGGCACCGACTCCGAGCCTGCCAGGGCGGCGACCATCGCCCCCACCGCCCGCCCCACCCGCACGGGGCGTCGCGCCAGCGCCGCGCCACCACCTCTATCGGTCACGGAGCGGTGCGGACAGGCGCAATTCAAATCGATGAAGCGCGCCCCTGCCTCGCGCGCGGCCTGCGCCGCCTGGACCAAGTCGCCATCGCGGGCACCTACGATCTGCGCGCCAAAACAACGCTCCTCGGGGTGATGCCGCAGCAGCAGACGATCCTGCCGCCCACCCTTGGCGATGCGTTGCGCCAACGCCATCTCGCCGAGGGTCGCCCGGGCGCCCCAAGCCGTCACCCAGCGCCGAAACGGCGTGTTGGCTACGTTGGTCACCGAGCCCATGAATACACGCACACCCAGAAAGGCTTCCACCGACATTGATACTCACATCGAGAAAAGAGAAGCTGAGACCCGTTTCAACGCCCGGCGCCATCGGCACCATGAGCGACGCCATACTTATACCATGCAGCACAGGTACCCTCGCTGCTCACCATGCACGGGCCAATCGGCGTGCCTGGCGTACACGGACGCCCAAAACGGGGACAGGCCGGCGGCTCGATCAAACCCTGGATGACCTCCCCACAGCGACAGCCTGGCGCCTCCACATCGGCAATCACCGGCAAGGCAAAGCGCCGCATCGCGTCAAAGTCCGCGTAGGACTCCGCCAAAGCCAAGCCGCTCTCGGGAATTGAGCCCAGGGCTCGCCACCCCACCGTCGCCGGCACGAAGACTTGCTCCAGCACCGCCAACGCCCGCCGGTTGCCTTCAGCCCTTACGGCCACACCGTAAGCGTTCTCGAGCACCGCCTCACCCCGCAGCACCGCCTGCACCAAGCGGGTGATGGCCTCCACCATGGACCGCGGCTCGAAACCCGCGACCACACAGGAGCGGCCGAAGTCACGCACGATCTCGCCGTAGGCCTCCAGGCCAATGATCACGCTCACATGCCCGGGGCAAATGAAGGCGTCTATCCCCGAGCGCCCCAAGCCCAGCAACGCCCGCAGGGCTGGCACCACCACCTTGTGGCCCAAGAGCACCGAGAAGTTGCCCACGCCTTGACGCTGCGCTTGTAAGAGCGTCAGCGCCGTCGCCGGCGCGCTCGTCTCAAAGCCCACCGCCAAGAACACCACCTCCAGGCCGGGATTCTCGCGCGCCAGGGCCAGCGCATCCATCGCCGAATAAACCACCATCACCTGACCACCCTTGGCCCGGCTGTGGGCCAAGCTGTCCCCTGAGCCAGGGACCCGCACCATGTCCCCGTAGGTGCAGACCACTGTCTGCGGCCGCAGCGCCAGCGCACAGGCATGATCGATGTACGAAGAGGGCGTGACGCAGACCGGACACCCTGGGCCGCTGATCAATTTGATCTTGGCTGGCAACAGGCTGCGCAGGCCCGTGCGAAACAGGGACACCGTGTGGGTGCCACAGATCTCCATCAGGCGTACCGCCTCGTGATCCCTCAGCATGACCTCCAGGGCCGCGCAAGCGCCGCGAACGGAAGCCCCCTCTGCCTTGGCCTGACTCATGCCACGACTCCCGCTTCCCGCAACCACTCCCAGGTCTCCAGCGCTTCCTCCTCGCCAAGCGCCTCCAAGGCAAAGCCCGCATGCACCAGGACCCACCCCCCGGGGGCCACCTCTGGCACCAGCGACAGATCGACTTCGATGCGGTTGCCGCGAAAATCCACCACACCACGGCGTCCGAGGCCCTCAGCGTCGACCGCCGACACCACGACCTCCACCACTTGTCCTGGAACCGCAAGACACATCCTCTGCCTCCTCGCGGCAGGCATCAGCCCTGCGCCGCTACTGCAACCCAAAACCCAAGCACCAAGCTCCCCAGCGCCCACGATCACCCGCCGACTGCACCCGCTCATGCGACCCAGAGCCATAACGAGTCCGCGCCGTCCAAGTCAAGGTGAGCCGTGCGCATGGCCGCCGCAAGTAGAAAGGCTTCGCCGACGACGAAGCGCTCGCCCCCGGATGCATCACCCCACTGGAGCGCGCCAGCGAGCACCACCACCGCCACCATCACCCCAGGTAAGTCGAGCGCCAAGGCACCCGTCCCGCTCACCCGCTGACAGTAAAGACCATGTCGCGCAAAGAGCAGGCCCTGTGTCGGCGAAGCCGCCACATCCGCCGGCGCCATCCGCCCCAGGGGCGCCACGGCCTGGCCAGAAAAATCAATGACCTCGAGCGAAGCCTCGACGTGCAAGTCCCGCAGTCGGCCCTGGGCGCTGGGACGCCCGCAGGCATCATAGCGCCGCCCCCAATCCCAAACCCGGTAAGTCACCCCGCTCTTACCCGGTACCGTGAGCTGTGGCTCCAGCAAAGTCACCCCCGCGCCAATGGCATGCAGCGTCCCAGGCTCGATCGCATAAATGTCGCCCGACTTCACCGGCACGAAGGGGCACAACGCCCCCGGGTCCTCCCCCTTGGCCAAACACGCGCGCAACGCCTCGGGCGAAGTGCCCGGGTGCAGGCCGAGATAGATACCCGCGCCCGGTTCGGCCTCCAAGATGATCCACACCTCGAACTTGCCCGACTCATGCGGCGCCAGCAGCCGATGACCTTCAGGCGGATGCACCTGGAGCGAGAGGCGGTCTGCCGCATCGAGGCTCTTGATCAACAGAGGCGTCGACGCCCCCCAGCGCGCCAGATGCCGCCGCCCCAGGAGCGCTTCGCCCCACGCCGCCAAGACCTCGGGCAAGGGGCGCCGCTCTTGGCCCTCGACAATGTGCGACGGGAAGGCCGGATCGACGGACAACTCCCAAGACTCGCCGACGACGCTGTAGGCCGCCTTGACCGGGTCCAAGGCCACCCCCGCCTTGAGCTTCTCCAGGATGCGCCGCCCCCCCCACGGCGTCCTTTGCGGCGGCGTAAAATTGTCCGCTTGCAGCCGCAGGGGGCGCTGCCAAAGATTCACCTCGCACATCGCTGCCTCACTTTGACCACAGGACGCACTCCTGCTGAAGGGGAAGCCCGGAACTTGACCACCCAGGCGCGAGCATGTACTTCCATAGGGCGGCGTAAGGCTTGGCACTAGCCCGAGTGCGCGTGGTGGAACAGGCGGGCAAAAGGGGATCCGAATACCTCATGTCCACACCCCAGTCTCTTGGCCCATACCAGCTTGTCAGGCAGATCGCTAGCGGCGGCATGGCTGAGATCCATCTCGCCAAAACCACGGGCCTCGCGGGCTTCGAAAAATGGCTGGTCATCAAGACCATCCGCGAATCCTTCTCCAGTGATCCCGAGTTCATCGAGATGCTGGTCAATGAGGCCAAAATCGCCGTCCGCCTCAACCACGCCAACATCGTCCACATCTTCGACCTCGGCGCCTACGATGGCAGGCACTTCATCGCCATGGAGTACGTCGAGGGACACGATCTCCACGCCCTCCTCGTCAAGACCGTCCACACCGACACCTTCATCCCCTTCGACGCCGTCGCCTACATCATCCGCGAGACCGCCGCCGGACTCCACTATGCCCACGAACGCTGCGATGAGCACCACCTCCCCATGGGCATCATCCACCGCGACATGAGCCCGCAGAACATCCTCATCAGCTACGACGGAGAGGTGAAAATCGCCGACTTCGGCATCGCCAAAGCCAGCGTCTCCAAAAACGAAACCCAGGTCGGTGTCCTCAAAGGAAAATTCTCCTACATGAGCCCCGAACAAGCCTGGGGCGACAAGGTCGACAGGCGCTCGGACATCTTCAGCCTGGGCGTCGTCCTTTACGAAAGCCTCGTCGGCGAGATGCTCTACCACGAGGAAGAACCCATCAAATTGTTGGAGCTGGTGCGACGGGCCCAGATCCCACCCCCGCGCTCGATACGACGCGAGGTCCCGGCAGAACTCGAAGCCATCGTCATGCAAGCCCTCGAACCGGAACGCAGGTCGCGCTTCCAAACGGCCGCCGAGCTCCAGCACGAGCTCTCACGCTACCTCGCCCAGGTCGCCCCAAGCTACGGCCTCAACGACCTCGCCACCTACGTCCGCAGCCTCTTCCACGAAGAACGTCTCCAGCTCGCCAACGTCGAGAGCGCCACCCGCCGCGCCCCGGAGATCTCCACCCGCAACGTCCGCATCGAAGTCCTCGGTCGCGACGAATACGTCCCCGACGCCGCCATGAGCCTGGTCCACTCGGTCCACCACATCAAGGCCATCGCCCAGCCCGCCACGGCAAAGCGCGCACCTGCCGCACAGCTCGCCGCAGCCCGCAGCCCTGACGACGCCACCCGCCAGCTCGTCTTGCGCGCCCCGCAAAACGTCGAGCTCCCCTACGCCGGCGCCGCTACCCACCAAGCGCTCCCCATCCACGATGGCCTCTTCGATGAGGACAATGAGCCGACCCAGGCCTACACCCCAGACGAAATCAAGAAGGCCCTCTCCCTCGCTGGCGCACCCGGCCCAACAACCACGCCCCAGCCAAACACCCAGCCGCCACGCGGCCAAGTCCCACAGCCACAGCCCATGCGGGCGGCCGTGCACCCCGACATCAGCGACGTCGTCCCCCTCGCCTCAGCCGATCTCCTCGCTTTCAACGACGAACCGGCGCCACAGCACTTCCGCGGACCTCGCCCCTCAGCCCAAGCCACCGCCCTCGCCCCGCAGCCCACCCTGCCCTTGCCCCCGCGGCCCATGCCCCTCCCGAACGCTGAGCGCCCAGCCCGATGGGGTGCCAGCCTCTGGCTCGTCGTGTTTTTTCTCTTCGCCGCTGGCCTCGCGGCCCTGCTTTTTGTCCTCCTGCGCGCGACCTGACCACCACCGCCAAATTCATCTGACCATGCCGTGCATGGAATCGTTGACATCGTTCATCCCTCTCCGTAGATTACCGCCCTTGTCCGTGGCCGGCGTTTGGAAGACCCAACACCTGCCGCCACACGCATGTCTCCAATGTCTGTGCAGAAGGGTCAGTTCTCTTCCCGTAGCAGACAGGCCAACGAAGAAAGTCCGCAAGAGGTACCTGAAGCCATGACTACGCTGGAACTTGTCGTCAACGCAGGCAATCTGTTCAGCAGCGATGCCATCGAGCAGCTCGCTGATCCCAAGCTTTACGACGAAGACACCCTTCGCATCATGTTCGAACACATGTGCGAACACTTCGACCGTCACCAAGAACACCTCAACGACGACGCCACGGCTGAGCAGGTTGGCTTCTTCTTCTTGAGCCGCGTCATGCACATCTTGGGCTTCACCCACAGCCACAATGAGCCTCTGCCCAACGAAGTCGGCAAGGTGGACTACACCCTCTTCGAGAGCCCCGATGAGTTCCTCGCCCACGTCTCCGGGCGTGGCACCAGCCAAATCTTCTCCGGCGCCATCGCCATCGGCAAGGCCGTCGCCTGGGGTAAATCCCTCGACGGCGAAAACCCCGACGACACCTCGCCCGAGAACCCCGCCTTCGATCTCGACGACGGCCTCCGCCAGACAAGCCTCCAGTGGGCCATCCTGTCCAACGGACACCACTGGCGCCTCTTTCACCGCAACACCACGGCCATGCTCAACACCTTCTTTGAGGTCGACGTGCTGAGCATCATCAAAAACGCGGACTTCGACACCTTCAAAGTCTTCGTCGGCGCCTTCTCCCAACGCGCCCTGAGCACGGACAAATCCGGCAGCAGCTTCGCCCGCCGCCTCCTCGCCTAGGCGAGTCCATGAACCGCCCCGTCGCCGCCCTCGCCCAGGCGCTACAATGCGCCTTGGACGCGCGCCGCTTCTCAGGCGTTCAGCTCCAAGTCGGCACCCGCGACGCCGTGGTCGCCTCCTTTGCCATGGGCCATACCGCCTACCCTGCCGACGACGCCCTAGTGCGTCCCGTCACCGCCCTCACTCGCTTCGACACCGCGAGCCTCACCAAAGCGCTGGTCACCAGCCTCCTCGCCATGCACGCCGTCGCGGCCGGGAAGATGCGCCTCGACCAACCCCTGGAAGCCCTGCTGCCACCAGACGTCAACCTGACCCAGCGCCAGCCACTCACCATAGACCGCCTCCTGGCACACCGCAGCGGCCTCCCGGCTTGGCGCAACTTTTACCAACGGCTGGATCCTCCTTCGGTAGCCACCTCCCAGGCCTTGCTGCAGGTTCGCCAATGGTGCGCCCACGCTGAACTCGACCCCGAACGCCGCCAGTGCTACAGCGATCTCGGCTATATACTCCTCCATTGGGCGCTCGAAGAGTGCCTCGCCGCCCCCCTCGACCGCGCCTTTCACACCCTCATCGCGAGCCCACTGGGCTTGACCCAGAGCGCCTTCGCGCCCCTGCCCCAGGGCCTAGCCCCCGCTGAATGCGTCGCCACCGAGAGGTGCCCTTGGCGCGGCCTCCTCCAGGGCAGCGTCCACGACGACAATGCCTGGGCCATGGGCGGCGTCGCTGGCCACGCAGGGCTCTTCTCAACCGCCACCGACATCGGCACCATCGCGCGCGCCCTCCTGCGCGCCGACCCCGCGCCCCTGCCCTTCGACGCCGCCACACTAGACCTCTTTTGGTCAGACCACTTCAACGATGGAGACACCTTCAGGTTGGGCTGGGACACCCCCTCGGGGCCACAATCCTTGGCCGGCGCCTACGCCACACCTGGCGCGACCTTCGGCCACCTCGGCTTCACCGGCTGCTCGCTGTGGCTGGATCGCGCCCGCCAAGCCTACGCCGTACTCCTGACCAACCGCGTTCACCCCCGACGCGACAGCGACAACCTGCGCACCTGGCGCGCCTCCGTGCACGATCTGGCTTGGGACGCCATCGACGACCTCGCGCCGCGCCAAGACGCTGCTGGACCCACCTCATGACTGCCACCCTCGACGACGCTGCTTTTCTCACCGCCATCCAACCTCTCGTCGAAGCCATCGCAGCCGCAGGCTTTGCCCCCGACAGCCAGGCTACCCATGCCACCTGGCAACGCCTGTCTGCCCTGTGCTGTCCCACCAGCGGCGAGCGCTGCGCCGAGCGCGTCGTCCTGTGGCGACACCCCCGTCGCCCCAACGAGCTCCAAGCCTATGTCAGCACGGGCTATGAGAATTTGGCCATACACCTTCGCTTCTTTGACCCGAGCTGGCGCCCTGACACCATCCTGCCGGGCTACCTAGACAAAGGCTGGCCATTCGCCTCGGCCGCGGCCCTGAGCGAAGTCACCCAAGACCTAGCCGCAACGCTCTGGCCACGCGCCTTGGCCTGGTTTGCCCAACCCATCCCAGCGGAGGCGGTGCTCCGCAATGCCCATCCCCCTTTACGCTCTTGAATGATGTGATACACAAGGGTATTGAGCTGCACTTGGAGCGCAGAAGCCTCCGCACCCGTGCCCACGCCGCCTCTCAGGGATGAACCATGCACTACGCAATCGATTTCTATTCCGGCTACATCGAAGACGTGCTGGGCGCAGTGGGCAGCCGCGACATCACCTTGGTGGAGCGCTTTCTCCGCCTCGGCGAACACACGCAGATGGTCCTGGGACTGCCTGACAATCTCATGACGGGCTGGCGCGAGGCCGTCGAACACCTCCTGATGGCGCCGCCTAAGACCTTCGAGAGCCCGGCCCAGACCATCGCCTTGCTGACCCTCCTCCGTGACGCTGGCCAACGTCGCTTCCGCATCTTCGCCCACAGCCAACAATCGGAAGACATCCAGGCCATTTTCACCGATCTGGGCCACCCTTCCTACGCGGGTGATCTCTTCGCCTCACCCATCGCGGGCTTCTCCTCGCCGACCCACCAAGTCTCCTGGGGTTTCCTCGACGTCAACCAAGTGGAGCAGCTCCTCCTCACCCTCTTCGGCGATGACAGCTTTCGGACCTCCCGGACCGCTGCCATCGCCGGTCGGCTCTCGAACTACGCCCGCCACGAGGCCGAGCGAGCCCTGCTCGAAGTCGGCATCGAGACCCAGAACTCCGTCTCTCACAACATCGACTACCTGATCATTGGCTCCAAAGGGACGGGCGGCACCAAACACGACAAAGTGCAGGCCCTCCAAGGAGGAGGCCACCGAATCAACGTCCTCGACGAAGAGGGCTTCGATCGTCTGGTCTCTTCACCGCGCCCCCCCAACCCGGCCTGGAACGCAGAGCGCAAAGCCTGCTATGAAAACCTGGTGCGCGCCCTCCGCCACGTCTGGGCCTTCGACCTGGACCTCTACTGCTTGACCTACGCCTACGACCCCCAGGTCAACACCCTCTGACCTGCGGCCCTCCATGACGGCATCTGCTTAATATAAATAGGCTTTTACCGCAGCAAACGGCGCGCGCCAAGCTAGACGAAGCCCCGACATTGTGCTACACTGCGCCCTGCTTTGGTCGCGGCGAAATCACAGGCGCCCACACCAAACGCGGCGGCACAGCACAACGCTGGCCACCACCGACGATGGGTCGCCCTCTCTGCGACCCGTTCCCTGAGGAAGAGGCAATGCCAGTGGAAGAGGCAACGACCCAAGAGGCCAACGCAACGGTTGCAGCCGCTGCGCCCGCCGAGAACGCGGCACCAGAAGCGCAGACGAGCTACAATGCCGACTCTATCCAAGTGCTGGAGGGCCTGGAAGCGGTCCGCAAGCGCCCGGGCATGTACATCGGCAACGTCAACGACATCCAAGGCTTGCACCAACTCGTCTTCGAGGCCGTCGACAACGCCATCGACGAGGCCCTGGCCGGCCACTGCGACCACACCACCGTCACCCTCCACCCAGATGGCTCGGCCTCGGTCGAAGACAACGGCCGCGGCATCCCGGTCGACCTCCACAAAAAGGAAGGGGTCAGCGCCGCTGAGGTGATCATGACCCGCCTCCACTCAGGCGGAAAGTTCGACAACAACAGCTACAAGGTCTCGGGTGGCCTGCACGGCGTCGGCATCTCCTGTGTCAACGGCTTGAGCGAGTGGCTCACCCTCGACATTCACCGCGACGGCAAGCGCTATCAACAGCGCTACCATCAAGGGGTCCCCTGCGACCCCCTCACCGAGGTCGGCCCCGCAGAAGGAACGGGCACCAAAATCTCCTTCCTCCCCGACCCCACGATCTTTGGCGTCACCGAATTCGATTTCGAGGGCCTCAGTACCCGCCTGCGCGAGCTGGCCTACCTCAACCGCGGCCTCCGCATCGACCTCATCGACGAACGCAACGACCGCGAGCAGATCTTCCAGTTCGACGGGGGGATCGCCTCCTTCGTCGATCACCTCGCCAAAGCAAAGGATCCCGTCCACCCCACGCCCATTCACATCCTCCGCGCCGCCGGCAGTGATGGCATCTCCGTCGAGATCGCCATGCAATGGACCGCCGCCTACCAAGACACCATCCACTGCTTTGCCAACAACATCCGCAACCGCGACGGTGGCACCCACGAGACAGCCTTCAAGTCCGCCTTGACCCGCGTCATCAACAACTACGCGCAACAAGAGCAGATGCTGAAGAATTACAAAGGGACCCTCTCGGGAGAAGACATCCGTGAGGGCCTCGTCGCCATCGTCAGCGTCAAAGTACCTGACCCGACCTTCTCCAACCAAACCAAAGACAAACTGCTCAACAACAACGTCGCGCCACACGTCCACGACGCCGTCGGCCAGGGTTTGGGGACCTGGTTGCTCGAGAGCCCCGCAGAAGCACGCGGGGTCATCACCAAATCCGTCGAAGCCGCCCGCGCCCGAGAAGCCGCCCGCAAAGCCAGAGAGCTGGTGCGACGCAAAGGCGCGCTCGACTCATCCACCCTCCCGGGCAAGCTCGCCGATTGCCAAAACCGCGATCCCGCCCACAGCGAAATCTTCATCGTCGAGGGTGAGTCCGCAGGTGGGACGGCCAAAATGGGCCGCGATCGCCGCTCGCAGGCCATCCTCCCCCTGCGCGGGAAAATCCTCAACGTCGAGAAAGCCCGCTTCGAGCGCATGATCGACTCCCAGGAAATCGCCGTCCTCATCAGCGCCCTCGGTGCGGGCATCGCCGATGAGTTCGACATCAACCGCCTCCGCTACCATCGCATCGTCATCATGACCGACGCTGACGTCGACGGCTCCCACATCCGCACACTCTTGCTCACCTTCTTCTTCCGGCAAATGCCCCTCATCGTCGAGAAGGGCTACCTCTACATCGCCCAGCCACCGCTCTACAAGATCACCAAGGGCAAGAGCGAGCGCTACCTCAAAGACGACATCGCCTTCGAGTCCTTCCTCCTCGACCTCGCCTTGGCCCAAGCCTACGTCGACACCCCACACGGCCCCATGGACGCGGACACCCTCCGCAGCGTCATCACCACCGTCTCCGAGTACCGGCGCGACCTCGAGCTCGCCGCCATCAAAAGCGCCGGACGCATCGATCCGGCGGAGCGGCGCGCCGACGTCGCCGACAAGCGCATCATCGACGCCCTGGTCAGGGATTTCCCCCTCACGGAGGAAGCCTTCGCCACCGCCGAGAGCCTCCAGGACTACCTCCAACAACTCGCCTCGCTCTTGGACCAGCGCCACCCAGACACCATCTTCGACGCGCCGCAGGTCCTGTGCGCTGAAGCCGGCGAGAGGATCGAAGGCTTCTACTCCGTCTGGGAATCGCGCCACGCCGGAGTCTTGTGCCACACCCGGATCGATCAGAGCCTCCTCAAACGCCAACTCTTCC